>Ga0073928_10010342_pt1 | contig 11138 bp, 11 predicted proteins | sample PaiPotPPA55metaG_FD_76969 | JGI IMG/M metagenome (GOLD analysis project Ga0073928, IMG submission 76969) | Iron sulfur acid spring bacterial and archeal communities from Banff, Canada, to study Microbial Dark Matter (Phase II) - Paint Pots PPA... ...
ATCTCGCGATAGACCGGTGTCGGCAGGCCCTTGCCCTGCGCCCATTCCTGCAGCACCGTCTTGGGATCGCGCAGCGGCCGCCGCGGCTTGTGCATCCGCTCGGTCCAGTTGCGTTCGACGAACCGCGCCGCGGCATCGTAGCCGCCGTCGAGAAACACCGCGCCGATCACCGCCTCGCAGATGTCGCCGAGCACGGATTTGCGCAACCGGGCGCCCGCCCCCGCCCCGACCGCGCCGAGCTTGATGTCGTCGAGCAGCCCGAGCGACTTCGCCACATCCGCGCAGCTCTCCTTGCGCACGAGATCGGCGAGCCGCTTCGACAGTTCGCCTTCGTCGGCATTGGGAAAAGCGCGATACAGCATGTCGGACACGATCAGCCCGAGAACGTGGTCGCCGAGGAATTCGAGACGCTGGTAGCTGTCGCCACGCTTGCGCGAGGATTTCAGCGCGGAGACATGGGTGAACGCCGTGGCGAGCAGCGCGGAATCGGAAAATTTGTGCCCGATGCGCGCCTCGAGCGCCGCGGTGGCCGCCTTGGCGCTGATCTTGGAACGCCTCTTCTTCGCGGCCGCAGGTTCGCGGCCGGCGTCAGGCTGAAGGCTTGCTTCGCCCGATGACGATGAGGTCCGGAGATCAGGCGCGTCGTCGTTCATCGCACAATTGAGAATATGCGATTCCAACGCACCGCGGTGGGCCAGCGCCAGAACATCCAGGCGTGTTCGCCCTCGGCAATCGAGAAGAAAATCATCTGGGCACGGCCGACGATATTCTCGAACGGCACGTAACCCACCGCCGACAACACCCGGCTGTCGGTCGAGTTGTCGCGGTTGTCGCCCATCATGAAAAAGTGGTCCGGCGGCACGGTGTAGACAATGGTATTGTCGTAGAAACCGTTGTCGACGCAATCCAGCGACTCATAGCTGACGCCGTTGGGCAACGTCTCCTTCCAGCGTTTCACCCGCGCGGTAGCGTCGGACCCGCAAGGGTCCTCGCCGACGAAATCGCTCAGGCGCTCGCGCACCACCGGCTTCTCGTTGATGTAGAGCAGTCCCTCCTTCATCTGGATGCGATCGCCGGGCAACCCGATCACGCGCTTGATGTAATCGGTGGAGTCATCCTTCGGCAGGCGAAACACCACGATGTCGCCCCGCGCCGGCTCGGAGCCGAAGATGCGACCCGAAAACAAGGGCGGCGACAACGGAAACGAGTAATGGCTGTAGCCATAGGAATATTTCGAGACGAAAAGGTAGTCGCCGACCAGAAGCGTCGCCTTCATCGATCCCGAGGGGATGTTGAAAGGCTGGAACAGAAAGGTGCGGATCACCAGAGCGATCAAGAGCGCATGGATGACGACGCGGATGGTTTCGCCCAAACCGCTTTCGGATTTTGTGCCGGATGTCACGCTCATCGCTTTCCCACTTCCCCGTCGCGATTTCCCGCGCGGTGGCAGACCATTTTCCTCACGCGAATCGTCGTTCGCTCCGCGCCAAGAAAATCGTCTTGCTTCTGATGTTGCGGGCGAGTTCCGGGCACATGCCCGAATTCGCCCTGCTTCGATGTACCCTGCCGCGTTTTAGACGGTTGTTCGCAACCGCGCAATCAACGGTCCCATCAAAACTTTATAAGATACTGAAAAGTAACATATTTTAGTTTTGGCGGGCTTTGCCGGGGCCGGCCACCCCGAACGCCTCATGGTTTGCTGGGCGCGACCGCCGAAATTATGACGAAGGCCTGCGCCAGCGGCCAGTCATCGGTAATGCTGAGGTCGATCCTCGCCTCAAAGCCCGGCGGCGTCAGCGCTTCCAGCCGCGCCAGCGCCCCGCCTGTCAGTTGCATGGTCGGACGGCCGCTCGGCAGGTTGACGACCCCCATGTCCCGCCACCAGACGCCGCGCCGGATACCGGTGCCAAGCGCCTTGGAACAGGCCTCCTTGGCGGCAAATCGCTTGGCATAGGTCGCCACCACCATCTTCTCGCTTTTGGCGCGGCGCCCGGCCCGGGCACGTTCGGCGTCGGTAAAAATGCGATCGAGAAAGCGGTCGCCGTGGCGCTCGATGACCTTGGCGACCCTGCGGATGTCGATCAGGTCGGAGCCGATGCCGATGATCATGCCTTGTCCGCCTGTCCCTTGCCGGCTGGTGCGGAACCCGCGGCGTTCCGGCAGCCGCGATCCATCGCGGCCCGCATCGCGCGCACCGTCTCCCCAAGGCCCGTGAACAAGGCCTCCCCGATCATGTAGTAGCCGATATTCAGCTCGACGATCTCGGGCAATGAGGCGATCTTTTCCGCGGTCGCATAGTCGAGGCCGTGCCCGGCGTGAACCTCGAGGCCGGCCGAGCGCGCCAGCCGCGCGCCCGCGACGATGCGCTGCCATTCCGATTCCGCCTTGGCCGCATGGCCATCGACCACGGCCTCGCACCAGGCGCCGGTGTGAATTTCGATGACGGGCGCGCGCAGCTTCGCAGCCATTTCGATCTGGGCGGGATCGGCGGCGATAAACAGCGACACCCGCACACCGGCATCGTTCAACCGGCTGATGAAGGGCGCGAGCGCATGGTGCTGTCCGACCACGTCGAGACCGCCCTCGGTCGTGAGTTCCTCGCGGCGCTCCGGTACCAGACAGACCGCGTGGGGTTGGGTCGCAAGCGCGATGCGCAGCATGTCCTCGGTCGCCGCCATCTCGAAATTCAGCGGCTTTGAGATTTCGGCCTTCAGCCGCGCCATGTCCTGATCGCGGATGTGGCGGCGGTCCTCGCGCAAGTGCGCGGTAATACCGTCGGCGCCCGCCTCGATCGCGACCAGCGCGGCGCGCACCGGATCGGGATTGCGCCCGCTTCGCGCATTACGAAGGGTTGCGACGTGATCGACGTTGACTCCAAGACGCAGCGGAGGACGGGGCATAGCGAACTCGCGGGATTCAGATTTCGACTTCCTCATCCCCGGGTGAACGCATTTGCGTTCACTCGGGAGGAGCGGCGTCTTCGCCGCGTCTCGAAGGATAAGCAGGGCATTGTGGCCTCATGGTTCGGGACGGCGCAAGAGCGCCTCCTCACCCTGAGGAGATAATCCTACCCGTTAACGCGCTCGACCCGTGCGACGACGGCCTTGGCGCGCAACTGGGCGATAATAGCGCTGAGATGCTTCAGGTCATAGACCTCAAGATCGATGGTGAGTTCGGTGAAGTCGGGTGAGCGGCGGGACATGCTTATATTGTCGATATTGCCGTCGTGCTCGGCGATTACGGTGGCGACCTGGGCGAGGCTGCCGGGCTCGTTGACGTTGTCGACGAGGATCCGCGCCGGAAAACGCTGTGGCGTCGAGTCGTCGACGTCCCAGCGCACATCGAGCCAGCGTTCCGGCTCCTCCTCGAAATCCTTCAGCGCCGGCGACTGGATCGGATAGATCGTGATGCCCTCGCCCGGGGATACGATCCCGACAATGCGGTCGCCCGGCACGGCGCCGCCGTTCGGCGCGAACTTGACGGGCAAATCCGAATTGATGCCGCGAATCGGAATCGCCGACGGGCTGCGCGAGGGGTCGGGCGGCGATTTAAGCTTCAGCTTGGCAGCAAGGCCTTTCTTCGCGCCATATCGCGCGACCCGCTCTTCCTTGTAATCGGGATACATCGCGCGCGCGACGTCGGAGGCCTTCATCTCGCCGCGTCCGACCGCCGCCATCACGTCATCGATCGAGGCGCGCGCCAGCCGCGGCAGCGCACCCTTCAGTTTGTCGTCGGCGTATTCGATTTTGGCGCGCGCGAACAGGCGCTCCACGATGCGGCGGCCGAGGCCGGCATATTGATCGCGCACCGCCGTGCGCGTGGCGCGCCGGATCGCTGCTCGCGCCTTGCCGGTGACGGCCAGCGATTCCCACGCCGACGGCGGCGACGCCTGGGCTTCGGAGGTCAGCACCTCGACTTCGTCGCCGTTCTGCAACTCGGACGACAGCGGGGCGAACTTGCCGTTGATCTTGCAGCCGACCGCGCTGTTGCCGACGTCGGTATGCACGGCGTAGGCGAAGTCGATCACATTGGCCTGTCGCGGCAGCGCGATCAGCTTGCCCTTCGGCGTAAAGCAGAACACCTGGTCGTGAAACAGCTCCAGCTTGGTATGCTCGAGAAATTCCTCCGGGTTGGCGCTGTCGGAGAGGATCGCGATCGTACGGCGAAGCCAGGCGAAAGCATTGGATTCGCGCTTCAGGAGTTCGGTCGGCGAACCGACGCCGTCCTTGTAGAAGGCGTGCGCGGCGATGCCGAACTCCGCGATCTGGTCCATTTCCTCGGTACGAATCTGCAATTCGACGCGCTGTTTGCCGGGGCCGATCACGGTGGTATGAATCGATCGATAATCGTTCTGCTTCGGCGTCGAGATGTAGTCCTTGAACCGGCCCGGCACCACCGGCCATGTGGTGTGCACCACCCCAAGCGCGCGGTAGCAGGATTCGAGGTCCTTCATCACGACGCGGAATCCGAAAATATCGGACAATTGCTCGAAGCCGACCGACTTGCGCTCCATTTTGGTCCAGATCGAAAACGGCTGCTTGCGCCGGCCGGAGACATGCGCGGTCAGGCCGTTTTTCTGAAGGTTCTTGGAAAGCTGGCTTTCGATCTCGCCGATCAGGTTGCGGTTGCGGTCGGCCAGCGAATCCAGCCGTTGCATCACCACCGAGTAGGCTTCCGGATCGAGCGTGCGGAACGAAAGATCTTCGAGTTCTTCCCGCATCTCCTGCATGCCCATGCGGCCGGCGAGCGGTGCATAGATGTCGAGCGTCTCCTCGGCGATCCGGTGGCGCGCGGTGGGCGCCACGAATTCAAGCGTACGCATGTTATGCAAACGATCGGCGAGTTTGATCAGGAGAACGCGGACATCGTCGGCGATCGCCAGCAGGAGCTTGCGCAGGTTTTCGGCCTGCTTGGCCTCGCGCGACACCAGTTCCAGCCGCTTCAGCTTGGTAAGGCCCTCGACCAGCGCACCGATCTCCTGTCCGAAGATCTGGTCAATTTCGCCGCGGGTAGCCTCGGTATCCTCGATGGTGTCGTGCAGCAGCGCCGCGACGATGGTCGCATCGTCAAGCTTGAGGCCGGTCAGGATCGCCGCGACCTCCAGCGGATGGGAAAAATAGGGATCGCCGGAGGCACGGGTTTGCGAGCCGTGCGCCTTCATGGCGTAGACATAGGCCCGGTTGAGCAGGTCTTCGTTGGTGTCGGGATTATAGGAGCGGACCCGTTCGACCAGATCATATTGCCGCATCATGCGCGAACGCGGCGACTTGGCCGGCCTGGCCTCCACCGGGGTCAGCACAGGCGACGGGGAGGCCACGGCGACCGAATCGGTCGCTGCCTGCATTTGCTTCGGGCTGCGGCGCCAATACGCCATCAAATCATTGCCTTCATATGCGGGGCCGCGGATGCGGCCCACCGCCCAACATAACCGGGATAATCTAGTGCGTTCTCGAGCGCAGCGGCACCCTTCCGGGCCCGAGGAAACCCTCGATTTCGGGCAGCGAGGCGCAGTCTAACGCGAAACCGCCGGTCCTCCGATCAAATCGGAGACAGCTCTGGAAAGAATTCGGCCGCACCCCGGGGCAGATGGTAACCATGAAAAGGCCAATAAAACGCAAAGGCCCGAACCAATGTCCGGGCCTTTGGTAAATCGGATGGCGGGTTCACTAAACCCCAGGATGCAAGGTGGACGACCTACTCGTCTTCCTCGGGCTGCTCTTCCGGAGGCGCCAGGCCTTCGAGACCCTTCAAAAGCTCTTCCTCGGTCATGCGTTCGACGGCGACTTCGGTGTCGTCGGCGTCGACGCTGGCACCTGCCGACCCGATCAAGGGCACCGTATCGGGCTCCGGTTCGTCGACTTCGACGAATTTCTGCAGTGAATGAACCAGTTCCTCGCGCAAATCCTCGGGAGAAATCGTCGAGTCCGCGATTTCGCGCAGCGATACGACAGGGTTTTTGTCATTATCGCGGTCGATCGTGAGCTGTGAGCCGGACGAGATCATGCGGGCGCGGTGTGCAGCCAGCAGAACCAGATCGAACCGGTTGTCGACCTTATCAATGCAATCTTCTACGGTGACGCGCGCCATCGACTGTCGCTCCGTTAAATGGGACGGAAAATGTGGATTATCTCGAAGTAGTTATAGGGCCGGGGCTCTTTTCGCAAGACAAAATTGTGATTTGGCCTACACAATGTGCTCTGCTAACCAAGCTTGGGGGCTACCAGCGGAGCGCTTTGAGCTGTGACAAAACGGCTGGGCGGACAAGAAAACGCTTCATTGCGTCGTCAAAATCTTCTTTCGATTGCCCTGACCTTTCCTGATTTGCGGCGGCGCCTGTCCAAACGGCTCCGCCGGGCCGTGGCTATCATCCTTGTAATGCGCGCCCAATGCGCCAATAAGTTTACCGATAACAACCACGTGAGAACTCGGAATGTCCCCTGCTTCCAATAAGATCGCACTCTTTATTGATGGCGCCAACCTCTACGCAACCGCCAAGACACTCGGCTTCGACATCGATTACAAGCGACTTCTCAAGGAATTTCAGAGCCGCGGGACCCTGCTGCGCGCGTTCTATTACACCGCGATCATTGAGGATCAGGAATATTCGTCGATCCGTCCCCTGATCGATTGGCTCGACTACAACGGCTACACGGTCGTCACCAAGGCGACCAAGGAATTCATCGACGCCAGCGGCCGGCGCAAGGTCAAAGGCAACATGGATATCGAGCTCGCGGTCGATGCGATGGAACTCGCCGAGCACGTCGACCAGATCGTGCTGTTCTCCGGTGACGGCGATTTCCGCTCGCTGGTCGAAGCCGTGCAGCGCCGCGGCGTGCGCGTCACCGTCGTCTCGACGATTTCGAGCCAGCCGCCGATGATCGCCGACGAATTGCGCCGCCAGGCCGACGTCTTCACCGATCTGGTGGAATTGCAATCCAAGCTTGGCCGCGATCCGTCCGAGCGTCCGGCTCCGCGCGAGCCGCGTCATCACGCGCCGCAGTTCCTGCAGCGTGCGACCACCGTGGCGCCGAGGGGCGATGACGACGATTTCGACGATTGAGAACGACCCGACGCGCGGCCGGCCACCATCCGCCGGCAACCCCGCCTTTCCCGGCACCGAACCCGATCGCAATTGCCCGCTTTGTCCGCGGCTTGCCGCCTTTCGCGAGGCGACGCGCGCCCGCGAAGCAAAATGGTTCAACGCGCCGGTACCGTCGTTCGGCGACCCCGACGGGCGGCTGTTGATCGTAGGTCTCGCCCCCGGCCTGCAGGGGGCCAATCGCACCGGGCGGCCCTTTACCGGCGATTTCGCCGGCGACCTGCTCTACGCGACGCTGCTCGACTACGGCTTTGCAAAAGGCATTTATCAGGCGCGACCCGACGACGGGCTGGCACTGATCGATTGCCGGATCAGCAACGCGGTGCGCTGCGTACCGCCGCAGAACAAGCCGCAACCGGCCGAAATCAAGTCCTGCCGGCCATTTCTGTCGGCGACCATCGAGACCATGCCAAGGCTTTGTGCGATCGTGGCGCTCGGCCGGGTGGCCCATGAATCGACCCTGAAGGCGCTGGGTATTCGCAGCTCCGCAGCGCCGTTCGGGCATGGCGCGATCCATCAGGCCGGCGTCCGGAAGCTTTATGACAGCTATCACTGCTCCCGTTACAACACCAATACGGGGGTGCTGACCCCGAAGATGTTTCGCGACGTGTTTGCCAGGGTGCGGGCAGATCTGGCGTGAGGAGCGTGTCCCGGACGCGGTGCAGCGTTCTTCACGATGCGCCGCAGAGCCGGAACCCACAAAGCCAGCCAGAGCAAACGGGTTCCGGATCAGCAGCGCACCACGTCGCTAAGGCGACGCGCTGCGCCGCATCCGGGGCACGATACCGCGTACTAAGCCGGATTTTCCTTCAGCCACGCCAGCACATCACCGGCATTCCGGTCGGGCGGAAACACCGGATAGAACACGTGGACGATGCGTGCGTCGTCGATGATCAGCGCCAGCCGCCTGATCAGGGTCATTCCCGCCACCGCCATCGTCGGCAAATTCAACGCCCGCGTCAGCTGCAGCTTCTCGTCGGATAAAACCGGGAACGGCAAATGCAGCCGCGAGGCCATCTCGGTCTGGTAGGTGTTGCTTTGCGTCGACAGCCCGAACACCTGCCGGGCGCCCGCAGACTTCAATTCCGCGAACAGATCGCGGAACGCGCAGGTTTGCGGCGTGCAGCCCCGCGCGCCCGGAATCATGTCCCAGTCGTCGACCAGCGCGATCTTGCCGGGTTCGCCGGTTCTGGGATAGGCGAACACCACGCTGCGCCCCGGCAGCGCCGACAGCGTCACCGAGGTGTCGTCGGTGGCAACCAGGCCGATCGGCGGGATCGTCATGCCGACCAGATGCGCGGCCGCGCCGTCGTCGATCGGTGCCGGAATCTTGCTCCAGTCGACTTCGAGCAGGTTGGATTGAACCATTTTTGCGTTCCTCAAAGTGGAGAATAGCGAATAGCGAGTAGCCAATAGAAGCGAAAGTAATGCAGGATTTCCCTATTCGCCATTCGCTACTCCCCATTCGCCGTTTATCGCCGTTCTATCCCCGCGCCCGCAGCAGGCGGCCCTTCTCCCTGCCCCAGTCGCGCTTTTTCTCGCTCTCGCGTTTGTCGTGCAGCTTCTTGCCCTTCGCCACCGCGAGCAGGAGCTTGGCGCGGCCGCGCTCGTTGAAATAAAGCTTGAGCGGGATCAGCGTCATGCCATCGCGGTCGACCGCGCCCATCAACTTGTTGATCTGCTTCTTGTGCAACAGGAGTTTGCGTGGCCGCTTCGGCTCGTGGTTGAAGCGGTTGGCCTGCAGGTACTCGGGGATGTTGGCGTTGATCAGCCAAATCTCGCCGTCCTTGGAATCGGCGTAGGATTCCGCAATCGTGGTCTTGCCGTTGCGTATCGACTTGACCTCGGTGCCGGTCAGCGCGATTCCCGCTTCGACCGTGTCTTCGATCGCATAGTTGAACCGGGCCTTGCGGTTTTCGGCAACGACCTTGATAGCACGCTCGTTCTTCTCGGCCACGTCAAGCCTTCTTCAGGAGATCGCGAATCTCGGTGAGCAGTTCTTCCTGGCGGGTCGGCTTCGGCGGCGGGGCTGCCTCGTCCTTGCGCTTGAGCTGGTTCATGAAGCGAATGACGGTGAACAGCACGAAGGCGACGATGATGAAATTCAGCGTCAGCGTCAGAAAATTGCCCCAGGCCAGCACCGCGCCCTGCTTTTTCGCATCCGCAAGATTGGTTGCCGTGACGGCCTTCGACAGGCCGGTGAAGTAATTGGAAAAATCGAGGCCGCCGGTAATCGCGCCGATCACCGGCATGATGACATCGCCGACCAGCGAGGTCACGATGCTGCCGAAGGCCGCGCCGATGATGACGCCGACCGCGAGGTCGACCACGTTGCCCTTCATGGCAAAATCGCGGAACTCCTTGAGCATCTGCAGGCCCCTCTCTTCAGCTTCACGCACCGGAACACTCATCACGGCACAATATCGAGGGCTTAGTTGATCAGACCGGCATGCACCATCGCGCTGCGCACCGCCACGCGGGTGGGCTCGGACACCGGCACCATCGGCAGCCGCAGCGTCTCGTCGATCTTGCCGAGCAGCGACAGCGCGTATTTCACCGGCGACGGGTTGGACTCGATGAAAAGATTGGTATGCAGCGGCATCAGCTTGTCGTGCAGCTTGAGCGCGGTGGCGACGTCGCCCTTCTGCCAGGCCAGATGAAACTCCGAACACAGCCGCGGCGCGACATTGGAGGTCACGGAAATGCAGCCGTGACCGCCATGGGCCATGTAACCGAGCACGGTGGCATCCTCGCCCGACAATTGGTTGAAATCCTCACCCAACCTGGCGCGCTGCTGCGAAACCCGCACCATGCTCGCGGTCGCATCCTTGACGCCGGCGATGTTCTTCAGTTCGAACAGCCGCGCCATGGTGTCGACGCTCATGTCAACCACCGACCGCGGCGGGATATTATAGATCACGATCGGAATTCCGATCGCATCGTTGATCGCCTTGAAGTGCTGGTACATGCCCTCCTGGGTCGGCTTGTTGTAATAGGGCGTCACCACCAGCACCGCGTCGGCGCCCGCCTTCTCGGCGTGCTGCGCAAGCTCGATCGCCTCCCTGGTCGAATTGGAACCCGCGCCCGCGATCACGGGAACGCGGCCTTTGGCTTCGTCGATACACCATTCGACGATGCGCTTGTGCTCGTCATGGCTCACGGTCGGGCTTTCGCCGGTGGTGCCGACCGGTACCAGCCCGTGGGTACCCTCGGCGATTTGCCAGCCCACCAGGCCGCGAAAAGCGGCCTCATCGAGCGAGCCGTTCTTGAATGGCGTGACCAAGGCGGTGAACGACCCCCGGAAATTCGTCTTGGCTGCCATGAATTTCCTCCAAACGCGCGGGGCTGTGGCGTTGCCGCACCATCCATGACCAATTCATAACGGGTCTGACGTTCGGGCGAAAGGCCCGAGCCTCCCCCCGAGGTCATGTTCCCAATTCGAAGTTCGCCATCTTGCCGCCCGTTCCGATGCGCCACCAGATCATGGTCTTTTCGGAAGACCGGTTCCCACTTGCGCGAACGCGGCGCTCGGCCCCGGATCATGGTCTGGCCGCGATTTTGCCGCGGTGCTGGCGCAGAGATCCAAACCAGCAGCCTATTTGGTATTTTTTTGCACATATTCAATCAAATAGACCTAGGGCGACTGCCATCCCGTGATTCGCCGCAGCAAAGGAATGCCGTGACCCAGTCCGCCCGCGCAGCCGCGTTGCAATCGACGGCAATCGCGACCACCTTGGCGCTGGCCATGGGGTTATCGGCGTGGGCGGCGGATGCCTCCGCCAAGTCCAAAATTCCGCTGCCGAAGCCGCGGCCGATTGCCCGCAACGTCGTGCCCAAGACCACTGCTACAAAGACCACTGCTACAAAGACCACAGCCGCAAAAACCACGCCTGCCACGACGACGGCCGCCAAGGCGACAGCCTCCAGCAAGATGCCTGCGGCAAGTCCCGCGGCTCCCGCGATGGCTCCCGCAACGCGCCAGCATGCGGCCTTGCCGCCGCCGCCCGCGCGCAAACCACCGGCACCGGCTGCGGTCGCC
>Ga0073928_10010344_pt1 | contig 11137 bp, 3 predicted proteins | sample PaiPotPPA55metaG_FD_76969 | JGI IMG/M metagenome (GOLD analysis project Ga0073928, IMG submission 76969) | Iron sulfur acid spring bacterial and archeal communities from Banff, Canada, to study Microbial Dark Matter (Phase II) - Paint Pots PPA... ...
AACGTCACGCCCGCCGCGTTGGTGAGCTCGTACACGGTGAGCGGACCGACATTCGAGACGTTCACGGTGAGCGGGCCCTGTCCGTCCGGATCGTAGGTCATCGTGTACGTCGCGGATGTCCCGGTCCACATCAACGCGGCAGACCCGTCCGGCGTGACCTCCTTCGGCGTCCCGGTCAGGTCGCTCACGGTGAACTCGGCGGGGAACTTCGTCAGCGCGATCGACGTCGAGCCGTTCGCGCTCGGTTTCGCGGGGAGTGCAGCGACCTCGTCGATGCGCACCGCACACGTACCGATCTGGTCGTTCACGGCGACGTTCGCGAAGATGAAGGCGAGCCCGTCACGGCCGACCTTCCCGGCGCTCGCGGTCTGCGGCGTCAGCGTGAAGGCGCCGCCGCTCTGAGCGACGCGCCAGGAGGTCGGAGGCGTCGTGGAAATCCCGGCCGGGCTCGCGGTGAGGTCCTTCGCGTTCGTCCCGACCGGAAGCGTCACGGTGATGCTCGTGCACGTCACGATCTGCCGGCCGGAATTCGACACGACCAGCGTGAGCGTTGCAGCGGTCGTCGCCTGCAGCGGGTCCGGCTCGGTGAGAAACGCATAGTCGAGCAGCGTCATGAGTGAGAACTCCCCCACTCAGCTCTTCTTCGACGGCGCGGCTTTGGGCGTGAACTTGAGCCAGCCGTCGACCAGATGCGGCGGCTTGTCGGCGAACCGCGCACGCGGGTTCGCCGGAACGATGTCGTCGACTTCGAAGTCCTTGGTGGGATCGGGACCCGTCTGGCGGATCCAGGCCCACAACCCGTTCCGTTCGGCCGGGAACGGCATGCGAATCGTTTGGAGATCGGTCAGCACCGGTCCGATGCGGAAGGTGACGGCCATCCGCGCGAGCGCGTCGGCGTAGAACTGCGGCGGGACGGTCAGCTTCGCCGTCGGCAGGATCCCCGTGGTTGCATGGACGGTTCCGCGCGGATCGACCAGCAGCGTGAGCGTCGTCGTCGTGTACGACGGATAGTCGAACGGGAGTTGCAGGTAGTTGTTGGGTACGATCGGCTTGACGTACGGCGGCGTCGCGTCCGGTGCGTGCACGGCGTTGAAGACCGTGTAGTGATCGGCCGTGTAGTAGCCGAACAACCCGTCGTCGTAGAGCTCCACGCTGCCGAGCCGAATCGGCAGCGGGATCGCCGTGAAGCCGGCTTCCTCTTCTCCGACCTGCACGGCCGGCGTGGGGCTCGTATCGTTCGGGTTCACCAGGTCGAACGTGTCGCGCCAGCTTTGATTGTACGCCGGCGAGCCGAACAGCTCGAACTGCACCTGCGCGCGCACGAGCGCGAGCGGGCGCCCGATGAGGACGGCGAGGTCGGCGTCACCTTGGCCCCCGACCGGGTCGACCATCGTGAGCGTCTCGTCGATCGCGGTGTAGAACGCCTGGAACGCCGCGACCCGGTCGGCGGCCGGGATCCCCCCGGTCGCGGACGTGAACGCGACCAGCGCGTCGCGCAAGTGCGCGTTGTCGATCTGCGACGGATCGGTGATGTACTTCGGGCTGTCCGGCGCCGGCAGCCACTTCACCATCGGTGACGGCGGTGTCGTCTGCGCGAGGACCAACAGCTCTCCGAGCGGCGTGCCGGCGGCGTCGTAGACCGAGATCGAACGGTCGATGTGATTGGGCAGAAACCACCCGCACACGGGGTTGGCGTTCGCCGCGAGGTAGATCTCCTTCGAATCGTCCGCCGCGTCGAGCATGCGCAGATCGAGCCGGCCGGGCTCGACGATCCGCGGCGCCTGTTTCACCAGCCGGCGCGGTGCGCTGAGCGGAGAGTTCGGTTCCGGTGCGGTTCCGGCCGCGCAAATCGGAAAGAAATTCGCCGCCCCGCCGACCGGATTGCCGTTGGCCTGCGTCAGGTCGAGCACTTGGCCGAACCCGTCGACCAGGTGCAGCTTCTCGAACTGAAAGTAGCCGCCGCGCAGCGGCATGAAGAACGGCGAGCCGCCTCCGAAGCTGAAATCCTGATCGCCCGGGGCCGGATCCGGGATCGCGCGGTACTCTTGACCGATCGCGTCGATCACCGGCTGCGAGCCGAACGGCGGGAGCGATTGCATGAGCCTGCGCATGATGAACTGCTGATTGAATCCGCCGAGCGATTGCGAGAGAAAACGCGTCTCGCCGATGACGTCGATCAGATGCAGCAGCTCGCAGAGGTCCTCGTCCGGATGGACCTTGACGTACTCGCGCAGCCGTTTGATGAACAGCCCCGTCGTCTGCGGTGTCAGGAACGTGCGGCCGACGTACGTGATCGCGTTCGCCCAGCCCGGCAGATCGCCGGCTGCAGCCCACGTGTAATATTCCGACCCGCGGTCGCTGACGTCGTCGCTGCCGTCGAACGCCCAATCGGTCGGATCGAACGGCCAGTTGTCCTGCGCTCCACCTGAATTCGCGGGAAACTGGAACTGCGGCGGCGGCAGACTCTGACCGGTCTGACCGAGACCGTCACCGTATGCGATCGACGGTTTCCAGGTGATGACCCACTCGAGGTAGAGCGGCGCCCACGCCTGCTGCCACTGCTGAAACGCGAAGCGCGCCTGCAGCGGATCGGCGATCGCGGCCGTCTGCGCGGTGCCGTTTCCGATCGCCGTTGCGAGGGTTTTGATCGCGTTCGGATCGGTCACGCCGGCGAGGCTCGCGATCGCGGTCGCTTCGTTCGGATCGGCGAAGAACGCCTCGACCGCGAGCGCCGAGATCGCTTGCGCCACGAGCGGCGTGAGCTTCCCGCCGAGCCCCGGCACCGGGTTCTGGATCGCGCTCGCGGCCATCTGCTGCGTAACGGGAGTGCTGCCGACGTTCACGCCGGTCGTCGCGGCGGTCGCGAGCCGGCACGGCAGCGGCGTCGCCGAGTCGACCTCGTTGGTCGGCGGCGTGATCCCCGCGACCAGCACCACCGGGTCGACGGGATGAACGAAGGGCGGCATCGATTGCGCGCGCAGCACCAGGCTCCCGTCGTAGTCCGGCATCTGCTTCGACCACGACTGCGGGCTGTCGGGTTTGGCCGGATCCGACTCCGCCGGGTTCGGAAGGTTGCCGAACATCGCCGCGGCATTCAGCTGCGCGCCGATCACCGCGCTGACGAACGAGGCGGGATTCGTCGGATCGAGCTGCGCGCTCACGGCCTGCCCGATCGCGTCGATGTCGATCCCCCACGGGTCGTGCTGGTTGTTGACCTCGGGGACCGAGAGCTGCGGGATGCGCTCGGATTTCCACCACAGCGCGAACAGCTCCCATTGCTGCGTCAGCAGCTCGCGCGCGGCGACGTCGTATGCTCGCTGGCGCTGGTTGAGCGCTGCGACCCATTCCATCTGTGCTTGCGTCGGGGGCGGCGCGGGCGGCTGCACATCGCGCGAGAGCGGAGCCGGCGTCGTCTGTGCTTGCCCGACCGGAACGAGGGTCCAGATCGTGCCGCCCGGCGTCGCACCGAACCACGCGTCGCGGATCGCGAGCTCGAGCTGCGCCGTGGCGTCGGGAGCGGAGAGCGTCTCGAGCAAACCGTACTGGAACGCCTCGAGCTTGATCATCAGCTCCTTGACGTCCACATCCGGATCGCTCGCGGCGGCATTCGTCGCCAGGATCGCGGCCAGCGCGTCGATCGACGTGTTGCCGACGCCGACCTGCATCGAGGTCGCGTCGGGATCGACGCGCGGGGGCAGGCTCGTGTCTTGCCAGGTCAGATCGACGATGAGCCCGTGGTACACCGAGAGCGTCGGCGACGCTTGTCCCGCGACGGCGCCGAGCACGTTCCAGTTCAAGTCCGCCGGCGTCTTCGTCGCCAGCGGGTCGGCCGCGGGCGTGGAGTACCAGCCGGCGACCTGATACGTGACGACGGCACCCTCGGCGACGCCCGTCATCGGGTCGTAGAAACCGAAGACGTTCGTCAGGCCCGGCTGATAGGCCGTAAAGGTCACGTCGGCGATCCCGGTCGCCGTGAGGAACGGCGTCCCGCCCGGTTCACCGGCCCAGTTCGCGATCGCGACGCTGCGGCCGATCCGGGTGAACGTCATGGAAGTAGGCGTCGATGCCGGATCGACCCACGCGGTCGAACCGTCGGCCGGGCTGTTATAGTCGCTCTCGACGATCCACGCGCTCATCGTCTGCGGCGCGGTCGACCCCGCCGCCGACGTCAGACGCACGACGATCCAGCGATTCGGCAGGAGCGGGAAGACCGTCGAGCCGTCGGGCTGTCCGGTGCCGTGCGTCAACGCCGAAGGCAGCGTCCAATGCAGGTGCACGCCCAGCTCGGCCGGCGTCGTGTTCCCGAACGGCGGCGGCGCCGGGTCGGTGAACTGTTCGAGATTCGCCCAGATGTTCGTCCAGCGCAGAAACGCGACTTGGTTGTGCACGAAGCTGTTCACGAGCAGGGCTTGCACCGGGATCGGAACGAGGAGCGCCGGGGTGTCAGCCATGTTGGTACTCGAAGAGCATCTGCTCGGGTGCGCGCACCATCTGGATCGCGAACGCGGCGGGACCCCACGCCGTCGGTGACGTGCTGAACTGCTGCGCGAGCAGCGCTTGCCACGTGGCGATGTTGACGACGCGCGTCGTTCCGCGCTGATAGGTGGTGTCGAGCGTCTCCGTCTTGCCGGGGATCACTTTCCCGGTGGGGTTCCCGCCGGCGTCGTCGATGTAGCGCAGATAGACCAGCGCGTCGTCCTCGACGCCGAACGCGAGCCCCTCTTTCGGCTCGTCAAACTCGATCCGCACCGGCACCTGCGGGTACAGGCAGAGCATCACGTCTGGCGCGAGCGTGCGGTCCATGCGCACCGGCTGAATTTGGTTCGTGCCGGCGAGGTCGGAATAGGCCTTGACCTCGAGCCCGGGCCAGCCCGAAACGACGGAGGACCGCAACAGGAAGCCCGCGACCGGGTCGCCGGGCTGCGCGCCCGCGAGCAGCTGCGGCCGGCCGATCCGCGTGGCGCGCGACGCATGCGCGCGCGCGATCGCGGCGCCGCGCACGACGGGCCGCACGATCGCCTGCTGCTGCGCATCCCGGCTGGACTGAATCCCGACGCTCGACGCGCCGTCGCACAGCGCGTCGAGGTAGTTCGGATCGACGTAGAAGAACCGGATCGATTCCGCCGGCAGCATGCGCGCGTCGGGGACCAGGTGGACGAACGGCACGTTCTCGAGCAGCCGCAGACCCTGCATCGTCGTGACGACACCGGACGCGTGGCCGCCGCCGTCGATCTCGGTGAGGGCGCGGCTGCGCACGAACGACTGCACGTCGAGGCGCGCTTGGAGCGACCGGAGCGACGCCGGCGCGGACTGCCGCGCCGCGGTCAGCATCGGACGCGCAGCAGGCTCGGGCGGCACCCTCGCGGGGACACCGGACTTGGGCAACAGCGCCGGCAGCGCTGCGACGAGCCAGCTCGCGAACGCGCGGCGCGGCTGGCTCGGCTCGGCCAGCGCGTGCAGATGCGCCGCGTTCTCGGTGGAAGCGGCGGCCATCAACCGTCGCCCCGCGGGCGTCCACCGCGTGCGCTCGCGCACGAGGTTCACGGCGCTGCGGAGCGTCCGTTGCGACTTGAGCTTGTCGGCGACGTACGCGCCGTCGGAGAGTGCGAGCAGCCGTCCCAGCTCCCACCCGGCGGCGTAGCTGAGATCGAACGTCCCGGTCACCTCGTCGTAGATCGTCGCCGCCGCCGCGCTCTGGAACGGCGTGTTCGCCGCGAACGGGGCGACCGGGTGCGGCACGAACGGACCGTGATACCACGCGAAAGTCTGATCGCCGGCGCGCGTGTCGTACTCGAGCGCGGTGAAGCCCTGCCCCAGCGCCTGCTGCACGAGCGCAGCCGGCGACCCCGGCGCGGGCGCCGGTGCGTTGCTCGGGGCCGGATTCATCCGCAGCCGCAAGCCGTCTCCGCCGGGCGCCACCGGCGGCGCGATGAGGTGGAGCATGAGCTCGCGGAAATTCCCGACCTCGGGCATCGTCGTGAACGTCCAGCTCAGCAGCGACACGAGCCGCACCCGGGTGATCCCCGGCGGCCAAACCGGCGCGTCCATGAGATAGGGCGCGAAGCCCTCGAGCGAGACCAGGTGCGCGATGTGCTTGATCCCGGTGAGCGACCCCGCCGGCGGGGCTTTCGGGAACCGGTTCCCGATGACGACCGAGAAGAGCCCGTCCTGGACCGCGATCTCGGTGACCTTCAGCGGCATGACCGGTTCGACGTCGCGCGCGTGCGCGAGGTACGGCAGCTCGGCGTAGCGCGGCGTGAGCGCGGTGAACGTGTCGGTGCTGATGTCGATCGCGTAGCAGCTCGTCGCGTCGCCGACCTCGGGTTCGATCGCCGGACCGAGCGTCGCGGTATCCGCCGGCGAAAGAACGAGCTTGGTCTTGTCGTTGGGATCCGGTGCGATCGCGTACGTTCCCGCGAGGGTCTGGCTCGCCGTCTGCGGCGGCTGCACCGTGGGCGGAATGATCCGGATATCGGGATCGCCCTCCGTGAACAGCAGCAGCGCCATCCACGGCGTACCCTTCGCCGTCGCGTCGCCGTCGGTGATGAGCCGCTCCCACGGAAGCAGCGGTTCCGTCAAGACGACGTGCGGAAGGTTCTGGTCGAAGATTCCGCTCGCGGAGCCCGGCGGGAAGACGGTTTGCACGCCCGACGGCGGCAGCGCGAACCGCGGCGCGACGACCGTGAAGTTGCGGTCGACCGTGAACGTCTTGGAGAGCGGCGTGCCGGTGTCGGTCGAGTTGACGCTCTGCGACACCGCGATCGAGTAGTCACCGGCCTCCATCGCCGGCACGTCGCGGTCGTAGAAACGGATCGTCCGCGGAATGTCGTTGCCGCCGCTCGTACTCATGCCGACACCGTCCACGGTGCGCCGAGCAGCGGCGCGTCCGGATAGCTGAGGTTCACGTTCGCGGCGAGCTCGGCGGTACCGCCGTTCGCACCGGCGTCGATCCCGGCTTCGGCGAGCGCAGCGAAGAAGAGACCGCGCGTCGTGATCACCGCCGCCGCGGCGATCGTGTCCTCGATGATCTGCAGGGAGCCGGGCGTCGCGACCGGTTGACGGTTGACGGCGGGCTCGCCGGAGAGCGGCAGATAGTTCGCGTCGTCGGAGTTGATCGGCGCGTAGCTCAGGTTTTCCAGCGGCATCGTCGGCGGCCCGGTGAGCGAGGGCGCCGCCGGCGCGACCACGATGCCGACGAGACGGTTCGGCAGCAACTGCTCGCCCGGCGAGGTGAGGACGGGCGCGGGCACGGTGCCGTCGGAGTTCTTCGCGGGCGGCGTCCCCCAGAGCGCCTCCGGAACCCCCTTCAGCGACGGTGACGCCCACGCGGCGAAGTCGTTGACGTGGGTCGAATCCGGACCCGTCAGCGTGACCGTCATGACCGACGTCACGCCGCTGATACCCATCGGTTTCACGGCGACGTAATACGTGGGGTCGCCGGCCTTCGGGTTCGCGATCACCTTGGGCGTGGTCGCGGTCGCCGCATCGGCTTCGGTCAGCGGGAACGCGGTGTCCACACTGAACGTCAAGCCGTTCGCGCGCACCAGCCAGCGCTTTCCGTCGACGGCCGGATCGGCCAGTTCGTCGTCGATCAGCTTGATCAGGCCGCCGCTGATCGACGTCGTGCACACGTTGACGAGCGGCACGTCGTCCTCGGCGCCGAACGCGACCGCCGTCGCCATCGCGCGGGTCGTGGCTTGCGCCGCCGGGGCGTTCTGCGGGAGCAGCGACTTGAACCCGCCGGACTCGTCGTCCCAGCCGATGTACTTGGCGCCGGCACCCGGGTCGGAGCCGAACGGGATGGTGAACGAGATGACGTACCAGTCGATGTGGACCTTGCCACCGGTCGGCGGTCCCCAGATCGCGAGGTCGGCACCGAGCTCGACCGAGACCGTGAACGAGCAGAACAGCAAGTTGACGCGATACGACGCGCCGATGCTGATGCCGACCGAGCCTTGGAAGTAATACGGCTTCCAGTGGAACAGGAAGTCGGCGTGCGCCGTGAACCACGCGCGCAGATCGCCGTCGTGGAATTGCACGTCGAGCGAGCCGCCGCCCATCACGCACGACGGCGTGAGCGCGAAATACGCTTCGCCGCCGATCGACACGCTGTCGCTCACCTGCCAGGAAAAACCGAGCCGTGGTTCGGCGGGATACCAGCTCGGCACCTGAAACGCCGGATGATAGCCGCCGATCGTGACGACGAAATCGCCGGAGTGATCGACCCCCGTCGCCTTGTCGGCGGCGTACCACAGGTAGAATGCGAAGCCGCCGGAGAGATGGCAGTCGGGCGTGATCACGTACGAGTTCGGTGAGATCACCGCGCTCACGCCGAAGAAGCCGGCCGACGGATGGACGTCGATCTTGATGCCGAGCTCGACGTACGCGTACTGGGTGTCGCCCTGTTGCGGCAGCTTCATCCGCGAGACGCCGAGGATCGCGAGCTGGAAGTCGCCGGTCGGGATGACGACCAGCACCGCGTTCGACTGGATCAGCTCGAACGACGAGAACTGCACGCCGGCGGCGAACCAGTTGAAGCCTTGCGCGGGCGGCACCCAGTCGCCCATCTCCTCGAGCGCGGCGGCCGGCGACGCGTTCTTGCCGCCGATCTTGCTCGGATCGGCGACGCCCGCGAGCAGCGGAAAGCTCGGGACCTCGTCTTGGTCCGGAATCCTGATGTTGCGGTTGTAGCCGAAGCCCGCGCACAAGCCGGTCACGAAGAAGAACGCCGGGCCGCCGATCGGCGCGTCGAACTGGCCGAAGATGAACAGCGAGGGTGCACCGATCGATGCGTACGAACCGATCGCGCCGAGCGACCATTTCGCGGCCTTGATCACCGCCGCACCGTTGTACTCGAGCACGGGGTCGTCGAAGCCCGGCACGGTGACGTATTCTTTGACGAGCCCGGCCATGATCGAGAGCGGGCCCGACTCGTACGAGATCGCGAGACCATCGAGACCGAAATCGTACGCGCTCAGCGTGCCCGGCTGCTTGAGCGGGATCCCGACGGCCAGACCGATGAGGTCGATCTCGAGAATCTTGAGCACGACGCTGGCGTCGAGCAGCAGCGTCAGCCGTGGATTGTCGAGGTCCGGCGGCTGCGGCCACTCGATACCGAGACGTTGGCACTCGAGCGGGCCGAAGGCGCGTTGAACGGGGATCCACACCTTGTCGGTGAGCGCGTCGTCCGGGCCGTACAGTTGCACGCTGAGCGAGCTGCTCGGCACCACGACTTTCGAGACGGCGACCGAGAACGCGGGGTTGATCGGTTCCTTGTCCCCACTCCCCGCGTCGGAGCCCGACGACAACAGGTTCTGCGCGACCGGATTTTTCGCCGCCGCACCGGACACACCGTTGCCGACCGGGAGCGCGAGCTTGTCGAGCCGGCCACCGATCCCCCACGGGATCGTACTCGTGTTCGCGACGTCGATCGTCAGCGAGAAGCGCGGCTCGATGCCGCCGAGCTGCACGCCCTTCACGTCGACCAGCGGCTTGCCGTTGGCGCCGTCGAAGTCGAAGCCGAGGCTGACCAGCGAGATCTTCGGAGCGAAGCTGATCGCGTTCGTCGCAGCGGCGATGCGCAGGAACAGCACCGTGACGCCGAGATCCCCCGGCGCATCGGTGGAATCCGAGCGGACGTACCAGTTGCTCTTGTCGGTGTCGCCGGTCAGCCACTTGCCGAGCTGCAGCTTGAGCCGTGGCTCGTTCTTGTCGGCCGGTGACACGTCGATACCCGGCACCTGCAGCCGCAGGCCGTAGTCCGTGTAGCTCTTGTCCGTCGCCGCGGTACCGACGACGTAGACGCCGCCGTCGCCGAGCTTGACGATCGGGTTTGTGTCGCTCGCCAGCACCTTCAGGGCCTCGGCGAGGAGCATCTGCGCGACCTGTGCCGGCGACTTGCCGGTGAAGTCGCTCAAGTCGCCCAGCGTGTAGAAGCCGTCGCTTCCCTTCACGAGCAGCTTCATGTCGGCGAAGACGCCGCCGATCGTCGTCCCCGTCGACGCGATCGCCGCGTTGAGCCAGGCGGCGATCTTGTCCGTGCGAAGGACGAGGTTGACGAAGTCCGCGACCGTCGCGTTTTTGAGCCCGTCGAGCGTGGTGACCGGCGACAGGCTCGGATTCGCCGGCGTGAGGTCGAGGAACGTCAGCGAGAACGACGGCGTCGTGTTCTCGAAGTAGACCTCGCTCGCGAATTCGAAGCCGGTGAACGTGTAGCCGGCGGCCTTGAACGGATCGCCGGTCTTGGTGATGTCGAGCCGGAACTCGACCGGATGACCGGCGGTGCCGGTGACGACGACCGGGCTCCCGACCGGGATGGCGAACACCGGGAGATACACCCAACCGGCGATCGGATACGACGACTCCGCCGGATTGAAGGCGTGCCACAAGCCGATCCCGATCGTCGCCGGGCTGGTGGTGTCGGCCGCGAGCGGCAGCACGAGGTAGACGCCGCTCTCGACGGTGTTCCCCTGCTCGTCCGTGTAGTCGAGCGGGTACCACTCGCGGTCGGACGGCGTGCCCGGCGCGACGGCACCGAGAAACGTGCGCAGCAGAGCGAGCAGATGCGGCGCGTCCTGCGGGATGTTTTCGAGCGCGGGCAGCGGGTCTTCGAACCAGTCGAGGTTCAGGCTCAGGTCGTCCGGCGTTCCGGTGAGGACTCCGAGGAGCAGGCCGAAATCAGCGACACGCTTCTCGAGCGCTCCGATCGGAATCGACGACATCAGCCACCCCTGCACGACCGGAGACGCGGGATCTATGTCGTCAGTATGGGTCGAGTTCGTGGGCGAACATAGGGGCCAACGGCCTAGGTCCGGGCGGACCGCGCGCATGCTAGGATCGCCGTATGCCCGGAGGCGTCGCGGTCGATCTGGCCGTCATCTTCGTCGCCATCCTCGTCCTGGTCTCGATCGCGAATCGGATCGGCCTCGCTTATCCCATCGCGCTCGTGCTCGGCGGGATCGCGCTCGGCTACATCCCCGGGATCCCGCCGCTCGACATGCCGCCGGGGCTCGTGCTCACGATCTTCCTGCCGCCGCTCCTGTACTGGGAGAGCATCACGGCGCCGACCAGCGAGTTCTTCTCGGCCGATGGAATGTGGTGGATCTTCCAGCTCGCGTTCGGACTCGTGATCGTCACG
>Ga0073928_10010345_pt1 | contig 11137 bp, 12 predicted proteins | sample PaiPotPPA55metaG_FD_76969 | JGI IMG/M metagenome (GOLD analysis project Ga0073928, IMG submission 76969) | Iron sulfur acid spring bacterial and archeal communities from Banff, Canada, to study Microbial Dark Matter (Phase II) - Paint Pots PPA... ...
GCGAACTTCCAGAGGCCGACGCCCTGCCAGCCAAAGGTAAAGCGATCCCGTGACATCAAAACAACGCATTAAATCGGCCAAAGCGAAGGCGGAGGGGGGTCACGATGTACCGGGGCACGCCGAAAAAACGAAAAAAGGCGCTTGACACAAGTCCCGAAAAGGTGTTAAAACCTTGCCAACTCAGATAGACGAATCTACGAAACCATATGAAACCAAACCAAAAACTGTTCTTCGCAACCACGTTGGCGGGGCTCGGCCTGCTTGCCTCCAGCCAGGCTCAAACCGTTGTCTATGATAATCTCGCCACGGCGGCGACTGCGGGTTATTCGGACCTTAATTCAAACCATCCCATTTTCGGGGACGCTTTGAACCTTACCCTGGGCGGGACTATCACCGCCTTCGGGCTGTCGGTTTATAATTCCTCCAGCGGCGGCAACACGGGCTCGATTCTTGCCGGAACGATGACGATAGACATTTATGATAATACCACACCCTACGCGGGCGGCCCCCTCAGTGCCGAGCCGCTCCTGGGCTCCGCCACCGGCACGGTTTCTTTCGGCACTGGCCTTAACCCCGGTTTCTATACGACGGTGACCTTTAACTTGTCCTCGCTGAACATTACCGTCCCTCAGAACATCTTCGTCACCCAACAGTTCACGGAAACTTCGGGAACGAGCACGCGCAATGGCGTAGTACTGTTCAGCAACCCTACCATCGGTTCAAGTCCGGCCAACGTCTATCTCAATTCTCCCGCCACGCCCGAGGGCCTTTACACTTTCAGCAGCAATCCGAACCAATTCGGCTATCACGTAGAAGTTGCGACGGTTCCCGAACCTTCCTCTTTCGCGCTCGCTGGCATCGCCGTCGCTGCCGCGATTATTTTCCGCCGACGCAAGTAAGCCGCTGGTCTATCGCAGCCCTTTCAACCCTTGGCTCCGTCGCGGAGCCAGGGGTTTGTTTTTCTCCCGATTCATTCTTCGGGCTAATATCAATCTGCGCCAACCTTTCTCGACACTCGGCCATCAGTTTGCTATCAAACTGCGCGTGCATTCCGAATTGCTCAAGAATGTCACCCGCATCGTTCTGAAACTGGGGACGGGCGTGCTCACCGACAGCCGGAAACAGCCCGACCTTGCCCAGATGGAGCAGTTGGTGGCGCAAATTGCCGGGCAGCGCCGCGCGGGCAAAGAATTCGTCCTCGTCTCTTCCGGCGCCGTCGGCGCCGGCATGGGAGCGCTCGGATACCACAAGCGACCGAGCGATCTGGCGGAGTTGCAGGCTTGCGCCGCAGTGGGCCAATCGCGGTTGATGGCCATTTACGAAAAGTTGTTCGAAGCGCACGGCCTCTCGGTAGCCCAAATCCTGCTCACCCACGATGACCTCCAACATCACGAGCGCCACCTCAACGCCCGCAACACCCTGGTCACCCTCCTGCGCCATGGCGTCGTTCCGATCATCAATGAAAACGACGCGATCTCGTTCACCGAATTGAAATTCGGTGACAACGACAGGCTCTCCGCGCTCACCGCTTCCTTATTGCCAGCGGACTTGCTTGTCATCCTGACCACGGTCGATGGGGTGATCGAAAATTTTGGCAAACCCAATCCCAGGACGCTGCCGCTCATCGAGCACATCGATGACTCCGTCGAGGACATGAGTGGAGGAACGGAAAGCGAAACCGCCATCGGCGGGATGAGCTCGAAAATTCACGCGGCGAAAATCGCTGTCCGTTCCGGCATTCCCATGGTGATTGCCTCCGGAAAAAAGAAGCAGGTATTGCAACGCATCCTGGCTGGCGAAACCGAGGGCACGCTGTTCGTGCCACAGGCCGCCCGCCTCAAAGGACGCAAGCGGTGGATTGCCTTCTTTCACCATCCCCAGGGCGCGCTGTTTGTTGACGAGGGGGCCAAGAAGGCGCTGCGCGAAGGCGGCAAAAGTCTGCTGCCGCCCGGCATAGCCCGATGCGAAGGGGAATTCGAAACCGGCGAGGTCGTGCGGCTTTGCGACTTGAACGGCACGGAGTTCGCGCGCGGCATCACTCAATTCGGCTCCGGAGAAATCCGGGGCAGGAAGCTTCCGCGCGTCGAAGTCGTGCATAGGGATGATCTCGTCATTTTATGAAGGCCCGCTCTCCAAAGTCGAAAAAGGAGCCTGCCATCGCCGAGTTGCTGCGCGTCATGGCCCGCTTGCGAGCTCGCAACGGATGCCCGTGGGACCGCGAGCAGGACCACCGCTCGTTACGCTGGCATGCCGTGGAGGAGGTGTACGAGTTGATGGATGCCATCGAAGCGGGCGACGATATCGAGTTGGAAGAAGAGCTGGGCGACGTGCTGTTGCAAGTGGTCTTTCATTGCCAAATTGCCAAAGAGCGCGGGGCATTCGATTTCGAGAAGGTGGCGCGCCGCATCGTGGACAAATTGATTCGCCGCCATCCGCACGTCTTTGGAGGCGTCACTGTCAAGGATGTGGATCAGGTCTGGGCGAATTGGGAGAAAATCAAACACGCCGAAAAGCACGGCACCCGCCACGCGCGGCCCTCGGCGCTGGACGGCGTGCCCCGGCACCTTCCCGCCCTGCTGCGGGTCGAGAAGCTCTGGAAAAAGGCGCATCGCGCGCGACTGGCGAAGACGGAGCAATCCAGACGCCTTCTGAGTCGCAAGCAATTGGCGCGGGAACTATTCGAGCTGGCCCAATGCGCGCAGGCCAGGGGTTGGTCCGCCGAGGATTTGCTGCGGCAGGAAACCCTCATACGCGAGCGTGCCTGGCGGCGCGCGGAAGCCGCAGGACGATAGGCCGCATACCGGTGGCTGCTCTTCGCTATTTGGATTCTCACGTGGTCCGCAGTGGTGATGATTCCCTTAGTCGTAGTCTGTCTTTTGGTTCAGGCGGACTGGCAAGACGCTGCAAAAATCTTTGCAACCTGGCTCGGCCTGCTATGGTTGACCCGCTGGAAGTTGTGGAAGCTGTTCCAGGCCGGGCCGAAAGACACGCTCAACTCGCAAGAAAACGTATGACCGATCCGCGTTTCGAGAAATTAGCCACCGTGCTCGTCGATTACTCGACGGCACTCAAGAAGGGCGACCGCGTCCTCCTGGATATGATGGACGTGCCGGACGAATTTTGCATCGAACTCCTGCGCGCCGCGCGCCGGCGCGGCGCCGTGCCAGTCGTCGAAGTCCGTCACACGCGCATTGGCCGCGAGCTGCTGCGGGGCACCGACCAGGCGCACGCCAGCTTGGCGCGCGATCTGGAACTGTTCCGCATGAAAAAGATGCAGGCCTACATCGCCATTCGCGGCAGCGCCAACGCCAACGAGAACGCCGATGTGCCCGCGGACCGGATGTCCCTGTACTCGAGGCTCACTCGGCCGGTCATCGACCATCGGGTGAAGCGCACCCGCTGGTGCGTGCTGCGCTGGCCCACGCCCAGCATGGCCCAGAGCGCGGGCATGAGCACGGAGGCGTTCGAGGATTTTTATTTCCAGGTGTGCACGCTGAATTATCGCAAGATGGCCCGCGCCATGGCGCCCCTCGAGCACCGCATGAAAAAGGCGGATCAGGTCCGCATCAAAGGGCCCGGCACCGACCTGGCCTTCAGCATCAAGGACATCGGCGCCGTCATGTGCAAAGGCGACCGCAACATCCCCGATGGCGAAGTCTTTTCCTGCCCGGTCCGTAATTCGATTCAGGGGCGCATCCAGTTCAATGCGCCCACATTGTATTCCGGCACGAAGTTCGAAAACGTCTGCCTCGAATTCAAGGATGGCAGAATCATCAAGGCCACTTCGAACAACACCCGCCGACTGAACGAAATTCTCGATACCGATCCGGGCGCGCGTTACACTGGCGAATTTTCGCTGGGCTTCAATCCCTACATTTTGAATCCACTGTGCGACATTTTGTTCGACGAAAAGATTGCCGGTTCCCTGCACCTGACGCCCGGGCAGGCCTACGAGCAGTGTGACAACGGCAATCGTTCGGCTGTGCATTGGGATATGGTCCTCATCCAACGTCCCGATTGGGGTGGCGGCGAAGTATGGTTCGACGGGGAATTGATTCGCAAAAACGGGCGGTTCCTGCCGAAAGACCTGCGTCCGCTCAATCCGGAGAAGCTGAAATAATTAGCGAGACTCGGCTGGGCCGCGCGCTGCGCGGCCGGGATTATTTCTCGTCTTTCAAAATCGCCAGGAATTGCTTCATGGCCGGCGAGAGCACTTTGTTCTTCTTATAGATCGCGGCCAGTGGACGATAAAATTCGCCGTCGCTGAGCGTTACTTGCGCCAGCGTTTGCTTGGCCACTTCCTGGGTGACCGTTCCCTGCGGCACGATGGCGACCCCCGCGTCGATTTCCACCGCGCGCTTGACGGTCTCGATATTGTCGAACTCCATCACGTGCTGCACCTCGACCTTGTTTTCGCGGAGCAACCGGTCGAGCGCCTTGCGCGTCGGCGTGTCCGGCTCGAACCCGATGAATTTCTGGCCGGAAAGGGACTTTAGTTTGACGTTCTTGTGCTTGGCCAGGGGATGCTGCGGATGGCAGACCAGCACGAGCGGGTCTTTGCGCAACGGGAAGGTTTCCAATTTGCCGTCCCGGTTCGGATACGCGATCAACCCCAAATCCACCACGTTGCCCATGACGTCCTCATACACCTGGTTGGCGCGGCGGTATTCGACGTGCACGTTGACTGTCGGGTAGGCCTTCAAAAACTCCTTCAGATAGGGCGGCAAATCGTGCAACCCGATGCTGTAAATGGTTGCCACGCGGATCGTGCCCGAGATGATGTCCTTGATTTCCTGCAACTTGCTTTGAAGCGCGTCATAAGTTCCAATCACCTGCTTGCTGTACTCGTAAAGCACCTGGCCTTCGCGCGTGAGGCGGAACTTTTTCTTGCTGCGCTCGATGAGCAGCGATTTGAAAAGGCGCTCCAGCGTACTGATTTGCTGGCTGACTGCCGACTGGGTTACTTCATTGATCTGCGCCGCTTTGGTAAAACTCTGCGTCTCTGCCAAATCACAGAACACTTTCAGGGTTTCGATCTGCATAAGTAATGGGAATACTAAAGAGCCGCCAAAGCGTCAATGTTTTAATTAACTAATGCTCCCCGCGCCGGCGCTTCCACCCGAATCGGCCCCGCGTCAGGCTGCTTCGCCCCCCGCCAGGGCTTGCTTGACTTTCAGCAGCAGTTCCTGGCTCGTGAACGGCTTTTGCAAATACGTTCCGTCGGTCTGCTGATTGGCGGGCCAAACATAGCCGCTCGTACAGATAACCCGCGTCGCGGGCGACAACCGGCGAATCTGCTCGACCAATTCCCGTCCGCTCATTGCCGGCATGACCAGATCCGTGATCACGAGATCGACCGACGCGCCGTCCTTCGCCAGCGTATCCAACGCCATCTGGCCGCTGTTGGCGGTCAACACCCGATATCCGTAAGACGAAAGAATCGTCCGCCCCATGGTCAGCAGCAAATCCTCGTCGTCCACCATCAGGATCGTTTGATCGCCGCTCAGATCACCGGCCCCGACTCCCTTGTCTTTGACGATCCGTTTTTCGGCCGGCAAGTAAACGCGCACGGCAGTGCCGGCGCCCGGCTGGCTGGAAACCGCCACGCCGCCTCCATGGTTGGTGATGATGCCATACACCCAGGCCAGCCCCAACCCGCGGTGGTTTGCGCGGCGTTTGGTCGTAAAAAAAGGCTCGAAGATCCGGGGCAAAATATCGGGCTCGATGCCGCAACCGCTGTCGTTGATTTCCACGCACACATAGGCGCCGGCGGCCAGGCGCACGTTGCGGTCCTGCGTCGGCTCCGTGAGTTCGAGATTGCGCGTTTGCACGGTGATGTGGCCGCTGCCGGCCAGCGCCTGTACGGAGTTGTCCAAAATCTTGGTGAAGGCCTGCTGCATTTTGGCGTCGTCGAATTTCGCCGAAAACAACTTGCGCTCCAACTGCAACTTCCAGATGACCTGCGCTCCTCCCGGGTTTTTCTGAAAAGTTTCGACGCTTCGTTCCAGCAGCGAATTCAAATTGCCGGCCGCTTGCGCGCGGGCCTCTTTTTCCTGCCGGCTGAACGTGCCCAGGTCATTCGCGATTTCCGCCGCTTTGCCGGCGGACTTCTCGACTTCCAGGAGCGAACCGCGCCACGGATGGGTCGGCTCCATCCGGCTTAGGATCAACGAAGTATGGCCCAGGATGCTCGTCAGGACATTGTTGAAATCGAGCGCCACCGTCCGGGCAAGCTGCAGCGCACAATCCAGCTTCTGTTTATACAGGGCGTTTCCTTCGCCGGGCTGACTTTTCGCATCAGGCACATTTTCCGGCAATAACTGAACCACGAACCTTTTCCTGCCGTCCCGGGCAATCGCGCAAACAGAAGTCAGATAAGCAGCCTCCGGGCCATCTTTGCCACGGAACTTGAGCGAAACCAATTCCGGCGATGCTGTCTTTTGCGTCAGAAAATCCTTCGGGCTGCCGGCATTGCCCGGCGCCCAAATCATCGACAAATGCGGCGATGCGCTCTCGAGGGCGGGACCAAATACCTTCAGCGCCGTGGCGTTGGCGTGGCAAATGCCGCCGGATTCGTCCGCCACGAGGACTGGCCAGCCGGCTTCCTCCAAACCTGAAACTGAGTCAGCCATCATCGCTATTCGTTTCCACCTCGCATCTTACCTCTCCAAGGCGGCTTCTCAATCCGAATCTTTGGCAGGCACATCCAGGAACGCGCCGGGCAGCAGGTTCCGTACGGTGAACTCGCGGACGACCCGCAATGCGTTGGCGTCCGCCACCCAGACCGCCGCTTCGGGAGCGTATTCGGCCAGCAATTGACGGCAGGCCCCGCAGGGCATCGGGCCGCCCGGCGCGCGAGCAACTATCGCCACGGCGACGAAATCCTTCCTGCCGCCGGTCAACGCGGCGAAGAGCGCCACTCGTTCGGCACAGCACGTCAACCCATAACTCGCGCTTTCCACATTCGCGCCAGTGATGATGTCGCCGCCCCGCGTGAGCAGCGCCGCGCCAACCTTGAATTTCGAGTAGCGGGCGAAGGCTCGCTTGCGGGCCTTGGCTGCGGCCTGAATCAACTCACGCTTACTTGTGCTGTCCATAAGACTTTGCAAAATTCACGATCAATCGTGCCGCCAACACATTCACGCGCGATGCGGTTTCGAGCACCTCGGCGTGTGAGAGCGGCTCTTTGCCCTGGCCCGCCGCAAGATTCGTGATGCAGGAAAGGCCGGCCACCCGCAGGCCACACTGCCGCGCCACAATCGCTTCCGGCACGGTGCTCATTCCGACCGCGTCCGCTCCCAGCTTCGCGAACGCGCGAATTTCCGCCGGCGTTTCATAACTCGGCCCGCACACCGCCAGGTAAACGCCTGCGCGAAGTTTCACGCCGCTTTCGCGTCCCGCCCGAATCAGCCTACGCCGCAGTTCTTGGTCATAAGCGCATGTCAAATCGACGAAACGCGGCAAGCCAGGAATGGCCGGGCCGCGTAGCGGATTGGCGCCCATGAGGTTGATGTGATCGGTCAAAACCATGAAATCACCGGGGCGAAAACTCCGGTTCACGCCGCCCGCCGCATTGGTCAGCAAAAGATCGCGAATCCCGCAAGCCGCCAGCGTTCGCACGGCGAAGGTCACCTGTGACATCGAATGTCCTTCGTAATAGTGCGCGCGACCGCTGAGCACCACCACCGGTGTGCCTCCCAGGTGGCCGATGAACAATTTCCCCGCGTGGCCGCTGACACCCACGGGTGGAAAGCCGGGCAGCTTGGCGTAAGCGATCTCCTTCTCCACCAGCAGTTCGCTCAACACCTGGTCGAAGCCGCTGCCCAAAACGATGCCCAGCGTGGGTCGCAGGCGCGACAGCTTTCGCAGCTTCGTTGCTGCGTCTTCGGGCGTGGGTTGTCGTTGGCTCATTTCAGCGTCGCAGAGTCCGCCACAACTAATTTCTCCCTCTCCTCCCGCAACCCCGAAAGCTTTCGGGGCAAGAGGGAGGAGAGGGCCGGGGTGAGGAGGTCAATTGCTTTCGAACTAAATTTCCCTCTCCACAAACCTTGGTTGACCCCAAGCCAAGGAGGGAAAGAGCAAACGGCCCCCTCACCCCAACCCTCTCCCCTTCTGAAGGGGCGAGGGAGTCGGTGGTGGTGTCAAGTTGGGTTCTAGCCGTCATGGCGCGGGGCGCTCTTGTTTTATTCCTCAATTTCGGTAGTTTTGATTTGGTTCGTGGAATTAAATAACGACGAAATTCGCCGCTACTCGCGGCACTTGATTCTGCCCGAAGTCGGTCTGGCTGGCCAAAAGAAAATTCGCGCCGCCAGCGTGCTGTGCATCGGCGCGGGCGGCCTGGGCTCGCCCATCGCGATGTATCTGGCCGCCGCGGGCATCGGCAAACTCGGCATCGTGGATTTCGACGATGTGGAATTGTCGAACCTCCAGCGCCAGCTTCTGCACGGCACCCAGGACGTGGGCCGGCCGAAGACCGAATCCGCCCAAGAGACCCTTCGCCGCCTCGATCCGCACGTCGAAGTCGTCCTCCACAATACCCGGCTTACCAGCCAGAATGCCCTCGACCTGCTCCGGCCTTACGACATCGTGGTGGACGGCACCGACAATTTTCCGACGCGCTACCTGACCAATGACGCCTGCGTGCTGCTCGGCAAGCCGAACGTTTACGGCTCGATTTTCCGTTTCGAAGGCCAGGCGAGCGTCTTTGCGCCGCGCCTGGGCGGCCCGTGCTATCGCTGTCTTTATCCCGAGCCGCCGCCGCCGGGCATGGTGCCCAGTTGCGCCGAAGGCGGCGTGCTGGGCGTGTTGCCGGGAATTATCGGGGTCATTCAGGCCACCGAGATATTGAAACTCGTGCTCGGCAAGGGCACTTCCCTGATGGGGCGCCTCTTGCTGTTCGACGCGCTCGAAATGAAGTTTCACGAGCTCAAGCTGCGCCGCGACCCGCAATGCCCCATCTGCGGCGAGCACCCGTCCATCACCAAGCTCATTGATTACGACATGTTCTGCGGCATATCGCCGCAAGTTTCTCCGACCGCCATGAACCCCGACGAAGTCACCGTGCAGGAAATGAAACGCGCCCTCGACGACCCGAGCCTCGGCATCAAAGTCATCGACGTGCGCGAGGCCAACGAATGCCAAATCGCCCGCATCGAGGGCGTGCCGCTGGTGCCGCTCAGCGAACTCGCGCAGCGCTTCGCCGAACTCGACCCGAAGCAGAGTTATTACATCCATTGCAAAATGGGTGGCCGTTCCATGCAAGCCCTGCAATTCCTCCGCCAGCAGGGATTCCAACACGTCAAAAGCGTCAAAGGCGGCATCAACGCCTGGAGTGTGGAGATCGACCCGAGCGTGCCGAGGTATTAGCCCGGATATTTCATACCGCCGCGGATCCTTGATGGGTAGCACAGGCAACCTGCCTGTGCCGGTTCCCGACGCGTCGGGACCGACCGGAACGGAGAGCGACAGACGGATGGCCGAGCGAGTGGCATTCTCCGAACGGCACATGCGATCTTCCGTCGGGCCAGTGGCCCGACGGCACGGGCGGGTCGCCCGTGCTACCCTTCAGCTATGAAATATGCAGGTTAGGTCATCCCCCACGCCTTCAATCCCGATCCTGATTTCCAGACCAAACTATTCCACGATACACGTCCCGGCCCCGTTACGGGATGGGACGCTTGACATATTTATGCTTTGATGCGAAGATGCGTTTACGAGAACGACGTTGGATTTGCCCGTTGAGATTCTCCGGCAGGCCAAGGCCAAGGCGGCTTTGGAGGGGGCGACGCTGAAAAAGCTGCTGACGCGCTATATCGAAAGCGGATTGCGTCAGATGCCTGAGGCGAACCGCGAGGGGGTTGGGCGGAGCAAACTGCCCGTCATTCCCCGCCGCGGCAAACGCCCCGTTCGCAACCTGACCGCGGACCTGCAGGCCAGATTCGAGGAGGAGGAAGACCGTGCCAAGCTCAGCCGACCTTTTAGACGCTAACGTGTGGCTGGCGCTGGCGGCGGAAGCGCACACGCATCACGAGCGAGCCAAGGTGTACTGGCACAACGAGGCGGCCCCGATAGCGGCCTTTTGCCGGTTGACTGAATTGGCCTTTTTGCGGCATCTGACCAACCGGGCCGTTATGGGAGAGCAGGTCCTGACACCATCGGCCGCATGGAAGAAGCGGACACAGTTCCTGGCACTGCCAGAAGTGCAGCGCCTTGCGGAGCCAGTCGGATTGGACGAGGAACTGGCTAAGTTCTGCGATTTGGGCCGGACTTCGCCAAATCTTTGGACGGATGCCTATCTTGCCGCTCTGGCCAAATGTGCCGGGCTGCGCCTGGTCACCTTCGACCGCGGCTTCGCCAGATTCGGCGGGTTGGAATTGCTTTTTCTCCAGGAAGTGGCGGGCGCATAGGAGTGAGGCTTCGAACCGAGGTACTAGCCCTTCAGACCTTTCTTAATCTTAATCTTAATCGTAATCTTTCCCGCCGGCGCGAAGCGCCGCTGACAAAAAGCCCCATAGGGGCGGCAGATAATAGCCCCGGGCAAGCGAAGCGCCGCCCGGGGTAACAAACCTCAAACAAATAAAGCCCTGTAAGGGCGGCACAAACCGTGGCTTCTCCGCCCTTCTCAGCTTCTACCTCGCCATTCGAAAAGCTGCGGCAAAACCGGTTAAGAAAAAATCGGCGAATAATGTTTTTTTCGCCTGATGAGTGCCCTAATGGCTGACCCCTGTTATGGTGGGGCGCCGCTGCCGCAGCGCCCTAATATTTCTTCGTTTCAATCCGCCACCCCCTTTGCCAGGGCAGAGCTGCCGCTCTGCCCTAATTTTCACCCCGGCAGACCGAGGAAACCTGCGCCCCAAGGGAAAAATCACGCTCAATTCCCTTTCTGATTAGATTTGGGCGGCGCAGCAGCGACCGCCCTACCATGGTGCCAATTCGGTAGGGCGCTGCTGCCGCGGCGCCCTAATATTTCGTCGTTTCAATCCGCCACCCCCTTTGGTAGGGCAGAGCTGCCGCTCACTGGTGTCCAGCTATCCGGCAAGAGATCTGATAACAACCCTTATTTTATCGGGCCTTTTGCCGCGACGAGGCTGTTACCGACATCAACTTCAGCGCGTCAAAATCCGCCCAAGAACCAAAA
>Ga0073928_10010347_pt1 | contig 11136 bp, 10 predicted proteins | sample PaiPotPPA55metaG_FD_76969 | JGI IMG/M metagenome (GOLD analysis project Ga0073928, IMG submission 76969) | Iron sulfur acid spring bacterial and archeal communities from Banff, Canada, to study Microbial Dark Matter (Phase II) - Paint Pots PPA... ...
TCAAGATCAATGATCGAACGGAGAAAGTCCCTGCCCGCGAGCGCATAAATTGGAAACTCATTCTCAGTTGATGCAAACAGGACGGGTCACTCCTTGAGCTGCATTACGAGCGCTTCTGGGTTCTGGGTGGATCGTCGGCAAACGGAAGTAATCCGGCAACTGACAACAGCAAAAATGCTGTTATGGAACTTTTGGGGACCCTTTTGATAGGTCCACACAAACTGAGACAAACACCCTTAGTTTTTACTAATTCGGTTTATGTTGAGCGGATGAATCTTTACTCTAACAATAGTCGTTCTATGGAGCCTGTGTAGTATCACGGGAGCATGCCGCGAATAGTTTCACATCTATTTGATTGGGTAAATTTCCCAAGCCAAAATAGCGGTGACAAAGACCACGCTCACTGACAGAGATAATCCGAATTCCAGAGATGGCATCTCCGAGCGGTTTCCCTATCGGACCAGTCGTAATCATCTCAAGGGCGTCGTCCCTTCCCACGGAATTCTGATGAAAATGTCCGGCAAAGTCGTAACGTACACCGCTGTCTTTGAGAATCTTCAAATATCGGGAGCGAGCTTCGTGAGGGATATTGAAATACTGATCCGGTTCGTCCGCACTGTGTAAGAACCAGGGGATATGTTGGAAGATCACGATCCACTCAACATGTTCGCTAATTGCTTTCTTAAGTTCCTCCTCAAGCCACTCTCGTTGTCTGGCCTCTTCATCCATTACTTTCTCAGGGTGTTGAATGATGCTTGAGTTGAGCACAATCCCTTCCATGGAACCTTTGCGAAAACTGTAATAATCTTTGCCGAAAATCTTCCTATAATCTGCCAGACTTTCTGGCGTCGGAACATTACCGACGTCGTGATTGCCTGCAACGGCATAAAGGGGAATGTCCGGATCAAGTTTATGCGTGATACGAAAATACTCGTCGATCTGCGCCTTTTCACCCGGCTTGTTCACGAGATCTCCACTCATAACCACGAAAGCCGGGTGGAGGCGGTTTGCGGTCGCGATCCCGAACTCCAGGTTAGCGCTCTCCTGGGTGAAGCCTGTATTTGCGGTATACATGCCAAACTGTGGGTCTGACATCTGAAGAAAGAACAGATCCTGTGCGCTGGCGGCTCCTGGAACCGCCAGCGTAGTGCCGATAACAAGCAGGCTCAACAAAGTTTTCATCATGATGAATTGGTGCCCTTTGTAGTATTCGACGCTGCATTTAATAACTGATCCGCATACCCAGCTGCAGGACGCGAGGATTGCTGCCTCCGAGGATGCGACCGAAGTTCGGATTTCCAACCGTACTATTCGGGTCATCAAGAAGAGGTGTGTTCGTCAGGTTGAATGCTTCGGCGCGGAACTGGATTTTGAGGTTTTCACCGATGTACTGTGATCGATCCAGTCCCAGGTCATAATCGAAATTTACGCGTGTACGGATATCCGGCTCATTGCGGCTATCCGTGCCCAGTGTAAAAGGCGCAGGGATCTGGAAAGCTGAGGTATCGAACCAGGCATTGCGTGTCTTCGGAGACGTTGTCGGCCTGCCACTGTGCAACTTGTCGGCGTGGGAGGCAAAGCCGGAGACATTGGATACATTTGGCGCGGTGATGCTGATGGGGAAGCCGCTCTGAACTCGCAAAACAACATTCATCTGCCATCCGCCCACCACCCACGCTGCCGGCCCTCGCTGCAGAAATCGCCGCTTGGCGCCGAACGGGAGATCCACTACGTGCGCAAGAGAAAAGGCATGGGTTGAGTCGAAGTCTCCAAGTGCCCTCGATGTACGCAGATTGGTCGGATCGGAGATATAGGAACGCCCGCCAAACCGCTCCTGAACATTGTCGATCAGCTTGCTCCACGTGTAGGAAGCCAGCAACGAGTAGCCGTTCGAAAACCGTTTATCCAGCTTAGCTGTGAGAGCGTGGTAGATCGAGTCTCCAACAGGATCGCGCTTCTGACTTACTCCTGTGTATTGAGGATAAGGGCGAAGCAACTGAACACTCTGGACTGTTTTGGAGCTGAGTGTTCCGGTGGTGATTTGTCCGTAGAACGGATTCGCCACCTGCTGCAACAAAGAGTTTCCCCGACTCAGAACGGAGCTGCTGGGAAGATCTCTCTGCCGGTCGTTCCAGAGACGCTCGCCACGACTGCCTGTGTAGGCAAGTTCTGCAACGAAATCCTTGCCGCCCTGCTGTACGCTTGCAGTCCACTGATCGTTGCGTGGTACGAGATCAGTCACATTGAAGAAGCTGCTGACACTTGTTCCAACCAGGCTCGATGGAGGCTGGCTCAAGCCCGTGATAAATGGATTCGATAGCGCGGCACCAATAGGCGGCTTATATGGATTTACGTCCGGCTGTCCCATAAAGAGAGACGTAGTGGCCTGGTAGCCGCTGCCGAACTCGCTCGGGACCGCACCGACCCCTCCATTGCCTGGACTGAAGAAGATGCCGTATCCAGCGCGAAAGACCGTTTTCGGATATACGGACCAGGCGAGACCGATACGTGGACTTAAGTTCATGTACTCTGAGAGAGTTTGTCCTCGGCGACTGTCGCTTACGGGTGTGAGCAGACCTTTCCTCCCCGTGACGGGATCAACTGCATTCTGGTCAAAGTACGATAATTGGTTGTGACGCTCGGTCCAGGGATTGCTGTGGTCGTAGCGAAGGCCGAGTTCGGCGGTGAGTGTTGGCGTTAACCGAATTGTGTCCTGGGCAAACCCAGCGGTATAGAACTGCTGCATAGCGAGCGATGGGTCGATCGTAACGGAGCCGCTAGCAGGAATTCCAAGGAGAAGACTAGCCACCCCCCAGCCGGCGTTTGTACTTGCCTGTGCGGGATTCGGCCCCTGGGTATATCCGCGAGTAAAGGAGAAATCTCCAGCAGGCGTAAAAGGAGCTGTTGTGTTGTTATGAAAGACTTCCAGGTCCGCTCCCACTTTGAAGATGTTGCGACCCCTCACCCAGGTCACGCTGCCAAATATCTGCCGGTTTTCCTGGTGGCTATGTCTATCCGCCGTCGTATCTGGTCCGATGGAAGCTACATCTGCTGTCGTGATACGCGGAAAGAGCGCAGTTCTGACCGCTCCTGTAAAGGATGGGGAGAAGCCCAGAGACCCAAGATCGAATCCAAGACTGCCTGGAATGCTATCGCTATTGCCGCGCGTAAAGCTGACACGTACGTCCATCAACACTGATGGCGTAAATACGATATCGTCCGCAATCATAGCGGTGTAACTCGTCGTGATTACCGGCTCATATGCGGTCGAAGTCTGCCTTGGATAAGCGATATTACCAGCAATCGTAGACTGATCGTTGCCGCCCTGCCAGCCGTATCGGACGAAAATATGTTGCCTGTCTCCGATGTTCTGATCGCCACGAATGAAAACCCGATTCATGTTATTGACGTCCGTCCCTGTCACCTGATGATTGAGCAGGCCGTTCGTTCCGGGCAGGTTTGGAAGCGGGAAGAACTTCAGAATACTGAACGCCGTCGGATCGATGCGGGCTGCCGGGATGCGGTTGTTCTGAAATGCCTTACGGACGTATGCTCCTGGGTTCGCCGGGTCCGGAGCGCTGGTCGCAGGATCGTAGATCGTAATGAGGTGGCCCGGAGTGGTAAATGTCTGCGAGAAATCACCTTGCCGCTGGAGGTCTGTAGGAACCGTATCGATGATGGTCTGTGGAGTGTGCTGACGGATGCCTTCGTAGTTGAAGAAGAAAAAAGTATGATTTCGACCATCGTAGAGATGAGGAAGAATCACCGGTCCCCCCACGGCGATACCGAACTCATTGCGTTTGAAAGCTGCCCTCGGAAGACCGTTGAAGTTGTTGGTGTAGGAGTTGGCATTGAAGGCATCATTGCGGATGAACTCATACATGGCGCCGTGAAACAGATTTGTTCCGGAGCGGCTGATTCCATTGAGAACGCCTCCGCCTGCCCGGCCATACTCTGACGAATAGGAACTCAACTGGACTTTGACCTCTTCGACCGCTTCCAGTGGCACCGTATACGAGATATCGTTTGTCGTAGAGTTGAGCACATCGGCCCCATCGAGCAGCACTCCGTTGGTGTTCGACCGCCCTCCATTGATGGAAGGCCCCGATCCGGCATTCCCATGAATCACAACGCCAGGAGAGAGTTCTACCAGCGTATATGGATTACGTCCGAGCAATGGCAGCTCACGAAAGCCTTGGGATTCGATCGTCGTCCCCAAACTTGCTGAGGCCGTATCGAGTTGCACAGCGCGGTCATTTACAGTGACCGTATCCTGAGCTTTTCCGACGGGAAGCACAAAATCGGCTTCGACCGCTTGTGCGACTTCCAGGACGATATTGGTTCTGCTGACGGTTTCAAATCCTGTGGCACGAACGGTGAGCATATACCGGCCTGGCTGGAGTTCCGAGGCAGAATAGTAGCCGCTGTTATTCGAACTCGTCGTACGAAGGACACCCGTGTCAGTACCGAGAACTTTCACCGTCGCATTTTGAATAACAGCCCCGGATGGATCCTTCAATAAGCCGGAGATACTCGCATTTTGAGCACAGAGAGGGAGAGAGAAGAGAAGCAATAAGATTGGTAACACGATCCGGCGCACAGGAAATTGTCCTTTCATAGCTAAAGAATGTCGTTAGTGAAATGAGATAGATTGCTGGAGAGCCGCGACGGCACTTTTCGAGTCGATCAATCGCCGCCTGAGCTCCTGGGCTGCTTCTTCTGTGCTTGGAATCGTTTCATTTCCGTTGGCCCCGCTCATACTTGTAAGAATGGTCTCGTGCAGGCTACGGACAGAGAGCAAGGTAATATTGGCAGACTGCTGCCAGGATTCGCTGGTATCACGCTGAGAAATTGCCGTATGAGAGTTTCCCAGAATGCGGGAAATTTCAGAATCAATATGGTCGAGTTCACGTCTGAGCGCTTCTTCATGGGATTGAACGAGAAGATTGAGCATCTGCTTGGAACTGGGACTGAGCAGACGTATCTGCCTTTCGTCATAGCGTTTCGCAAGATGCTGAAGCGCCCAGGCGTGTTCTGTCGCAGATTCTGCCGAGGTCAATATTGCATTGACGAATTCGACTCGCTCATCAAAGCTCGGAATGGCGGTGGCAAGCTGTTGTTCCAGAGGAATAGTGGGCGCATTCGGCGAGATCGCGCCGCTGGTTTGTAGATGCGTCATTCGAGGAACGGAAGGGGTGCCAAGAGGACGAAGATCGGTGTGAACCAATGGCACTGTATCAAGTACCTGCTTGATCTGTTTCTCGCGAGATCTGGACTCGGTGCGACCGACGATCAGGATGGCTCTCGAGTCTGGCTGTACCTGGAGCTCCTCTCCCATGTCCGCCCCGATCTGATGCAAGGCGACTCGCGCCATTAACTCGCTCTGCGCAAGCTCAGCGCGTGTGGGTTTGGGCAGAGCCGCAGACTCGTTCGATGGATTCACGAGCATGCGTTCCGGAATGCGCGAGACAGGGTATGCGGAGGGAAATTCGGTCGGTGTGACCTCCGCTATAGTGATGAGGTCCCCCTGCCTTGTTTCCAACCTCTCCGCAATTGGCCAGTAATCATGCTCTCGGACAACAAAACGTGCCCGTAGAATTTCTCCCGCCCCGCGGTTTTCGGTTGTGAGTTCGAGGTTGTCTCCAACATGATTGATGGAGTCTGTCTTATGGGATAGAGCGTTGCGCCAGCGTGCGAATTGCAGCGCATTGAGCGGATCACTCAAATCAAACGCCAACCTGCGAGAGAGTGTGTCGAGTTCAGGATCCGCAACCGCAATATTTTTCGACTTAGTTTGTCTGGCGGGCTGGCGCACCCATTTACGGCTACCCACGTGATACTCGATCACCTGGTAGTGATGCTCGCCCTGGCTCTGTGTTTTCACGGCCCTGTTGATCAGGAGTGAGGCAGAAAGTGTAGGAGCGAACGTAGTACTGATAAGGACGAATAGAATCGTCACCGCAGCCGTTGCACTGATCCATATGGGTCGAGGGAACAGTTGCCACGATGCCAGATGTCGTATCCAACCCTGCTGCTCCGTTGCCGGAGCCTCTATGGCCTTTGCCTGGAGGAGCCTTTCAAGTTCAGCCTTGGGTCCATCGATTGGCGGGATAACTGCATCGAGCTCCCGTCTTCTGAGTTGAACATATTGCGTAATCGTCCCTTCAATCTCAGCCATTCGAGCTCTGCAATCCCAACACGTCTCCAAATGTCGGCGGATGGCGTCGTGTTCGTGGGGAATCAGCTCGCCGTCAGCGGCCATGAGCAGCTCACGTTCTGTCGGGTGGAACACCTTTCGCTCACTCATAGCAGGCCTCTCGCAACGCAGCAACAGCTCGACGAAGAACGTCGCTGACGGTTGTGACACTGAGATCCAGCACATCTGCGATCTCTCTGTAACGGAGACCTTCCACTCGCAAGCTCAAGCATTGCCGTTCGCGAAGAGATAGGGAGTCGAGCGCACGGGAAACACGCTTCTCTTTCTCATCCAGAAGTACCTGTTCTGCGGGATTAGGTCTCAAATCCGCGATCTCAAGTTGATTAGGCTCTCCATCCTGGAGGGGTTCAGGCGCTTCCCTAACCCGCAGACGACGTATCTCCTTGAGCGCTAATCGATGAACCACCCGGAAGAGCCAGGGGCGAGGCATCTGCACACTGCGACCCTTCCTTAATTCCTCAAAGAGTTTAAGAAACGCTTCTTGAACAAGCTCCTCCGCTGTTTCAGTTGTCAGACGGAAATCCCACAGATAGCGAAGAAGGGGAGCCCTTAACTGGGCAAAAAGCGTTGTCACCTCCGATTGCAAAGGTAACGACGGATCGCTTCCAATGCGCACGGGTCCATCCTCTTCCGCGACGTTGTCGCGTGATTCCGTGACAACTCCGGAATAGATCATCTGCCAGGTGAAATGGGTCGACATAAAGGTGTTAGCTCTATGGTCCCTGACGGTGCCATTTTTTCGGATGGTCGGCTGACAATTTATCGACGTTTCACAAATGGTCGCGTCGGTGCACTATATGCAGTAATCGGGTGACGATTGCTGAAAGTAAACGCTACGGACCGCACTGCGCGTCGTACTTTACTCCAGTACGCTCTGGGACTAAACACCAGTCGGACGAATGGCTTCTCTTTGTTAATTGGTGATCACAGGTAGGTCATTCACCGGCTCATTTGTATTCTGTTATTGGACCTTTTTTGGTCCTTCGCAGAGCTCTGGCAAACATGCAAGCAATACCGGGAGTTACAGAAGCTGGGAAGTTTCGATACGAAGACGCAGAGCTGGTTGAAATCACCGGCTGGAATTACCAAACTAAATTCAGAGTAAGGGGAAGGAGTTTCTTTGCAGGGAAGGCTGGGAAATTGGGGAAAGTGGCGCATCATAGCAAGAATCGCGATGAATCGAAGCCTGAATGGTGCCTTCCTCTTCCAGATGGGCAATGCCACGACGAATGGCGTTCTCAATGACCGGCTGAAGAAGGAAACACGGAACCAAACCATCCAGCGCCGCCGATGTCACTTTCATCTCCACTTTCAGACGGTCCGCGAAGCGAATCTGTTCGATTGCCAGATAATTCTCGATGAACTCCAACTCGCGGGCGAGTGGGATCTTCTCCGGCGTCCCCCTGACTTAGAGTGTCTTGAGAAGAACGTTCATGTGCGTAAGCGCTTCAACGTTCTCGGCCTGTCTCCCAAGTTCGACGAGCGTGGTAATTGCATTGAGCGTATTGAACAGGAAGTGAGGTTCCATCTGCATCTGCAACGCTCGCAGATGCTCAGCGGAGAGTTGCCTTTGCAGCTCCAGTGATTTCATGGCATCGCGCTGCACCCGAATCTGCAATTGAATAACTCCTATAATCCCAAAAACGAACCCGTAGAGGAGCAGCTCAATGCCAAAGCAATTAATGGTGCAAGCCTCTGGCAGGTTCTGAGCTGGGAACAACTGTGGCTGGTCCTGGCCAATACCGAGAGAAGAGACCGTCTTCTCCTCATGTTGGACATGACCGAAGCACTCCGTCCGAGCGAGTTGTTCGCTCTTCGCTGGCGCTCCTTCGACGACTTCAACACCCTGGAGTTGACGGAGACCGTTTACCGAAGAGAGCTCCGGCCGTTCGGCAAGACTCCGGGAGCCTCACCAAAGTCCATCTTCCTGATGGCTTGGCGAACGAACTTCAGCTGTGGAAGCTGGAGTGCAAAAAAGCCTCATCCAAAAAGGCCTCACCGGATGCCTTCATCTTCCCGAACGCGAATGGCGGCTTTATGGATACCGACAATTATCGGTTCCGGGTTCTGAAACCTCCGGCGGAAGAGCTTGGTATCCCCAAACTGAACTTCCAGATCCTGCGCCGGACGATGGCCACCCAGGCGCAGAGTATGGGATCGGTGAAGGACATCCAAGCGCACCTGCGGCATTCGAGACCGGACACCACGGCTCACGAGTATATGCAGGCGCTGCCGGAGAGCGTGCGGGCGATGGTCGGATCGGTCTATCAAATGTTGATGAAAGGAGGGGAAGGAAACGTCTTCTGAAGATTTGCTACCAAACGTTACCAACGCTTCCGAAGAAGTGCTGGTAAGTGATTGATTCTTTGGTGGGCACAGCAGGATTCGAACCTACGACTTCCACCGTGTGAAGGTGGCACTCTACCGCTGAGTTATGCGCCCCCGAAAGTCCGCCGCAAGGTCGATCGCGATGGCTTCTTCGTTCAAGCTGCTTATTCAGAATAGCATTCTTCTTGCGGCACTCAAACTCGCGCCTGCCCGGGGGGCGGGGGTAATCCCGGGTGGTTCGCAAGTGGTTGAAGACGCCTTAGAAGCGGTGTTGCCGGCGTTACAATCAGGGAAGCAGGATGCCCGCCACCCCACCAAATCCCGGTCGTCCTCGCCCTAAAAGCAGCCCCCCGACCAGCCTTGAAAACCCCAACCTCACAGGTAGCGACGAGATTCCTCCGGAAATCGATGGAAAAGCGCAACCCGAGACCGAAGATGGGGTTATGGAAGATATGGCCACTCTGGCGATCAACCCGAGACTCCTTGCGAACCTCGAGGCGGCGGAGACCCATCATGCGGCCGGCGACTTCGGACAGATGGACGATGCCACCATCATGCTGGAGCTTCGCACCGGCAATATGGCGGGCTTCGACTACCTGATCCAGAAATACCGCAAGCCGATTATCCACTTTATGTATCGCATGGTTCGAAACCAGGCTGTGGCTGAAGAGCTTGCTCAAGAGGTCTTTCTCCGGGTGTATCGGTCGCGTGAGACCTATCGAGCGGAGGCCCGCTTCAGTACGTGGCTGTACCGGATCGCCACTAATCTTGGCGTCAACTATGCCCGCGATACGCGTCACGAACGAAGCGCCTCCACCGTCTATCTGGATGAGATCGACTCCGAGACGGGCACGACGCCGGATGTCGCGGATGCCACGCCCGGAGCCGAAACGAATCTGCTGCGACAGGAACGGCTGAACGCGATTCGCGAGCATGTGATGGCGCTGCCGGAGCGGCAACGCATGGCCGTGCTGATGCACAAATACGAAGGCATGGACTACAAACAGATCGGCGACGTACTGAAATTGAGTGAGTCCGCAACAAAATCTTTGTTGTTTCGCGCGTACCAGACATTGCGCGACAAGTTGAAGGCTTTTATTTAGGCCTATTAGAATGCACGCGCAAAGTCTCTAAAAGTTTTTATAAGACGCGTCCAAAGTACAGAAGCTGGAAAGGTTCACGATGAGCTGCAAAGACTGCCAAACCGTTTTGCTCGATCTCCTGCTCGATCCGGGCGCGCCCACGCATGCGGCTGCGCGGAGGCATCTTGCGTCTTGCCCCAAGTGCAGTCTGGAGTTCGAGTCGCTTGAGGCGACGTTCACGCTGCTAGACGCCTGGAAGGCGCCTGATCCGTCGCCCTATTTCGATCAGAAGCTGGCTGTCCGTCTACGCGAAGAGCAGGCCAAGGCTCCGGAGGGCTGGCTCGAGCGGCTGAAGAGCCGGCTATTATTCAACACCGGCCGGCAGTTTCGGCCTGCGCTCGCGGGGGCTCTGGCATTGATTCTTTTGGTTGGCGGTGGCACCTTTGCCAACCTCTCGGGCTTCAGTCACTCCAGGCCACAGGCGTCGGCCGCGGTGCAGGACCTGCAGATCCTGGATAAGAACGATCAGGCGTTGCAGGCAATGGATCAACTTCTGCAGGACGATGGTCCGGTCGAAGACAATGCCGCGCCTCCGACCAGCTAGTTATCTGCCCGAATACGTGGCTTTTCGGCAAAATAGAATCTCAAAGGGGGATCGAAGGCAGTAAGCTGCATTGACAGAACAGGTTTTATGAGAGCGTGCGGGGCTTCTCCCGGCTGAACACCATGACATTTCACCTCCACTCGCGGCGTATCTTTCCTCCAGCCGTCGCCGTTCTGCTTCTGTTGGCAGCAACGGGGATGGTTGCGGGCCAGCCTGCGTCGATGCGCAAGGTGGGTCAGGCGTCACGGCCTGCCGTGAACGCGCCGCGTTCCGCTCAGGGGCAGAAGCAGATCGGTTCAAAGCCCAATCAGGAGCATCTGGCGCAATGGATGAGTCGCCACAGCAGCCTCCCGCTGCCCGAACAGCAGCACGCGCTGGAAAATGAGCCCGGCTTCCGCGATCTTCCTTCACAGACCCAGCAGCGAATGCGGGATCGTCTCACCCAGCTGAACAACATGACTCCCGAACAGCGCCGGCGCATTCTGGACCGCACAGAGCAGATCGAGCACCTCACTCCAACGCAGAGGCAACAGTGGCACGGCGCGATGGAACAATACAGCGGACTTCCCGAGGATCGTCGCCGTCTGGTCGCACGGGCCTTCCGCGATCTGCGCGAGATGCCCGAGCCGCAGCGCCAGGCGATCCTCAACTCAGACCGTTTCCGCGGACAGTTCTCCGATCAGGAGCGCAGCACCATCTCCAATCTCCTTGCAGTCGAACCTTACCTTCCGGTTCAGCATTCTAACGACGGTCCTTCGTTCGGAAAATAAAGACAGGTTTTGTTCTTAAGCGAGGCAGCCGCCCGATGGAGGGCGGCTATTTTTGTTGCGGGGAGTGGATAGGGCTAAGGAGGAAAGAACACCGTTTGGTTTTTGGCCCCAGCGTCAAAAGATGTCTTCGGGCGA
>Ga0073928_10010351_pt1 | contig 11134 bp, 7 predicted proteins | sample PaiPotPPA55metaG_FD_76969 | JGI IMG/M metagenome (GOLD analysis project Ga0073928, IMG submission 76969) | Iron sulfur acid spring bacterial and archeal communities from Banff, Canada, to study Microbial Dark Matter (Phase II) - Paint Pots PPA... ...
CCTCCGGGCTCCCTCCGTGGTTCCCGAAGCTGGTTCCCTCTCCTTGCTCATACACACCTCCTCGTGATCGCCGACTCATTTTCATCACAATTCGGTGTCCAAGAAAATCCTAGGGCGCGGGAACTTGGGCACTTCACACCGTTTGCGCAAACGCTCTTCGGAATAGCTCACACAGGATTTCCAGGTGCGTACGTCGATGGCAAGCAAACATATTTCGCGATGACTCTGGGAGGCGGTCTCGACTACAACTTGTCGCGCCGCCTCTCTGTTCGCGCGTTGCAGGCGGACTATCTACTGACGCATTTCAAGGAATTCGATTCTCTTGGTCCTACTTTAAAGGGAACGCAAAACAATGTGCGCATATCCACCGGCCTGGTGTTCCATTTCTAGTATTGTGCTTCTAAATCGCTGCTCTACCAGCGGGTGATAGAACGCGCTTCTTGACGCCACTAAAGGGAGACTGTCGGAAACTTGTCTCAGCGCAAAAGCAAAGTAACGCAACGACCCGCGACGGAATCGAATAATAGGAAGGTTATTTCGATGGTTGAAAATATTATCAGCGGGTTGTACCTTGTTGGCGATGTTGCGCTGCTTGGTTTGCTCGTTTACAAGAGCCACAAACCGCACAATAAGATCAAGCAAGGATCGAGCAGCGAACCAATCAAGGGCTTGCGACAACAACTTCACGGCTCTCCAGGAACTTATTGAATAAATCCTTTCAAATCAACAAATCTGTGTAGACAAGTTTCCTGGCACTAGCGAGGCGTCGAAGACGCAGTCAGCGCTTACAAGGACCTCAAGCGAAGATGTAGGGACCTGTCGGCTGACGGAGGTTATCTTAAGAGACGGCCTTCTTCGCCTGCTTCCTAACCTTCGCCTGCTTCCTAACCTTCGCCCATCTCTTCTTCGCCGCCTTCGCAATCGCTGCTCTTCCTGCAGCCGACAAAACGCGCTTCTTCACGCCGCCGACGTCGCGCTCCGCTGAGCCGCCCAATGCTTTTGCAGCCGCTCGTACTCCGCTTAGCTGATGCTCAAGTTTGCCGAGTTGTTTTTCGAGTTTTCTCTCTTCGCGTTTGATCGCTGCAAGAATGTCCATGAATCCTCCGGGTGAAATCTATCTGAATCGGGAGGAGGGCACCAGACGTATTCTTCGAGGTGGGTGACTCGGTTTCGCATAAGAAAGGCCATGCAACTGCACGACAAATCGAACAGTTGGATGGCTGACTTGTTATATTGTGTTGCGTGCCAGATATTCGGAGGTCGATAAAACCAGACATCATGCCAATCGCGAGGTTCGTCTCAGCAATTGCTGTTGCGCTCATCATTTTGTTCCTTGGTTGCCATCATGCGGCCATTGCATACGTATTGCATCGTGATGGGCTTGACCCGATCCTCTTTCCGCCTATAGGAAACGATAGCGCCTCGCAGATTCTCACAGTTGCCATCAAGGACGCTCGACAGGCGACCCGTCAGATAGATTGCGACATCCACGGAGATTTAATCTCGCTTCATTGGCAGGGGAGCTCTGCCGACATTTCGTTTCATTCCCAAGCGTTTTTCGCTAATGCCTCAGATCAATCATCAGATCAAATCGGACGCGGAATGTATGTGGACCCTCTCCTCGCGATAGAGAAGTTCCGATTAACCTTGGCCGAGAGCCAGGCAAGAGGTTGTTTGAGGGCAATTGAAACCGAGCGCCTCCGACGTGCTATCGTCGAGCGTTTCCCTCTTCCACCTGTCATTGCTTACTTTTTACAAATGGGCAGCTACGACATCACCGGCTATTTTGATCTGACTCCTGATTTCCGCATGCAAATCACCAGCCCTATATACCCCTCGGGCGTGGAGCCATCAGCCAAGGCCTTATTGGGATATGAGACCGCCAATTACGCGTTCGTTCGCGAAGGGCCTGACAACCGGACGAGACTTCGATTGGCGTCTGTGACCGAAGTTCTCATCGGTGCTGCACCCCATCGAAAAGCGAACTCTGCGTAACGAGTTACCTTTCTCTGCCTCCCCGGCCCACTTTCGGTTGCTATTTATGAAGGATGAATCTACGTCCAATCGCATCACTCGCGCTGTTCTCCTGTCGGCACCTGACGAGGCCAAATTAACCAAAGCCGTCGCTCGTCCCAGGGATCGTCCAGAGGACTTCTGCATTACACTTTCCATTCCCGACGTGAACTGCACGATTCTACCGAAGAATTTTGGAGTGAGCCCGGAACTCCGCGTACGTGTAAATCAAAAAGATGCTTTCGTTCCGGTCGGAGGTATGGTTCAAGAAGTACTCGATCTCCAAGACCCAGAAGCTAGCCCCCCTGCGTCGCTAAAAGTCCTACGTCCGTTTCACGGCCGCCTCATTCCAATAAAATTCGATCGATCCAGCAGAGACATCTTGAAGTTGGTCCTGCTCCCGGGCGACCAGATAACATTTTAGAGCCACCGATCTGGCAGAAAACGAGCGGCAGGACGCCTTTGCACAGCCCGTCCACAGATTTTCACAGCGATTGAGCGAGAATTAGATTGACGATGTTTATCGACACGATTATCTTCACCCCAGATTGAACCGGAAGCTTAAGAACTTTACGGCTCAGTTAGAGCGCACAGCAGCTTAACAGCGGCTGCGCGGCGAGATTGAACTGCGAAGCTCGAAGCCTTCACGGCTAGGTCTGGATCGCGTCACAATCCTAACGGTGCGTACGCCGCCAGATTGAACCGGGGAGGTTAGAAACTTTACGGCTCAGTTTAAAGAGGGCGCAAAAGCTTAACGGCTGATGCGCCCTTCATTTTTTGTGGGCCGAACGATGTCGGATTACTGCTAGAATTCGGGCGTGGTTTGCCAAGATAGCATTAAAGACTGGCTCCATTTGGTCTTCTCGGATTGCCGCTTCGCCCTTCGCCAACTCCGCAAATCTCCTGCCTTCACTGCCGTCGCCATTCTCACCCTCGCTTTCGGCATCGGAGCCAATACCGCCGTATTTAGTATCTGTAGCATGGCGCTCATTCGCCCGCTGCCTTATCCCCATGCGGAACGGCTCGTGAAAGCTGACGTATATGATCTAAAGTCGGGAGCTTCCTACGGCGAGACCTCGTATCCAGACTTCACAGATTGGAGCGAACAGAACCATTTCTTCAACCATCTCGCGGCGTACGAATCCAAGACGTTCAATCTTTCCAGAACAAAGCAACCGGAGCATGTCAAAGGTGAGGCCGTATCGTCTGATTTTTTCGAAACTCTTGGCATCCAGCCCTTCCTGGGGCGGTCTTTCGCGGGTGAGCGGAATCGGCAAGCGGTTGTAATCAGCTACGCACTGTGGTCACGCGCTTTCGGTTCCGATCCTCGTGCCATCGGAAGATCGATTGCTTTGGACGGCTATAGTTACGAGGTGATCGGAGTTATGCCGCGCGGCTTTCAGTTCCCTGATCCAGAATCGGAGCTATGGGCCCTAATCACATCCGTCCGTCCCGATTTGCGGGAAGAGATCACCGCCCGAGGGAATCTCGGGTTCTTTGTCATCGGCCGCCTCGACACCAACGTAACTTTGTCTCAGGCGCGAGCCGGGATGACGGCAATTGCAAGCGGCCTGGAGCAGAAGTATCCAGAATCAAATCGAGACCTCGGGGTCAGACTCGTGCCCTTGCAGGAAGACATGGTGGGGAAGTTTCGACCGGCGCTCCTTATATTAATGGGTTCGGCTGCTATTGTGCTCTTGATCGCATGTGCAAACATCGGAACCTTGCTACTGGCACGCGCCGCTGGGCGGCAACCAGAAATTGCGATTCGTTCGTCATTGGGAGCAAGTCGGTGCAGAATCCTCACGCAATTGCTGACCGAGAGTCTCCTACTAGCGCTCGGTGGCGGCGCGCTTGGAGCACTCCTTGCTTTCCCGCTCATGGATGTGATGCTTGCTTGGGCGCCGAAGGACATCCCCAGAATTTCCTCCGCACATATCGATCTACCGGTGCTCGTTTTTGCCGGCCTGACCTCATTGTTGACTGGAGTACTCTTTGGTCTCGCGCCAGCTTGGCAGTGTTCACTCGGAAGTCCCAATGCCTCCCTGAAACAGACTGGACGAAGCCTCGAAAGACGTAATCCTCTTACCCAAGCTATGGTGGTTGCTGAATTCGCGCTGTCCTTAATTTTACTAACGGCTGCCGGTCTATTGGGAAAGAGCCTATTTCTCCTTAATCAGGTCAATCCTGGTTTTCGCGCCGATCATCTGCTAACGGTTGAAATCTACCGCTCGATGTCCGATGACGGTAACGATGCCAATTGGAGGAATTGGACAGGCTTTTATCAGCAGCTACTCGCTCGCATTCAAGCGCTGCCGGGCGTAGATTCCGCTGGTGCAACGCTTGCTTTGCCCATTCAGGGGCGCGTTTGGAATATCAGCTTTAAGATCGACGGTCGCCCATTCGGGCGTCCATCTGAACAGCCACAAGCCGACTCACGCATTGTCTCCAACAACTATTTTGACGTAATGAAGATTCCTCTGCGAAAGGGCCGCTATTTCTCAGAATATGACACGAAGGATGCGCCTCATGTTGCTGTCATAAACGAAGCGCTTGCCCACCTCTACTGGAATAACGAAAATCCCGTAGGTCGCTTCATTGAGATGGGAGCTTTCGGCGCAGGCCGCTGTGAAATCGTGGGCGTCGTCGGAGACATTCGGCAGACGAACTTGGGCGATGAACCCGCTCCGGGGATATACGTTCCCTATACTCAGGAGATCATGCCATGGCAGACCCTTGTGGTTCGTACAAAGAACGACCCGATGGCACTTGCCACGCCAATCAGACATGAAGTTACGGCGCTCGACCCAGAGCAACCTGTGGCTCGCGTTGCGACGATGGATGGGCTGAAAGAGGCGTCTACAGCGCAACCTCGATTTCGCACTTTTCTTCTAGGGGCCTTTGCCAGCATTGCTTTGATGCTGTCGGCGATCGGAATTTACGGCGTGATGGCCTACACGGTTAGCAGACGTACGAGTGAGATTGGCGTCCGAATGGCGCTGGGAGCACGGCCCGTAAACATCCTCAGACTAATTTTCGGTGAAAGCATGATGTTGACGTTGCTGGGGGCCTCGTTGGGTCTGGTCGGAGCATATGCGGTAACGCGTGTAATGAAAAGCCTGCTCTTCGGCGTTACCAGCACGGATCCATTCACCTTCGCGGGTGTCACGTTGCTTCTTTGTTTCGTGGCCTTACTCGCGAGCTATATCCCTGCCCGCCGTGCGTCTCGCGTCGATCCCTTGGTTGCCATCAAGTACGAATAAAGTTGAAATTCTTGCCTTCAATGTTCATCGCTCTTTGCCGCCGTCGTTCTACCGTGCCAAATGCGAGTAATCATGTTGATCTGTCCTCGTGCTGGCCACTGGTTAGGATGGAACGGGCTCGCAGTCAAGACGCTCAAGCCGTTTGAAAGGAGAGTTCTGCCAGTGCTGTTCGACGCCGCCACCTTTTCATTCGTATCTCAGTGCAACCATGGGATCGACACGCATGGCACGGCGGGCGGGCAGGTAGCCCGCCAAAAGTGCGGTTGCGCACATCACGAGGATGGCCGTGGAAATCGTTGTCGCGTCCGTCGTTTTTACGCCGAACAGCATGCTCGAAAGCAAACGCGCGGTCGCCAGGGCCACGGGCACTCCGATCGCCACGCCGATTGCCGCCAGCGACATCGTTTCGCGCAGCACCATCCTCAGCACTTCACCTCTCTGCGCGCCGAGTGCGAAACGAATTCCCAGCTCTCTCGTTCTCCGCCCAACCGCATATGACATCGTCCCGTACAGTCCGATCGTGGCAAGCGCTAGCGCCAGGGCCGCAAAAAAACTCAGCAGCGTAGCCATGGACCGCTGATCGCCCAGATATTCATCAATCTCTGCTTCTTGCGTCTCGACGCCGACCAGCGGAAGGCTTTTGTCCACCGATCGAGCTTGCTCCCGCAGCGCGGGAATCACGCCAGCGGGATCGGCGGCGGTTCGAATCAGGAAGTTCATCTGCCCGTACATTTCGGTTGTAGCCTGGGTGTACGGAATCCAGGCAGCCTCGGGTAGCCGCTGGTCCTCCAAGTGGTGCTTGACATCTCTCACGACCCCAACGACCTCAATGTCTCCGCTGGACTGAGCCGAGTCGAAACCAAAGTGCCGTCCGAGGGGACTCACGTTGGGGAAAAACTTGCGCGCCAGGCTCTCGCTGATGATCGCCACCTTGGGCGACGTCTCGGTGTCCGCGGCAGAGAACTCACGTCCGAGCAACAGCGGGATGCCCATCGTTGCGAAGAAGCGCGGGCCGACCGGATCGCAATACACCCGGCGCGTCTCGGCGGCGTCCACTGCGGCGCCCTGCACCCATGCGTCGCGGTACCAATTGCCGAAGATCATGCGCAACCGCGACAAGCTGGCCGACTGCACTCCGGGCGCGGCGTTGAATTTTTCGAGCAGCTCACGGTAGAGCCGCATTTCTGTCGAGTGGTCGTATCCTTCGAGCGCCGGAAAGACCCACCCCTGCACAACCTTTTCGCGCTCGAATCCTGTATCCACGGCGTAGAACTGGTGTAGGGCGCGGAGCAAAAGCCCGGCGCCGATCAGCAACGAGAGCGACAAGGCAACCTGGGAAATCATGAGCGATTTCGTGAGCTTGTCATGCGTGGCACGAGCTGCCGAGTGCCCGGCCGCTCCCTTCAAAACCGGATTCAACTCGACACGAGTGCAGGCAAGAGCCGGAGCGAGTCCGAACAGAACGCCTGCGAACAGCGAGACGCCGGCGGTGAAGGTCAGAACTCTTGGGTCAGGGCTGAGCTGAAATGGAATTGTGGGGCTGCCCGAGAGAACTGCAAGAAGAAAGCTGGCACACCAGTTGGCGAGCAGGAGTCCCAAAGCTCCGCCGAGGCCGGCCAGCAAGACGCTTTCGGTGAGCAATTGGCGAATCAAACGGGCTCGCCCGGCTCCCAGGGCAAGGCGCACAGCGATCTCTTTTTGTCGCACCGAAGCGCGCGCCAACAGCAGACTCGCCACGTTCACGCAGGCGATGAGCAACGCGATGCCAACCACTCCCGTGAGGATGCGCATCTCGGTCGCAAAATTTTCGGTTGGTTGTGATTCTCCGCGGAAGCCGGGGCTCAAGGCGATTTTTTGGGCGCGAATCTCCTGCTGCATCCGCGGGGAAATCAGCGAACCCGCTTCACGAGTGAGGAACTGCTGAAAACCGACATCCAGGTCGGCACACGCCTGTTCAGGAGTAATGCCAGGTTTGAGGCGTGCCATAATTTCGAAGGTATCGTGGTCGTTTAGCCCGAGCTGAGGATGAAACGCCATCGGCAGAACAACGTCCGCGGACCTTCCGGCCACATTTCTGCCAAAAAAACGGGGCGAAGTCACGCCAACCACCGTAAACGGAATGCGTCCCAGGTAGAGCGTCTTGCCCACGGCCGCCGGGTCTCGAGCATAGTGGCGCTGCCAAAGGTCGTAGCTGATTACCGCGACCGGATTTTTCCCCGGCTGATCATCATGCGCATTGAAAGTCCGGCCGAGAAGCGCTGCGACGCCCAAGACATCCCAGTAGTTGCCGGAAACGAAATCGGCGTCGATAAGCTCCGCCTGGCCGTTAAGGACCGCGCTGACGCGGGAACCGTCCCACGCGAACATCCCAGAGAAAGAGTTGTTGTGGCCGCGCAGGGCCTCGAACGTTGCGTAGGAGAAATCGCCGCGAGTGCCGCCGTTCGGCCGAATGGCACGAACGAAGACGAGTTGCTGCGGATCTTTCACGGGCAGCACCCGCAGCAGGAACGTATCGACCAGGCTGAAGATGGCGGTGTTGGCGCCGATGCCGAGAGCAAGCGTGAGGACGGCGACAGCAGTGAAGCCGGGGTTCTTGTGCAGCGTGCGGGCTGCGAAGCGTAAATCCTGCCAACTTGTGTCCACAAAAGATTCCCAGCTGGCAGAGCGCACGACTTCCTTCGTAATTTCGAGACTGCCTTGCTCTAAGCGAACGGCGCGAAGCGCATCCTTCCGGCTCATTCCCTGTTTCATCTTTTCCTCGGCTGCCATGTCGAGGAAACCGCGCAGCTCTTCGTCCAGTTCCTGGCTAGCCTCTTTCTTTCGGAACAGCGATCGCAACCCGTCTGATAGGGTTCGCAGCAATGACATGGACTCTCACTCGTAACGCAACGCCACCATGGGATCGACGCGCATCGCCCGCCGCGCAGGAACTGATGCTGCGAAGGTGGCGCTGGCTGCTAGAACAAGGGCAGCTGCGGCGAATATCGTCGGGTCGTAGCTCTTGACACCATAGAGCTGGTGAGCGAGCAGGTGTCCTCCCGCTAGGGCGGTGGGTATGCCAATGGCCAGTCCCAAGCCGAGGTGGGCCAGCGTTGCGCGCAACACCAGACCGAGCACACTCCGGCGGTCGGCACCGAGCGCCATCCGAATACCGAACTCATTGATTCGCCGAGCGACGACATACGCCATCAGGCCATACAGCCCCAGGCACGCAAGAATCAGCGCCAACACGCCGAACAGCTCCGTAAGACGAGCAATGAGGCGTTCCTGATTGAAGTTGAGAGCCACCTGCTCGCCAAAACTCTGCACCTTCAAAATCGTAAGATTTGGGTCAACCGCTGCAATCGACTGGCGCACTGCCGGTTCGATGTTCTCCGGTCTACCGGCAACGTGAAACTCGATAGTACTCACCCATCCCCGAAGCGGCTCTCCTGAAGGCACCTGGAGTAGAGGCAAAAAGAAGGTGGCATACGCCGGGCCGCGCGTGTCCTGGTATTTCGCATCCTCGACAATACCGACGATTTCATAGTCGTCACTATGATGCACATCCCCCATTCCGAAGTGCCGACCGATGGGGTTCTCATTTGGGAAAAACCTGCGCGCGAACGTATCGTTGATAACGGCAACATGGGTGGCAGCGGGTGTGTCGCGTTCGTCGATAGCGCGTCCCTGCAGCAAGCGAGTGCCAATCGTCTCAAAATAATGAGGCCCGACGCGAAGCCACGACGGCGCCGTTTCGCTGTAGTCCGGGCTTTTCCCTTCGATGTACACACGCTCGTTCCAATTATTCCCTTCTAGCGGACTGTACGTCGAAAGACTCACACTCAGCACGCCAGGAATCCTCGGCAGTGCCGTTCCCAGCCGCTGATACAGCGCTGGAAGTTTTTCGTCCGTATAGCGGGCGGCCGCCGGATTGATGAGACTTACGATGAGGCGTCCGTCGGTCACGAAACCGAAATGCTGGCCCTCCAGATTGCGCAGACTCTTGGTGAGCAACCCAGCGCCATCCAGGAGCACGATCGACAGTGCGACCTGCACGACGATCAGCGATTTCTGAAGAGTTGACGATCTTTCGCCCTTGGCGCGACCCGCTCCGCGCAAGGCATCCGCAGGGTTCGACCGCGATGCCATCCACGCCGGCGCGATTCCAAACACGATTCCTGTGGCCAGCGACAAAATTACTGCGAACCAGAGAACCGGTACAGAAGGCCGGACGCTGATCGGGACGTAGTGGGCGCCGCGAAACGCGAGTAGCAAGAGCGCCTGGCTCCCCGCGTAGGCTAGATAGAGACCCATCATTCCGCCGGCTACCGCCAGTAGCACACTCTCGGTGAGCGACTGGCGAATCAGCCGCCCGCCCGTCGCGCCCAACGCCAGCCGGACGGCGGTTTGCGATTGGTTGGCCGACCCTCGCGCCAGAAGCAGGTTGGCAATGTTCGCGCAGGCAATCAGCAGCAACAACGCGGAAAGTGTCGCCAACAGCCGTAATGCGAGTGCATAGTCCGTTTGTAGTTGCTCGACACCACGCGCCGCCGGCGTCAGGCGAATATGCTGGTGCGGAATCTCATCCCAGTCCCGCTGGGGAATGACATCGCGATGGCTTGCGAGCCATTGCTGCAGCGCAACCGTGAGCCGCGCCTGAACCGATTCCGGCGCGAACTCCGGCTTCAGCCGCCCGACAAGATAGAGCCATTCAACCTCGGCGCTCTGTAACCGCCACTGTTCTGGTTCCCAGACCAACGGCAGCCAGAAATCTGGAGGATCGCTACGCAGAGTGTCGCCATAGAATTGCGGCGCCGCGACACCGGCGATGATGTAGGAAGTACCGTCGATGCTCAAGCGCGAGCCGACGACCGCAGGATCCCGCGCGAAGCGCTGTTGCCACGTGCGATAGCTCATCACGGCCATCCGGGGTGCGCTTCGCGAGTCGTCCGCTGGAGTCAGCAGCCGGCCCGCGGAGGCGTGGACACCCAACATCTGGAAATAATTCCCCGACACGAGCTCGCCTTTGTACGGCTCTGCGGCCGAATCACGCGGGCCGCGCACACTCAAATCTGCCGTGTAGGACTCAAAAGCGGCGAGTTGCTCGAACTCGGGCGTGTGATCGCGCAAGAATTCGTAAAGCGAGTAGGAATAGAGAACAAAACTGCCATCGTTCTGCGTACCCGTCATGACACAGCAATTGTTGTTGTCGCCGAGACGATACAATTGCGCGGGATTCGGGACGGGCAGCGACTCCAGCATGACCGCGTTCACCAAAGTGAAGATGGCCGTGTTTGCCCCGATACCGAGAGTCAACGTCAGCACAACTACTGCGCTGAAGCCCGGAGACTTGCACAGCGAACGAACACCAAAGCGAATATCGCGCCAGAATCCTTCTACGACCGATTCCCAGCCGCCAGAGTGGACGACTTCTTTCGCGATTTCGACACTGCCCCGCTCCAAGCGCACAGCACGAAGTGCGTCCTTTCGGCTCATGCCATGCTTCATCTTTTCTTCAGTCGCCATGTCGAGGAACCCGCGAAGCTCTTCATCCAACTCCAGTTCGACGCGCTCCTTTCGGAACAGCGATCGCAATCCGTTTGATAGGCTTCGCAGCAGTGACATGGGCTCTCACTCGTAACGCAAGGCGACTAGCGGATCAACACGCATCGCCCGTCGCGCAGGGATGTAGCACGCCAAGACAGCAATTGCTGTCAACAGCGTAGAAACCGCAATAAATGTAAGCGGGTCGTTCGCTTTAACGCCGTAGAGCAAGTTTGCGAAGGTCACGAGTAGGCGGGTGAGAACGAGCGCTACCCCTGCCCCAATCGCGAGGCCAGCTAACGCCAGCCGCAAGCCCTGTGCGATTACCATTC
>Ga0073928_10010352_pt1 | contig 11132 bp, 9 predicted proteins | sample PaiPotPPA55metaG_FD_76969 | JGI IMG/M metagenome (GOLD analysis project Ga0073928, IMG submission 76969) | Iron sulfur acid spring bacterial and archeal communities from Banff, Canada, to study Microbial Dark Matter (Phase II) - Paint Pots PPA... ...
GAGGCGGAACGCCTGCAGGAGAAGCGCTATCTCTACGACACGCTCTACACTTGCGGACCTCTCGAAACGGAGCATGAAAAGGCGGAAGAGGTGGTTACTGCGCTCTTCGATCATTGGGTCAATGATCCTGAGGAGTTGCCCGTCAGCCACTTCGAAGAGGTGGAGAACGAAGGTCTGGCCCGCGTCGTGGCCGACTACATCGCCGGGATGACGGATAGCTTCATCCTGCTGCAGTACGCCCAGATCAAACGCGCCCTTCGTCGCTAGTGGCCTGTTGTCAATAAAGGAGAACAGCCGGTTGCGAACGGCGTACACTTTCAGACACATGTACTTCAGCCCAGCCAATATTACGGCACTTGTGGTTGCTGCCAGCTTCGCGGCCGGGCTGAATATCTACGCAACGGTTCTGACCCTCGGTATCCTGGCGCGCACCCAATGGGTGGCGCTGCCTCCGGGGCTGGACTCGCTGGGCCACACCTGGGTTCTGGTGGTCTGCGGCATCATGTTCGCGATCGAGTTCGTCGCGGACAAGATTCCCGGATTCGACATGGTGTGGAATGCGCTGCATACGGTCGTTCGCGTTCCGATCGCAGCTCTCGTCGCGTATCATGCCGGCTCGCAACTGACGCCGCAGATGCAGATTCTGGCGACGGCGATCGGTGCCGCGATTGCGTTGGCAGCACATAGCTCGAAGACGGCGGTGCGTGCGGCCGTGACACCGAGTCCCGAGCCGGTCTCTAACATTGCCTTGAGCACGACCGAAGATGTCGCCGCGATTGGACTCACGTGGTTTGCCACTCACCATCCGGTTATCGCCGCCTCCATCGCGCTGATCTGTCTGGCGGTGACTATTGCCGCTGCACGGACGCTTCTGCAGGCGATACAGGGACCGCTGCGAAGGCTTTTCGGCACGGAACTGGAAGCGAATAACGAATCGGCTAAACACATACGCTAGAGAAGTACGTGGGGTTAGATGAGAAGCTGGATTCAAGATCCAAAATTGGCGACGTTCTCAATTTTAGCGAAGGTGCGGCATTTTAATTTGAATAAGTTTGGCCGGGTCCACATAGCTGCCGTCCCAGCGTACGCCGAGGTGAAGATGCGGCCCGGTAGCACGTCCGCTGGCGCCGCTGAGCGCGATGATCTGGCCGCGACGAACTTTCGTGCCCACGGATACTTTGATCTTCGACAGGTGCATGTAGATGCTCATCAAGCCGAGTCCGTGATCGATGATCACGCAGCCTCCCTCGTAATAGAGCGGCCGTGCCAGGACGACGCGACCGGAGTTGATCGCTACAACTGGGGTGCGCATCTTTGCCTGGTAGTCCAGGCCGCGATGGACGCTGGCGAGCTTGCCGTTGAAGATGCGTTGATTTCCGAAGGAGTCGGACTCTGGAGCCAGGCGCAGGGGCCGATGAAAGTTTCCGGACCACACTGGTTTTGCGGCTGAGTTGGCGAAGGCTTTCTCCTTCACGATCTTGTCGGCGGCGATTTTTTTCAGGTCTGCAGCGTTGGGCTCTACAAATTTATCCGGTACGCTCAGCGGCACCTTATCGTAGGGCGCCTCCTCAACCTTTACATCCTGGTGGAGCGTGCGGTGCGTGCCGCCTTTCAGAGTTGCGTCGATCGTGAGAGGATAGCTGCCCGGATGCACCTCGACATCTACACCGGCGAGCGCGAACCAGGTTCGGCGGTCGGTGTTGGCGAAGAATGCAACCGGATGGCCTTGCCAGTTGCTTGTGACTGCCAACGCTTTGTCATGCAACGCGAGGGTGATGAGGAAGGGGGCTCCATTCGACAGCGTTTCCGGAGTCAGGCGTACCGAGTCGCGGTTTGTTGCGTCGATGCACAGAGCCGGGCGCGATGCAAAGAGTGCCATCGCTGCAAGCGCAAGGACTCGCAAGAGTTTACTGATTGGAGTGGGAAGCATGAGAACAGCGTAAGGCAGAAAGAACGGTTTCCGCGAAGCAAATTGCGATCGAGTTACTGCAGGGCGTGGCATCAGGGGAAAAGGGGCTCGACGCAGTGATATTCTAGGCGAATTACGGGAATAACGAGGCACACGGCTTTTCATGTCTAACCCAGGCACTCCAGAGAACGACCCCACCTTCGAACCCGCACCTGAATCCACCGAATCTTTCGACACGATCCTTTCGCAGTTCGAGCAGAGTCACTCGCATAGGTCGGGAGAGGGTGGCAGGCAGATATCGGGAACCGTGGTAGCAGTCTCGGCGGAGTACGTCTTCGTGGATATCGGCTATAAGACCGAAGGTGTCCTGCCGGTAGCGCTGTTTGCCGATGCGAAGGAGACGGTCGAACCGGGCAGTAAGCTGCAGGTGTCGGTGAAGGGGCGCAATGAGGAGGGCTACTACGAGCTTTCTCGACTGCGGGTGGAGCAGCCCAAGGATTGGAGCGCGCTGGAGCAGGCGTTTTCGGATAAGACGGTCATCGTCGGCACCGTGACCGGTGTGGTGAAGGGTGGACTGACGGTGGACGTTGGCGTGCGTGCGTTTATGCCGGGCTCGCGCAGTGGGGCCCGCGATGCGGGCGAGATGGAGAGGCTCGTTGGGCAGGAGATTCGCTGCCGCATCATCAAGCTGAATGCGGCGGAGGAGGACGTGGTTGTCGATCGCCGCGCCGTCGCTGAAGAGGAAGAGCGTTCTACGAAGGAGCGCCGCTATTCCGAGATCAGGGAGGGCGATATGGTTTCAGGCACGGTGCGCAGCCTGACCGACTATGGGGCGTTCGTCGATATCGGCGGAGTGGATGGCCTGCTGCACATCAGCGATATTGCGTGGGGCCGCATCGAGAAGCCGGCCGATGTGTTGACTGTGGGGCAGCAGGTTGACGCGAAGGTGCTGAAGATCGAGCCTGCAGGCAAACGTATTTCGCTGGGGATGAAACAGCTGCAGTCGCATCCGTGGGACGCTGTCGCAGGGAAGTACACCGCTGGGGAGCGCGTGCGTGGCAAGGTGACGCGGGTCACCGACTTCGGCGCGTTTGTGGAACTGGAGCCTGGAATTGAAGGGATGATTCATCTTTCCGAGATGTCGTGGGCGAAGAAAGTCAGGAAGCCGGGCGATATGGTGAAGTCCGGCGATGTCGTCGAGGTGATGATTCTGGGCGTGAATGCGGCGGAGCGGCGCATGTCGCTTGGGTTGAAGCAGACCCTTGGCGATCCGTGGGCGGACGCGCCAGAGAAGTTCGCAATAGGCTCGCAGGTGGAGGGGCCGGTGACCAGCTTCACGAAGTTCGGCGCGTTTGTGCAGCTTGCCGAGGGTGTTGAAGGCATGATTCATGTCAGCGAGATCAGTGCGGAGAAGCGGATTGAACGGCCGCAGGACGTGCTTCGCGCCGGTCAGGTGGTGAAGGCGAAGGTACTTGAGGTCGACAAGGAGAAGCGGCAGCTCAGGCTGAGCATGAAGCAGCTGGTCCCGACTGGTCTGGACGAATACATCGCTGAGCGCAGGGTGGGTGAGGTAGTGACGGGACGCCTGATCGAGATCGCGGGCGAGCAGGGAACGGTGGAGTTGGGCGAAGGGATTCATGCGCAGGCGCGGCTGGTTCTGGAGGCCGCGGCGAAAGAGCAATCCCAGGCTGGGACGGTGGACCTGTCGTCGTTCAGCGCCATGCTGGCATCGCGGTGGAAGAACGGCCCCTCTGCCAGTGAGGCAAAGGCGGAGCCGGTCCGAACGGGCCAGATTCGCAGCTTCCGCATTACAATGGTTGATCGCGGGGCGAAGAAGGTCAAAGTGCAATTGGTATAAGCGATTACCCCGATCAGGGCAGCCGGGCGGAGTATGCAACAAAATAGCCAAGTGATCCGTCCAACGTATACCGCTGTCCTGCGATGCGACCTTGGGATATATTGAAATCAAGTGGATAGGCTAACCTCAAGACCGAAGATGGGAGGCGCGTGGAGAATTCTTCTCTCCCTGCTGTGCCTCTCTTTGGTTTTGACTTGCGCGACGATTCAGGTTGTTCACGTCCATCCACAAGGGGATTTCTCCCACCCGGACTGCGCGCTCTGCGCCACCGCACATTTGAGCGTGCAGATGGCCGATGCGCCCATGATGTTGCATCACGTCACGTCGGTCTTATCGGCCGTCGGGGCGTTAGTTGCGCCGGTTCTGCCGCGCACCCTTTCTACGTTTGCACTCTTCACCCGACCACCGCCTGTTGACTTTGTTCTCGCTTAGAACATCGTCAAAAAAAATCAGGTTGAAATTCAAGGGGGTTGTCTATGCATTCGTCATTGCGGCGCGTCATCAGCGTCTTAATTTTTATTCTTTCCGTGTTCGCGTCCGTCTCGACGCTTTCTGCCCAGTCCAATTCAGGCATCGTCAGTGGAACGGTAACCGATCCTATCGGCGCCGTGCTCCCGGGAGCGGTCGTTTCAATCTCAAACCCAGTCAGCGGCTATTCCCGTTCGATGGTCACCGATTCCGGCGGGCACTTCCAATTTACAAATCTCCCACTCAACTCGTATCACTTGACGGCTACTGCCAAGGGGTTTGCTTCTGTCGCACAGGACGCCCATGTAACTTCGTCGATCCCGCAGACCTTAACAATCGCGATGAAGGTCGAGGGATCGTCGACTACTGTGACCGTTGAAGCCGAAGACCTGGTAAGCAATGACCCGACCGCGCACACGAATATAGATCGCAACTTGTTCAACAGGCTACCGCTTGAAAGTCAGTCCTCTTCGCTCAGCTCGCTCGTCACCCTGGCCTCTCCGGGGGTCGCGGCCGATTCCAACGGCCTCTTCCATGGTCTTGGCGATCATGCCTCGAACTCGTTTTCAGTAGACGGACAGCCGATCACCGATCAGCAGAGCAAGGTGTTCTCCAATCAGATCCCGTCGAATGCGATCCAGTCGATTGAGGCGATCCCTGGAGCCCCGCCCGCAGAATACGGTGGAAAGACCAGCCTCATCATCAATGTCACCACGCGCTCGGGCCAGGGCTCGACTACCCCGCACGGAAGCGTAACTGCTTCCTATGGGTCGTTCGGCTCCGCGACTGGAGGCTTCGATCTTGCCTACGGCGGCAAGAACTGGGGAAATTTCATTGAAATCGATGGTCTGAACTCCGGCCGGTTTCTCGATGGACCGGAGTTTTCCGTCTTTCACGATAAGGGTAACGAGATTAATTTCTTCGACCGCGTCGACCGCAGCTTTACACCCAACGATTCGATTCATCTGAATCTCAACTACACGCGGTCCTGGTTTCAGACCCCGAACACCTTCGACAATTTAAACGTCATGAATGTGGTGAGCGGAGGTTCAAGCAGCAACCCAGTCTTCGACAATGTGGGCAACACAGATCAGCGCGCGAAGATCGAGACCTACGACATCGCTCCCCTCTATACCCATCTCATTGGCACGAACGCTATCTTCAACTTCGGAGGCTTCGTTAGGAGAGATGCCTTCAACTACTATCCCAGCAACAATCCTTTGGCGGATCTTGGCCCGATCCAGAATCAGACAATCACCCAAAACCGCACGCTGCTGAATGCAGGCGTACGGTCCGACTATTCCATTTTGACCGGTAGACACAATATCAAGATCGGAGGTCTCTATCAGCAGACCTTTCTGCGTGAGAGAGATCAAATCGGTCTTATCAACTCGACTTCAAACTCGCCATGCGTAGACGCGACCGGCACCCCGCTTCCCGGCTTCACGGATCCTTCGCAGTGTGCGGCGGCAGGCGCCTTTTCTAATGGTGCGGCCGATGGTGGCACATTCAATCCAATCCTGCTTCCGTACGATCTCACCCGTGGGGGAAGCAACTACAACTACTTCGGGCACACAGACGTGAAGGAGCTTGCTCTCTATATTCAAGACCAGATCAAGGCCGGCAATTGGCTCTTCAACGTCGGTATCCGCGGGGACATCTATAATGGCCTTACCATCGCCAGACAGGCGGAGCCTCGGGTCGGCGTGTCCTACACGGTAAAACCGACCGGAACCGTGCTTCGTGTCTCCTATGCCCGGACGCTGGAGTCTCCGTTCAACGAAAACCTTGTGCTGTCCAGTGAGGGCTGCGCAAACGCGGTCCTCTCTCAACTGATCAACTGCACCCCGGGGGTCTCGAACGTCGTGACGCCAGGGTATCGGAACGAGTTTCATGCCGGATTGCAGCAGGGATTCGGAAAGAACTTTGTTATCGGTGGCGACTATCTGTGGAAGTACACGCACAGCGCGTTCGACTTCTCCATTCTCGGCAACACGCCCATCTTCTTCCCCATCGATTGGCACAACTCGAAGATTCAGGGCTTTGTGATCCACGCTGATCTTCCGAACTATCACAACTTCTCTGCGTTCGTCTCCATGGGTTCGGTGGGAGCACGATTCTTCCCGCCTCAGAGCGCAGGTGCGGGAGCCACTGTGGGGCAGAGCGGGTATCCATTCCGTATCGACCATGATGAGAAGTTCAACCAGACGACACATGTTCAGTACCAGATTCCCGGCAAACGTAGTCCCTGGGTCGGCTTCAACTGGAGATACGATAGCGGCCTCAACGCGGCTTCTACCCCTTGCTACAACGTCACTGACCCTAACAGCCATTGCCAAGCCGCCTCGACAACTCTGAATGGTCAGCCGGCAATCGATCTTAGCCGGTTTACCGCAGATCAGGAGTTCGAAGCCGGGCTCGCCTGCAATGGGGTAAAAGCTACGCCCACAACGCCGTTGCCGACGATTTGCCTCGCCTCGCAACTGACGTCTGGCCTGCTGTCGATACCGGCACCGGGAACGGAGAATGATGACAAGAATCCTTCTCGGGTGAGGCCTCGCAGCCTCTTTGACGCTTCAGTCGGTGACGACAATCTGTTCGGCGGGGACAAGTATAGATGGAGCCTTCGCCTGACGGCCGTAAACATCACCAACAAGGTCGCACTCTATAACTTCCTTTCCACGTTCAGCGGGACGCACTACGTTACACCGCGTGCTATGACGGCTGAGGTAGGGTTTCACTTCTAAGCCGAAGCAACATCAAAAAACAAACGACAGGCGGCAGGTTTATCTGCTGCCTGTCGTTTGTTTTGGCCTGTAAGAACACTACTGCCAGCTAGGGAACAGCGTTGATCTGGTTCCATATTTCAGGATCGACGGGAACGCCGAGGCGAAGGTTCTCTTCGCGAAGCTGTAGAGTCTGCTCGCCAGGATAACGTACCGGCTTGCCGGGATCGACCGGTGTCGCTTCGCGCAGCGAGTTGAGGATTCCTTCAGCAATCTGGGTAAGTTCCTGCGCATTGACGACGGAGCTCGGGTCAATCGCGAGGAAGATCTGGGAGATTCCGGATTCGCGTGTCGGATCAAGCGGAATCTGATGGCTCGCGAGGCCTCCGGAGAGCATCGCCGCGAGCATGTCGAGCACGAGCGAAAGTCCGGAGCCCTTCCAATAGCCGATGGGCAGCGCGCGCTGCGATGCTTCGATGGCCGCAGCGTCTTTCGTTAGATTGCCTGCGGTGTCGAAGCCTCCATCGACAGGAAGAGGTTGACCGCGTTTGCTGTAGGCGGCGAGCGTTCCGTAGGAGAACTGGGACGCCGCCATGTCCAGGACGACGTGGCCGCCCGGGCGCGGTATCGCGATGATGAGCGGATTGTTCCCGAGGGTCGGCGTCTTCGCTCCCCACGCCGGCAGATTAGCCAGCGTATTCGTCCAGCAGATGGCGAAGAGGCCTTGCTCCGCAGCCTGCCAGCCATAGCTGCCGCCACGCATCCAGTGATTCGTGTTGCCAAGCGCGACGCCTCCAATCCCGTACTGACTGGCAAGGTCGATGGCTCGCTGCATGGAGGCGCCGGCGTTTAGGTTGCCGACACCGCGATGGCCGTCCCATCGTTCGATGGCTCCCATGCCGGCAGTTTTCGTGGGCTCGGCGTTGATATCGACGCTGCCGTTAGCAATCGAGGCAGCGAAGCGGGGAAAGCGGTTGAGGCCATGAGTGTAGACACCGTCGCGCGTCGTCTCGGCGAATAGCCGGGCGCAGTCGGCGGCACGGTCCGGTGTGAGACCAAGAGCCTGCATGGCGCGGAGAAGGGCAGTGTAGAGATCGTCGTAGGGAACTCGAAGCATGAATCTAGTTTAGAGGTGCAGTCGGCAAATTTTACTTCGCGAGGCATCGCGCCGCTCAAAGTTAACACCGTCAGGGCGGTTGGAAATTTATTCTTTCGAAGCCTTGAAATTCGCAGAAGCCACTTTCGAGGACTCGAAGGCTTTCGTGGAGTGCTCATGCGCCTGCCTCGACAGCTCGTTCGCGGTCAGATGATCGCCTTTGTCGTGGGCCACGGCAGCGGCCTCATGGGCGTGAGCGGCCTTGTAGTGAAGTTCGGCGACAGGGTTGTGTGGGCTCGGCATGACGTAGTCCTCCGTTCGTTTGGATGCAGCCTGTTGGATGCAGTTTCGCGTTCAGTGGAGCCGTTCCTCTATCGGCCCATCCATCCGCCATCCACAGTAAGGACGGCGCCGGTAACATAGTTGCTGGCCGGCGAACTGAGATACAGAGCCGCGCCGGCGAGATCCTGCGGCTGTCCCCAGCGCGCGGCGGGGATGCGTTCGAGGATCTGCCGGTTGCGGGTCTCGTCCGCCTGCAGGGCTTCGGTGTTGGTCGTAGCAAAGTAACCGGGGGCGATGGCGTTGACCTGAATACCCTTCGGCGCCCATTCGTTGGCAAGCGCTTTCGTCAGCTGCGCGACTCCGCCCTTGCTGGCGGCGTAGGCAGGGACGCGGATACCGCCCTGGAAGCTGAGCAGCGACGCGATGTTGACGATCTTGCCACAGTTCACACCGATTCCGCCGCGTCGGATCATGTCGCGAGCGGCGAGTTGCGATAGCTGGAAGACGCTCGTCAAATTGACCTGAAGGACCAGCTGCCAGTCTTCGAGCGTGACCTCCTCAGCGGGGGCGCGCAGAATTGTGCCCGCGTTGTTGATGAGGATATCGACGCGGCCAAACCTATCCTTGACCTGCGTAAAGAGGTCCTCGGCGCCGGTGGTGGAGGAAAGATCAGCACGGAAGGCCGCTGCGTCTCCGCCGATCGTCGCTGCCGTCTCGGTTGCGGCGCGGCGGTTGCCATGACAGGCGAGTGTGGCTCCAGCCTGCGCGAGTGCGATGGCGATGGCGGCACCGAGACCGCTTGCGGAGCCGGTCACCAGGGCTATTTTGTTGTCGAGTCGGAAGCTGTCGAGGATGCTGGCTGATGTGTTTGGCATGTCTATGGCCAATGTACGTTGTGGGCTGGAGTCGGGGCAACTCCAGTGGATCGAATGTCGCGTGTCCTATAGCGTGCGATACATCACGAGCGCGTCCACATACCCGAGATGGGGGTGCAGGAATGCGTGAGGAAGGCGGCCAACCGTCGCGAAGCCGAACTTCTTCCAGAGGTGAATCGCCGGAAGATTGCTGCTGACGACAAAGTTGAATTGCATGGCCCGGAAGCCGTGGGTTCGCGCGTACTCCAGCGAATGGGCGCACATCGCCGTCGCCACTCCGCGACTGGATGCCTTGGCGGCCGTCATGTAGCCGCAGTTGCCCACATGGGCGCCGCCGCCCTTTTGATTGGCACGAAGGTAGTAGGTGCCGAGCACCTCACCGTCTTCTTCTGCCACAAAGACGGCGTGGTCGGAAGCGAGCCAGTACGCAAGCGTCTGCTCTCGATTCATGTCCCGCGGCAACGTGTAGGTTTCACCAGCACGGATCGTGGGTTCCAGTATTGACCAGATTGCGTCGGCGTCAGAGGGCTCTGCAGGACGGAGGTTCATGGAAGGAGTGTATGGAGTAGTCGAACGCTTTGCCAGCAAGGACACCGCGTAGAACGATTCGTGCAGGCCCGAGTACTATGGATTGGCCGGGCGATTAGCGTTGCGTCGAAGGCGAACTCTTATACTGGATTCAAACACAACGAAGAATAAAGGGAGATAGAGATGCGGCTTTATCAGATGGCGGATGCGGTGCGGTACGGACTGATGAACACCGAGGAGTTGCGGGAGACATTTCTTCTTGAAGGGATGTTTCAGCCCGGAGAGATTGAGTTCGCGTACGTGGATCTCGACCGCACCGTGATTGGGTCGGCTGTGCCGGTCAGTGAGGAGTTGCAGCTTGAGACCGAGCCTGAGTTGCGCGCAGACTATTTTCTCGAGCGGCGAGAGCTTGGCGTCTTCAACGTCGGCGGGGGAGGATCAGTCGTTGTCGATGGCGAGAGCTTCGAGATGGCGAAGCTGGATTGCCTGTACGCGGGGCGGGGAAGCCGTTCGGTTACTTTTTCGAGTAAGGACGCAAGCGATCCGGCTTACTTTTATCTGTTGAGCTATCCGGCGCACAAGGAGTACCCGACGGCGATGGTGAAGTTCGCCGATCTGAAGGGGCTCGAGTTGGGTAGCCTTGAAACATGTAACAAGCGAACGATCTACAAGGCGATCTACAAGGATGGAATCCAAAGCTGTCAATTGGTGATGGGATTTACGATGCTCGCGTCGGGCAGCAACTGGAATACGATGCCGCCCCATACTCACATGCGGCGCAGCGAGGTCTATTTCTACTTCGATGTGGATCCCGCCCACCGCGTGATGCACCTCATGGGGCCTCCCGATGCTACGAGCCATCTTGTGGTGGCGGATAGGGAAGTCGTGGTGTCGCCGGGATGGTCGATTCACGCCGGCGTTGGGACGAAGAACTATGCATTCTGCTGGGGCATGGGTGGAGAGAATCAGGCGTATGACGATATGGACCCGGTTACGATTGCGGATTTGAAGTAAAGAAAAATAAACAAAAGTTTTCAAGAGACGACCCTGAAGGGAAGGTTGGAGTGACAAGAGCTGCGAGCGACGCGAAGAGCCTTGTGGTGCGGGCAAAGGATGAGTGCAAGTGGGACCTGGTAAGCTTGGGCGAAGTCATGCTTCGGCTAGATCCGGGCGATGTGCGGGTGGCCACGGCGCGCCAGTTCAATGTGTGGGAGGGGGGCGGAGAGTACAACGTCGCTCGCGGCTTGCGGCGATGCTTCGGGTTGAAGACTGCCGTCGTGACTGCGCTTGCAGACAATCCTGTAGGGCGGTTGCTCGAAGATCTCATGCTCCAGGGCGGGGTGGATCAGTCGCACCTGATATGGACGAAGTATGACGGCGTGGGCCGGAC
>Ga0073928_10010354_pt1 | contig 11132 bp, 11 predicted proteins | sample PaiPotPPA55metaG_FD_76969 | JGI IMG/M metagenome (GOLD analysis project Ga0073928, IMG submission 76969) | Iron sulfur acid spring bacterial and archeal communities from Banff, Canada, to study Microbial Dark Matter (Phase II) - Paint Pots PPA... ...
CCATGATCTTCGCCTGGTCGTCGACGGAGAGCTTTTCGAGCGCATGCACGTAGTGGGTCGGCTCTGCCAGGCCCTCCGGGTGCGGGTAATCGGAGCCGTAGAGAACGCGGTCCACGCCGATGAGATTGACCAGGTCGTCGATGCCCTCTTCGTAGAACGGGCTGACGTGGATGCGGTTCTTGATCTCTTCCATCGGGTTACTCGGGAACGCTTCTGGGGCTTTCTTGTACACGTCGGTCATGTTGTCGAGAAGCGGGAACATCCACTTCGACCCGGCCTCGATGACCGCGACCTTCAGCGCCGGGAACCGGAACAGCGCACCGTGAATCACCCAGGAGGCCACCGCGTCCTGAACCGGGCGCCACTCGTTGATCATGGACATCGCATTGGTCTGGAACGGCAGCATTTCCTGGGCGGCGCCGTCCCACTCGGAGGTGTAGCGGGAATAGCCGCTGTCGCTGGAGTGCATGGCGACCAGCACGTCGTGTTCGACGCAGCGCTGCCAGAACGGGTCGAACTCGGGCAGGGCGAACGACCGCGGCCCGCGGAAACCTGGCACCGGAGCCGGGCGGACCAGGATCACCCTGGCGCCGCGCTTGACCACCCAGTCCAGCTCCTCGATGGCCTTCTCGACGATGGGCAGGGTGATGACCGGGGTGGTGAAGATGCGGTTCTGGTAGTTGAACCCCCAGACGTCATCGAGCCACTCGTTGAGCGCATGCACGATGACGTGGATCGCGACCGGGTCGTCGCGCAGCCGCTCCTCGACCAGGCTGGCCAGGGTCGGGAACATCAGCGAGCGGTCAAGGCCGAGTTCGTTCATCAGCTCCAGACGAGGACCGGGCTCGAAGAACGCCGGGATCGAGCGCATCGGCTCGCCGAACAGCTCGCGTCGACTCTTACCCTCGGGATTGCCGTACTTGAAGTACTCCTCCCACGCGCCGGGTTTCGCCACCACCGTGAACGTTGGGTTGGGGATGTAGTTGCTGATCTGGCCGCGCAGCGCAATCTTGGTGCGGCCGTTGACCTGCACGTACTGGACGATGTCCTTGTACTCCTTTGGCAGGTACTTGGTCAACGCCTCTTCGGGCTCGTAGAGGTGGTTGTCCGCGTCAAAGAGCGGAAACGGTATATCGACCTTCGACGAAAGCGACGACATGGAACACTCCCTTTCCTTTTGAGAGAATCCTATTCTCAGGTTGGTTGGGTGGCAATCCCCTGCCGGACCAGAAACTTCTGTACTTTGCCGCTGGCGGTGCGCGGAAAGTCGGCGACTTGGTGGAGTTCCTCTGGCCACTTCTGGGCGGCCACGCCTGCCCGCTTGAAGTGGTCCCGCACCTCGTCGAGTGTCGGCATCGGCTGCCCCGCTTTGAGGCGCAGGACGGCAGCGGCGCGCTCCCCCAGCCGGGCATCGGGAGCCGATACCACCACCGCCTCCGCGACGGCAGGCATCGTGAGCAGCACCTCCTCGACCTCAAGCGCGCTGATGTTCTCGCCGCCGCGGATGATGACGTCGGCCTTGCGGTCGGTGATGGTGAGGTAGCCGTCCTCGTCGAGCACTCCGACATCGCCGGTGCGGTACCAGCCGTCCGCGTCGAAGGCGTTGGCGGTCAGTTCCGGATCGGTATAGCCAAGACACAGGTCGGGGCCACGGCTGTAGATCTCACCGTCGGGGCCGAGCCGGATCTCCACGCCGGGGCGAGGGTTTCCGTCGGTGTAAAGCCGCTTCTCTTCCGGCGCACTGGGAGAAGAACCCGTGATGGACGGGTGTTCGCTGCTGCCGTACGAGCGGAAGACGAACATGCCAAGGTCGGCGAGCCGCCGAGTGACCGTCGCGGGGACAGTGGAGCCACCAAGTCCGACGGTGGTGAAGTGACGCACATGCTCTGCGGTGCAGTCGGGATGGTCCAGCACGCTGGTGACGAAGTAGGGCGGTCCACCGCCGATCGAGAGCCCGTCGCGCTCGATGAGCTTGAGCACCGTGGCCGGGTCCCAGACGTCGAGAAGATCGATGGGTGCACCTTCCAGTACCGGGATCAGAAATGCGGCCAGCATGCCGATGAAGTGGCCGACCGGGGTGCCGGTGAGCTGGCGGCCGCGCTCGGCCGGGTAGTTCTCCAGCAGCTGGCGCGTCTCGAAACCCAGTGTCTGGTGGCTGTGCACGACGCCCTTGGGATTGCTTGTGGTGCCCGACGTGAAGGCGATCAACGCCGGGTTGCCTGCGTCGGTTGCGACCGTGCCGGTCATCGGCTCGACGGCGAGCAAGTCGTGGTAATTCTTTCCGACCAGCCCGACGATCGGGATGTCGGCGCAGAGGTCGGGCTGGAATTTCATGCGGCCGAACTCTTCGGCGGTGATAAGGACGCGGGGCTTGGCCGTGCCGAGGATGTGGGTGAGTTCCCTGCGGCCGTAGAAATGCACGATCGGCACGGTGACCGCGCCGAGGAACGCCGACGCCCAAAAGGTCGCGGCGGCTTCCTTCCAGTTCGGCAGTTGCAGTGCGACCACGTCGCCGGGACCGACGCCGCGGGTGCGCAGCCCGGCGGCGAGCCGGCGCGCCTCGATCTCGACGTCACCGAAGGTGCCTGCGAAGGGACGCACGGCCGAATGCACATGGAACCCGGCATCGGGGCTGCGACGCAGTCCACGCGCGATGAGATCGCCAAGGGTGTCCTGCGTCCACCACCCCTTCTCCACGTAGCGCTTTGTCAGTTCGACAGGGATGGTTCGCATGGGCCTCGCCGCACCTCCGATCCGAACAGCGATGCTATTCTCCGTGACAGAGAATGCCAATACCGCGCATGGAGAATGGATGAGTGTCGACGTCGAATTTGATGGCGGTCTAGCGGTCATCACCATCGACCGGCCGCACGCCCGCAACGCCATCTCACTGGAGACGATGGACCAGCTGGAGAAGGCTCTCGACGGGGCGGAGGGCGCGAGCGCACTCGTCATCACGGGTGCAGGCGACCGCGCGTTCGTCTCCGGCGGCGACCTCAAGGAACTCAGCGCGTTGCGCACCGAGATGGAAGCGTCGGGCATGGCGTTCCGGATGCGCACGATCTGCGATCGGATCGCCGGGTTCCGCACGCCCACCATCGCCGTGCTGAACGGCCATGCGCTCGGCGGCGGCGCCGAGTTCGCGGTGGCGGCCGACATCCGGCTTGCCGCCGAAGACATCAAGATCGGCTTCAATCAGGTGACGCTGGAGATCATGCCTGCGTGGGGCGGTGCCGAGCGGCTTGTCGCGCTGGTGGGTTACAGCAAGGCGCTGCTGCTGGCCGGCACGGGCGCCGTGCTCGACGCCGCTGAGGCGGCGCGGATCGGCTTGGTGGACAAGGTGTTACCGCGCGCATCGTTCGACGAAGACTGGCGAGCCATCGCCACGGCCTTGGCCAGCCGCCCGGCCAGCGAGATCAAGCGAGTCATGAAGGGGGTCTCCACGACGGAGGCCGTCGCGGCCTTCGCGCGGCTGTGGGTGTCGGAGGAACACTGGGCCGCCGCGGACAACGTGATGAAGCGCGCCAAGTAGCCGCCATGTCAGCCGCTGGCAACTTGCCAGCGGTGTCACCCGGCAAGCTCGCGAATCGGGTCGCTGCCGTCCCAACTCGCCGCGGCATCGCGGATGAATGTCGAGCTGGCCACCGTCGCATCGGTCAGTTCGGAGATCTCGACGACCGTCGCTGGACTGTTCGGCGGCTCCACATAGGCGAAACGCACACCGAAACCCTCGCCACCCGACCAGACGACCGGCCAACCGGCATCCGCGACGGCGTCCATCGTCTCGTTAAATTCCTCTGTCCAGTAGGCCAACTGGTGATAACCAGGGCCACTGGACCCAACGAATTCGGTGAAGATGCTTGCGGCGTCGTCCTCCTGCTTGATCAGCTCGACCTGCAGGTCGCCACTGTTGGACAAGGCCAGCGACAACGTGGTCTGACACGGTTCACCGCGGTACACCGCGCGCATCGGCAGGCCGCGGATGACGAACCAGGGAGCCACGCCGAGCTCCACCCAACTCTGCATCGCCCGCTCGAGATCGGTGACGACGTAACCGATCTGGCGAATGGGGCCGGGCAGGACGCTCACGGCGCCGCCGTGGGATGAACAACGACGCGCGGCGGCCCCTTGCCTTTGCGCACTTGGTCGATGGCGTCGGGCACGCCGTCGAGGCCGATGGTTCTGCCGATGCTTGGCGATGGATCAAGCCGGCCATCAACGACCGCGGCCAGCGTGCCGTACCAGTCCTGCGGATGTGGGCCCCCACCGAACTGGATCGTCATGCCCTTGTGGGTGGCATCGGTGCAGTCGATGGTGCCCGCGTCGTACCACCCGCCCGCGACGTAGACCCGCGCCATGAACTCGCACGAGTCGACGATGCTCTGCAACAGACCGTTCTTGCCAACGCATTCGAAGACAACCTGCGGCGTGTGAATCCCGTTGGTCCTGAACGTCTCCCGCCAGACGTCGTACGGGTCGCGGTCCGCCGGATTGACCAAGACATCGGCGCCGAACGTCTTGGCGTACGAGAGCCTGTCGTCGCTGTAGTCCGACACCACGATCGGGCTGACACCTCGCGCGGCCAGCGCGGCCACCGTCGACAGGCCGATGGCGCCCGCACCGATGACCAGCGGCAGCTCACCCGGCCCGATGCCAGAACACCGAACGTAGAACTCCCCCACCGCGAAAGCGTCGACCACCGCGACCGAGTCGTTCGGAACGCCGTCGGCGACCGTTCGCGACATCACCTCCGAGACCACCATCAGCTCGCCGAACGCGCCCGGTGCGTCGGGATGATGCCCGATCACCAGTGGCTCCTGGCCGGCCCGAATCAGGATCGGCATGCTGGTGACGCGCGAGCCGATCGGGAAGTCGCCTGAGCAATCCGGGCCGTGGCCGACGACCTCGCCGATGAACTCGTGGCCCATGATCGTGTCTCGATCCGAGTCCCACACGAACCGCGGCGCGGAGTTCGGGTGATCCATGTAGTGCACGTCTGGTGCACAGATCGCCGCGCTGAGCGGCTTGATCAGAAGTTCTCCCCGACCGGGCACGGGATCGGCGGTCTCGCGAACGGCCAGGCTGCCATCGCGCAGGACTACCGCCCGCATCTCAGGCGTTCCTCCTTGACGCGAAATCCGTCGAGGCCGCGCTCATCATCTCGACGAGGGACCGGCGGTCGATCGTCCAGACCTGTGAGGCCATCGCCCTGTTGTGTTGGCCCACCACGTGAACCGGTCCGTTGCCGATGTTTTCGACGATCTCGCGGGCCACGTCCTCGGACAGCATCTGCGTTGCGGCGTCATAGTCGACGCCCATCCGCTGCAGCGCCGGGGTGTAGGTCATGCCGAGCGCGGCGCAGCACACGTCGACGCCGTGTGGGCGCAATTCGGCCCACAAGCCCTCGGCGAGGTTGTGCTGAAACGCCTTCACCGCGGAATAGACGGCCAGGGTCGCCGAACCGGCCACGCAGGCCAGCGACCCGACGAGCACGATGCCACCGCGGCCGCGCTCGCGCATCGCCATCCCGAAGTGATGTGCCAACGCGATCGGGCCGACGCAGTCGAGCTGGATCTGCTTGAGCGAGTAGTCGAGTTCGTTGTCCAGGAACGGCGTCGTACGGTCGGAAGCGCCGGCGTTGTAAATGACAAGGCCGACGTCGAGACCCGCAGTCGCATCGGCCACCCGCGCGGTTAACTCGGGGTCGGTCAGGTCTTGGACAACGACGCGGGTCTGCACTCCGTGCTCCTCGCGCGCGCGGGTGGCCACCTCATCGAGCAACACCTCGTTTCGCGCGATCAACACGAGATCCAGTCCGCGCGCTGCCAATTGATCGGCGAGGCTGGCGCCGATGCCTTCGGACGCGCCTGCGATGACGGCCCATCGCCCGTAGGAGTCCACGAAGTCGGTCATATGCGCCCTTTGGCGGCCGCGGCGGCGAGATCGCCCCCGGTGAGCGTGCGCGCCGTCCGGGACACCCGTTCGCTGATGCGCCAGCCGTCTGGGGTTCGGACGAAGACGTCGTCGTAATGGCCCAGGGCATCAACCCAATTGGTGGAGTCGTCCGGTTGCAACATCAGCACGGCGTGCACATACGAGCGCACCGTTGCCCGATCACCTGCCTCATCGATGGCAATGACGACGTTCGACATGCGGTGGTAGGTCGGCCCCATATTTTCGTGCAACTGCCGCATCACATCGGTGAGGGCGTCGGCGCTGGTGAAGTGGCCCAGCTGTTGGTAATCGACGTCGATCTCGTCGGTCCAGCAGCTGCGAAGCAACGGCCAGTCCTTGGAATCGATTCCGGTGGCGTAGCGGATCAGCACCTCGGCGATCTGCTCTTTGTCGGCATCCACACGGCGAGGTTATTCGATAAGTTAGACTCGGGTCAACTATGTGATTCGTGGGAAAGTGTTGCAAATGACGGAAATAGCCCGCGCCGGGGTAGCTGACCAGGGTCAGCGACGGGCCTCATTCCAGCAGGCTCGCTCGCATGAAACCAAGCGGTCGCTGGTCCAGGCGGCGATGGCCCTGTGGCGCGCGCACGGGTACGCCCATACGACGGTCGCCGACATCTGCCGGGCCGCCGGCGTATCGAAGGCGCTGTTCTACTTCTATTTCCCGCGCAAAGAGGACGTGCTGTTCGAGGTCGGCGTGCTGTCCACGGACGCCGCACGCAGCGTGGCAGCCGACATGCTGGCGCAGCCCTACGACGTGGGGGCGGTCATCACCGCCGTGCTCGCCAGTCTCGAGGAGACGATGCGAAGCAGCCCACCCGAACTCATCATCGAGGCGATCCTCGAGGGCTACCGCCAGGCCCTGGCCTGCCACGAGCATCTGGAGCGGACCTCAGTGATCTTCGCCGAGGTATTCGCACGGGCGCAGCAGGACGGCAAGTTGGGCGGCCACCTCGACGTGGCCCACGTGGCCACCGTGGCCCAGTCGCTGGTCAGCGAGGGGGCGCGGCATTGGGCGGCCGGTGCCTACGGCGACCGATCGTTCGCGGAGGTGGTCGGCCGCGACATCACTGCGCTGGTCAACGGCTATCCAAGGAGGCCGTGACGGTCCATGTGTTCTCTCTAGACGAGAACACCATTTCCGATTATCGTCAACGGCGTGCCGACACAGCAGATCGCCCTCGCGCCCGAGATCTCTACCTGGCCCGACGAGGACCCTCACCTCATCGGAAGCAGCTGCGGTAAGTGCGGGGCCACCGTCTTTCCAATTCAACAGCGCTGCCCGAAGTGCAGCGCCGGGGAGATGTCCGACGTGTTGCTGCCTCAGCAAGGCACGCTCGTCGCGTGGACGACCCAGGGCTTCCCGCCCGGCCCGCCGTACCTTGGCGCCACCGGCAAGGACTTCGTCCCGTTCGGCGTCGGCCTGGTACAGCTCGGTCTGGGAAACGAGGCCGTGATCCGCGTCGAGGGCCGGCTCACCGAGAACGACCCCGCGAAGCTGCAATTCGGCCAGAAGGTCGAACTGACCATGGTGCCGTTCGCCACCGACGATGATGGCAACGAGATCGTCACGTTCGCCTTCCAGCCCGTCGAAGCCTGAGAGGAACGACACATGAACGACGTCGCCATCATCGGCGTTGGCCTTCATCCGTTCGGCCGGTTCGACAAGACCTGCATGCAGATGGGTGCCGAGGCGATATGGGCCGCCCTGGAGGACGCGGGTGTCGAATGGAAAGACATCCAGTTCGGGTTCGGCGGCAGCCACGAGATCTCCAACCCGGATGCCGTCACCCGACTGGTCGGCCTGACCGGCATCACGTTCACCAACGTCTTCAACGCGTGCGCCACCGCGGCGTCGGCGATTCAGCAGACCGCCGACACAATCCGGCTCGGCAAATACGACCTCGGCATCGCGATCGGGATGGATAAGCATCCGCGCGGCGCGTTCACCGATGAACCCTCCTGTCTGGGGCTGCCCCGGTGGTATGGCGAGAACGGGCAGTTCATCACCACCAAGTTCTTCGGCATGAAGGCCAACAAGTACATCCACGACCACCACATCAGCCAGGCGACGCTGGCCAAGGTGGCGGCCAAGAACTTCCGCAACGGTGAGATGAACCCGAATGCGTTCCGGCGCAAGCCGATCTCCGAGGACGAGATCCTCAACTCGGCGGTGTTGAACTACCCGCTGACGCAGTACATGTTCTGCGCGCCCGACGAAGGCGCGGCGGCGGTGATCATGTGCCGCGGCGACATCGCGCACCGGTTCACCGACAAGCCGGTCGACGTGCGGGCCACCGAGATCCGGACGCGGACGTTCGGCGCCTACGAGGTGCACGCGACGTCGGCGCCGCTGGACGAGGACCCGTCGCCGACGGTTTACGCGGCGAAGGCCGCCTATGAGGCGGCCGGGATCGGACCCGAGGATATCGACGTCGCCCAGTTGCAGGACACCGACGCCGGCGCCGAGGTCATCCACATGGCCGAGACGGGACTGTGCGCCGACGGCGAGCAGGAGAAGCTGCTGGCCGACGGCGCCACCGAGATCGGCGGTTCGCTGCCGATCAACACCGATGGCGGGCTGATCGCCAACGGCGAGCCGATCGGCGCCTCGGGCCTGCGGCAGGTGCACGAACTGGTGCGCCAACTGCGCGGCGAGGCCGGTGAACGCCAGGTGCCTGGCGACCCGCGGGTCGGCCTCGCCCAGGTCTACGGCGCCCCGGGCACCGCGTCGGCGACGATCCTGAGCCGTTAAGAACCAGATCGCCGATTCGTAGCCCCGGTGCGGAAACAACGTTCTAAGATCTCGGAAATGAGGTTTCCGCCCGCGGCCAAACGGAGGGCGCCGTTGCTCGGCGTGGTGTCGGCAACGGCGCTGGCGGCAGCCTGTGTGGCCTTCGGCAGCGCAACCGCGGCCGCCGACGACGATCCGCCACCTCCGCCGGCGCACAACGTCCACTACACGGTGTGGGCCGAGCAGCCGTTCGGCGTGGAGATCTGGTACCGCGACGTCGACCCGCCGAACTGGGGTGACTACAGCCACGACCCCTATCAGTTCACCCCCAACGTCGAAGCCGATGTCGGCCCGAACAAGCAATGGAACCTGGACGTGCCGCTGGTCAACCCTGATGAGTGGGCGATGGTGACGACGAACACCGGAGGAGTGTCGACGAAGACGCCCAACATCCATTGCGCGCTCGCGGTGGACGGTGTTGTCGTCGCCACCAATCAAGGTCCGAAGGGCGCGCTCTGCTCTATTCGCAATTGGTGATCGCCGCAGGCTGCCCGGCATCCGCGGCAAGCGGTTCGCCCTCCAGTCGGCGCAGCCATTCCTCGCAGTACTTGAACGTCTCGGCATGACCCGAGGACATGCCCAGCGCCCGTTCCACCACCATGGCCTGTGAAACGCTCGTCGCGAACACGGTCCAGACGACGGGCGGGACCTCCGAGGTGGAAACGCCGTAGCGGTCAAGCGCGGCCGCGATGGCCTTGTTCTGTTCCTCGCGGAAACGTTCGGCGTAGTAGACGATTTCGGCCCGCAGCGCCTTGCGATGGTTGGCCAGGCCCATGAACTCCATGGTCAGTCGGGTGGCCTCCGGCATGGTGCTGAACCTCCACAGCGCCCACAGTGGCTGCGGCGAGGCCAGCGCCGTCTTCAATACCCCAAGGCCCTCCTCGGCCATGCGGCGGAACACCGCCAAGAAGAGATCTTCCATGGTGCGGAAGTAGTAGTGCACCAGCTGAGGCTTGAGTCCGGCCCGATCGGCGACTCGACGCGACGTGACCGCGGCGTAGCCGTCTTCCAGGAGTAGTTGCTCGGCGGCGTCGAGCAGCACGCCGCGATTCTTCGCCTCCGGCGCTCCGATCCTTCGCGCCGATGCCATGCCACCTCCCAGTCCGCGGTGTCGCCTTGACCGTGACTATACCGCCATGCTAAGCAGGTGCTCAGCATATTTCGTGTCTCGCACAGGTTCCGGGAGGAATTGCTGCCCATGACCACCGATTACGACGCCGTCGACTACTTCACCGACCCGTCGCTGGTGCCCGACCCGCACCCGTATTACGACCACGTACGGGCCAAGGATCCGGTTTGCTGCCCGATCGACAACGGGGTGCTGGCCGTCACCGGCTGGGAGGCGGCGAACACCGTCTACAAAGACACCGAGAACTACTCGTCCTGTGTGGCGGTGATGGGTCCGTTCACGCCGATGCCGTTCGTGCCCGAAGGCGACGATATCTGCGCACAGCTCGAGGAGCACCGCACCGAGATCCCGATGTTCGAGCATATGGTCACGATGGATCCGCCGCAGCACACCGACGCACGGTCCATTCTTTCGCGGCTCCTGACGCCTAAGCGGCTCAAGGAGAACGAGGACTTCATGTGGCGGTTGGCCGATCGCCACATCGACGAGTTCATCAACGACGGCAAGTGCGAGTTTCTGGCCTCCTACGCGAAACCGTTCTCCCTGTTGGTCGTTGCCGACCTCCTCGGCGTCCCCGAAGACGACCACGAGCAGTTCCGCGACGCATTCGGGGCCCAGTCGGCCGGAACCAACATCGGTGGTCTTGACCACGAGGTGATCGCAACCAACCCGCTGGCGTGGGCCGACGAGAAGTTCTCCGAATACATCGAGGAGCGTCGCGAATCGCCTCGCGACGATGTGCTGACTTCGATCGCGACCGCGAAATACCCGGACGGGTCAACGCCAGAGGTGTTCGAGGTGGTGCGGACCGCGACGTTCCTGTTCGCCGCCGGGCAAGAGACGACCGCGAAACTGCTCGGCGCGGCGCTGCGGGTGCTCGGCGACCGGCCCGACATCCAGCGGCAGCTGCGCGAGGACCGCAGCCTCATCCCGATCTTCATCGAGGAATGCCTGCGGATGGACAGCCCGGTGAAGAGCGTGTTCCGGATGGCGCGCAAGAGCACCCAGCTTGGGGATACCCCAGTCCCCGCCGGAACCACCGTGATGGTGAGTCCCGGCGCGGCCAACCGCGACCCCGGCAGGTTCGAGAACCCGCACGAGTTCAAGCTCGATCGCCGCAACGTCCGCGAGCACATCGCGTTCAGCCGTGGCATCCATTCGTGCCCCGGCGCACCGCTGGCACGCGTCGAGGGCAGGGTCTCGATCGAGCGGATTCTCGACCGGCTGGCCGACATCACGATCAGCGAGGAAA
>Ga0073928_10010355_pt1 | contig 11130 bp, 11 predicted proteins | sample PaiPotPPA55metaG_FD_76969 | JGI IMG/M metagenome (GOLD analysis project Ga0073928, IMG submission 76969) | Iron sulfur acid spring bacterial and archeal communities from Banff, Canada, to study Microbial Dark Matter (Phase II) - Paint Pots PPA... ...
AAATAGGTCGCCGACCCCCTTCCTTGTGGTGAAGACTCTTGGGTAGCCCTCACTGATTCTGAAAGGTTTAGCCCCTGCCGCACCCTCCAAGTGCGAAAGTCGGGCTAGTATTCTCTGACAGCTCCTCAGAAAGTGCAGTCATGCGAATCACTCGGAGTATGTCCTTCCCGTGCGAACCCCATCCAGACTGCTCTACTTGCGATCTTCGGCCACGTATCAGCGCCCTCGCCCGGACCAGATCATTTACCGGCGTCAGAGCGCTGCGCCAGAACGCCTTCTCGTCAACACCCAAAACGCTCACCAGTTCCCCTTGGCCGCCGTTCCAATCCGGTGGCCGCTGTCGTAGCACACGTCCTTCGCGAGGTCCCCTTCCCCACGCGCCCGTTGCAGACGCTTCTGATTGGCGGACTCTCCCTGCTTTCCCCATTCGATCATTGCCTGCTTCACCGGCTCTGTATGAGAGCCACATGCCAGGGCCCCCTGCACTGAAAGACAGCCTTGCGGATGGCTCGGATCGGTCAACAGTTCCAGCGCTCCACGCAGAAGTGGCTTCGATAACAGCTCGTACGGTCGGCTGCTCTAGGGGCTCTCGCACGTGCGCCGCAGGCCCCTCGGCATACCGAGCAATGGCCAGCCGGAAGAGCGCTTCCTTGTCTCCGAAAGTCGGGTAGTGTCCTAATTTGCGGACTTGCCCTGTTCCTAATCGGCATCGTTGTGGCGGGCAGTGTCGTAACTCATAACCACTTCAGGCAATGGGTTTCCGTCTTTGTCTTTTCCCAACCCCTCGACCCACGGAATCCAGGCGACAGTAAAAGCAAATCTAAGGTAGCGTTTTTCCTTGAATGCATCCCGGTAATTCACGAGTCCCCACATTGCGAGGCAACGCGGCGGAAGGCCTCGTTTGATGCCCTCTACTTGGTCATCTGGGACTTTGTCGGAGACGTTACGGGTTATAACTCTCATTGCTCCTGGAGCCATGAGACTGACACTCGTCCCCGCAGCCTCGTCAGTCAACGGGAACGCAAAATCTTCGGTAAGTGGTGCGGGCACGATCTGGGCGACGGTCTTAAATGTAACATCATAGGCCGGTGTGTTTCCGTGATTCCGCAGAGCCACTTGCACATCAAAAATATGATTGGCGTCTTGGTATTTGGCTGTGCTAAAGAAAGCAGACAGGTAGGCCCTACTGTGCAATTCCGTGGCAAGTTTTTGCATATCGGCAATCTTCCTGCTTATGCCCACACTTATTTGCATAGACTCGACGTTCGAAGCCATGGATTCTGCGATCCCTTCCATGGCACTGGAAGCTCGTGTTGCTTCAGCGATGGAAGCCTGTACGTCTCGCGCTTGTTGAGCGGCAGATTCTCGCGCCTCGGTTGCCTGTCGCTCCATCAGCTCGGCCTGTCTCTCGATGGCCTTGAGCGTTCGAACAGCGGCACTCACTCCGCGCCAACCTACGCATACCAAGAGGCCGGTGAAACCCGCGACGACGATAGCAACAACAGCGTTGAAAACTGTAAGGTAGAACGTCAATCTGTCCCGGTGCTCCTTGCTATCGTTTTCGGTCTTGTGTTCGCTGGCCTCTTTGGGATTTTCGGGGCGGGGATGGGTTTCAACGATGAATGGAGATGTTGGCGTACCGCGCTGATCTGCCTTGGCGTTGGTTCCATTTGGTTTGCGTGTTTGTTCCTGGTCGTGATTGGCCTGCATCCCCACACCTGGGGATTGCCCCCACAATGGTTGCCCGCAAAATGGAATCCCTGCCCACAGGATTACCGCGATTATTTTCCGCACGGACAAAGTGTAACACAAAAAGACTTGACGACAGCGGCATTGATGTACAACAGTAAAGACATGGCTGACGTACTCGCGCCTGAAAAGCAAATCGCAATCATCGGTTCACTCTGCGAAGGTTCGAGCATCCGCGCTATCGAGCGCATGACAGCTGTCCACCTTGATAGTGTGATGCCGTGGCAGAAGCCTTTGTGCAGCATGTAGCAATCCGGATGCGTAACCGTGTGCAGATTTCCACGGACGGCCTGAGAGCATATGTGGAAGCTATTCAGCATTCATTTGGAGGCTCCGTAGCCTACGCCCAAATCATCAAGACCTCGGGCAGGAGGACTTTAACAACAATCGCCGGAATAGCCTCCAGACTTTGTGACCTGCGAAAAGAACGCTATCTTCGGCGACCCGGACTGTGATCTTATTTCTACTAGTTATGTCGAGCGGCTGAACGCTACGACTCGGCTACACATGCGCCGCCTAACTCGCCTTACCTTGGCATTCAGTAAGAAGTTTCAAAACTGTGAAGCTGCGGTAGGGTGACACTTCGCGTACTACAATTTCGTTAAACGACACAATACGCTCCGCATGACACCTGCAATGCCCAGATCAGCGAGCGTGGCTCGTAGCCCCTCTCTCAAGAAGACTCGCATCGCGGCCTCAAGCGGGAAGATGGGGCGTCGGATAGCCGCCATCAGTAAATCGCCTACGGTCCAACTGAGTACCACTAACACCAGCGACTTCTACGCCGCACAGTTCAAAAACTTGAATCGCGCCTCACGGCGGCTACATCTGAAACGTGCGGTACAAATTAAATATAACGGGAGAATTCTCATGGCTGGCAAGCTCGAAGGAAAGATAGCACTCGTAACCGGTGGCAGCACCGGGATCGGTTTCGCCACGGCACAGCGTTTTGTGAAGGAGGGCGCACATGTCTACATCACAGGACGGCGCCAGCCCGAACTGGATGAGGCGGTGAAAAAGATCGGTTCACAGATCACTGCGGTGCGCGCCGACGCATCCAGCCTGGAGGATCTTGACGGGCTCTACGCGCAGATCAAGCAAGAGAAAGGACGTCTGGACGTCGTCTTCGCAAACGCGGGTGGCGGTAGTTTTGCTCCTCTTGGTTCCATCACGGAAGAGCAATATGACCAGACCTTCAACACCAACGTGAAAGGCCTGCTTTTCACCGTGCAGAAGGCACTCCCGCTGATTCCGGATGGTGGTTCTATCATCCTGAACGCTTCGATCGTCTCTATCAAGGGCATGGCTGCCTTCAGCGTCTACTCCGCTACGAAGGCTGCGGTGCGCTCCTTTGCACGTAGCTGGACCATCGATCTGAAAGACCGCAAGATCCGCGTCAATGTCGTAAGCCCAGGGCCAATTGAGACGCCAGGCGTCGCCGGACTCGCGCAGACGGAGGAGCAGCGCCACGGACTCTACGCCCAACTCGCTTCAATGGTCCCACTCGGTCGCATGGGGCAACCGGACGAGATTGCAAAGGCCGCCGTGTTTCTCGCCTCAGACGATGCAAGCTACGTCGCAGGTATCGAGCTCTTCGTCGACGGGGGCTCCGCGCAAGTGTAACCGCTACCAGTTCGGGATGAACTGCGGTGACGTTCCTCTCCATCCGTTCACAAAATGACACTGATATGCCGAATGTGATCGAAGGCTACTCGATCCTCCCGGAGAGAAAGGCGCTTCTTGATTGCGCAACTTAGAAATAATGCACATGGACGAGAAAGTCGACATCCCATCGATGTGCCGCCGGGTTGGAGCTTCCCGGTCCGGCGGGCAGCGGAGCCGCCATTTGAAAGCTGGCCGGCGGGGCGCATCGCAGATTCATAGCCTCCCTATACACCATTTACCGCCACGTATACTCGGCATCCCGCCGGCGGCCGGCGCACCAATTGCCGGACGCGACGCAATCCGACTAGAGGCAGGCTGGCCAACTTCCCCGATTCGGACTCCATGTTCCGCTGCTCCGCTTCTACGGCTGGTGTTACGCAGCCAGGTGGGTAGCAAGGCCCAGGGTCAGCGAAGTTGCTTCAGCAACTTTTTTTGGGGGACAGCGAAGGTGGAAAACCCTGAGGGTGCGCCCTTGACCCCGTGATGACGGAGTCCTTGGCAAAATAGTAGGTGGTGGTGGTATAGTAGGTGGTGGAGGTCGGGCACGGGATGGAGAGGTTCACCATCGGCGGGGTTGAGTTCCTCTTGACCAAGCATGAAGTCGAGCGAAAGCTGAACGGCGTCGAACCCGAAAATGTCCGTGAAGTCTATGCGGAGGTGAACGGCAGAAGATACCCGATCAAGCAGGCGCTTGCGGTCGCCGCTGGTTTGCTGAGAGGCGCATTCACGACGCATGACGCTATGCGAGTTTTTCGGAAATTGGCCTTGCCCGTGGGGACGGAGGGCATCGATCCCGGCACCATGCCGGAGCGGTGCTACACGATGCTCAAGAGCCTGAACGAATTCGACAAGCAGGAAGTGACGGGCGTCGTGCGGGGGCTGCTCACGCAGGCTGACCGCGACAATTGCTTCATCGCGAACTACTATCGCGGCAAGGCCCACATAGAAACTTTATTGGCACTGAAAAGCGCGAAAGACCTTCAGGCGATCGCGATGGTGGCGCGCGGACTTTTCGAGCTGGCGGTGGACACCAAGCTCATTGACGCCGTTCCCGACGCGGTGAAGAAGATTCTGGCGTTCTCCGACGTGGAAAGGCTGAGGGCGGCGCGGAAGATCGTAAAGTACAAGGCTGGGAGTACGGCGGCCCAGGTTGACGCCAGCATCCATGACAACTTCATCGCGAATAACGCGAAGCGCATCGAGGCGGAGCGGGATGCCATGTGGCCCGGCGAAAAGAGGCTCACGCACTGGTCGGGGCTGGACCTGGCCAAGCGCGTGGCGCTCCTGAAAGCGCCTTTCGATGAGATCTACGATGTTGAGTACCCGCAGTTGAGCTGGTACGTCCATTCCGGCCTGACGGGGTTCGTGAACCTGAAGGGCGAGACGTTCAACATGCTGGCCGCTAGCCAGAACAAACTGGCCGGCGAGTGCTATATCGTGCTGCTAACGGCAATCATCGACGAATTCGGGATCGCCAAGGCCGACCCGAAGATCAAGAACAAGCTGAAGCTGGCGAAGATGCTTCCGTTCACGGATGGGCCGGAACAGGGTGGCGCGTTACAGCGGGAGTTGTTGGGCTGACCGGCATCAACCGCCACCAGGGAGGAAAACTAATGAACAAGGAGCTTGAGACGCGGTTCGATGACGCGATGATGGGCGTATATCTCCGCGCGCGCAACGAGTGCGATTACAACGCGACGCGCTTCCTGAACATGCTGCACGAGCATCGCGGGCTTGAGACGGCGCGCATTCTGCTTCGCGCCTCGAACGTCTCCGAGGGTTACGTTGCCCTTTGGGAAAGGAAGCGCCTCGATCTGACGGTGGAGGCGCTCATTCTCGGGGAGGAATGGTATCCGTTGTTCTCGGAACAACAGCGTGAGATTGCCCGCATCGCCTCGCCGAATACGGATACGCCCGAAGTGAGAGCGAGCCGTAACCATGAAACACGATAGAAAGTAGGATAAGGCTTATGAATATGACCCGAATTGAAATTGCGAAGTCGAGGCTGGCGTTGCCGTGGCTTCTGAACGGCGTTGAGCTGGCGCCCGAGACTGCGCCGTCCGTGAATTTGGCGGCCGTTAACTTCGATCTCGGCGCTGCTGTTGTCAAGCGGAACCAGTTCAAAAACACGACGGAAATCGCGGTTGGGATGATGTTGGCCGGAAGAGACGACACGTTCGCCTGTCTGATTCTTGATGTGCCGTCCGCGAAAGCACTGGCTAAAAAAATACTAGAAGCCACGGCTTAGCGGAGCGGGACTTGCCACCACAAAGGACATTATCATACGTATTCTGGATCATACGTATTCCGGCCACCCGCTTATGCCCTTCCGCCCCTTGAAGTCGTTCCTCCCGACCGCTGACGACATGGTGGGCGCCGACTTGCCGCGGCTCGGCGAAATCCTTCTCGTCCATCTCAACAGCTATGACGGAAAGGTCAAGCAGCACGGCATACTGAACCGGGAATATCTCCGCGCCATGCTGGAGAACCGGAACGTAGGTCTGGGACCGCAGCCGCCGGCGCCGGAGTACGGCGATCGGCAGCCCGAAGTAACTCGGGCGGTCATGGAAGCCTTTGACTGGCTTGTGAGTGAAGGCATGCTGAGCCATGCGCCGCAGCCCGGCGACTGGTTCGCGATCACGAGAAAGGGCGAAGAGCTGTTGCGCCGCTTCGGGCGTTACGAGCACTTGGAGACGCTTGGCCTCGAACAGGTCAAGGCCGATCTGGAGCGCACAGGCGGCCTGCGGGTCGTCGTCGGCGGACCGGGTGTCGCGCAGATGGCCTGGGAATGGGTGAGGATGAAACAGGGTGAGGCCATGCTGCCGGCAGGGGGTTTGCAATGTCGAAGGCCCGAACGCAACGCATTCGGCGGCGAGAGCGCTCAGCACCACCAGGTGTCTTTCCGAATAACTCCCTGCGCTATTCGTACTAAACTGAATGTGGGGACCAGAGAAGCTCTTTCCGAAACGACGATCCAAACTATGCTGCGTGCCAGGACAGGAGTCGTTACTTCGGCCCCATCGCCAAGGCGGCATTCGTCATGCGCTCCGCGTGAATGCTTGCCAGTTGTGGCTGAGCGAGTGTAGCGAGTCCTTCGAAGTCCGGCGCGCTTGCCATCACCTCGAGCAGTCGTTCCTTAGTTTCTCGTCTGAACGATTCGTGAAAGAAGTCATACAATTCGAGCGCGCTATTTGCATGCACCCTTCGCCGGCCGACGGTGCCGAAGAACGTGTCCGGGTGCCGCCTCCAGGCAGCCAACTCCTCGTCTGAGAGGGGCATGGTGCAGATTGCCGACCTGCCATTCTCAAACGTCACCCCGCAGTAAGCAACTCGCTGGGCCTCCACGACTGCCGCAGCCGTCACCTCCGCCGGTCGCTCGACGCCATCGCAGTCCGGCACCAGGTAGTGCTCACCAATCAGTATCCGGCGTGAATTGGTGTTGAACGCGAGTTCCGGGATCTGACCGTCGAATGTCGACGGAATGTCAGAGTGATCTTTAAACGATTTTATCCACTCGTGCATCTCGATGTGCGACTCACGGGCATCAATGGCGCGCCGAAGACTCGTCGGCACGCCGCTCTTGAAATCCGGAATTTGAAATCCCTCCGCAAGAGCCGTACAACGCGGCATCGGGCTGTCAAGGTAGAGATCCCAAGGAGTGTTGGTCACAAACACATAGGCCGACGGACGGGGCTGGCCATTGAGCGGTTGTCCCTCGAACGACCGCAACCGAGCTAGCGCCTTTTCCAGAAACATCGGGGGCCGTTCCCCTGTGGCATCATCGCGCGTGTTTATGTCGATGAAGATGACCCGCTCATGGTTAGCGTGCTTGGATAGTGCATCGTTGAAGAGGCGCCCGACGCGAACACGGCGTCCCTCGCGACGTTTTGCCTCCACCGAGAAGCGTTTGCCGGTACGTTTATGTGTAGCGGTGAATTCGCAGTGCGTCGTGGTGCGGTTTACCTCATCTTCGAAATCTATGTCGAAGCCAGCTCGAATGAACGTCGCAGCGACGTACACTTCATAGCGCGCCCCCGTGAACTGGTCGTGATTGCGCAACCGCGCGAGCAGCTTGTCTTGCAGCTCGGCATTGTGGTCGAGCGCGTAGAGGTCATACGCGAGGTGCAGGTAAGCGGCGACCACACCGGTCATCGGGCCTGAGTGCACCTTGCAGGGCTCCTTAGCGAAGGTGCGCTGGTACTCGCAGATTTTCTGATACCAGACAAGGATCGGATGACGTTCTTCAAGAGGCTTGGCAATCTCCGAATTCCCCCACTCAGAGCCAATCGCTATCTTGATGTAGTCGAGCAGAAAGTCTTCGAACGTCCGCCAGCGCCCAGAATGCAAAAGGCGATTCTTCACAGCCACAAGGCGTCGACCGTTGAAATCCACGGAGATGATTGGTTTGCCAAGGCCTTGTTGCCTTTCACGCTGCACTCGGTCCGCTTCGGCCCGCGCACGCAGTCTGCCAACGTGGGTCCTCATTTGGTTCATAGCATCGACAGGAGAGCCATGGCATCGCTTGTACTTCTTGCCGCTACCACACGGACATCGTCCATTCCGGCCGGTTCTTGCCATGAACATACCCCAATCTCCATTATAAGCGGCCCGACGTCACAACCCGGCCCGCCTGCAGCAAACCTATCACTTGGGCGCCGCAGTGACCGGTCCGGTGTTTAGTAATGAGCGACCGGGTACTCGGACAGAGCTTCCACCGCCCCCTCCACATTCGGTTCTGTTGGCCAAATAGCAAGCAAGTCTATGCCAAAACAAATCTGCAGATGACAGCCAGACTCCGCGAAACTGCGCGCGCTAAGATTAAGCCAGATAACTCCTATTACCGCTATTTAATTAGTCGGACATGTTCACTCGGCACCTCCGAGCAACCCGCTAAATGCTATCGTGATGGGAAACTTAGCCGCTTGAACAGGATCGGCCTGAACGCCAAGGCACTGTGCCGGTGATTGCGCTGCCTTTTCCGACTGCCGATGGCCTTCCGCCGCAACTAGTACTTATTTGCATAAATCAGCGTAACGACTCTTTGGGGCCGAATTGTGCACAACTGCCTTCGTGAAGTCGAACGGCGCGGCGGTCTGCCGGTATGCCTGGACGAAGCGGTCGATGGCTTCCCGAAGTTGCCGGATGGCGGTACAACTCAGGTTCCGCAAGGCCTGATCTGGCGGCTTAAGATGCTGAACCACACCTCAACCATATTGAGCCAGGAAGAATAGGTGAGGATGAAATGGAAGCGCACGTTGCGGTGCCGGGCCAGCCGACGGTCCGGGGCACCCCGCTAAACGACTACCGGCTAAAGCCGGTAGGTTGGGCCTGCGACTGAAAGTCGCCTGACGGATCGGGCGACGTGCCCTTGCTCTTGTGTAGAAACGTCTCGCTCGCCGTCGGCCAAAAACCATTACGCCGGGATCATGCAGTTTCATCGACGCAGCCCCAAAGGTGGTACCCGCTGGAAGCTGACCGCCTGAAAGGCGGTGGGATTAGACCTGGAGGCAAGAGCTAAATTGGCCGGCGGCCACCCTCGGCTGCCAGCTGTGTGCCACCCACCTGCCCGAAGGGCCAGCCGAACAGATCGTACGCAATCCAGAAGAGGGGGGTCCGGTGCGCGTAATTGTTGGCCACAGCGGTGAAGTAGGTCGAGCTGATGGTCTGGGCGGAATTTGGATTTGATGGGCTGATGTTGAGGCACCAGGTCGCCGGCGAGACCAGATCGAAATATCCGATCTCAGTCGTGCCCACGTAGGCGAAGAAGAGCGAGTCGGCGATCATCGATTGGCGCCATATGTCCACACTCAGCAGGTTGCACGCCCCGACGCCCCAGTAAGAGTTTCCGTCCGACGTGGACATCCCGGGGATGGCCCAGGCTGGCGGGCCGATCTCTGAGGCGAAGGTCTCCATTCCTAAGCTTTGTGCGTTGCCGATCATTGTCTTGATATTGCCCAGGTCGCCGTTAGTGGAGGCGAGGTTATCGCTGAAGCTATCGTAGCCGATGCACGCCGGCGGGTTGGGTGCGGTTATTCCGTAGGTCTGCCAAGCCTGTTCCCTGTTGCTGAAGCCGAGGCACACCTTGGTGGCGGCGCCGGTCGCGGCGATGGCCATGTTCAGGTCGCCGATCATCGTCGAGAAAGCGCTTTTCCAATCACTGCCGCTACCAGGGCTGCTGCTGGTTGGCACGGTCGCCCAGGGCGTGCCGCTGGTGGGGGGACCGTAGTTGTTATTCACGGTGAGCGGCTCGTGCATGGCGATGAAGCGCCGAATAAAGTTGGGGCCGTAGGAACCCGATGCCGTGTACTTGCGAATGATGTACTGATATGCGGAATAGCTCATACCTCCGAGCGCGAGCCAGCCCAGCGGCGCGGTGACGCATGTGGCAAGCGCCTGTGGGCTCGGGATAGCCACCGGCATAGTGTTGCCGAAACCCGAGTTGCAACCATACATCGTCCCGTTGCTGGCCTGGCTAAGGTCGTCGACGGTGAAGCCACTGTTGAATGAGACCTGGACGCCAGGGTAGGTAGTGAGGATATAGCTCATGACGGAATCGAACGTGCTCCGCATGGACGCGGTGTTGGTCGCGGCGTTGTCGACGAAATACCAAGGGTCGATGTTGATGTTGATCACGCTGGCGCCGAGGCCAGGCAGGTAGATATTGTTGATATCGAATTGCGCGCCGGTCCCGCTGCCACCGGTTACGGATACGCCCATGGCCGTGCCGTACCCGCTCCCCGGCGTGAGCAGCGTCCACGTGCTTATCGCGCCGGAAGAGACTGTATTGACGAGGATTGTGGCGCCGTAGGCGTTGCCCTGTGAGAGAGCGATGACATCGTTGACCGCGTAAGCTGTGCCCGCGGCACCTGAGTGAAGCGCTATGCCGGCCTGCAGCGCCCCGTTGCGGTCGTCGTAGCCGACCCCGTACCAGCCGTTGCTGCGCGAACCCGCGATCATGTCGACCTGCGCCTTCAGCGCGTTCAGGCTGAACGGTATGGTGCCGGTGCGCTGGTTATAGCCGAAGTAGAGGTCTTGCATGCCGGACAGGTTGGCTCCGAGCACCGGGGCCGGGAACGGTCCTCCGCCGATCTGGCTATAAATATATGCGCGATTGGTCGCCTCCTGTGCCAGGAACGTCTGCAGCGACCCGTAGGGTGGTGTGGCCGGCAGCGCGACGAGCGCGGTCAGGAGGGCTACCAGCAGCGGCTTATAGGTCGGAATTTTCGTCTTCATGGCTTTACCACCTCGATGAATGCAGTATTGAAGTTGAATGAGTTGCTCGAACTGTTGATCTCAGCCATGAGGTCGACGTTTTGTCCCGACCCGGTCGAAATGATGATGGGGCTGGCCGCTCCCACCACCACGGCTGTGTTGGCAATACCGGCGGAGGAGCCGCCACCGTTAAGAAGAGAGCAACTGGTCACCGCGCTGGTGGATGACCGGAGAGTCACGATGCACTCGACGGAAAAGAAGGCCTGGGTTCCAGAGGTGGGTGGCGTCATCGTGAGGTCGAGCAGAACAGTGTCACCCGCGCCGCCATTGGGTCCCCAGAGGACCGTAATGTGTGATCGGCGACAATTAAATCTCCGGCATGGCGACAACTATTTCTCCGGGTCGACGACAACTATAACGCCCGCCCGGCGACAACTAGAAGGGACCATCGATAACCGCGCGCTCAGATAGCGTCAAGGGATGGTCACAGACGAACAGGTGAGG
>Ga0073928_10010356_pt1 | contig 11130 bp, 8 predicted proteins | sample PaiPotPPA55metaG_FD_76969 | JGI IMG/M metagenome (GOLD analysis project Ga0073928, IMG submission 76969) | Iron sulfur acid spring bacterial and archeal communities from Banff, Canada, to study Microbial Dark Matter (Phase II) - Paint Pots PPA... ...
GGCATACGCTTTTTTGGTGGAGTAGGTAATCCGCATGTTGCTGTCGAGCAACTCCCGTTGACGAAAATGGTCCGCTAACTCTTCCACGGTCATCAACGTCGTCTTCGTGCGGATGTCGTCCGAGTTGATTTCCCTTCGCAGCCCCACCGTCGCCTGGTTCGCCGCCCGTCTATCATGAAGTTGCTCTACCGTACCGAGAATGATTCGACGGTGTATCCTCCGGCCGGTTGGACCTGACTCCCACCATCGGTAGCACCAAACATCCGAGCTTCGCTTCCGTTGCTCTCTGCTAAGGCTGCCGTTTTGCATGACGCCGTCCTTTCTTGCCTGAATAGGCTGTGCTGAGGTCTTGAACCCGGCGATTGAGAACTGGGGCGGACAGGATACGCTGGGGGGCATCGAGAGGGTGGCTACTGCCGCGGCAAAGCAGTAACAGCGAATCGTTGGAGATAGACATCGCGAATCGCCCAATCACGTTCTACAAGCCGACTTCCCAGGAGTTGACCGCGCGATCGAATAGCTTTTCGATACGCTTCAAATTGTCGGTCAAATGACTCGTGTTAAAATACGGGCATAAATTAAGCGGCTAACTGCTGAACGGAATTGCCTGCAGTTAAACATACGAAGTTGCATTGAACAGGTTTAGTTCGAGAGGCCGACACGCTTGAGCAGTGCAGCAAAACGCGGGTCCGCGCGCAGTCCGTCGAGGTTAGGGTCCACCTTAATCCATACTAACCAATCATCTCGCTCTTCGTAGGCTTTTAGGAGCCAGTCTAGAGCGAGGTTCTTCTCACCAAGTGCCGCGTAGTCTTCTGCCAGGATGTAGGGACGGAGGTAATCTCGCCGCTGTTTGTCCTTCAGTCCATCTAAAATCCTACCTGCTTCTTCTCGCTTACCTTGGAACCCGTACGCCATAACGAGCAGAGAAGTTACGTTGACATCCTCAGGTCCAGTCGCTTGCATTTTGTTGATTTCAGCAAATGCTTCGGGAAACATCCTTTTTGTAATGTACAGCCGGGCCAGCTGGAAACGCGCCTTCGTGGTGTCTTTCGGATCCAACTCGCGTATCTTTCGATATTGGTCCAGAGCTTCGTCGTATCGACGAGAGTAGTGAAGTGTCACTCCAAATTTCCTTCTAATTGGCAACGAAAGCGGATCAAGATCTTTTGCCCGTTTCGCTTCAGAGATTGCCTCATCGTATTTTCCTGTGCGGCAAAGTAAGAAAGCGTATTTAACGCGAAGTTGAGCATCGCCCGGTTTCAACTCCAGCGCCCGCTCGTATTCCCGCTTGGCAGCCGTAAAGTGCCAGTCGTAGTAATGATGTAATTCGGCCAATGCTTCGTGAGCCTCAGCCCGGCTTTCGTCGAGCTCAAGCGCCCTCTGAACCTCGGCCTTTGCTGTCGCATAGGCCTCCAGTGGAGGCATGAGCGACCAACTTCCGAGCTCGATATAGCAACGGGCCAGGGCAGCGTGCGCGGCGGCATAATCTGGGGCAACTGCCGTGGCCTGCCTGAGTGAATTAATTGCTTTCGGGTATTCGCCCTGATTTTCGTAGAAAAGCCCTCGGATCAGTAAATCGTAGGCCTCGGGATTAACCACGCGCGCGATGGTCATTCGGGCTTGCTCTTGTGGCGTCAGCGCCACTTGAATTTCAGCGGCGACAGCTCTTGCAACTTCATCCTGCATGGCCAGAATGTCGCTCAGCGAGCGCTCATAACTCTTAGCCCAGACATGTTTATCGGTTGCCACTTCGATGAGCTGCGCGCGGATGCGCACGCGATCCCCAACACGCTCGACTGTCCCTTCCACCACGCCATCCACATTGAGTTCTTTCCCAATCTGCGGAAGCGGCTTCTTCGTTTCTTTATATTGCATGGCCGAGGTGCGCGAAATAACGCGCAGCTCGCTGATTTGTGCCAGGTCGGTGATCAGCTCATCAGTCATTCCATCTGCGAAATATTGCTGCGAAGAATCACCCGACAAATTTTCCAGTGGAAGCACAGCCAGCGATCTAAGCTGGGTGGTCTGCCTAGCCGCGGGAGATCGGGACTTCATAGCGTTCACAAGGAATGCGACGAGCACACCTGCTGCGAGTATCGTGAGTAACCCCGCCGTCCACAAAGTTCGGCTTCCTGTGTACCATACTCGTTTGGTTACTGTCCCCGTACTTGCAACTCCGGCTGGACCCGATTCGGTATCACGCTTCAGCCTCTGCAAATCCGTGCGAATGTCTGCCGCGCTCTGGGATCGAAGATTCCTGTCTTTCTCTAGCGTCTTTCCGATGATTCGCTCCAAGTCTGGCGGTAAATCAGGATTCAGACGCATCGCCGACGTTGGAGTTCCATCCAGAATTGCCTTAAAGATCAAGCCCGGTGTGTCGCCCCGAAACGGAAGCGTTCCAGTACACATTTCGTAAAGCACCGTACCAAACGAAAACAGGTCGCTGCGAGCATCGAGTTTTTCTCCCCGAACCTGCTCGGGAGACATATACGCCACCGTGCCCAGTGTTGAACCGGGGCTGGTCAAGTTTTCTTCCACGTCCAGGGTGGGAGCGTTGGCGGTGGCGACGCTCTCGGATTTCAAAGCGACTTTTGCTAGACCGAAATCGAGAATTTTCGCCAAACTATTCGTAACCAGAATGTTCGCTGGTTTTATGTCGCGGTGAACAATTCCCTTCGAGTGAGCAGCGTCCAACGCATCGGCGATCTGAGTGGCCAGTTCGAGCACGGCCTCAATCCTCAGCGGCTTGCTATTGATCCGGTGCCGGAGAGTCTGACCTTCCAGCAACTCCATGGCGATGAAGGCTCGTCCATCGGCCTCATCGATTTCGTAGATGGTGCAGATGTTCGGATGGTTGAGGGACGACGACGCTTTGGCCTCCCGCTGGAAGCGGGTGAGCGATTGCGCATCGTTGGCGAGTTCGATGGGAAGGAATTTAAGGGCGACGTGACGGCCGAGCGTGAGGTCTTCCGCTTCATACACTACGCCCATGCCCCCACCGCCAATCCTGCCGAGGATCAGGTAGTGCGAGATGGTTTGGCCGATGAGGGAGTCGGTGCCCGGCATGTGCCGGACATGTTAGGTTGGCGGCCGGAAGCAAGTCAACGATGAGAAACAGACGGCGCGCTAAGTCCTGAGAAACGCGCTAGTGTTGACGGGTCTAGCCGCCTTCCGGCTGGTCGCCAAACCGAGAGTTACTCGGCCAAATCTGGGTACAATAAGGGGACGATAAGCGCTGACATCCGGTACCTTGTGGTATCAAAAGATGTCCGCCGACACCGTTTGATATCAAGCGATTACATCAAAACGCTGTACTGTCACGTCGAAGGACGTGGAAGGCAGTGCAGGACACTGGAAGGCTGTAGAAAGACCGGGAAGTCATTTTTTATCAGTTTGCGGGGGCGAAGTTCAGTTGGTTAGAACGCCTGCCTGTCACGCAGGAGGTCGCTCACAGTTGAAATGGAGACCGCTAGCAGCAAGTCCTTGTCTTGATTCCATCAATCCTTTCTTTTGCAATGATGGGGACCATGATCAATGCAGCGATTGGATCGGCCCACCACCATCCTAGAACCGCATTCAGCAAGAGTCCCGCCAACAAAATAGTCGAGAGGTAGACACAGAAATCAGTCTGCCTAGCGTCCGCCTTCATCGCTGCGCTTCCGAGCGCATTGCCAACCTTCTTCTTGGCGCGTGAAAGAATCGGCATGACGATGAGTGAAACGCACGCCAGGACAATTCCGGGAATGCTGTGCTCAGGAAATGTTTTCCTGATCAGGTCAGACACGGATTCGTAGGCGAGTAACCGGCGAGGGCGACGAAGCAAACGCCTACAATTCTGAGACTCACTTTTTCGTTTCGTTCTCGACTCTCAACATCGGCATCAACCGACATTCTCCAAAGCAAAGTGGCACCGGATGTGACCTCAATGAAACTATCCATTCCAAAACCTACAAGAGAAATGCTCCCTGCAACTATTCCAGCCGCGACAGCGATTAAGCCTTCGAGGCTATTCCACACGATGGTGAAATACTCCAGCCGCCTTCCGCGATGCGCCACAGCTTGGCGCACGACGGTCAATTCACTCATGTTGGTAGCATACCAAGCGGCCCTCTTCGCCATCCAGGGATCGCAATCAGCAGCCTCACTCTGTGCCCGCATCTGGTCCCATTCAGGCACGTTGAATCATCTGACTGCCGTTCCTGGATGGGGGACCAGCACTTCCTGCGCATTCAACTCCTTTGTGAAACTCCAAGCATCCAGCGATTGAAATCAGCAGCCTCACTCTGAATACGGCGTAGGGATAAGTCTTGTCGGCGGCGGTATACGTCCGGTTCGTCCGTTGCGTCAAGTTTGAATATCGATTTACGATAGTTGCTGGAAGTCAGTTTCCCTTCCAAAAGTTGGGCCTTGAGCGAAAAGATCACATCGCGGCGCGACTTTCTCACGCTGACCGGGACTGCCGCGTTTGCTGCGCTGCTTCCCAGCAGCGCGAACTTCGGTTTGGCGAGAACTCTTTCAAGTCTCCAAGAGTCCGAACGAGGCGCGCCAGATTACATCTTGCGCATCGCCGCAAGCCCCGTTGAGATCGCTCCGAAGCACATCGTTTCGACGATAACCTATAACGGCCAGTTCCCAGGACCTCTCCTCCGTTTTAAAGAGGGGCAGCCCGTGAGTGTAGAGATCCGCAATGACACGGATACTCCCGAACAGCTGCACTGGCACGGCCAAATGGTTTCCACTGACGTGGATGGTGCGGCAGAAGAAGGTACACCCTTCATTCCGGCGCACGGGACGAGGCGGATTGCGTTCACTCCGCGCCCGTCGTGTCTTCGTTTCTATCACGTGCACAATCGGGCGGGTGCCGATTTGCACGCCGGACAATACAGCGGCCAGGTCGGGCCGGTTTACATCGAGCCCAAGCATGATCCGGGTGGCTACGACCGGGAAGTGTTCCTTGTACTCAAAGAATTCGAACCGTCTTTCAGTCAAGGCGGTGACATGGCCCAGGATTTTCTGACCCCCGCCACACGAGCCAAAGAACTGGAGACCGCTGGCGAGTCGGCAATGAAAGCCTCGCTCGCAAAGGGGATGCCGCACGGCTACGAAGTGGGCTATCGGTACTTCACGGTCAACGGTCGCATGTTGGGGCACGGCGAGCCGCTCCGGGTGAAACAGGGCGAGCGCGTGCTCTTTCACGTTCTGAATGGCAGCGCGACCGAGATTCGCAGCTTGGCGTTGCCCGGACATTCCTTCAAGGTTGTCGCGTTAGATGGCAATGCAGTTTCGACGCCTGCCGAAGTCCCGGTGCTCTGGCTGGGAACAGCGGAACGCATTTCGGCGATGGTCGAGATGAAACATCCCGGTGTGTGGATCATGGGAGATCTTGCGGATGATGATCGCGGTCACGGCATGGGCATCGTCCTTGAGTACGCGGGACACAAAGGAAAGCCGGTCTGGATATCGCCCAAGCCGTTTCATTGGGATTATTCACGTTTCGCAAAAGCCGGGGCAGCTGCGCCCTCGCCGGACGAGACGTTTGAGATGACGTTTGCAAAGGACAACGCCGCTGAGGAAGGTTTTAATCGATGGACGATTAACGGCGTCGCTTATCCGATGACGCAGGGAGTCGTCCCTGCCTCATTTCATTTAAAGCAGGGCAGACGCTACCGCATCCGTATGCGCAATGCCAGCGACGATATTCATCCAATCCATCTTCATCGGCACAGTTTCGAATTGACCAAGCTCGCAGGCACGCCGACCGCTGGTGTGATGAAAGATGTCGTCATGGTTGGCGGATATCAGGAGGTGGAAGTAGATTTTACAGCGGACAATCCCGGACTTACGTTGTTCCACTGCCATCAGCAGCTGCACATGGACTTTGGCTTCATGACCCTGTTCGATTACGTTTGAGACGGGTTGCCTTCATCTGCAAAAGGCTCGTGCGTTACGAGGAAAGAGAACAATGTCAGTGAACGCAGATGCAACGTGGGCGAAGCGCACGGCTAAGGCATTCTTGCTGATTCGCATTCTGGTTGGTTGGGTCTTCCTTTCCGAAGGCATACAGAAGTTTTTGTTCCCCGAGTCCCTCGGAGTCGGGCGTTTTGGGAAAATCGGCATCCCTTGGCCGCAGGTCATGGCTCCGTTTGTCGGAGTAGTCGAGATTGTTTGTGGCTTTCTGCTGTTGATCGGCCTTGTTACGCGGCTGGCGACGGTGCCGCTTCTCATTGATATCGCGGTCGCCATATATTCGACAAAAATCGTCACGTTCGCGAAGAATGGGTTTTGGGGGACACTGCACGAAGCCCGTACGGATGTAAGCATGCTACTGGGTCTCATCTTCCTGCTGCTGGTAGGTGGTGGCGCGTGGTCCCTAGACGCATGGTTGGCCGGAAGAAGGGACGCAATTCATGGCTGAAGACCGAGCCCTTGAAGCCTCAGATGTTATTTCCGAAAAAAAACAAGTGCCTCTCGGCGAACTCGCTTTGTTCTTTCTCCGGCTGGGCACGACAGCTTTCGGAGGTCCGGCAGCGCACGTCGCGATAATGGAGAACGAACTCGTCCGCAGGCGGCAATGGCTTTCTCGCGAAAAATTCCTCGCAAAGCCGTTAAACGAGAGTGGAAGCTGTACGCGGGCTGATGCGCGATCGAGTGGTCTCGAACTGTGATCTCTGCTTAAAGGGGCTACTGCCCGCCGCTCGCTTTGAGCAGCCACTGACGCAATGTCGCTACACTTTTTAACGAGACTTCCTCGAACGCAAGACCCATGGATGTCTTTCCAAGCTTCATAGACGACCTTAGCGGCAGCCTCGAACCATTCCGATTCAGCGAAGATTTTAATAGATACTTCCTTATCATGGCTGCTATGTAGAGACGCCGAATACTCTACCTGTCGCTCCGGAATTTACCGTCGTCGGTCTGTGTGAAGACGCCGTCCTCATCTCGTTGTAAAATGGGTCTCGACGGCTCCGCCCCCGCGCGGTGATACGTCGTACATGATTTAATGTACACGGTTTGATGTATTGACCACCCGGACTGTGGGCTGTACAAGCGCATTTCCTGGTCTCAAATCGCAAAAGCGGAGAGCATTTTCGGGACTCCAGCCTCGTCCCGACGAACCGGCCCCAAAAATCACAGGTACAGGAAAGACCAATGAAAAATCAAGATTCGGACAAGCTCGCTACGTCGCTTGCCGGGACGCCGCAATTTCGCAGTGACGAGCAAAGAACTCATACGGTGCAATTTTACTCCGAAGACGAAGTGCTCTTGGACGAGGTGAGTCGCTTCATCGGCACCGCTCTCGGCGCGGGAGACGCCGCCATTGTCATTGCGACCCCTCCTCACCGCGAAGGGCTTGCCCAACGTCTGATCGAACGGGGTCTCGACATTTCAAGAGTGGCCAGCGAGGGCCGGTTCGTTGCCTTAGATGCAGCCGACACCTTGTCAAAGATCACGATAGAAGGCTTTCCGGACGGGTCTCGTTTTTCTGAACTGATAGGTCATCAAATCCTGAGCGCCCAGCAAAGGACGAAACGTGTGCGGCCCGTTGCCATATTTGGAGAGATGGTCGCATTGTTGTGGGCTGACGGCAAAAGCAACGCTGTATTGCGGCTCGAAGGACTCTGGAACGAACTCGCCAAGACTCATTCCCTCTGTCTTCGTTGCGTTTACCCGATAGGTAGCTTCTATCGTGAGGAGCATGGCCAGTCCTTCCTAAAGATTTGCGAACAACACTCGAAAGTGATTCCGGGTGAGAATTACACCTTGCTCACCGGTGAGGAACAACGCCTCCGCAGCATCGCCTACTTGCAGCAAAGAACTCAAGCGCTTGAGGCTGAGATTGCTTTGCGCCAAAGCGAGCAGCGCTTTCGACTCATGGTGGAAGCCGTCCAAGATTACGCCATCTTCATGCTGGATACGGAAGGTCGGGTGACCACCTGGAACGCTGGAGCGCAACGAATCAAAGGCTACAAGCCTTCCGAGATTCTAGGCAAACATTTCTCCGTGTTCTACCCTGAGGCGGATATCCGGTCACGTAAGCCCCAGATGGAGCTCGAGATTGCTGAAGAAGTTGGGAGATTTGAGGACGAAGGTTGGCGCCTGCGCAAGGACGGGTCCATGTTCTGGGCCAATGTGATCATTACGGCCTTATTTGACGAGAAAGGCCAACTATACGGTTACGGAAAAGTCACTCGCGATTTCACAGAACGCAAACGGGTAGAACAGGTGCTGCGCCAAAGCGAGGAACGCTTTCGACTCCTCGTTGAAGCCGTTCAAGATTACGCCATCTTCATGCTGGATACGGAAGGTCGGATCGCCACTTGGAACGCTGGAGCAGAACGCATCAAAGGCTACACAGCGTCGGAAATTATTGGGAGGCACTTCTCGTGCTTTTATCCCGAAGGAGACATCAGGTCCAACAAGCCACAACTGGGACTGGAAGCGGCTTCAAGGGACGGGCGATTTGAGACGGAAGGTTGGCGTTTGCGCAAGGACGGGTCGAAGTTTTGGGCGGACGTCGTCATTACTGCGATCAGGGACACTGACGGCATCCTAATTGGATTTGGCAAAGTTACTCGAGACTTCACCGACAGAATGCTCGCAGATGAGGCTTTGCACAACTCGCAATCACGATTGCAGGAGTCCGAAAAGTCGCTGAGAGAGCTCTCACTGCACCTCCTGCGCACACAGGATGAGGAAAGACGACGCATCGGGCGCGAACTTCACGATAGCCTGGGTCAAAACCTGTCGTTTATGAAAATGCAGTTGGGCTCACTGAAATCGGCTGTTCAGGGTGGGAAGATCGACGACATTCAGCGGCAACTCGCGGAGGTCGGCCGGATCGTTGAAGACTCCGTGACTGAAGTTCGAACCATATCGTACCTGCTGTATCCTCCGATGCTTGAAGAGCTCGGGCTAAAATCGGCCGTATCCTGGTATGTGGATGGATTCACCAAACGGAGTGGTATCCAAACCAGGTTCGAGATCCCTTGCGATCTAGGACGGCTCCCGAGGGATGCTGAGATGGCGATGTTCCGAATTCTCCAGGAGAGTTTAACGAATGTGCACCGGCACTCGGGAAGCCGGACTGCGACTGTTCGCCTCCTGCTCAGAGATGCTCGGCTGATTTTGCAGATCACGGACCAAGGCAAAGGTATCCCCTCTGCGAATCTGGAGGAATCTGGTGAGGACTGGACGGGCGCCCTTGGCGTTGGGTTGCGCGGTATGCATGAGCGTATGCGTCAGCTGGGCGGAAAGCTCGAGTTAGAATCGACTTCCAGTGGAACGACGATCGTTGCTGAGGTTCCGATCGAAACGCCCGCTTCAGCAGATGCGGCATCAGCTTGATTGGGGTTGGTCACGTGAATGAAATTGGACGAAAACAATTGACTCGCGAATCGTGTGCTTAGACAGTGCATTGTCGTTCAATCTGCGGTTCGGCACCTTTCGCCCAAACCCACAGGTTTCCGCCACGTGACGTAGCTTCGACACCAGATTCACGCCTTACATTTTGTTATAATCGAGATGCGTGGAGGCGTTTCGCGACTCATTCCTCCTGCCAAAACGTTCGAGACGTATGAATCCTCCAAGCGACACCACAGCCGGCACTCCTGACGAAGGCTACCCACGAACAAGGCACATGGGCAAATGAAGTTGTCGTGCACGTGCGAAACATAGTGCCAATGAGCGACGAAGCTGATCCGCTGCATTTTCCCCGATTTCCTTTACCGACGCGGCCAACTCTGTATCGCGGCGCCCGTTTGAGGTCCGCTTACACCTGGCACACTGACGGGTGGGTTCGGAAGGGTGTGCGTTGTTTGCTTGGGAACAACGTTAACTGTCCAATGGTTTTGAGGGCGCTCTCTGGCAAAGGCAGACCAACTTCCATTTCAATCGGCCCGTCTCCATCACCATAACTGGAAAAACTGCCGATTTCTTCGGCAAAGATACTTCGACAGCCTTTGGTTTCCCGCTGCGGCGACGCTATCTCTAACGCCAGTATTCAGCATCATTATGCAAATTCCAAACGCTGCCCGCGGTAAATAACGAACTAAGGCGAACTACAGAGATATATAAAAACAATACGGCCAATCGGCGATTGTTATTACGCTTCGCGTGGCTCACTCTCAAATCAAGGCGAAGAAAGCGCAGCGCGGCTCAGGTATCGCAAGACTTACTATCTATCTAAGAAAGAGGAATGATGAATACGGGAAATAAGATTTCAGGCGCACAGGAAGACGGCTTCACCGCAATGATCGAGGCAAAAACATCCCAAATACCTTCCAGCGCGTACCTGGCTGCTGCGTTGGCGTCGATGGCAACTTCGGCGATATTCAAAGCCAGCGGCAAGGATCACGCGGCGTTGTTTGTGGGCCAGTGGGCTGCTCCGTTTTTGCTCTTGGGTGTCTACAATAAAATGGTCAAGCAGCACGGATCGGACGCAGACTCCCAACGAAGCGCACCAAGGGCACCGAACGTCAAAACGGCGGCAGCGACTATTTAATTTTGCGTTTTCCAAATTATCGGTACGATTCGTTCCTTTTGAACGCTGGGCTTTGCCTGCCCAGGGCATAGCCTCAAACATATTAAATGTTTCGCTTACTGGACGTCTTCTTTTGCTCGTGCAGTCGGAGGACGGGAACGAACAGAATCGGCGGAACTGTTTTTTGTTCGACTGAACGTTTCACGAACCTTAATTCGCAAAATTAGTCCATCTGTCTGGGTAGACGATCACGCATATGTACAGGGGCAGTCAACCGGCGCCAATTTTATTGTGATTACAGGATCGTTTATCGTTTTTTGGTCATCCGAAATTCGAGAGTTTACGTACTAGTCCTAAGCCCAATTAGGACGGCTTATAAGCTAGCAGTCCACGATACCGACTCGTGCGTTCCGGAGGGTTCCAAAGTGTTAGAAATTGAACATCCCAAAACCCGCCCGTAGCAACTATTAATGTACCTATGAGCACTGACACAGAGTTAATGGCTAAGTTGATCGCTGGTGATCAATCGGCGCTCGAATCGCTGTATGCCCGTCACCGCAGGCTTCTGTATGCCGTGGCTTTTCGCATCACGGGTGACTCAGGAACAGCCGAAGAGTTACTGCAAGATGCCTTCTTCCAGCTATGGCGAA
>Ga0073928_10010358_pt1 | contig 11126 bp, 9 predicted proteins | sample PaiPotPPA55metaG_FD_76969 | JGI IMG/M metagenome (GOLD analysis project Ga0073928, IMG submission 76969) | Iron sulfur acid spring bacterial and archeal communities from Banff, Canada, to study Microbial Dark Matter (Phase II) - Paint Pots PPA... ...
CAATGACCAGCGAACGGGTGTTACGGAAGGCGCAAATCGGCGACCGTCTCGATGCCGAGGAGGCGCGGTCGCTCGCCGATGCCGAGGATCTGCGGCCGCTGATGCAGGTCGCGGCGGGTTTGCGCGACGCGGGCCACGGCGACCGCGTCAGCTATTCGCGCAAGGTCTTCATACCGCTGACGCAGCTGTGCCGTGACGTATGCCATTACTGCACCTTCGCGCATCCGCCGCGCCCCGGCGAGCCGGTCTATCTCGACGCCGAACAGGTGCTGGCGATCGCCCAAGCCGGCGCCCGCGCCGGCTGCCACGAGGCCTTGTTCACCTTGGGCGACAAGCCCGAATTGCGCTACCGCGCGGCGCGCGACGCGCTCTCCCGCCTCGGCCACGACAGCACCCTCTCCTACCTCGCCGAGATGGCGGCGCTGGTGTTGCGCGAGACCGGGCTGCTGCCGCACCTGAACCCGGGAGTACTGACCCGCGCCGACCTCGACCTGCTTCGCCCGGTCTCGGTGTCGCAGGGGATCATGCTGGAGAGCGCCGCCGACAGGCTCGGGCGCCGCGGCGGGCCGCATTTCGGCTCGCCCGACAAAAACCCCGCGCTGCGGCTCCAGACCATCCGCGCCGCCGGCGAGGCGGCGGTGCCGTTCACCTCGGGCATCCTGATCGGCATCGGCGAGACCCGCGCCGAGCGCATCGAGGCGCTGCTGGCGCTGCGCGAACTGCACGAGGCCCACGGGCATGTGCAGGAGATCATCATCCAGAATTTTCGGGCCAAGCCCGGGACTCGCATGGAAGCGGCGCCCGAGCCCGAGCTCGCCGAGCATCTGTGGACGATCGCCGCGGCGCGGTTGATCTTTGGCGCCGCGATGAACATCCAGGCGCCGCCTAACCTGCATCGCGACGCCTTGCCCGAAATGGTCGCCGCCGGGATCAACGACTGGGGCGGCGTGTCGCCGGTGACCCCCGACCACGTCAACCCGGAGATGCCGTGGCCCGAGCTCGGCCGCCTCGCCGCCGAGACCGCCGCCGCCGGCAAGACGCTCGTCGAAAGGTTGGCGATCTACCCATCCTATCTGCGCGGGCCCGCGCGCTGGCTCGACCCGGCCTTGATCGCGCCGACCCTGCGCGCCAGCGATGCCGACGGCCTCGCCCGCCCCGACGCCTGGATCGCCGGCGCTGGCTGCGACCCGCCGCAAACTTCCCTCCCCCCCGCGCGGGGGAGCGTCGGGGTGGGGGCGTTGCAACCGATCTTCGACCGCGCCTATGCCGGCGAAACCTTGACCGAAGCCGAGATCGTGCAGCTGTTCGCCGCCCGCGACGGGGATTTCGCCGCGGTCTGCGCCGCGGCCGACCGGCTGCGCCGGGAGGTCAACGGCGACACGATCAGCTACGTTGTCACGCGCAACATCAACTACACCAACATCTGCTATTTCCGCTGCCAGTTCTGCGCCTTTTCGAAAGGCAAGCTCAGCGAGAATCTGCGCGGCCGCCCCTACGACCTCGACCTCGCCGAGATCCAGCGCCGGGTCGAGGAAGCCTGGGAGCGCGGCGCCACCGAGGTGTGCCTGCAGGGCGGCATCCACCCGGAATACACCGGCGCCACCTATCTCGGCGTCTGCCGCGCGATCAAGGAGGCGGTGCCGGAGATGCACGTGCACGCCTTCTCGCCCTTGGAGATCTGGCAGGGCGCGAAGACATCAGGCCGCTCGGTTCCCGATTTCCTGCGCGAGCTGAAGGCGGCCGGGCTTGGCTCGCTTCCCGGCACCGCCGCCGAAATCCTCGACGACGAGGTGCGCGCGGTGATCTGCCCCGACAAGATCAAGACCGCGGAGTGGCTCCAGGTCATGGAGGCGGCGCACCGGGTCGGGCTGCGCAGTACCGTCACGATCATGTACGGCCATGTCGACCGGCCCGAGCATTGGGCCCGGCACCTGTTGCGCGTCCGCGCCTTGCAGGCGAAGACCGGCGGCTTCACCGAGTTCGTGCCGCTGCCGTTCGTGCCGATGGAGACGCCGATCTATCTCAAGGGCCGCGCCCGCCGCGGCCCCACCTGGCGCGAGGCGGTGCTGATGCACGCGGTCGCGCGCCTGGCATTGCATCCGCTGATCACCAACGTGCAGACCTCCTGGGTCAAGATGGGGGCGGGCGGCGCCGCGGTGTGTCTCGATTCCGGCGCCAACGATTTCGGCGGCACCTTGATGAACGAGAGCATCACCCGCGCCGCCGGCGCCGTGCACGGCCAGGAGATGCCGCCCGAGGAAATGGAGGCGGTGATCCGCTCCCTCGGCCGCACCCCGCGCCAGCGCACGACGCTCTACGCCGACGCGCCGATGAGCCGCCGCGCCGCCTCCTTCGGCGCTCCGCCGCTGTCAGAGCCGATCAACACCCCCGCCCGCCGCTACGAACGGCCCGAGCAGCGCGCCGCCGCCGGGGATTAAGCCCTCCTTAGGCAATCTTGCCTTGTGTAGACAAATTGCCTACATACGAGCAATTCGAATGGGACGAGACCAAGCGCCTTCGAAATCTATGTGAGCGGCATCTCGATTTTGCCGACGCACAACAGGTCTTTGATGGCCGCCCGGTGCTTCACGTCTCGTCCTGGCGCAACAACGAGTAACGTCTCGTTTCGACCGCCGATCTCGACGGAAGGTTGTACAGCGTCGTATGGACGTGGCGAGGCAGCAACCAGCGGATCATCTCTTTCAGGAGCGCGAGCCGTGGCGAAAAAAGAGCGTATCGTGAGGTACACGGCTGAGGAGCTGGCCGAGAAGCGGAGGCGGGGCGAGACCCGCTCGGATTGGGCTAAAGCCGCAGCCATGACCGATGAGGAGATCGAGGCGAGCATCGCAGCTAACCCAGACGAGGCTGGAATGGTCATGGATTGGGACAGCGCTACCATCGAGTTACCGCAGCCCAAGGCCCCGCTCAATATGCGCATCGATCGAGACGTGCTCGACTATTTCCGCAAGACTGGCAGAGGCTATCAGACGCGGATCAACGCCGTGTTGCGCTCTTATGTCGAGCGCATGCGGCACGGGACGTAGCTGGAGCGGCGTTCGCCTTACGCCTTGACCTTGACCGTGACGCCGAGCAGGCCCGAGGGCCGTACCATCAGCACCGCGATCAACAGCGCGAAGGCGTAGATGTCCTTGTAGTTGCCGGAGAGGTAGCCGGCGCCGAGGCTCTCGACGACCCCGACCAGCAGGCCGCCGAGCACCGCCCCCGGCAGATTGCCGAAGCCGCCGACGACCGCCGCCGCGAAGGCCTTGATCAGGATGCCGATGCCCATCGACACCTCGACATAGTTGATCGGGCCGATCAGCACGCCGGCGGCGGCGGCCATCGCGCAGCCGATGCCGAACAGCACCGACATCATCAGCGGCACGTTGATCCCCAAGAGATAGGCGATGTCCTTGTTGAAGGCGACTGCGCGTACGGCCAGTCCGAGCCGCGTGTATTTGAGAAAGCCGTGCAGCGCCGCCATCAGCGCCAGAGTGACCGCGACGATCCACAGATAAGCGCGCGGCAGCATCAGCTCGCCGATCTCGATCGGCAGGCCGAAATTGACCGGAAACGGCACGGCGCGCGCGGTCCAGACCAGAAAGGCGACGTTCTGCAACACCATCGAGATGCCGAACCCGGCGATGATGATGCCCATGCCGGCGAACGAGATGCCGCCCCCCTGCCTTGTCAGCCGGCGGTAGAACAGCCGCTCGATCGCGGCGCCGATCAGCGCCGTCAGCACCATCGAAATCAGCAGCAGGAGCGGGTAGTCGAGACCGGTGAGGCGCAGCGCGGTGACCCCGAGGAAGGCGCCGATCATGTAGATCTCGCCGTGCGCGAAATGGACGATGTCGAGCCCGGAATAGATGAACGAGATGCCGAGCGCGACGAGCCCGTACACCATGCCGAGCGACAGCCCGACGATGACGAGGTCGGTGAAATACCCCACGGGTCAGGCGGCCGAGGCGCCGGCGAGATAGGACAGGCGCACCGCGTCGTCGTCGATCAGCGCGCTCGCCGGGCCCTCGATGTGGACGACGCCGTCGCGCACGACATAGGCGTATTCCGCCAGCAACAAGGCCATTCGCACATTCTGCTCGACCAGCAGCAGGGTCATGCCGTCGCGGCAGATGCGGCCGATCGTGCGGAAGATGTCGAGCACGATCTGCGGCGCCAAGGCCGCGCTCGGCTCGTCGAGCAGCATCATCTTCGGCTCCGACATCAGCCCGCGGCCGATGCACAGCATCTGCAGTTCGCCGCCCGACAGGGTGGCGGCGAGCTGCCGCCGGCGTTCGGCGAGGCGCGGGAAATGCTCGTAGACGCGCTCGAAGGCGCGGCGCCGGGCGGCACGCTGGCCGACGAGGAATGCGCCGAGGCGCAAATTCTCCTCGACCGACATCGCCGGATAGGCCTCCTTGCCCTGCGTCACCTGCACGAGGCCGCGGCGCACGATGCGGTCAGGACGCAGCCCGTCGATGCGCTCGCCCTCGAAGGTGACCGAGCCGTGCCACGGCTTGAGGAGGCCGGAGATCGTCTTCAGCAAGGTCGATTTGCCGGTGCCGTTGCCGCCGAGCAAGGCGACGATGCGGCCGCGCCCGACAGCCAGCGAGATGCCGTTCAGGATCTGCACGTTGCCATATCCCGCTTCGATCGCTTCGAGCTCGAGCACGTTTCGCCGACCCGCCTTGGAAACCCCTGCCTGGGCGGGCTAGGATAACAGAAAATGTCATCCCGGCACGGTCCCTCAAGGCCGGGCCGTGCTAGCGATCAGAAGGGGGAAACGATGCCAAAGACAATCACATGCCTGCTCGCCATGATCGGGCTCGGGCTCGCTGCGATCGGCAGCCCGGCGGCGGCCGAGGACGGGGTCATCCGCATCGGCATGACCTTGCGCATGATCGTCGAGAACGGCCTCAAATACGGCGATCTGACCTATAAGGAGCTCGATGCGGTCAATCAGGCCGGCGGTATCAACGGCCACAAGGTGCAGGTCACCCTGCTCGACGACGAATGCAACGCGCAGAAGGGCGTCGCCAACACGAACCGCTTTATCGAGCAGGACAAGGTGCACCTGATCATCGGCTCGATCTGCAGCTCGGTGACCCTGCCGATGGTTGACCTCACGGCGCGGGCGCAGGTGCCGCAGATCACCCCGACCGCGACCGCCCGCACGATCACCGAGAAGGGCAGCGCCTGGATCTTCCGCAACTCCGCCTCGGAGCGCTACTTCGCCGCGGTGCATGCGAAATACCTGTCCGAGAACGCGGGTAAGAAGGTCGCCTACCTGTTCACGACCGATGCCGCGGGCATCTCCTTTGTCGAGGCCTACAAGAAATTCATGAAGGACACCTACGCGGTCGACCCGCTCTTTTCGGCGCAGCAGCAGGAGACCGATGTCGACTTCCGCTCGAACCTCTTGAATATCAAATCGCTGGCGCCGGACGTACTGGCGCTGGCCGGCCAGTCGGATGCGATCTCGCGCATCCTGACGCAGGCGCTCGAGGTCGGGATCCCGCGCAAGGTGGCGCGCGTCTCGGCCTCGGCCGCCTCCAACGCGCCGGTGCCGGAGACTGCCGGCGACGCGGTGATCGGCCTGATATTCTCGGCCGCCTTTGTTTGCACCGACCCGCGCCCGGAGGCGCAGGCCTTCGTCAACATGGTGCGGGAAAAATACCAGGTCCGCTGCCCCGACCACGATTGGGCGCAGGCATACGAGACCGTGCAGATCGTCAAGGCGGCGCTGGCCAAGGCGAACCTGAAGCTGACCGACGCCTCGCTCGCCGAGGACCGCACCGCGATCCGGGACGCGCTCGCCCAGATCCGCGCCTTCCAGGGTGTCGTTCCGGGCAAGATCAATTTCTGCCCCGACCCGACCCCGCAATGCCGCGACGGCAACCGCACCCCGATCCTCGTCCAGTACACCAAGGGCGGCAAGGACTACGAAATGAAGCAGCTGGCCACCGTCACCTTCGACCCGGATTTCGGCCTGAAGAAGTGATGTTCTCACGCCGTCGCTAGGCATCGGATGATCATCGCCCGGCATCCGCTGTTCGGCTGGGGCGCCGGCTTCGCGGCGCTGCTGCTGCTGCCGTTGGCGGTGCTGAACGGCTATCAGCAGTATCTGGTCGACCTGATCATGATCAACGTCGTGCTTGCGGTTGGGCTCAACATCGTCAAGGGCTTCGCCGGCCAGGTGAATGTCGGGCACTTGGCACTGGCGGCGGTCGGCGCCTACACCTCGGCCGTGCTCAGCACCAAGTTCGGCGTGCCGTTCTGGTTCGCCTTGCCATTGGCGACATTGGCAACCGGGCTCGTCGGCGCCGTCGTCGGGGTGCCGTCGTTCCGTCTGGAAGGCGCCTATCTGGCCCTGGCGACCTTGGGGCTCGCCGAGTCGGTGCGCATCTTCATCGGCGTCACCGACTATCTCGGCGCCTCGATCGGCTATGGCGACATCCCGCCGCCGATCATCGCCGGCCGGCGGCTCGACTCCTATGCCGAGTATTACTACGTCGTGATGCCGATCGCCGTGGTCGGCACCTACCTCGCCTTCACGATATTGCGCTCCGATGTCGGCCGGGCGTTCAAGGCGATCCGCGAAGACCCGCTCGCCGCCGCCGCTTCCGGCATCAACGTGCGCAAATACAAATCGCTCGCCTTCGTGCTGAGCGCCCTCTATGCCGGCTGCGCCGGCAGCCTGGCGGCGCACATGGCGCCGGGCTTCATCCATCCCGACGACTACAATCTGACGCGCATGGTGATCGTGATCCTGATGGTGGTGCTGGGCGGGCTCGGCCATGTCTGGGGCGGGGTCATCGGCGCCGCCGCGATCACCCTCGTCGCCGAATGGACGCGCGCCTATTACCAGTACGAATTCATCATCTTCGGCATGATCGTCGTGCTGACGATGATGTACCTGCCGCGCGGGATCGGCGGCTATGTCGACCGCTGGCTGGCGACCCGCCGTTTCGTCGCGTTGCGCGCCGCCAAGGTGGGCGACGGTGCTGCTTGAGATCTCCGGCCTGACCAAGCGGTTCGGCGGCCTGCTGGCGCTGAACCGGGTCGAACTCGCGGTCGAAGAGGGCGAGATCCACGGCGTCATCGGCCCCAACGGCTCCGGCAAGAGCACCTTGTTCAACCTCGTGACCGGCGTCTACCGCGCCGACCCGGGCAGCCGTATCCGTTTCCGCGGCGAAGACATCGCCAACCGGGAGCCGTACGAGATCGCCCGCCGCGGCATCGCCCGCACCTTTCAGCTGTTGCGCATCTTCGCCGAGATGTCGGTGATCGAAAACCTGCTCGTCGGCCGCCATGCGCATGTCGGCTACGGCATCGGCGCGGCCCTGATCGGCAGCGCCGGCATGCGCGCCGCCGAGCGCCGGCTGCGCGAAGAGATGCTGGAGCTCCTGGAATTCGTCGGGCTCGCCGATTACGCCGACATGCCGGCCGGCGAATTGTCGATCGGCCAGCGCCGCCTCCTGTCGTTGGGCCGGGCGATGGCGATGCAGCCGAGCCTCCTGTTGCTCGATGAGCCCGCCGCCGGCCTGTCGCCGATCAATGTCGACCGGCTCTTGGACATCGTGCTGGCGCTGAAGGCGCGCTACGGCCTGACCGTGATCCTGGTCGAGCACGTCATGAAGCTGGTGATGGCGAGCTGCGACATCGTCACCGTGCTCGACCACGGCGACAAGATCGCCGAAGGCCCGCCCGACCGGATCCGCGACGACCACCGCGTCATCGAAGCCTATCTCGGCAAGGAGATGCGCGATGCCGAGGTGCGCGCCTTCCTGCAAGGCGGCTGACCGGAAGAGCCGTCAACCGCTGCCGAAGGCGACTGCCGCGGTCTTGCTCAAGCCGGTCGCCCGCGCCAGCGCTTCGATCTTCTCGACCACCGTCGGGTTGGCGGTTTGCAGAGCCATCTGGCTTCCCATACGATGTATCTCTCAACGTAATCCATATACACGCGGCGGAAAACCGCTGCCATTCCGGAGGTTTACATGTCGCTCGATACAGTGAAGGCGCCGAGTCTGGAACAGCTCAACGAGGTGGCGGCGGAGCTCGGGCTGAGCTTTGGCGTCGAGGACCTCGCCGCACATCGCGAGGCGCTGCTGCCGTTCTTCGAGAGCTACAACCTCGTCGACCGGCTGCCCGACGAATTGCCGTCGGTCGCCTATCCGCGCCGGCCGGGCCGCCGGCCGTTGCCGGAGGAGAACCGGCACGGCGCCTGGTACGTCAAGACCGAGGTGGCGGGTGCCGCCTCCGGCAAGCTCGCCGGCAAGCGGGTGGCGCTGAAGGACAACATCTGCCTCGCCGGCGTGCCGATGATGAACGGCGCCTCGACGATGGAGGGCTACGTGCCCGAAATCGACGCCACCGTCGCGACCCGCATCCTCGACGCCGGCGGCACGATCACCGGCAAGACCGTGTGCGAATATTTCTGCTTCTCGGGCGGCAGCCACACCAGCGCCAGCGGACCGGTGCACAACCCGCACCGCATGGGCTACTCGGCCGGCGGCTCCTCCTCCGGCAGCGGCGTCGTCGTCGCCCTCGGCGAAGCCGACATGGCGCTGGGCGGCGACCAGGGCGGCTCGATCCGCATCCCGGCCTCGTTCTGCGGCATTTACGGCCTGAAGCCGAGCTGGGGGCTGGTGCCCTACACCGGCATCATGCCGATCGAGCTGACCCTGGACCACACCGGTCCGATGACCGCGACGGTCGAGGACAACGCCCTGCTCCTCGAAGTGCTGGCCGGGCCCGACGGGCTCGACCCGCGGCAAGCCGCCGGCGCGGTGGCCAAGCCGTATCGCGAAGCCCTGGGCCAGGGCGCGGCGGGGCTCAAGATCGCGGTCGTCGAGGAGGGCTTCGGCCATCCGCAATCAACGCCGCAGGTCGACGCCATCGTTCGCGACGCCGCCGAGCGCTTTCGCGGCCTCGGCGCCGCCGTCGACACCTTGTCGATCCCGCTGCACCGGCAAACCGCCGCGGTCTGGCTGCCGATCGCCGCCGAGGGCGCAACGATGCAGATGATGCTGGGCAACGGCTTCGGCTTCAACTGGCAGGGGCTCTACGTCACTTCGATGCTCGATTGGCACAGCGCCTGGCGCACCCGCGCCGACGAGCTGTCCGACACGTTGAAGAATGTCCTGCTGCTCGGCCACTACATGGTGACCCGCTACCGCGGCCATTATTACGCCAAGGCGCAGAACCTGGTGCGGCGGATGCGGCGGGCCTATGACGAGGCCTTGTCGCGCTACGACCTGCTGCTGATGCCGACGCTGCCGATGGTGGCGACGCCATTGCCCGAGGCGAACGCGCCGATCCCGCAAATCCTGCAGCGCGGCTTCGAGATGCTGGGCAACACCGCGCAGTTCGACTGCACCCACCACCCGGCGATGAGCCTCCCCTGCGGCCTGGTCGACGGCCTGCCGGTCGGCCTGATGCTGGTCGGCAAGATGTACGGCGAAGAGACGATCTACCGCGCCGCCGCCGCCTTCGAGCGCGGCGTCGACTGGAAGTCGCTGCGCGGTTGATCGCGGTCGGGCGCGACGATCGCAAATGCGCGCCGCACCGAGTCATTGCGAGCGCAGCGAAGCAATCTCGTCCCACAGGTCACCGAGCCTGCACGAGATTGCTTCGTCGCCCTGCCGGCTCCTCGCAATGACGGACCGGGACCGGACACGACTAGATCCAGCGCAGCCAGGCGCCGTGCGGATCGGTCCAGGCGACCGCGGCGCCGTTGCGCGACAGCAGAAAGCTGCCGCGCGGCCCCTGCGGCGCCGCCTGGCGCGCGATGTCGGGAAATAGCCCCGGAGCCTCGTTCGCGATCCAGCAGTCGCACAGCGAGCCGACCTCGCGGGCGAAATCCCCCGCGCGGCCGCCGGCGAGACGTAGGCCAGCGCCGCGGTGTGGAAGACGGCGAGCGGCCGCGCGCCTCCTCTGCGGCGAAGCGCCGGTACCGGGCCGAAATGTCCGCGAAATCGGGAACCGGCGGCTACCCGAGCACGACCTTGGCGATCGCCTCCCACTCCTCGCCGAGCGGCGCGGTCGAGACCGGCTGGCCGGCCCGGCGGTACCAGCCGCCGGCGTTGGTCAGGTCGCCCTCGACCCGGTGCAGATAGGCGTGGGCCCAGGCGCCCTGCGCGTCCCCCTGCTGTTGCGCGCAATGATGCGCCTGGTTCCAGTCGCCCTTGCGCTCCCACCACAAGGCCTGCGCCGCCATGCCGACCCCGGCCGGCGGCGCCGCGCCGTCCAAAGATTGCTTGAATGCCGCGAGATCCATCTGTCCGTTTCTCCTTTGCCTGGGCTCACGCGAGCCAGCGGTCGAGCCGGTCGCGCATCCGGTACCAGCCGCCGACCATCGGCAGAAACCACGGGTTGCCGTTATAGAGCGGATGGTCCGGGAAGTCCTCGCTGTCGTAGCTGCACGCGTAATTGGCAACCCGCGCGATCTTGCGCGCGGTCTGCTGGCCGAGATAGGTCATCATCGCGATGCCGCTGCCGTTGCAGCCGAGGCAGTAATGCACGCCGTCGAGCATGCCCATATGCGGCAGCGCGTCGAGGGTGAAGGCGGTGTTGCCGGTCCAGGCATGCGTCACCTTGACCCCCGCCAGTTGCGGAAACCGCTCCGTCATGAAGCGGTGGAGAATCGGAGCGCTGGTCGCCGCGTCGACCTGGGTGAAGCGCGCCCGCCTGCCGAACACCATCCTCCTGCCGTCGGGCGACATGCGATAATAGCACAACACGCGGCGCGTATCCGACAGGGTCCGTCCCTTCGGGATCAGCGAGCCCGCCAGATCCGCCGGCAATTCCTCGGTGGCGATGATGTGGCTGGCGATCGGCACGACGCGCCGCCGCAAGGCCGGGGTCACCGGGCCGGTATAGCCGTTGGTGGCGATCACGACATCGCCGGCGAGGGTCTCCCCGCGCCCGGTCTCGACCCGCCAGCCGGCGCCATTCCGGCCGATCCGCCCGACCGGCGCCATCGCGCACACCGCGACCCCGCGCCGCCGGCAGGCCTCGAGCAGCCCCTTGTAATAGAGCGCCGGATGCAGTTTGCCGGAGCGCTCGACGACCATGCCGCCGAAATAATAGTCGCTGGCGATCTCCTCGCGCTGCCGCTCGCGCGG
>Ga0073928_10010359_pt1 | contig 11126 bp, 10 predicted proteins | sample PaiPotPPA55metaG_FD_76969 | JGI IMG/M metagenome (GOLD analysis project Ga0073928, IMG submission 76969) | Iron sulfur acid spring bacterial and archeal communities from Banff, Canada, to study Microbial Dark Matter (Phase II) - Paint Pots PPA... ...
CGGCTGCTGCGGATCACCGGACTGCTCAAGGTTTTTTCGGTGTATCCGACCCTCGAGGATGCCGTCGCCGACGGCCAGCGGGTCGGCGACCTCTAGCGGCGTGATCCAGCGGCGAGCGACTCGTCGATCAGCTGGATGACGTGCTTGATCTCGACCGCGCCGCCACCGGCCCGGTCGAGTCCGTTGCGGATCTGGAGCGCGCAGCCCGGATTCGCGGTCGCGACGATCTCCGGCGCGACCGCGAGCACGCGCTCGACCTTGCGCCGCTGCAGGCGCCGCGCCATCTCCGGCTGCGTGACGTTGTAGATTCCGGCCGAGCCGCAGCACAGCGAGGACTCGTCCATCTCGCGCAGTTCCAGCCCCGGAATCTGCGCCAGCAGGCGGCGCGGCGCGGCAGTGATGCGCTGCGCGTGAGCCAGGTGACATGCGTCCTGATAGGTCACGATCCCGCGGATCGTCCCGAGCGAACGCGGCGGCAGACCGATCTCGTCGACGTACTCCAGCACGTCGCGAACCTTGGCGGAAAACGCGATCGCGCGATCGTGCCAAGCGGGATCGTCGTGGAACAGGTGCCCGTACTCTTTGAGCGCCGATCCGCAGCCGGCCGCGTTGATCACGTAGACGTCGGCGGCGCTGCGCTCGAACGCCGCGATGTTGCGTTTCGCGAGCTCGCGCCCGAGCGCCATCTCGCCCGCGTGGATCGTGATCGCGCCGCAGCAGCCTTGATCGCGCGGAACGATCACCTCGACGCCGGCGGCGCCCAGCACGCGCACCGTCGCCTCGTGCCAGTTCGCGAACGCGACGTGCATGATGCAGCCGGCGTGCAGGAACGCGATCGCGCGCGGTGCGCCGTTCGGCTGCGCTGCGGACGGAGAGAATCGCTGGTTCCGCGGGATGAAGAACCGGTCCGAGATGCGCGGCGCGAGCACCTCGACGTCCTGCAGCCCGAGCGCGCGCAGGATTCCCGTGCGCCGAATCAGCCCGCGCAGACCGCTGCGCTGGTAGAACTTCAGCAGCCGCGCGGCGGCGCGCATCAGCCCCATGCTCCCGAAGAGCCGGCCGATCAGGACGGCGCGGCCGAGCCGCTCCTGCCACGAGCGGGCCGGCGTCTGCGCGCGAACGATCTGCGTGCGCGCGGGCTCCAGAATCTTCCCGTACTCGACGCCCGACGGGCAGACCGCCTCGCAGGCGCGGCAGTCCAGGCACTCCGACATCTGGTGGACGAAGCCGGCGCTGAGCACGTCGAGCCGCTCCTCGGCGACGGCCTTGATCAGCGCGATGCGCCCGCGCGGCCCCGACGTCTCGACCAGGGTTTCGACATAGGTCGGGCAGGTCGGCAGGCACAAGCCGCAGCGGACGCAGCGGTCGAAGACGTCGGACGGCGGGATATCGGGGGCGACAAAGCCGCGGGTCAGGTCATTGGCAGTATCGGGCACATGTCATCCTGAGCTTGTCGAAGGGACGATGAGGCGGGCTTCGCGAGCGCGAAGCGGAGGCCATGCCCGTTCCGGTCGACCCCACACGCGCGCGCAGCTCCGTCGTCGTCGACGGCCGCGATCGCGCCGCCGCGCGCTCGTTCTACCACGCCGTCGGTTTCAACGATGAGGACCTCTCGAAGCCGCTCGTCCTGATCGCGAACACGTGGACCGACGCGATGCCGTGCAACTTCGGCTTGCGCGCGCTGGCCGATCACGTCAAGGCCGGCGTACGTGCGGCGGGTGGAACGCCGATGGAGTTCAACACGATCGCCATCTCCGACGGGATCACGATGGGGACCGAGGGGATGAAGGCCTCGCTCGTCTCACGCGAAGTGATCGCGGACTCGATCGAGCTGGTCGCGCGCGGCTACGGCTTCGACGCGATCGTCGTGCTCGCCGCGTGCGACAAGACGATCCCAGCGGCCGGGATGGCGCTCCTGCGCCTCGACGTGCCGGGCCTGATGCTCTATGGCGGATCGATCGCGCCCGGGCACTACAAGGGGCGCGATCTCACCATCGGCGACGTCTTCGAGGCGATCGGCGAGCACGCCGCCGGAAAGATCGACGACGCGGAACTGCGCGCGATCGAGTACGCCGCCTGTCCCGGGGCCGGCGCGTGCGGCGGGCAGTTCACCGCGAACACGATGGCGACGGTGTTCGAATTTCTCGGCCTCTCGCCGGTCGGCAGTGCGAGCCCGGGCGCGACCGACCCGCGCAAAGAAAAGGAAGGGTATCGCGCGGGCGTCATGGTGATGGAGTTGCTGCGCAGCGGGCTCACGCCGCGTACGATCGCGACCCGCGCCGCGTTCGAGAACGCGATCGCAGCCGCGACGGGAACCGGCGGATCGACCAACAGCGTGCTGCACTTGATGGCGATGGCGCGGGAAGCCGGGGTGCCGCTCACGCTCGAGGATTTCGAGCGCATCTCCGAGCGCACGCCGATCGTCGCCGACCTGCGCCCCGGGGGCAAGTACGTCGCGCTCGACGTCGACAAGGCCGGCGGGATCCAGCTGATCGCGCGGCGGATGCTCGACGGCGGCCTGGTCGACGGCAGCACCCTCACCCCGAGCGGCCGTTCGTTGCGCGAAGAGGTCGCGAGCGCCGCGGAGACGCCCGGCCAGCAGGTCGTCGCGACCGTCGACCGCCCGTTCAAGAAAAAGGGCGGGCTGCGAATCCTGCGCGGGAACCTCGCGCCCGACGGCGCCGTGGTGAAGGTCGCCGGTCACGAACCGGCGCTGCTCACCGGCCGGGCGCGCGTGTTCGAGCGCGAGGAGGACGCGATGCACGCGGTCGACGCGCGCGCGATCGTACCCGGCGATATCGTCGTGATCCGCTACGAAGGTCCCAAGGGAGGACCGGGGATGCGCGAGATGCTCGGCGTCACCTCCGCGATCGTCGGGCAAGGACTCGGCGACAGCGTCTCGCTCGTCACCGACGGCCGGTTCAGCGGCGCCACGCGCGGGCTGATGATCGGTCACGTCGCGCCCGAGGCCGCGGTCGGCGGCCCGATCGCGGCGGTGCGCGACGGCGACACGATCACGATCGACATCGAAGCCGGCAAGCTCGAGCTGCACGTCTCGGACGATGAGATCGCGGAGCGGCTTCGCGCCTGGCGCAAGCCGAAGCCGAATTACACGACCGGGGTGTTCGCCAAGTACGCGGCGCTGGTCTCGTCCGCGTCGGAAGGCGCGGTCACGCGGGTCGAATGAGGCTGCGCTGCAGCGCGTGTGACGCGGTCCCGCTCGATCCCGACGCCCTGAGCTGCACGGGATGCGGCGAGCTGCTCGCCTTCGAGCTCGACGCGTCACGCTTCGACGCGGCGGCGATCCAGGAGACCGCGCGGCTCCGCCGCGCCTCGGTCGAGCCGCGCGACCGCAGCGGCGTCTGGCGTTTCCGCGAGCTCTTGCCCCCGGTCGATGCGGATGCGATCACGACGCTGCGCGAAGGCGACGTGCCGCTGATCGACGGACCGCGCGGCGCGGCGCACGCCGGCACCCAGCGCCTCGCGTACCTGCACCTCGGCATGAACCCGACCGCATCGTTCAAGGACGCCGGGATGACCGTTGCGATCTCTCGCGCGCGCGAACGCGGTGCGCGGGTCGCCGTTTGCGCCAGCACGGGCAACACGGCAGCTTCGATGGCGGCGTATGCCGCGCGGGCCGGGATGCGCGCGGTCGTCATCGCGCCGGTCGACGGGATCAGCGCGGCGAAGGTCGCGCAGACGCTCGACTACGGTGCGCACGTCGTTGCCGTCGAGGGCGACTTCGACGATGCGCTGCGCGCGGTGCGCGCGCTGAACCCCGCCAGCGTCGCCGTCGTCAACAGCGTCAACCCGTACCGCATCGAAGGGCAGAAGACGGCGGCATTCGTGCTGCTCGAGCAGCGCGGTTGGCGCGCGCCACAATGGGTGGTGATGCCCGGCGGCAACCTTGGCAACGCCAGCGCGCTGGGTAAAGGATTTCGCGAGGCGCGCGCGATCGGGTTGACGCACAGCGTACCGCACCTGGCCGTCGTGCAGGCGTCGGGCGCGGCACCGTTCGCACTTGCATGGCGCGAAGGGGGTGAGCTCGTCCCGGTCAAGGCGGAGACCGATGCGACCGCGATTCGGATCGGCGCGCCGGCGTCGTGGAAGAAGGCCCGCTCCGAGGTTCGAGCCTCCGATGGGACGGTACTCGACGTCGGCGATGACGAGATCGCCGAAGCGCGCGCCGCGATCGGTCGCGACGGCGTCGGCTGCGAGCCGGCGTCGGCGGCGTCGCTGGCCGGCCTGCGGCGATTGGTCGCGCAGGGCATCATCGCGCGCGACGCCGACGTCGTCTGCGTGCTGACCGGACACGTGCTCAAAGACACCGCGTATGCCGCGCGCTATCACGCCTCCGGTGCACCGCAGGCCAACGCGATCGTCCGCGGCGTCGAGCTCGCCGACTACTTGAACCTGCTGCTGCTCGCCCGCGCGTGAAGTCGTTCACGATCTCCGCACCTGCGTCGAGTGCGAACCTGGGCGCCGGCTTCGACGCGGTGGCGCTCGCACTGGAACTCCGCATGACGGCGCGCGTCGCGGCGGTCGCGCCGGGCGCTTCGCCGTTGTGGACGTACCACGGACCGCATGCGCCGACGCACGACGGCTTGCGCGATTGCGTGGAAGCGGGGATCGCGCGCATCGCACCATCGCCGCCGCCGCTCGCCGTCGCGCTCGACAACGCGATCCCGCTCGGCAGCGGGCTCGGGAGCAGCGCCGCCGCCTATGCGCTGGGCGTCGCGATCGGCGCGCGGCTGCTCGATGATCCGCCCGCGGACCACGCCCTGGCGCGTGCCGTCGCGGAGCTCGAAGGTCACCCCGACAACGCGCTCGCCGCCTGGTACGGCGGAGCGATCGTCGCCGCGCTGGGCGCGGAAGGCCTCACGTTCGCCCGTTTCGCGCCGCCCGGCGTCGCAGCGGTCGTCGTCGTACCCGAGATCGCCTTGCCGACGGCGCAGGCGCGCGCGCTGATGCCGGAGTCGTACGCGCTCGCCGACGTCGTCTACAACCTGCAGCGCGCGGCGCTGCTCGGCGTCGCGCTGGCGGCCGACCGGCTCGATCTGCTCGGCGCCGCGATGCGCGACCGCCTCCACCAGCCGTACCGCGCGGCGGTGATCCCGGGCCTCGAGGAGATGCTCGAGCTGGTGGACCCGGCGTTGGTCGGGATCGCGCTCTCGGGGGCGGGACCCTCGGTGCTGGCGCTCGTCCGCGAGCAGCCCGAGCGGGTCGGCGGCCGAATCGCCGCGATTTTCACGCGTCACGGGGTCCGCAGCAGCGTGTTGACCCCGGCGCTCGCGTTCACCGGGCTCACCGTCGCCGTTAGCGAGCAAGCTGGAGGGGCCGCCTCCAGGCCGGGGAACGTGGGGCGGTAATGGTTAGCGTTAGCGTCGGTTCGCCCGCCGGCATCTTCACGGTCGCGAACCCCGCATTTTACCGCTACGTGCTGCGCCTCGCGGAGGCGCCGCTGCATGCGAGCGCGTCCGATCGCGCACAACTCGACGTCCTGGCCAACGTCCCCCACGCGTACGCGGACGAAGAAGAGTGTTCCGGCGACGGCTGGCGCATCGTTCCGGCGATGTCGTATGAGGACTGGCCCGTGCTCGAAGCGACCCCGCAACGGCTGCGCGCCGCCTTCCAGACCGCCCGCCGCCTGCTGTGGAAGAACGCCGGGCCGGTCGGAATCAGCGCCGGCGACATGATCGCGATCGACACCGAGATCGAATCGGTGCTGGGCGTCCTGCGTCAAGCCGAAGCCGGCGGCTTCAGCGTCAACGTCTCCTACGTGAGTTAACCCCCGCCCTACTGGCGCGGGTTGAACAGGCTCCCGAGCACGTTGCCGACGTTGCTCGTGCCGCCTTGTTGCTGCGCGCCTTCGGCGGCCGGCGGATGATACGTCATCGACTGCAGTCCGAGCCGGCCGGGACCGGTGAAGCGGTTCATCATCAACGATGCGCCGCCGACGAACGCGCCGAGCGCGGCCATGAGGCCGCCGCCGCCACCGGATTGCAGCACCGTCACGGTGTCCATCTGCACCGAGGCGTCCTTCCACAGCCACGCGCCGGGCTCGACGTCGAGCTGTTCGCCCGGCCCGAGCTGCTTCTCGAACACGTTGCCGTATCCGTGCAGCAGAAGAAGACCCTCTTCTTGGGTTGCGGTGAAACGGTCGATGAACAGCCCGCTGCGGGAGAAGAAGACGTTGGCGAGACCCGTCTGCCAGTAGAAGTCGTAGTTCACCGCCTGCGTCGCGAGCAAGAACTGGTGCTCGCGCACGTCGATGACTTGTCCGGGCCGCAGCCGCAGCGCGACGATCTGCCCCGGTGCCTCGCGCGACATCGCGATGTTGCCCGGTCCTTGCGCGGTCGAGATGAAGATCTGCAGACCGGCGAAGAATCGCTTCCCCGCGTTCTGAATCCCCATGAAGCCGAGCCGCACGTTGGGCTGCTTCCAGAGCAAGATGTGGTGCTCGAAGTAGATCGACGTGCGCGGGCCGAGCTCGACGTCCACGGCGGGGACGAGTTCGCCTTCGATGCGGACCGTCGTGTCGCCGATCTGGATCGGCTCCTTGGGGTTCGCGCTCTCCGCGACGGGCTCGGTGTAGCCTCCGACGCCGATCGCCTCAGGCGCGGGCGCACCGCAGCTCGGGCAGAACCGCGCCGAGTCGGGGATGGGGTTCTGGCAGGTCGGGCAGGTCATGCGCGCGAGCGTTCGCCGTCGCGGAGGCCGTGCCTACATGAGCGCCGTACGGGGCGGGTACTCACCCGATATGGAACGCGAAACGATCCCCGACGAGCCCCGGCCCGAGCACGGCCGGCATCGCAGCAGCGGCATCGAGGAGCCCGGCACCGACGACCAGGAGTTCTCGTCCGTGGAGGACGTCGGCATGCCGCCGCGTGAGAACCCCGCGATCGACGACGTATAGTGCGCTTCGGCGAACGTCCCGCCGGCCACCAGCGCTTCTCCGTTTTTCATCGAGCGGCCGACGATGAGCCGGGCCGGCGCGCCTGGCATCACGCCTATGCGGACGTGTTCGCCGGTTTCGGCTCGGTCCTCGACGTCGGCTGCGGTACCGGCGTATTCCTCGACATGCTGCGCGAGCGCGGCGTCGCGCGGGTACTGGGCGTCGACCGCGATCCCGAGATGGTCGAGGAGTCGCGCGCGCGCGGGCACGATGCGCGGGTCGCCGACGCGCGCACCGGCCTGCCGGCGCTCGGCGAGCGGTTCGACGGCGTGCATTTCTCGTTCGCGATCGAGACGATGGACGGAGAAGAAGGGATCGCGGCGCTGCGCGCGTGCGCGGAACTGCTCAAACCGGACGGATTGCTCGTCGTCCGAACGCTGAACCCGCGCAACGCCGCGGTGCGCGACGGCGCGTTCTGGTACGAACCGTGGGCCAAACGGCCGTGGCCGCTGGAGTCGCTGCACGTCGTGCTCAGCGATCTCGGATTGCGCGTCGTCGGCGCCGGGAACGAACCCGACGGCTGGCAGCACGTGTACATTCTGGGTCGTGCGCCGGCCGCACCGGCGGCCGCCGGCGAGCGCGTCGCCGTCGCGTTTCAAGGCGAGTTTTTCGCGTACAACTCGATGGCGATCGTCAACCGCGAACTCGCGCGCGCGCTGCTCGCGCACGGCGATGTTGCGCCGGTGATCGTGCCGGACGAACCCGCGCCCGAGCCGTCGGTCGCGGCCGATCCGCGTTTCGGCGCGCTCCGCGCGCGAATGCGGCGCGGCCTCCCGCCGTGCGACGTGCTCGTCCGGCAATCGAACGGCGCCGCCGACTTTCGGCCGCCCGGCGGCGCCGGCGCGATCGTACAGATCTTGCCGTGGGAGTACGGCGCGCTTCCCCGCGCCTGGGTCGACGGTCTGCGGGCGCATACGACCGGTGAAGTGTGGACGCCGACGGAATACTGCCGGACGATGTTCTTGGACGCGGGGATCGCCCCCGAGCGCGTCGCGGTCGTTCCGAACGGGATCGATCCCGAACGCTTCTCGCCGCACCGCGACGTCGCGCCGTATCCGCTGCCGACGCGCAAGCCGTTCACGTTCCTCTACATCGGCGGCGTGTTGCCGCGCAAGGGCGTCGACGTTTTGCTCGCCGCGTACCGGCGCGCGTTCACGCGCGACGACGACGTTGCGCTGGTGCTGAAGCTGTTCGGAACGCGCTCGTTCTACCAGCTTGACGATGCCGGGGCGTCGCTGCGCGCGTTCGCCGCCGAACCCGGCGCGCCCGAGCTCGTCGTGATCGACGACGAGCTGACCGACGAAGACGTGGTACGGCTCTACCGCACGTGCGGCGCGCTCGCGTTCCCGTATCGCGGCGAAGGCTTCGGGCTCCCGATGCTCGAGGCGCTGGCGTGCGGTCTGCCGGTGATTGCGACCGCCGGCGGAGCCGCCGATGCGTTCCTGGACGACGACGTCGCGTATCGCATCGCGGCCGAGCGCGTCCCGCTGAGCGGTACGATGCGCGGCGAGCCGCTGGCCGGCACCGGCTGGTGGCTCGAACCCAATGCCGAGGCGCTTGCCGTGACGATGCGCCACGTCGCCGCGCACCCCGGCGAGGCGCGCGCGAAAGCCGCGCGCGGCGCCGAACGCGCCCGCAGCGCGTGGACCTGGGACCATGCCGCCGCGATCGCCGCAGAACGGCTCCGCAGGCTCGTCGCAAGCGGCTCCGAAGCCGCCCAGCGATGAGCAGCCCGCAGGCGGCCGGCGATCTCAGCGACCAGCGCATCGCCGAACGGCGCGTGCTGTTCGGTGCGGCCGCGGAAGCGTTCCGGGCGCTGCGCTTGGAGGGACCGATCGCGCTGCTCGGATCGACGCGGTCGCTCGGCGCGGTCTCCGACGATGCGTTCGGGGGCGCGGCGGTCTTCCGGTTCGCCGGGGTCCAACTCCACAATCCGCGTGCGGTCGTCGACGCCGCCGGCGCGTTCGTCGATGCGAATCGCTGCCGCACCGTCGTCGCGATCGGAAGCTCCAGCGCGATCGATCTCGGGAAGGCGGTCTCCGGCGATCGCGAGGTCGTGCTCGCGCTCGCACCGAGCGCGCTCGGCGGGGCCGAGATGTCCCGCGGCTACGGCGTGCTCGAAGGCGACCGGAAGGCCGGCGGCCGGCTGCGCTCGCCGGCGCCGATCGTGGTCTATGACCCCGACCTGCTGGCCACGCTGCCGCCGCGCGAGCTCGGCTCGATCGGGCTCAACTCCTGGGCCCACACGATCGAAGCCGCCTACGCCCGCATGCAGCACGCGCTCGGGGGTGCGGCAGCGATCGCCGCCGGCCGGGCCCTGCCCCCGCTCTTGCTCGCGGCGGCGCGGCATCGTGACCGGCGGCTCCACCGCGCGTTGTTCGAAGCGGCGCATCTTTCGGGGTTCGCGCTCGATGCGCGCTCGATGGGACTCCACCACGCGGTCTGCCACGTCGTCGGCGGCCTCACGCGCATCCCGCACGGGATCGTCAATGCGATCGTCCTGCCGCACGCGATCCGCGCCAACGCCAAGCTCGCGCCCGACGCGGTCGCCGCGGTCGCGAGCGCATTCCAGATCCCCGATCTCGCCGCCGAAGCCGAGGCGATCTCCGCCGCCTACGCCCTGCCGCGAACGTTCGCGGAGCTCGGCGCCCCCAGCGACGTGCCGGAGCGTGCGCTGCCGCGCGTCATGGAGCAGCCGCTGCTCAACAACAATCCGGCGATGCCGGATGAAGCGGCGGTCGCGGAAGTGCTGCGCGCCGCGTACGCAGGCGGAGAGCGCCGCTAGCCGGTCGCCCGATCGGCGACGCTGTGGCTCGCCGCCCACAGCACGAGCTCGTTGCCGGTTAGCGGGTGCGCGATCGCATACCCTTGCAGTTCGTCGCAATCGAGTCGGACCAGCCAGGCCGCCTGCTCTTGCGTTTCGACGCCTTCACCGATCACCCGCATGCCGAGGTCGTGCGCGAGCGCGATCATGTGGCGCACGATCGACCGCGTCCAAACGTCGTCCGGCAGCGGGGTCACGAAACGGCGGTCGAGCTTGACCACGTCGGCTCGGAACCGCTGGAGCAGCCGGAGCGTCGAATATCCACAGCCGAAATCGTCGATGGCGACCTCGAAGCCGCCCGCATGACACGCCTCCACGAACGCGACGAGCCCCGCGACGTTGCGGATCCGCGTCGTCTCGGTCACCTCGATCGTCACCGAGCTGTGCGTGACGGTCAGCGCGCTGAGCCATCCGGCGAACCGGACGGCGTTGGCCGACATCGCCGTCGCGGCGCTGACGTTGACGTGCACCGGCACGTGGAGGCCGCGGTCGTGCCACGTTGCGAGCTCCTCGCAGGCGTGCTCGATCACGGCCCGGTCGAGCCGTTCGGACTCACCGGCGTGGACGGCATCGGAGAGCATGCGCAGCGGCGCGACGCGCTCGTCGTTTTCACGCAGGAGCGCCTCGACGGCGACGAGCCGTCCTGAGGTGGCGCTGATGATGGGCTGATAGCGGAGCGACAGGCCTTGGGGCAACATTTCGCGCATCGTCCCAGAGCCCAGTCACCGAGCAATGACCGGGCGCTTACCGATCGCTCCGGGCATTTCGTCCCGTTCGGCGTCACTCGTATGCAACTCCGCACCACGCTGCTCGAACGGATCGAGCGCGCCCGCCCTCGCGTCATTCGGGTCATCGCGGACGCCGGCTGGGGGAAGTCGGCCTTCGTTCAGGCGCTCACCGCGAGCACGCCCCCGGCGATCGTCGTCGAGGCGCGCGACGTCGACGGGGGCGACGGGTTCGAAGGGCTCGCATTCGAGGCGCTCGCAGCATTCGGCGACGCCGCGGCGGCAGCGACGCTGCGGGAAGTGTGGCTGGCCGCCGGGATCCGGCTCTTCGCGGTCGAGGACGTGCACCTGCTGGAACCCGACGGCATCGAGGTCGTGCGGATGCTCTTGCGGGCGCTGCCGGCGACCTGCACGATCGTCCTGACCTCGCGGGCGCCGTTGCCCTTCGAGCTCAGCCGCTACTTCGCGCCGCACGATATCCTCAGTGTCGGAGCTGAGGATCTCGCGCTCACCGACGAGGAGCAGCGCGCGATCTTGGAGGGAGCCGGCGTGGACGAGGAGACGCTGCTGCGTGCGCTGCACGTCTCCCGCGGCTGGCCGATAGCGACCTATCTGTTTGGGC
>Ga0073928_10010360_pt1 | contig 11125 bp, 14 predicted proteins | sample PaiPotPPA55metaG_FD_76969 | JGI IMG/M metagenome (GOLD analysis project Ga0073928, IMG submission 76969) | Iron sulfur acid spring bacterial and archeal communities from Banff, Canada, to study Microbial Dark Matter (Phase II) - Paint Pots PPA... ...
CCGGCCGCGGCCCGGGTGCCGAAGTCCACCCGTGTCGGGGCCACGTCCGGCCTCGTCGCGTTGACCGCATCGTTCAGGATCTGCTGGGTCGCCTCGCTGCGCGTCGCCGGGCTGCCGCCGAAGTCCAGGGCCGCGTCCGGCAGATTCGCGTACATCGCGCGAAGCTCCGTGCGCAGCGCGTTGGCGTCTGCCGGGCGCTGCCCGGGCTCGCGCGCCGTGGCGCGCGCCACCAGGGCGTCGATCGCCGGGTCGAGGCCGGGCAGCAGCGTGGAGGGCGCGGGCACCCGGCTCGTCACGTGCTGCTGCGCCACCTCTACCGGCGTCGCGGCGCTGAACGGCTTGCGCCCGGTCAGCAGCTCGAACAGCACGATCCCGGCCGAGTACACATCGGAGCGCTGATCGCAGGTGCCGAAGCGGACCAGTTCGGGCGCCAGGTAGGACGCGGTGCCTATCAACCCGCCGCCGGGCAGGCTGCTGCCGAGGGTGCCGCCGTCGGCTCCCGGGGACACCGAACGGGCCAGGCCGAAGTCGGTGACCTTCAGCGCTGCGGCGTAGGAGTGGCTCTGCGCCAGCACCGCGTCGTTGACCAGCACGTTCTCCGGCTTGACGTCCCGGTGCACGATTCCGGCCCGGTGCGCGGCGCCGACGCCCGCGAGCATCGCGTCGAGCACCTGCAGCGCCTGCCTCGGCGTGAGCCGGCCACGTCGGCCGAGCAGCTGACGCAGCGTGCTGCCTGGCACGTACTCCATGGCCAGGTAGGCCAACGTCGACTCGCCGTACCCGGGCAGGCCGTCGGCGGGCAGCTTGATCGCGGACTGGTCGTAGACGCCCACGATGTTCGGGTGGTTGAGCCGTGCGGCTGACTTCGCCTCGCGGATGACCCGGGCCACATACTCCGGCCGGCGGGCCAGCCCCGCGTCTATCACCTTGAGGGCGACCGGCCGGTCGAGCCGGTCGTCGAAGGCGCGGTACACGGTGGCCATGCCTCCGCGTGCGAGTCGCGCCTCCACCCGGTAGCGGCCGTCGACGACCTGCCCGGGTTTGAGGTTCTCGGGCGGCAGGTTGACGGCGGCGGTACTCACGGCCACGAGTGTAGGCGCAAGCGGGGACACTAAACTGTATGCACTGCGTCCCAAAACGGTTAAAACGCAGGCGATTCGTCTGGGGAGGGGCTCGAAGCCCGGGCATAACGGCGGCGCGGGATCCGGCCGGCCCCATATGAGGCACGGCCCGCGGCCACCGCATCCCGCATCGCGGCGGCCATCAGCGCCGGCTTGCGCGCCCGGGTGACCGCCGAAGCGAGCAGCACCCCGGCGCAGCCGAGCTCCATCGCCAGCGCCGCGTCTGAGGCAGAGCCGATGCCCGCATCCAGAATCACCGGGACGGCTGCAGCGGCCACGATCAGCTCGATGTTGTGCGGATTGCGGATGCCGAGGCCGGAGCCGATCGGAGCGCCCAGCGGCATGACGGCGGCGCAGCCGACCTCCTCGAGCTTGCGAGCGAGCACCGGATCGTCGTTCGTGTAGGGCAGCACGGTGAAGCCGTCGTCGACCAGCGTGCGCGCGGCGTCGACGAGCTCGATGGGATCCGGCAGCAGGGTGTGTTCGTCCGCGATGACCTCGAGCTTGACCCATGCGGTGCCCAGCGCCTCGCGGGCGAGCCGGGCGGTGAGCACGGCGTCGCCCGCGGTGAGGCAGCCGGCAGTGTTGGGCAGCACGTCGATCTCGAGTTCGGCCAGCAGGTCCAGGATCGAGCCCCGGGTGCCGGCGGCGACGCGGCGCATGGCCACGGTGGTCAGCCGGGTGCCGGACTCGATCAGCGCTTCCCGCAGGAGCTCCAGGCTCGGTGCGCCGCCGGTGCCCATGATCAGCCGGGATTCGAAGGTCCGGTCGGCGATCCGCAGCGGGTCCGCGGCCATGGACAGTGTTCTCGTAGGCAGTGCATTCATGTTGTCTCAGCCTCCCTGAACCGCGGTCAGAATCTCGATCCTGGCACCGTCGGCGAGTTCGTGCTCGGCCCATGCGGCGCGCGAAATCACCTCGCCGTCCACGGCCACGGCCACGCCGGAGCGGGAGGGCGTGTGCGCGTCGACGAGTTCGCCGAGCTTCCGGCCGGGCGGTACGGGCAGGGCCTCGCCGTTGACGTACACGGTGATCGAAGGGTTCGTCATCGCACTGCTCCTGACGGTGTGCTCGGCGAGCCGGCCGCGGCTGTGGAGGCGGCGGCGAAGCGCGTGGGGCTGAAGGCTTGCGCGTACTGCGGCAGAACGCCGTCGACCAGCAGCGCGGTGATCGCGTCGGCGGTGACCGGGGTGAGCAGCACGCCGTTGCGGTAATGGCCGGTCGCGGCGATGAGACCGGGCAACGCGCACGGCCCGAGCAGCGGGGCGTTGTCGGGGGAGCAGGGCCGCAGTCCGGTGCGCATCTCGACGAGGGGGAGCTCGGTGACGCCGGGGACTACGTCGTGCGCGTCGCGTAAGAGCTCGTAGACGCCTCCCGCGGTGACGAACGTGTCGAAGCCGAGCTCGTCGACGGTCGCCCCGATCACCAGCTCGCCATGGGCGCGCGGAACGAGGTAGACGTAGCTGCCGCGCACCATCGCGCGCACTGTGCGGGAGAGTAAGTGCGGGGTCGGCATCGCCAGGCGCAGGATCTGGCCGCGCACCGGCCTTACCCGGGGCAGTGCGTCCGGCGGTAAGCCGGGTACCTCTGACGAGCGGCAGCCGGCGGCCAGGACGACCTGATCGGCCATCAGCGCCTCGCCGGTCTCCAGCCGTAGCCCGCGCACCACGTCGCGCTCCACAAGCAACGCGGCACCGGTCCGGTGGATCCGCACCCCGGCGTCGGTCGCGGCCTTGAGCAGCGCGGCGTGCAGCAGCCGGTTGTCGACCTGGTGATCGCCTTCGACCCACAGACCCGCCTGCACTCCCGGTGCGAGCATCGGTTCGAGGGCGCGGGCTTCTCGGCCGCTGAGCGGGGCGGAGTCGAGGCCGAGTTTCCGGTGATAGTCGGCGGTTTCGGCGAGAACCGCCCGGTCGTCGCGGTCGAAAGCGACGGCGAGCGTCCCGCGCTGGTCGAAGCCGGCCGGCAGTCCGGTCGCCGCCTCGAGCTCGCGGACGAATTCGGGATAGCGCCGGGCCGAGCGCAGGTTCAGCTCGAGCAGGCGTTCCTCGCCGTACTGCGCCTCGGTGACCGGGGCCAGCATGCCGGCCGCCGCCGTGGACGCCCCGGAGCCCGGCGCCGGATCGGCCAGGCTGACGCTGAGCCCCGCCTGCGCCGCGCGCCAGGCGATGGCGAGGCCGATCAGGCCGCCGCCGAGTACGGCGAGCTCGCCGCCGAGGGCGGGCCCCGGTGATGATGGCAGTGTCGATGCCACAGTCCGCTCCCTCCACCGGCACCGCCCTCTTCGGCGGCGCACGGCCAGGTTCGAACGGTCGGAGACCGTAGCCGTCTCCCTCTCAACCCCCGCGTCGTGGGGGCTCCCGTGGTGTGTATGAAAGTTTCCGGCAACAGCTTAGCCGGGACCGCGTCGCGGTCCCGGCTCGGGCGGTGCTGGGTGGGTGGGGGTGGTGGTCAGCCGGTGGTGGAGCTGGTGGTCGGCGCGGCGATGTGCCCGCCGAAGACGCCGGTGATCGTCAGGATCGCCAGCAGCACGCCGATCACGCCGACGATCAGCGCGGCGGTCGAGGCGGCCTTGGCCCAGCCCGGGGTCTTGCCGCTGAGCAGGATGCTCGGGGAGAGCAGGGAGCCGGCGCCGAAGAGCACCGCGCCCACCGCGAACACCAGCGCCCACCAGGCCTGGGTGTGCCAGCCGTTGGCGTACATGTCCAGCGTCTGCTGGCTGGTGAGGCCGGTGCTCGGAGCGCTGACCTCCTCCTTGTACTGCCCGTGGGTGGAGACGACACCGGCGGTCCAGTTGGTGGTCAGCGAGACCAGCGCGAGGGCCAGACCCGCGAAGCCGAAGCCTCCGCTCACGGCGCCGGTGCCGGGGACGTCGTCCTCATCGCCGTCACCGTCGTCATCGATCTCGATGAGCTCCTCCGGAAGGGAGGCCTGCTCGTTCGCGGAACCGAGTGAGACGAACTCGGTCTCGGACTCGGCGGCCTCGTTGGCGCCCGCCTCGGCGTCCGCCCCGCCCTGGGTCGTGGTGTTATCCGTCATAGCGGCTCACCTTAAGGCCAAAGACTGAGAGTGTGGTAAACGAACAGACACGATTAGCGGTTCCCGGAGTGTTTGTTTTGTTCGGGTCGCCCGAGCTGCCGCCAAATCCGGCCGGACCCGGCCAAACCCGGCCGCACGGCGAGTCCAGCGGGTCCGCTCATGGCACAGTAGAAGGGTGACTACCCCTGACCTAGACCTCGATTCGCTGATCGCCGACTGGCTCACCCTGCCCGATCTGGCCGAACGCATGAACCTGCCGATCATCAAGGTGCGCCAGTTGGTCAAGGACCGGCAAGTGGTGGCCGTGCGACGCGGTGAGCGCAACATCCTTTCGGTGCCGGCCGCCTTCGTGGAGGGGGACCAGGTGCTCAAGGGTCTGCCCGGCACGCTCACTCTTCTGGCGGACAACAAGTACACGGACGAGGAGGCCCTGCGCTGGATGTTCACGCCGGATGACACCCTGCCTGGTACGCCGGTGCGGGCGCTGGCCGAGAACCGGGGCACCGAGGTGCGCCGCCGCGCCCAGGCGCTTGGCTTCTGAGGGATGACTGCCCGTCAGATAGCCGACGCGCGCCTCTATCTGTGCACCGACGGCCGGGTCGAGCGCGGTGACCTGCCCGAATTCCTGCACGCCGTGCTGGCCGGCGGCGTGGACGTCGTCCAGTTGCGGCACAAGGGCCTCGAGGCGTCGCGTGAGCTGGAACTGCTTGAGGTGTTCGCGGCCGTCTGTACCGAGCACGGGAAGCTGTTCGCGGTCAACGACCGTGCCGATGTGGCTTACGGTGCAGGATCGCCGATCCTGCACCTCGGCCAGGACGACCTGCCGGTGCCGATCGCGCGCAAGCTCGTCGGCCCCGAGGTGCTGATCGGCCGGTCTCCGCACGCCGAGGCTGAGGTGGACGCTGCCGCAGCGGCCCCGGAGACCGGGTACTTCGCCGTCGGCCCGTGCTGGCCGACGCCGACCAAGCCGGGCCGTCCGGCGCCCGGGCTCAGCCTGGTGCGCCACGCCGCCCGCGTCGCCCCGCCGGGAGCCGTCGGCGTGCCGCCCTGGTTCGCCATCGGCGGCATCGACGCGGGCAATCTCGACGAGGTGCTGGACGCGGGCGCGCGCCGGATCGTCGTCGTCCGGGCCCTGACACATGCGCCGGATGCCGCGGCGGCAAAGGAGACCGCCCAGGCGCTATCGGCAAGGGTCAGGGCACTGCCACTGGCTGAATGAGCAGGCTGTTCATCGTCTTCTGATACTGCCGGACCGTCAGGCCGAGCAGCAGGCCCCACACCACGAAGTACGGGTCCCATAAGAACAGATGCCAGCGCAGCGCATGCCAGTCAACCGTCGCCGACGGCTTGACTGCGCCGGTCTCGGTCAACGTCTCGCCGATCACGTTGACCGCGCCGTAAACGATCAATAGTGCGGACACCGTGTACGCGCCGCGAATGATCAGGCGCGATTTCGTTCTCGGCCACGAGAGCCGGATCAGCGAAAGCGCGAAAAGGCCACCGACTACCTTCAGGACAGCGGTGGCCAAGACGACCGCCTGAAGCCCGCGTTGGTCGGCCCACGACTCGGACGCGAGTTGCCCGCTCACGGTATCGGCCAAGAAGTGGCCGCCGAACCCCCAGTAGAAGCTGGGGACGGCGAACGCGAAAGCCCAGACGGCCGCGGCGTATCCGGCCCAAGGCCCGGCTTTCGGCGGATTGTGCGCGGAGGTGGATTCCACGCCCTCATCATGGCTGGTTTTCGTGCGCAAGGACTACCGGTGCATCGTGTGTCGATCTGGCCATGTCCCGTTCGACGTCATGATGTGCGGCGCCTCGCCGCACGATGACGTACCCGGACCTGGTGAGGAAGCACATGGATCAGCTGCTGAGAGTCATGAACTTCAATGTCTCGATTGACGGGATCGGTGCCGGTGAGCACCAGCGCCTCGAGAGACCGATCGGCTACGACCATCCCGAGAGGCTGTTCGGCTGGGCCGGAGCCACGGCGAGCTGGCCCATGCGCACGGATCCTGGTGGGAGCCGGGGCCTCGACGACTACTTCACGCGAGACTTCGCACGCAATATCGGCGCCGAGATCATGGGCCGCAATAAGTTCGGGCCCCAGCGCGGGCCCTGGCAGGACCACGACTGGCGTGGCTGGTGGGGTGACGAGCCCCCGTTCCGCACTCCGGTGTTCGTCATGACTCACCACAGGCGTCCGTCGTTCACACTCTCCGACACCACATTCCACTTCGTCGACGGCGACGCGGCCACGGTGCTCGAACGGGCGAGGGACGCGGCGGAAGGCAAGGACGTCCGACTCGGTGGCGGAGTTACCACCATCCGGCAGTTCCTTGATGCCGACCTCGTCGACACCATGCATGTCGCGGTCTCGCCGGTAGAGCTCGGGTCCGGACTGCGACTCTGGGAGTCCCCGGATGAGCTGCTCGACCGGTTCCACCTCGAGGTCGTGCCCAGCCCGAGCGGCGTGACGCACCACCTGTTCTGGCGAAGGTGATTCCCGATACGGAACGGTTGCGTATCGCAATGTGCGGGAGTAATCTCCCCTCATCCGATACGGAACGGTCCCGGATCGTATGTCTGGGCCAGCTGGGGAGAGGGAAGCGACGTGAGCGAGTCACGCGCCGTCGAACACGCTGAGCACGCCGGACACCCGCGCCGCTGGATCATCCTGGGCGGGCTAGTCTTCTCGTTGCTCGTGGTCGTGCTCGACAACACTGTTCTGAACGTAGCGCTCAAGACCATGTCCGAGCCGAAGCCGAAGGGCCTCGGGGCCAGCCAGTCGGACCTGGAATGGGCGATCAACTCTTACACGCTGATCTTCGCCGGCCTGCTGTTCACCTGGGGCCTGCTCGCCGACCGGCTCGGCCGCAAGCGGATCCTGATGCTCGGCATGGTCCTGTTCGGTCTCTCCTCGGTGCTCACCGCGTACTCGCAGAGCCCCACCGAGCTGATCGCCGCGCGCGCCGCGATGGGCTTCTCCGGCGCCGCGATCATGCCCTCCACGCTCGCGATCATCGCCAACGTCTTCCCGCGGCGGGAGCAGGCCAAGGCCATCGGCATCTGGTCCGGCTCGGTCGGCCTGGCCATCGCCATCGGCCCGATCGTCGGCGGCGCGCTGCTCAGCAGCTTCTGGTGGGGCTCGGTCTTCCTGATCAACGTCCCGGTCACCGCGATCGCCTTCGTGGTCATGCTCATCCTGCTGCCGGAGTCCAAGAACCCGAAGCCCGGCAGGCTCGACCCGGTGGGCGTGGTGCTGGAGATGGCCGGCCTCGTCGTGTTCGTCTACGGCATCATCCACGCGGGCGACACCGGCGACTGGAGCAGCCCGAGCGTCTGGGGTTCGATCGCCGGCGGGCTCGTGCTGCTGGCCGGATTCGTGCTCTGGGAACTGCACACGGACCATCCGGCCCTGGACGTGCGCCTGTTCGGCAACCGGAAGTTCTCCGCCGCGGTCATCGCCGTCACACTCACCTTCTTCGCGATGATGGGCGGGATGTTCTTCTTCTCGTTCTATCTGCAGAGCGTGCGCGGCTACACGCCGCTGCGGTCCGGCGTGTTCATGCTGCCCTTCGCGGCCGCGATGGTGATCTTCTCCCCGCTCTCGGCCAACATGGTCAAGCGCTTCGGGCCGCGCACGGTGGCGGTCAGCGGACTGCTGGCCATCGCCATCGCCATGGCCTGCTACCAGTTCGTGACGGTCTCCTCGCCGATGTGGATCTACCTGCTGATCGCGTTCTTCCAGGGTGCGGCCATGGCGAACGTGATGCCGCCGGCCACCACCACGGTCATGGCCTCGCTGCCGAGGGAGATCGCGGGCGTCGGCTCCTCGGTGAACAACACGGTCCGGCAGTTGGGCGGCGCCCTCGGCGTGGCGGTCCTCGGCACGGTGCTGACCACCGCCTACCGCAGCCGGATGCAGGCGCCGGTCGCCTCGACCTTCGGCTCGCACGTGACCAGCGGCCAGGCGCACGACATCAGCGGCTCGATCGAGGCCACCCAGCAGGCCGTGGGCACCGCGGTCGCTCAGGGCCACAGCCAGGCCACCAGCCTGCTGCAGCCGGCCAACGACGCGTTCGTACACGCCATGCACATCACGACCCTGACGGGCTCGGGCATCATGGTGCTCGCCGCGATCCTGGTGGCGCTGTGGATGCCGAAGAAGATCGCGACGCCGACCGGGCCGGTGGACGCGGCGACGAGGGCCGAGAGCGTGGCGGCCTGATAGATGGCGATCAGCATGGGCACCGAGACCGAGAGCAGCGAGGCACCGGCCGCCACCCGGCGGCCGGGCCGCCCGCGCAGCGGGCAGGTCGAGGACGCGATCCTGGACGCGGTCATCAGCCTGCTGAGCCAGGGGATCAACTACGACCTGCTGTCGATGGAGATGATCGCCGCCACCGCCGGCGTCGGCAAGGCGGCGATCTACCGCAGGTGGGCGAACAAGGAGGCGCTGGTCCTCGCGACCCTGCAGCGCACCTTCCACAGCACGCCGCGTACCCCGCCGCCGGGCATCTCGGTCCGCGCGGACCTGCTCGATCTGATCAAGCAGATGCGCAAGAACATCACCGAGACGCACGAGGGCACCGCGTTCGCCGTGCTGATCCAGACGCTGGCGAGCAACCCGGACGTGATGTACCGCTACCAGGAGACGGTGATCGAGCCGCGTCGTGAGCAGTACCGCGAGGTACTCAGGCGCGGCATCGCGAACGGTGAGCTGCGCCCCGATCTCGACGTGGAACGCGCGACGGTGATGCTCACCTCGACGCTGCTGTTCGTGTGCAAGCTCTACCCGATGTTCGAGGTGACGGAAGAGTACTGCGTGGGCCTGGTGGACGACCTGCTGCGCGGCGCCGAGCCGCGCGGGTCGGCGCCGCGAGACGAGCGCGGAGAACGCCGGTGAGCGCGCCGCGCCGCCGCCCCCTGAACGCGAGCACCCGCCCGCCGGGCCGTCCCCGCCGACGTCGTCGTTCAGCCCGCCGACGGTGACGGTATTTCAGTGAGCAGGTTACGAGCCGAACTCTCCGGCTCGAACCCCCATGACGAAAGCCGCCCATTCGGCGGCGGTGAAATGCAGTTCAGGACCCTGCGGGTCCTTGCCGTCGCGGATCGCCGTGCCGCCATCGGGCAGTAGGGCGACCTCGACGCACGTTCCGTCGTCGGCGCACGTGCGCGGCTTGCGCCAGCGGTGTTGTCGGTCATACGTGTCCTGCACAGGAAGCTCCAATCAGTCATGCTCAGAGAGCGTGGCCGACCTGTTACCTTCTGGATAGGTCACACATGGCCCTGCGTCAATACGGATGAGTCTGGAAGGGCTGAATCCCTTCGCTGCCCAGGGTTCGGCGAGGCTGCCCGAGGTTCCGCCCAGGGGCGTCTCAGGCTGATCCAGAACGGGCGACTGCTAATCCGTAGCCGGTGGGTCTGCGGGGGGCGAGGAGTCGCGATGTCTCAGGAAGCCCAGTGCCGTGAGCGGCGCGGATACGGTGACCACTGCGCCTGCGCCGAGTGCCCATTTCCCTCCGCCGGCCAGGTATCCGGCCAGGACCAAGGGGACACCGATGGCCACGCCGAAGGCGACGATGCACACTACGAAGTCCCTAGCGGCAGGCGAGACCAGCTTGAAGAAGTCTGACAGAAAGTCCCAGACGTTCTTCCGACCCTTATTGGGTTCTGACATGAAGGCCGCCTCTCGCGGACGGTGGAGCGGGGGTGAGGGCGGCCGTCGCGGAGTACGGCCGCCCGAAACCTACTCGACAGCGGCGGCGAAGCCGCCCTTTTTCGCCTGCGTGATGAACGCCGCCCAGCCGGCTGCGTCGAAGTGCAGCTCAGGGCTCGACGGGTCCTTGGAGTCGCGCATGGCGGCTCCTCCGTCGGGCAGGGCCGCGACTTCCACGCAGGATTCCGTTGCTGTGCACGCGCTGGACTTCTGCCAGGCGAAGGGACGATCTGCGGCGAGCGCCACTGGTCGGTTCCAATCCACTTAGTCGACGTGTTCGATGAGTACGTGCTCGATCAAAGAGCGCGACTCGCGTGGATTCAACGCCAGTCCGGTCAGAACTTCAAACGCACTGGCCAAACGAGTGACGTCCGCCTCACGTTCAATAACCCGACCGCCGAGAACGGCTTCGACATAGGCCGCCCGCGATAGTTGCTGATCTCCCTCGGGAAAGTCGAGCACCTTCCAGAGACTGGACTCGGAGCCCGGGTAGACCCCGCGATCGGTCGAGATGATCTGGATACTGATGTTCGGTTTAGTTGACTGCTCGAGCAGATGCTTGAGCTGCCCGGTCATCACCCCAGGCTGCGGCATCCGGCGGCGCAGCACGTTCTCGTCGATGACGGCACGCAGTTCGAGGGGCGGTTCGCCGTCGAGCAGCCGCTGCCGGTAGATCCGGAGCTTGGCCCGATCTTCGGCGTGCTCGGGAGCCTCGATCATCGGGCCGTAGTAGTCCATCGCCAGGAACTGCAGGTTCTCCACCTCGATCGCGTAGGCCGAGGTCTGCAGCAGGCCTGGAATGTACATGGCGCTGTACTCGCTCACACGAGTGGCCACCTGTTCCAGGGCGACATACCGCCGGTAGCCGCGGGGATCGGTGTCGGCGTGCCACTCGTCGTGCTCACGCGCGGACTTGGCGAGCTCGACGAGGTGGTCGCGCTCCTCGTCGGGAACGCCGTAGAGCAGGCAGAGGTCGTGCACATCCCGGGGGATGACCCCGCGTTTCGCGGTCTCCATCCGGCTCAGCTTGGTCGTGGAGAAGCTCGAGCCGTAACGCTCCTTCATCGCCACGGTGACTTCGGCGATGGTCATGTGCCGGCGCTCGCGGAGGCGACGCAGGGCATTGCCGAGCTCCCACCGGCGCAGCATCGGGCCCGCGAACTCCGGCATCAGACCACCTCCCGCGAAAGATCCATCAGGACTGTTACACAGCACCCGTGGCCGCCACGATACGAGGGCACGTGCA
>Ga0073928_10010365_pt1 | contig 11122 bp, 9 predicted proteins | sample PaiPotPPA55metaG_FD_76969 | JGI IMG/M metagenome (GOLD analysis project Ga0073928, IMG submission 76969) | Iron sulfur acid spring bacterial and archeal communities from Banff, Canada, to study Microbial Dark Matter (Phase II) - Paint Pots PPA... ...
CACCCAGACCGCGACCCGATGACCAACACCCAGACCGCGACCCGATGACCAACACCCAGATCACATACCTCGCGGGTACGTGCCTCGGCGTGTTCGGGTTCGCGATGTTCTGCTGGCTCGTGCTCGCGCCGGTGATCACCGCCTACCGGCGGCCGCTCCAGCGCGTCGCGGTCGTGATCCTCTCGGCGTATGTGCTGGCCGCGATGACAGGCGTGGGGATCGTGCTGGGCGCGCTGATCGTGCTCGAATGGCCCCGGGTCTTCGGGTAACGCCGCGACGGCCGTGACCGAACGCGTTCACGAGAGCCGGGCGCCTGGCGCTCGCGGACTCGACGCGCTTGGCGCAATCACCGACGCGGTCGAGGCCGGCGCCGGGCTGCCCGAGATCCTGCGCGCCGCGGCGCGCGCGCTCGACGCGAGCCTGGTGCTGATCGACCGGTCCGCTACGGTGCTCGCGGTCGCGGCGCGCTCCCCGGCCGATGAGCGTTCGCTGATGCGCGACGGCGAGGACGTGACCTCGCTGGAGCTGAAGGTCGCCGATGCTCCCGTCGGGAGGCTACGGATGCGGACGCGCGGCGCCGCTCCCGACGGATCGCTGCTGAGGCTCCTCACCACCCTGATCGCCTCGGAGGTGGAGCGGACCCGGGCTCCGGAGCGAGCCTCCGAGCAGGCCGCGGTCACGTTCCAGCGCGCCGCGCTCGCCGGGCAGATCTCCGACCGCCAGGATGTGATCGCGCGTGGGAGAGAGTTTGGGATCAATCTCGAGTCGGGCGCCGGCGTGGTCGTGGCTCGGGCCCACCCGCGAAAGGCGACAGAGGACGACTGGCGCTCGCGGCTGCTCGCGCTGGCACTGCGCGGGGCGCGGTCGGTCGCGCCCGGCGCGATCGGCGCTCCGGCGCTCGACGAATCTGGCGAGGTCGTCGTCCTCGTCCCCGACGCGCAAGGGTCCGCTGCGGCTCGCTGCTCGGCCGCGATCATGCGCGAGCTGGAGTCCGGCCTGCCGGGATTCACGTTCGCGATCGGGCGAAGCCGCCCGACGAGCGATCCGCTGGAGCTCCCGCGCGCGCGCAACGAAGCGCTGCTGGCCGCGAACGTTGTCGAGGGCGACCCCGAGCGGACGGAGCTGTCCTACGGCGAAACGGGGACCTACCAGCTACTGCTGCCGCATATGCGCGACCCGGCGGAGCTGCGGCGCTTCTACGCGGAGACGGTCCGCCCGCTCGCGGCGTATGACGACCAGTACGAGACCGACCTGCTCGGCACGCTCTCGACCTTTCTCGAGTGCGACGCCAACGTCAACGCCACCGCCGCACGGCTGTTTACACATCGGCACACGATCCGCTACCGGTTCGAGCGCGTTCGCGAGCTGACCGGCCTCGACGTGTCCTCCAGCGATGGTCGCGAGAAGCTGTCGCTCGGGCTCAAGGCGATGCGGGTCCTCGGGATCGCCGCTCCCCGGGGGCCGGCCACCGAGCCCGGAGCCGAGGGCGGACGGGTGCCGAGGTAGGGGTCGCAGGCCGGGTCTTAGCGGTCGGAGGCGCGGTCGGCACCGGGCGCGCGGCGAGGGCGCGGAGCGCTTCCTGCACCCGCCGCGCAGCGAGCTCGCCGGCCACCTCGAGCGGCTCGGTGCTCCGCAGCGCCCGCGCGAGCACGAACGCCCCCTCGAGCGCGGCGAGCATCCCGATCGTCAGCCCGCGCGCCGTGGCAGGCGCCAGCCCGGCGCGCTCGAACCGCTCGGCGCCCGCGGCGACCCAGCGCTCGAACACGTCTGCGCACGCGCGCCGCATCGTCTCGCTGGTGCTTGACACCTCGAGCGCGACCGTCGCGATCGGGCACGCGTCCTCGTAGTCGGTCTCGACGAGATGCTGCGCTGCGCCGGCGAAGAACATGCGGACTCCGGTGACGGGGTCCGGCGCCGGATCGAACACGGCGGGGATCAGCAGCTCGTACAGCGAGCCGGAGACGCGCACCGCCTCGGCCCCGAGCTCCTCCTTCCCCCCCGGGAAGAAGTGGTAAAGCGACCCGAACGGCGCCTTCGCCGCGGTCACGATCTGCTTCACGCCCGTCGCCGAGTAGCCCTGCCTGCGAAATAGCTCGGCGCTCGTCTCGACAATCCGCTCTCTGGTGCTCGACATTCCGCTCCGTCCACCCTGATTCCGCTCCTCCACCCGGATCCGCTCCGTCCACCCGGATCCGCTCCACCCTGATTCCGCTCCGTCCACCCGGATCCGGTAGCTTATCTTATCGCTAGAGCGATCAATCTAGAGGGAGGCTCGGATGCTCTCATGGCTCACGAAACAGTTGATCAGCTGGGTTATGTCGCGTACGCGGGCAGGGGACATCCGCCCCACGCTGGCGCTCGACGCGCCCGACCTGACATTCACCTTCCCCGGCAGCAACTCGTGGTCGGGAACGCGACACGGCCGCGATGCCCATCGGGCCTGGCTCGAGCGGCTTGTCCGCGTCGGCGTCAAGACCGGTGTTGACGCGGTGGTCGCCGGCGGCCTCCCCTGGAACATGACGGCCTGCGTCCGCGGCCGGTCATGGCGTGACACCCCCGCCGGCGAACGGGTCTACGAGAACCGCTACGTGATCTGGGCCAAGCTGCGCTGGGGGCGCGTGTTTTTTTATAAGGATACGGCGGCCACCGAGAAGGCCCAGGCGCTCGACGACTACCTCGAGGCGAACGAGCCGGCACTCGCGCAGCCCTGACCGGGTTCGGGACGGGTCGTTTAGATCGGGTCCGTCTTGGGAGCCGGTATTAGGATCGCCCGGCATGCCGATCGGGATCATCACGGGCTCGGGGACCTATGCGCTAGCCGGCTTCGAGCAGCCCGAGCCGGTTACGGTCCAGACTCCGTTTGGCAGCTGCCGCATTACGCGGGGCGGCTACGGCGGAGGTGAGGCGCTTCATGTGTCCCGCCACGCGGCCGGGCACGTCCGGCTCTCCAACCACGTCAGCCACCGCGCCAACGTCTGGGCGCTGAAGGAGCTCGGCGCAACGGCGGTGATCGGGTGCACGGCGTGCGGCGCCGTGGACCCGACGCTCGAGCTCGGATCGCTCGTCGTCTTCGACGACGTCCACTTCATCTCCAACCGGCTCCCCGATGGGTCGCTCTGCACGTTCTTTACGGAGCCGGGCGACCCACGGCGTGGCCACTGGATCCTTCACGGCGGGCCGTTTTCCGAGGGGGTCCGGCGCGCGCTGGTCGGCGCCGCGGAGCGGACCGGCCACGCCATCCGCGACGGGGGCACGTACGGGCACGTCGACGGCCCGCGCTTCAACACGCCGACGGAGATCGCCCAGCTCGCCGCCTGCGGCGTCACCGCTGTCAGCCAGACGGGCGGGCCGGAGACGGTGCTCTGTGGCGAGCTCGAGCTGCCGTTCGCGCTGATCGGGTTCGCGACCGACTACGCCAACGAGGTCAAGCCGGGTGAGCCCACGCCGGTGGCAACGTTGATCGAGTTGATTGGCGCGAGCAGCGCGGCCTTCGGGGATGTGCTGCGGGCGGCCCTGCCGGAGCTCGAACGAACGGCGCCAGAGCCGGCTGGGACCGTTTATCGATTCGAGGGGTGACGGGTCCGCGCCCGCGCGTCCGGACCTGGTCCCGGAAATCCCGGGTAGAGCACTCGTCCAGATCCCGGACAGACGTTCTAGCCGCGTGACGTAAAGCTCTCGCGTTATCGCTGATCTCGCGGGCGACAGCTATCGCTCGCACATGTTGCTGCCGATGACGCATCCATGCGGCTCCCCGCCAGACCCGCTGGGGCACGAGTCGGTGCGCGTACACCGCGACCGTTCCTGCGCGCAGATCGCCTGATCGCGCGCGTGCGCGAGCGCGCGGGCCAAGACCGGGGATTCACGATCGTGGAAGTGATCGTCGCGACGCTGGTGATCGTCGTTGGCCTGCTGACCGCGTACCTGGCGCTCAACGTGGCGCTCCACTCGAGCTCTGACGTGCGCGAGCGCGAGGAGGGAGTCTCGCTGGCGCGGCAGATCACCGAGGACGCGCGCTCGATCCCGTACTCGCAGCTGGCGAACGCAACGATCATCACGACGCTTCAGACCTATCCGGGGCTCGCGAACAGCAGCAGCGGATCCGGGTGGGTGATCGTCCGCGCCGGCTACCAGTACACGATCGCGGCGACCCTGACGGACATCAGCGATCCGAAGGACACGACGGGCGGGACGGACATCAAGCAGTTCAGCACCACCGTGACCTGGGGCACCTATCAGGGCAACCAGCATTCGTACACGGAGACGGCGACGATGAGTCGCGCGGGGCAGGATCCAGGGCTTCAGGCGAGCGGGCTGGAGCTTGCGTCGCCTCCCTGGGGCAGCGCGGGGATCATCGGCAGCCAGACCGTTCCGGTGGTGACCTCGACGGGGATCTCCTACCTGCAGTTCACCGTCAACGCCCCGACCGGAACGCAGTCGATCGTTTGGAGCCTCAACGGGGTCAAGGAGTCAGGCTGGAATGGCTCTTCCCCGAGCAGCGGGAACACGTGGACGTCGGCCAACTGGTCGCTGTCGGGCGTATCGGACGGGAACTACACGGTCAGCGCGGCGGCTGAGGACGCCAACGGTGTCGACGGTCCCGCGGTAACGATGCCGGTTCGCCTGATCCGCAACGTGCCCTCCGCGCCCAACGTCACGGGCGACGGGTTCAACACCAACCTGCCGAACGGGCCGTCGACGGTCGCCGAGTTCCAGTGGGCGCCGAACCCCGAGCTCAACGTCGTCGGCTACCGCCTCTACTACATCAACCCGAATGGGTCGGAATCGCTGGTGTGTCAAACGGCGCTCACCACCGCCTACTCGAGCTGCAGCGGTAATGGCTGGTGCATCAGCCCGACCGCGTGCATCGACCTGGGCCCGCCGTCGCCTGCTTCCGCCAACCTGACCTATAAGGTCGTCGCGCTCTACTACGACTCGAGCAACAATCTTCAGGAGGGCAACGCTGCCGGCGTCACCCTCAGCTCGGGCGCTCCGACTCCGCCTTCCCCACCGACGATCGGATCGGGGCAGGGCGACGCGCCTCAGCTGGACGGCACCGCGATCATCACTTGGACGCCGCCGAGCGGAGGTACGCCCGTCTCGTTCTACCGCATCTATCGCGACGGGACGAGGTACACGAACCGATACGACACCGTCTCCGCGACGACGTGCACAACGGTCTGCACGTACCACGACGTGAACCGCGCGGAGGCTCATGACTACTACATCAGCGCGGTCGGCGGGACCACAGCAGGGTCAAACATGGCCGAGTCGACCCTCGTGTTTGCGGGGTCCGGATGACGCGGCGCGGCGAACACGGTTTCACGCTGATCGAGCTGCTCGTGTCGATGGCGCTTTCCATCGTTCTCATGGGCATCGCGATCGGGCTCCTCACCGTCTTCCTGAACGACACGAACTACGACCGCAACCGTGACAACGCCCAGGACGACGCTCGGCTGTTGGTCGACCGCATCAGCCGCGACCTTCGCAGCGCCGCCGCCCAGAACACCGGGTCCTACGGCCTGCTGGAGCGAGCGCAGCCGTACGACATCGAATTCGAGGCGGTGAATCCGAGCACGGTCTACGGGGGATCCAACACGTACAACCAGTACCGCGTTCGGTATTGCCTCGACAGCAACAACACCGTCTGGCGGCAGACGGAGACGTGGACGACCGCGACGCCTCCGGCCGTGCAGAACTCGACAGCGTGCCCAGACCCCAGCAACGTCTGGGCAGCGAAGACCAATGGTCAGCCGTGTTGCATCGAGCTGACCGACGTCACCAACGAGATCGGGGGCGACACCACCCGGCCGCTGTTCACCTACGGTCCTCCGGGGTACTCGGGGCTCCCGCAGATCGAGGAGGTCCAGGTCAACGTGATCACCGACCTCAACCCAGGACACCTACCTGGGCCGTCGCCGCAGCTGACCAGCGGGATCTTCCTGCGTAATGAGAACTCTCCGCCGACTGCGAGCTTCACCGCCACCAAGACGTCGGCCGGAACGAGTACCTGGGATGTGACGCTCAATGGCTCGGCGTCAACCGACCCGAACGGCCAGACGCTGGCGTATCAGTGGTATGCGAACAGCGGGAGTGGCGGCACCTGCACAAACGGGGGCGAGTCCGGACCATCCACGGGGTTGCTCTCCAATGCAACAACCGAGATCTCGGACGGTGGCGACTACACGAACGGGACAACCGAGACGTTTGCGCTGGTTGTCACCGATACACAAGGACTGACGACCTGCAGCTCTCAACAGGTGAGCTTCCCATGAACAGACTCCGCAATGAACAAGGCAGCGCGCTAATGATGTCGATCATCTTCCTGTTCATCCTCCTCGGGATGGGCACCGCGCTGATCATGACGGCCGCCTCGCAGAAGCAGACCGTCGGCAACGAGCAGAACAGTGAGAGCGCGTTCTGGATGGCGGAGGGTGCGCTGGACGCCCAGATCTACTCGCTGTCCGTGCAGTGGCCAACCGCCGGTGACGCACCGTCACCGTCGACGGCCACAACGCTCGGATATCCGACGAGCTGCAATTCGGGAAACGCCGGAACTTCCTACTGCCCCAGCGCGGGAGACCTGTCCGCCTATCCGAGCAACAGCCAGGCGTGCCCCACCGGTACGCCGGGCGACGCGTGGAATCCCGGTGGGAATCGGTCCGCCTGGACGACGTACGTCCGCGATGCCGGCGCGCAGGGGTCGACTCAGCAGGAGCTGTTCAACGACGCAACCGAGGAGAGCGCAGCGCCGTACAACTCCTCCTACGCGAACGTGCCGTCGACGAACTACGTGTGGATCCGCGCCGTCGGACAGGTGAACTGCAAGACCTCGGTGGTGATCGCCGAGGTGTCGATGCAGACGCTTGGCCTGACCTTCCCGAAGCTCGTGCTCAACGCCAACGGGTTCAACATCACCAACAACGGCAACAAGACGATCATCAATCCACTCGGGGTCGGAACGTCGCCAAGCGAAATCAGCGTGCGGTGCGGAGGGACCAGCTACACGCCGCCGCCGCCGAGCTCGTGCGCCAGCTACGGAACGAACCAGATCACGCCGGCCCCGACGTGGGTGAACCCGCCGTCAGGAACGCCTGTTCTCAGCGCTTCAGAGCTGTCAGAAGCCCAGCAGCTGGCGGAGGCCAACGGTACCTACTACGGCTCGAGTACGAACTGCAACTCGATCGGCGCGTCGCAGCTCCAGGGACAGGTGGTGTTCATCCAGGGCGGACCGACGTGCAACATCTCGATTACGAGCAATCCCGTCATCAACAGCGCGACGTCTCCCGGCTGGCTGATCATCAACGACGGGACGATCAGCTTCGGCGGCAGCGCCACGTTCTATGGAGTGATCTATGGGGTCAATGCGTCGAATCAGAGCACCTCGATCGTGACCCTGGGCGGTACGTCGACCGTCGTCGGCGGCCTCGCGGTCAACGGCCTCGCGACCCTGTCGGTCGGCAGCAGCGGCAACGGCGTCGACTGCTCAAGCGGGAACAAGTGCGGCGACCTGATGTTCGACCCGAACGCGTTCAACTCGATCGTCGGCTTCGGCGGCGCGGACGAGACACCGAACACGTTCCGGCAGCTGCCGGCGAGTCAGTAGCGAGCAGCCGGGGCACTAGCGAACAGCCGGCGTCACCGTCGGCCGGCCGGGGTTCGGAAGCGGCCAGCTGGGGGGCGCGGTGGCGGCCAGCTGGGGGGCGGGGTGGCGGCCAGCTGGGGGGCGGGGATTTGAACCCCGATTCCCAGGACCAAAACCTGGTGTCCTGCCGATTGGACGACCCCCCAGGGGTCGAGCTGCGGTGAGCTCGCGGCGAATCTAGCAGTGCGTCGTCAGCTTGCCGTGACGAGCTGGCCGCTCAGCGACGCGGTGTAGTCCTGAGCCACGTCCGCGAGGATCCTCAGCATCGTTCTGGCGGCCGGCGCCACCGCCGGCCCCCGCACGGTGACCGCCACCACCTCCCGCACGGGGCTCCGAGGCGACAGCTCGCGGGCGACGATCCCCGGATGGACGCGCGTCAACGCGAGGCGCGGGATCAGGGCCACTCCCACGCCGGCAGCCACCAAACCCTGAACGGTCTCGTAGTCGTCGCTCTCGAAGCTGACCCGCGGCTCGAATCCGGCGGATAGGCACAGCCGGACGACGTGACGGGCACACGCGCTCGCCTCCGATGTCTGAACCCACTCCTCCTCGCGCAGGTCGGCCAGGCCGAACGAGCGTTTCGCGGCGAGCGGATGGTCCCGTGGCAGTGCCACGTACATCGGATCCTCGAGTAGCGACACCACCCGCAGACCCGCGTCGAGCTCCTCTCCGACGCCGGTAAACCTGAACAGGAGCGCGAGGTCGAACTCGCCCGCGCGAAGCCGCGGGGCGACCTCCTCCGGCTCGCCCTCGGCGAGCGTCAGCGTCACATCCGGATGCCCGCGACGGAAGATCGCCACGGCCAGCGGCATCAGCGTCGCCCCCGCCGATGGGAACGAGGCCACCCGCAGCCTTCCTCCGCTCACACCCAGCACAGCTGCAAGCTCCTGTTCGGCCGTCTCGATCTGGGCGAAGATCGCCTCGGCGTGTTCCGCGAGCGTCGCGCCCGCGGCGGTCGGGCGAACCCCGCGACGATCCCGAACCACGAGCGTCGTACCGGTCTCGGCTTCGAGCCTTGCGACCGCCTGCGAGACGGCCGACTGGGTGTATGACAGGGCGTCGGCGGCGGAGGAGAACGAGCCGCGACGAAGAACCTCGCAGAGCACCCGCAGGCGGCCGACGTTCAGCACTAGACGCCTCGCCGCCGCACCGCCGAGATCGTCGAGCCGCCTCGCCAGGGCGCCGTCGAGCTCGCCGCACTCAGCATTAGCGCACCGCCCAAATCGCCTGAGCCGTCAGCATTAGCAAAACTTATCATGATGATGATCAGATTCACTGGTACTGATAGGAAACTGCTGGGATGCTCCTCGCGAGTCAGGATTCCGTTCCGACCACAGCACACGGGAGCGCCAATGGCACCGAAGGCGATCATTTCCTACGACGACACGCCAAACGACCACGATGCGCTGATGCTCGCGCGGGTGCTGGCCGACGCCGGCATCGAGCTGATGCTCGCGTACGTTCGGCACACCACCGAGGACGAGCGGGAGCGCGAGCGACTCGAGGAGCACGAAGCTGACGCGCTGCTCGAGCGAGGCGCGAGGGCCCTGGGCGATCTCGATGTGGCGCGACGCGTCGTGCTGAGCGGCTCGACCGCCGAGGGCCTCAGCTGGCTCGCCGAGCAGGAGGAAGCCGAGATCATCGTGTTCGGGTCCGACTACCGGACCGCGGCGGGTCACGTGTCACCCCAGAAGTCGGCACAGGCGCTGCTCGACGGCGGACCAGCGGCGATCGCGATCGCGCCGGCCAACTACCGCAGCGAGCGGGCGGCGACCTTCGGCCGCGTCGGGCTGCTCGCCTCCCCGGGCGACGACGCGGCACTCGAGACCGTGCGCGATCTCGCCACGAGCCTCCGCGCCCGCGTGACGGACGATGAGCCTCATGTCGACCTGCTTGTCGTCGGGTCGCGCCCGGAGGCTCCAGCGGGACGCGTGATGATCAGCGCCTCGGCGCAGAACGAGATCGAGAACGCGGGCTCGCCGGTGCTGGTGGTCCCGCGCGGCGTGCCGGTCCGCTTCCCCCTCGTGATCGAAGCCGGCAGCTGATCACGCGCCTGCGAACCAGCAGTTGAGCTGCCCGAACAGCCGCTAGCTTTCGGTCAGATGCCACGCCACTGGTTCTGGCTCCAGGTGGCGATCATCGTCTTCACGCTCGCGGGGATGGTGATCGCGATTACAAAGCTCGCCTGAGCGTGCGCTATCCGCCGCTGGTCGACCCGGTCGACGTGGGCGGCCCGGGCGACAGGGTCGGCGTGGACGACAGGCTGGGCGAGCTCGACGAACTCGGCGGCTGCGAGCCCAGAGGTGCGGTCGCCGCGCCGATGTCGACCAGGCCCCATCCGTACTCGCTGTTTGGCTGGCTGCCACCGAGCGGCTGGGCTGTCGTCTCGAGCCGGCGGAGGATCTCCTCCGGCGTGGGATGCGGCCCGAGTACCCCGCTGGCGATCACCATCGCGGCCGCCGCCGCGACCTGGGGTGCCGCCATCGAGGTCCCGTCCCATCCGCTCGGATAACCGAATCGCCAGGGCCGGTTCGGGTTGCCGAACGTCATCTGGTAGATGTCGGGGAGGTTGCGTGCCGGGTGACAGTCCGGGTCGTTCGGAAGATATGCGTCATCGCCGCCGCCCGGCGCGACGATGTCAAGACCGCTGCCGTCGTTCGAGTAATAGGCCAGGCAGCGGTCAGACGTGGTGGCTCCAACCGAGATCACCGCAGGAGCGCGGGCGGGATAGGCGATCCGCGCGGTCCCCTCATTGCCGGCGGCAGCGACCACGACGACCCCGCGAGAGTTTGCGTACCGCAGCGCCGACATGATGCTGGGGATCTCGCTTGCGGTCACCGATGGGTCGAACTCGAGGCTGAGGTTGATCACCTGGGCGCCGTTTCTCACGGCGTAGCGAATGCCGCGCGCAATCGTCGCGGCATCACCCCATCCGCTCTTGTTGAGGACGCGAACCGGCATGATCGAGGCGCCGTACGCGAGCCCGGTGAGGCCGAAGCCGTTGTTCGTGCTTTCGGCGATCGTGCCGGCGACGAATGTCCCGTGGCCCTCTCGGTCGAGCGGGAAACGGTTGTTGGCGACGAAGTCGTGCGGATGGACGAAACGGGTCCACTTGAAGTCGGGTGACCTCCGGAACTGATGCCAATTCCGGTACGCCACCCCGGTGTCGAGGATCGCGATCACGACGCCCCGGGCGCCGGCGCGGTGGTCCGCGAGGAGATTTGCCCACGCCTCGGGCGCGTTGACACCGATGCTCGGGAGGAAGTTCCACTGCACCTTCTCCCACCCATCCGGAACGCCTGTGTTTCCCGGGTCATCCGGAACCCACTGAGCAGGGCCCCCGGCGATGTGCGCGAGATAGTCGGATTCGGCGAACGCGACGCCTCGCGCACGGCGAAGCAGACGCAGCTCGGCAGCGACGGTCACACCGCGCGGCACTTGGATGACGTGCGGTTGGACGGTGGCGGGGAGTGCGCCCGA
>Ga0073928_10010366_pt1 | contig 11122 bp, 9 predicted proteins | sample PaiPotPPA55metaG_FD_76969 | JGI IMG/M metagenome (GOLD analysis project Ga0073928, IMG submission 76969) | Iron sulfur acid spring bacterial and archeal communities from Banff, Canada, to study Microbial Dark Matter (Phase II) - Paint Pots PPA... ...
CGCCCAATTCTTTTCGGCGTCTGAAGAATGGCGGTTCTCAAAAACGTCAGCAAGGGGATTTTCGGCGACCTGCGGCTTAGATTGCTTTTTTTCCATACCAACCCCAGTGTTCTGTTGTGATGATAGGGAAGCGAGCGCCACCGGGCAAGGCGGAGGACGCAGTCAAAACGACCGGTCGGTCTGTACGGGACAGGAAATAATCTGCAGCGACGTGGCTGGCAAAGTCCCTGCTGGTATCAAGGCTGCTTCCGCGAAAGTTCCCAGGCCTTGGCATATTTCCACGAGACGTAGGCAGCGTGGTAGAGGTGCAGTAAAAGCCCCTCTCGGCCGTCGAGAAAGCCGAGTCGTAACAAATAGTTGTAAACGAAAGTCGCAAGCGGACGCACCACAATGTTGATCACGCTGAAGCGGACTTTGCCCTTGGCTACAACCATTTCCGCGCCCAGCGACGAGTAGCGGTTCATGTGCTCGATGTAGTCGGAGAGCATTGGGTAGGAATGGTGAATGAGCGAGCCGTACCGAATTTGCCCGGTCTTGCCGTCGAGCCGAACGTCTTCGTGCACCGCGCGGTCTTCAAATCTTCCGCTTCCTCGGCGGAAGAAACGTAGCTTCGGGTCAGGCCAGAACCCTCCGTGCCGCAGCCAGCGACCGAGGAACTGATTCTTCCGAGGCACCCAGAGGCCGCTAAAGCCGCCATCCAGGGTGGTGTTAATGTGATAGTCCACGTCAGATCTCGCATCTTCCACTGTTAGGTCGTGAGCATTCGCTTGCTTGCGGGCCGCGACCCGCTCCAGCCCCTCCACGGTATCTCCGAGCGCTTGCTGCAAATCCCGGTCGACTTCCTCATCCGCATCCAGACTCAGAACCCAATCCCCGATAGCTTTGTCGATCGCCGAGTTCTTCTGTGCGGCGTAGCCTTTCCATTCCTCGATGAACACTCTCGCGGCGAATGACTTCGCGACTTCGACGGTGCGGTCGGTCGAGCCGGAGTCAACGACGATGATTTCTCCCTTGCCGTTGCTCACCAGCGGCTGCACGCTTTCCAGCGTGCGGCCGAGGCTAGCTTCCTCGTTGTGAGTGATGATGACGACGGACAAGTTCACGAGAGGAAGAATACAACGTTAGGCGCGGAACGGAGAATCCACAGCCGCCGCGCCTTCGTGCTGGGCCGCTGCCGCAGCTAAGATGGCGGTGGCTGAGTCGGCGGGACTTGCGGTTGAGCGGTTCCATCGCCGGGAGTTACGTCTTGCCGAGGAGCGACGTAAGGCACGTTGGGCAGATGCTTGACTTGGCCCCGGGTGGCGTCGGCGACATCAATGTTGGAGTGGTCGAGCAGCAAGCCCGTAGCGCGATCGAGTTCGATGCGCGACTTTTCATACGCCGCTTTTGCGGAAACCAGATTCGACTCCGAGGTGGTCAGCACCGAAGCATCCTGCAGAATCGCGGTCTGCGTAGTAAGTCCGACTTTCAGCTTTTGCTGATCGGCGTCCAGCGTCTGGCGGGCGAAGTCGACTGCGTACTGGGCCGCCTGCACGGAGGCGCGATTTTGCTTTACATCAAATTGCGCGTTGCGGACTTCGATGCGTACTTGATTTTCCAGTTGATGCAGCCGCACCTGGGCCTGGCGGTATTCGAGTTCCGAGCGCACCTGGTTAGCCTGCGCTTCCCGATTGCGCAAAGGAATGTTCAGCGTCAAGCCGACGCCTTTGTCGGGAGCGGTAGAGTTGACGAGCTGGTTCAGCGTGCCACCGTAGCCAACGGTATTTGCAGACTGGAAGGGCGGTGGAAGCGTGGTGTAGCAGCGGGAGGAGATCGTACCTGCCGGGCAAGCGGGAAGAGCCACATTTCCGCCGACTCCGGATCCGCCGTAATATGCGAAGGCATCGAGCGTAGGGAGCAGGGCGTTGCGGACGGCCTTGCTGCTCAGGTCGCGGGAGTTCAGATCGATGCGCGATTCCACGAGTTCGGCGCGATGGTCGAGAGCCTGATTGATCAGATCTTGCGTGGGAACGACCGCTTCCAGCTGCGGAATCTGCATGGTGGACGTTGGAATAACGTCGGCTTCGGCCAACGTGGGATCTTCGATGCTGCGGCTGAGCGCATTCTTCATCAGCAACTCTTGCAGTTGCAGATTGTTTTGCGCCACGATCAGGTTCTGCTGGTCGGTTGATACCGTACTTTGCGCGCTCACGACCTGAATGGGCGGGACGGTGCCGACTTGCGCCTGACGCTTGGAGTCGTCGAGCGCCTTCTGCCCGTAAGTAAGAGCCTCCTCCTGCACCCGCACGTTTTCGTAAGCGTACACCAAATCCCAATACATATTCTCGATCTGATCGACGGTAGTGATTATTTGCAGACGGAATGCGACGTCGGAGATTTCGCGATTATTCTTGGCGATGTGGATGAAGCGCAGATTGGGTCCTGGGCCGAAGCCTTGCAGCAGGTCTTGCGTGATCTTGACCTGAAAATTTGCGCTCAAATCCGGTGTCAGCAAACTAGTGGGACTGTTTGTCGTGACGTGGGTATTGTTGAATCCGGCCGTGAGAGTAGTGCCCCACTCAAACCCCTGGGTGTAGGCGAAATCGGCAGTGTAAGTGTTCTGAGCAAGTATGGGCACCGGGGCAAGACTGCTCACGGATTCGGTGTTGTTCTTATCGAGTTGCAGCGTGCCGGTGAGAACGGGATCGAAACTGGTGATGGGCGAGCCGATTCCCAGCGTGGAGCTCACCAGGCCGTTAGTGCCCGTTCCCGCGCCGCCTGCGGCCACGGTTGTGCCTCCGGTGCCGGAGCCTACCGTCCCGCCCAGACCGCCTACGCCTCCTCCGGGAGTATTCTGCACGACGCCGGTATTAATGCCGAGGATGTTAGCCCCCGACTTGGCGCGTAAGTAATCGGTGTCTGCGATGTTGAGGTTATAGCGGGCAATATCGATATCGAGATTGTTCTCCAGCGTCAGGGCGACGGCGTCGTCAATCGAGAGGTAGATTTTCCCGTCGCGCATGAGCGCGTCGATACGCGGCGAGTTTGCCAGATTGGGCTGCGCCAACTCTTGCGAGCGATAGGGCTGCAGAACGCTTGGAAACGCCGAGCGCGGCTTCGAGTAATCCTGCAAGTGAATCAGTTCGGGCGGTGCCGGAACCGTCGCAGGCTGCGGCGCTGGTGCGGCGGGAACATCTTGCGCGCACAAAGACGGCGCCACCTGCATGCTGGACAAAATCACAAGTGTCGTAAACAGTGCGGCGGAACGCGAAAGGGCCGCAGTTCGTTGGTGCGAAAGCAAAGACATAGTTCGTCTCCTTGGCCAGGAACGGTCATGCATCATATTGAGAGACAAGACAGATTTCAAAATCTGGTTGGATGCGCAAGTCATGCAGGACGTCATTCCATCTTAGCGGCATGAAGCGTGGTCAACCGTAGCAGATTGTAAAGAATTGTTGGGAGGAACTGGACGCGGCGGGGCACCGCGTCCGGGTTTTTTCTCGGAATGCCTACTGAGGTGGTTGCGGAGCAGTGGCCTGCGGCACGGGCTGCGCCACCGAAGGCAAGTCTTTCCGCGGAGCAATATAGGGTACGTTGGGCATGCGCGTGACCTGGCCGCGGGCGGCGTCGTCCACGCTGATGCCATTGTGATCGAGCAGCGTTCCAGTGGCGCGGTCCAACTCAATGCGTGACTTTTCATAAGCCACGGTGGCATTCACCAAGGTCGATTCGGCGGTCGCCAGTTGGCTCTGATACTGCAGGACCAGGGTTGTGGTGGAAGTGCCAAACTGATATTTCTTCTGCTCCGCGTCCAATGATTGACGGGCAAGGTCGAGAGCAGCTTTGGCCGACTCCACGCTGGCGCGGTTCTGTTGCACGGCATACTGTGCGTTACGAACCTCGATGCCGACCTGGTTCTCGATCTGCTGCTGGCGCATTTGAGCCTGCCGGTATTCCAGTTCCGAGCGGACCTGTACGGCTTGTGCTGCGCGGTTACGCAGGGGAATGTTGAGTGACAGGCCAACGCCTTTATCGGGAGCGGTGGAGTTCACGAGTTGATTCCACGTCCCACCAATGCTGGTGGACCCCACTGTTGGAATGATGACCTGATCATTGTGGTCAGGGTTTGGTCCAGCGCAGAAGCCGAGTTGCCGCTGTGCGGCCGTTTGATCCTGGCACAGGTTGGCAGGGTTCTGCGACCCGCCAAGCCCTGTTCCGCCATAGTAAGCAAACAGATCCAGCGTGGGAAGGAGGGCGCTCCGTACAGCCTTGTTACTATAATCGCGGCTATTCAAATCGATGCGGGTTTCGACCAGTTCTGCGCGATGGCGCAGTGCGTCGTTGATCAGATCCTCGGTTGGCAGGATCTGCTCCTCTGCCGGAATTGCAATCGTGGAAGTGGGAATCACCTCGGCGGTGGCCAGCACAGGATCCTTCAAATTGCGGGTCAGCGCATTCTTCATCAGCAATTGCTCTAACTGCAGATTGGTTTGCGCGGTGGTTACGAGTTGTTGGTCTTGAGCGACCGTACTCTGCGCCCGAACCGTTTCAATGGGAGCCAGGCTGCCGATCTCAACCTGCTTCTTCGTATCTGACAAAGTTTTCTGGGCGAAAGTCAGCGATTCGTTTTGCACGCGGGCGTTTTCGTAAGCGTAGACCAGATCCCAATAGATAAGTTCGATCTGATCGACACTATCGATGATCTGCAAGCGAAAGGCAACGTCAGTGAGTTCGCGGTTATTTTTCGCGATGTGAATGAAGCGGGTATTGGCAGGAAGTCCAAAGCCTTGCAGCAGATGCTGGGTCAACTGAAGGCGAAGCGCCGAGTTAATGAGTGGGCTGTAGGTGTTAAATGGGACGTTGGAAGTGATACGGCTGTTGTTGAACCCCACTTGCAAATTGGTACCCCAACTGAAGCCTTGGTTATAGGCAAAATTCACTGTGCCCGTATTCTGTGCAAGAATCGGCACGCCGTTAAACAAGCTCGACGATACGCTCTCGGAATGATCTTCCTGCAGCGTACCGGTGATGACCGGATCGAAGCTGGTGATGAGTGGTCCCAAACCCAGCGTGGAACTGACCAACCCATTGGTGCCGGCGCCTATTCCGCCCGCCCCGAGACTGGTACCGCCGGTGGAAGCCCCGGCGGTTGCACCGATGCCGCCGACGCCACCGCCGGGAGTGTTCTGCACCACTCCGGCATTGACGCCGAGAATATTAGCGCCGGCTTTGGCGCGCAGCACATCGGTGTCGGCGATGTTCAAATTGTAGCGGGCGATGGCGACGTCGAGATTATTTTCCAGCGCCAAAGCGATGGCGTCATTGAGCGAAAGATAAACCTTGCCATCGTGCATCAGGGAATCAATGCGCGCCGTGTTGGCGAGATTAGGGGCAACCACATGCCGTGGCGAGTACGGCCCAATCGGATTCGGAAAATGCGATACCGGCTGAGAATAGTTCAACACCGGCAGCGGCCGCGCCTCCGGTGTATTTTGCGGAGTAGGAGCCGCAGGTGGTTCCTGCGCCCAGAGGGCGATCGTCATTGTCCCAAATAGAACCGCGGCGGCGATCAGCCGGATATTGGAGGCTATGCGTGCGAATGGCATCTATTCATCTCCGTTCGTTATGGCCTTGCAGCAAAAAGAGTTGTTGTGACGCGAGATTGCCGAACAGTGCAAAATGGAAATTCTACTCAGACGTTAGTACGCAACTGGAGGCACCTAGGTTCCTGAAAAAGGAAGCCCTTGAAAGGTACGTACTGGAACGCCTTCGCGCAGTAATGTCGCCACCCAGCCCTTCGGTGTCAAGATACTCGCGAACCGTGGGAATTTTTCCCAGAGACGAAAGTTGATGAGACGCAACAGTATATCCGATTTGCCGGATCCTTTTGCGCGTTCCGTAAAGCGGAAACTGATAAAGTCCTCGCAATGCTGCTTGAAATCCACTCTCCTCCGCCAAAGTAAGAAACTGCAACCAGAGAAATGCTTTGGATGAAAGGGCGCTGCTGAAGGACTCGAAAGATCGCATGCGTAACCTCAAACTGATTCTTTCCTACGACGGATCGGATTTCTCCGGCTGGCAAGTGCAGCCCGATGCTGTCACGGTGCAAGGCACACTTGCCTCAGCCATTGGACGAATTACTGGCGAAAAGGTATTGCCGCAAGGTTCGGGTCGAACCGACGCAGGTGTGCATGCCCTGGGCCAGGTTGTGACATTTGCCACCGAGTCTTCTGTCCCTGCTGCAAACTTCGTGAAGGCGCTGAATGATGTATTGCCGGCGTCGGTGAGGGTTCTGGAGGTGCAAGAAGCTGCGCCGGATTTTCATGCGCGGCACTCGGCGCGGGCCAAGACCTATCGCTACCGAATTTATCGCGCGCCAATCTGTACGCCGTTTTTGGCACGGTACGTGTGGCATTACCCCTATCCCTTGGACGAACATGCGATGGCGCGTGCGGCGGCACTGGTGGAAGGCGAGCGCGACTTCACGTCGTTTGCGGCGGTGGATCCCGAGCAACGCGAAGGCGCACCCGTGTCTAATCTACGGCGCATTCTTTCTTCGACTTGGGAGCGGCAGGGAGAGGAGTTTGTCTACACGGTGAGGGGTTCAGGATTCTTGCACCATATGGTTCGCAATCTGGTCGGGACGTTTATTCTGGTGGGGAAAGAGAGGTTGCAGGTTGACGACTTGACGCGGATTCTTCAGGCCTGCAATCGATCGGCTGCGGGAGCCACGGCACCAGCTGGCGGGCTGTATCTGGTAAATGTAGAGTACTAATCTGTGCTGGATGGAACGATGTGCCGGCGGGCTGCCGCAGGCCAGGCGCAGCAAGCAAAAACGCAGTAAGCAACGTCCCAGCGGATTGTTGGATTGGCCACAGACCTACAAGTCGGGGCACGGAGAGTTTCGTCGGTAAATCCGGCGACCGGCGAAATTCTGTGCGAGCTGGATTGCGCGGGCGAGAGCGAGATGCTGGCTGCGGTGGCGCTGGCCCGGGCGGCGCAGCCGTCGTGGGCCGGGAGCGGAGTGCGTACGCGCATCGCGGTGTTGCGCGAATTCCAGCGCAAGCTGCATGAAAAGAAATCAGAGATCGCCAAGGCTATCGCGCGCGAAGCTGGCAAACCTGTGGCGGAAGCATTGACCACCGAAGTGCTGGTGGTGCTCGATGCCGCGCGATTCCTGATCGACAATGCCTATCGCCTGCTGCGGGACGAGCCATTGCCTCACGGAAATCTCGCGACCAAGCTCAAGACCGGAAGGTTGGTACGTGAGCCCCACGGCGTTATAGGGATTATCTCTCCGTGGAACTATCCATTCTCGATTCCCGCCACGGAGACGCTGGCCGCTCTGGTAGCCGGCAACGCGGTGGTGCTGAAGCCTTCAGAATTTACTTCTCTGGTGGCGTTCGAACTGCAGTCGCTGCTGCACGCCTCCGGCGTGCCTGAAGCTGTTTTCCGCGTCGTGGTGGGGGACGGCATGACCGGCGCGGCGTTGAGCCGTTCGAGAATCGACAAGCTGGTGTTCACCGGTAGCGTCGCGACGGGCAAGCGCATTGCGGTCACTGCGGCCGAGCGGTTGCTTCCAGTGGTGTTGGAACTGGGCGGCAAAGATCCCATGCTGGTGCTTGATGATGCCGATATAGACGTGGCCTCGAGCGCGGCGGTGTGGGGTGCGTTTGCAAATGCCGGGCAGGCTTGCTTATCGGTAGAGCGCTGCTATGTGCATCGCAGTCTGTGCGGAGAGTTTCTGGCTTCGTGCGCAGAAAAGACGAAGAAACTCCGCGTTGGCGAGGGGCTCGACCCCCAAACCGACGTAGGACCTATGATTCACGAGCGCCAGGTGCAAAATGTAGAAACCCACGTGCAAGACGCTGTGGCGTGTGGGGCGCGGGTTTTGGCCGGAGGTTCGCGGCTTCCGGACCTCGGGCCGAATTTTTACGAGCCCACAGTGCTCGGGGATGTGACCCATGAAATGCGCGTCATGCAAGAAGAAACGTTTGGTCCTGTGCTGGCGGTCGCGGCATTCGACAGCGACGACGACGCCATACGGCTGGCCAACGATTCCGAATTCGGTTTGGCGGCGAGTATTTGGACGCGCGACAGCGCCCGTGGGGAACGGGTGGCGCGCCGCATCCGCGCCGGCACTGTGATGGTGAATGATGTGATTTCGTGCTTCGGCATCAGCGAAGCCCCGCACGGCGGCGTCAAGTCGAGTGGTATTGGCCGGGCCCACGGCCGCTTTGGGCTGGAGGAAATGGTCCGCCTGAAATATCTGGATATAGATTTAATGCCCAGAATGAAGAAAGTTTGGTGGTATGGATACGGACCCGGTTTCGCGCGGCAGATGGAAGGATTTCTGGATATGCAATTTGCGCGTCGCCTGGGAGCGCGATTGAGCGGCGCGATACTCGCAGCTGGCGTGATTCGGCGCAAGCCATCGTAGAGAGAAATGAAAGGTTTGAGGAAAAAGGCTCTCGTATCCTGGAGCAGCGGCAAAGACAGCGCTTGGGCTCTTCAGGTTCTGCGTCGATCGAACGAATACGAAATCGTCGGCCTTCTGACTACGATCAACTCTAACTTCGACCGTGTCGCAATGCATGGAGTTCGCCGTGAACTGGTCGAGGTTCAGGCCGACACCGCTAGGCTCCCTTTGTGGAAAATTCCATTGCCCTGGCCGTGTTCCAACCAGGAATACGAAGCGGCGATGAACTCGGCCTACGCAAGAGCGACTGATGCCGGCGTGGATGTCGTTGCCTTTGGCGATCTCTTTCTTGAGGACGTGCGGCAATATCGCGAAGACCGCATGCGCGGACTTGACCTTAACCCGGTGTTTCCTTTATGGAAGCTGGACACCCGGCAGTTGGTCAAAGATATGTGGGCTGACGGAGTGCGGAGTCGAATCGTTTGTCTGGATCCGAGAAAACTACCCGCCTCGTTTGCCGGACGTGACTTGAATCAACAACTGCTTGACGAGTTCCCACCTGGAATCGACCCCTGCGGAGAAAACGGCGAGTTTCACACCTTTGTGTATGACGGTCCCATGTTTGCGAACGCCATCCCGGTACAAAGCGGAGACGTAGTGACGCGCGATGGATTTGTTTTTATAGACCTGAGCTTGCGCGCCTCAGCGGAAGCACGTGAGACGGCAAACGTAAGAAATTAAAGACTATTCCGAGGGTTCCATGGCGGATCATTCCGTGAAGCGGTCGCCATGGCTTGGCGGCTGTGAGATGACCAGAAATCGCACCGAGCCCGAGGATGGATTGCATATCTGGTGACGGGCTCCGGGGAGGACGCGGATTCCCGTGCCCGCGCCGAGTAACGTGGTTCGCCCCTCGACCTCCATCATGACCTCGCCGGAGAGAATGTAGAAAAATTGCTGCGCCCTCTGGTGGTAGTGGCGCACCTCGCAGGCGCCGGAGGGAATGAACTCTTCGATCACACTAAGGTTCTCATCCTTGACGAGATGCCAGCCGTCGCAATCGTTTCCCCAACGGTAGTGCTCGGCGTTCTCGCGGCTCACGGAACCGGGCTGGGTGGCATCTTTCGGCATGCTTTTCCTCTCTCCTGAGGACAGTGTATCTTGTGTCCATGAATAGCTCCTCGAACTCAGATTCCAAACGTGAATTGCTTCGCCACGGCCTCGCGACACTGGCCTATCGCGGAGCCAAGGCGATTCGTAATGCGCCAGAATCTTTCGCCAATTTTCACGCCGCTGAGGGCGTGCGTACTCCGGGAAATATTCTGGCTCACATGGGAGACCTGCTTGACTGGGGACTCTCGATCGCGGCTGGCAGGCGGACTTGGAGGGACTCTACCCCGCTTAGCTGGCAAAAAGAAACCGACCGTTTTTTTGCAGCGTTAGAGCGTTTTGACGAATATCTGGCCTCTTCCGAGCCCCTGCATGCTACTCCGGAAAAGCTTTTCCAGGGGCCAATTGCCGATGCCTTGACGCACGTCGGACAGATGGCAACCCTTCGCCGGATGGCCGGCGCGCCAGTCCGCGGAGAGAGTTATTTCGATGCCGAAGTGACCGTGGGTTGCGTCGGAGCGGAGCAACAGCCACCGAAGCGGGAGTTCTAATCGCCTGAGGGATGGTCGCTGGCGGCTTGATGAGGTCCCGCAATCTATTCTGAACGGTTCCGATACAACGTCGCGTCCACCTGGCGTGTCATTGCCTCGATATCTAAGGGCACGCCGAGGAACTGTGTGACTTTCTTCGCGATGCTTTCCGCGTCCCGTAATACTTCGTGGTAGGAAACGCATAAAGTTTTTGACGTACGACTTGCCGTCCATCCAGGCATCGACTTCGCGCAGGTGCTTTTCAAAGGCCGCGGCAATGGCGAGGTTGCCAGCTCCAGGGTTGGCGGTGCCACTTCCTGCGAGGCCAGTACTTCAGGCAACGGGCGCTGCATGAAAATAACCCGATATTCGTGATCCTCAGGGAGCGCAAGCAGAAGGCGCGAGATCACTTTCACGGTTTTGCCCTCCCCTTCGGGAATGCAGGCCGGGTCTTGCGGAAGCTGCTTGCTGCGCTCCCACTCGAGATAGCCCCGCGGATTATTCGCGTCAGCTTTCCTTTCCCCATCTGAGAGTATTGGCATCCTGCCCGCCGCCAACATTTGCATCATGAGCGAGGTGCCGGAACGCGGCAGTCCCGAAACAATTGTGATCATGAACTCCCTCAGCTTGTTTTTTATTGCGGAACTTGCAACGGTACCTCCAACGGCAGATCGCGTTTCCGGATAAGCACCCAGCATACGGTATCGGTGGCTTGGGGAAGCCTCCGGGCTTCGAGTACAATGACGCTCATAAGACCGAATCCGGCGCCGAGAGCGCCGCGGCGAACGAGGATGAGTCCTTTGGCAACTGGCGAAATCACGACTTCAAGTCCCCAAGCCCCTGCACAGCTTCCGCATCATAAAGTCAAGACCAAGAAGGCGGGACAGCGCGCGTGCAACGAAAAAAACGAAAAAGGCAAATTCTGTGGTGGACATTTGAAGCGCTGGTTTTATTCGGAGGACGTGATCGAGCAAGCCTGCGGCGACGCGGAAAAAGCCTGGGGACCGGACGCAGAAGTCTACCGCTGCGAGCACTGCCAGACGCTTTATTTGCCTAATCCCGAGGAAGCGAAAGTCAATGTCGC
>Ga0073928_10010368_pt1 | contig 11117 bp, 11 predicted proteins | sample PaiPotPPA55metaG_FD_76969 | JGI IMG/M metagenome (GOLD analysis project Ga0073928, IMG submission 76969) | Iron sulfur acid spring bacterial and archeal communities from Banff, Canada, to study Microbial Dark Matter (Phase II) - Paint Pots PPA... ...
ACGCGGCGGCTCCGCCCCCCAGTTTTATCCAGATCACCGAGCGCGATCCGAAATTAAGATCCAGCCGTGCCGTCGCACGCAATACCGTTTCAGTCCCCTTCTCGATGGGGACGGTGTTGCATCACACCCACCACAATGGACGCGGATGAGCGTAGCCTACGGTTTCAGTCCCCTTCTCGATGGGGACGGTGTTGCATCTCCTCCAACAAAGCCAACTTTATTCTGGATGTGGGTTTCAGTCCCCTTCTCGATGGGGACGGTGTTGCATCGAAAGGACTGCTTATGAATTTGACCAAACATTGTTTTTGTTTCAGTCCCCTTCTCGATGGGGACGGTGTTGCATCCTAATGAACCCTTCACTCTTGGGTTACGTAATCTCCCGTTTCAGTCCCCTTCTCGATGGGGACGGTGTTGCATCTCCCTGCCAGGCCTACAGCTACCGTGCTATGCCCGTTTCAGTCCCCTTCTCGATGGGGACGGTGTTGCATCTTCCCGATCCGGTTCAGTCGCAAAGCTACACGACCATCGTTTCAGTCCCCTTCTCGATGGGGACGGTGTTGCATCGCTGAGGGCAGGACACGAAACCTAACGGTTTTCTTTTGTTTCAGTCCCCTTCTCGATGGGGACGGTGTTGCATCCAACGCCTGGTCGAATGTCATCCCATTCGCTAAATCGTTTCAGTCCCCTTCTCGATGGGGACGGTGTTGCATCTTTGGTTTTCGTAGACGTTGGGGTCGGCGATCATGCGAGTTTCAGTCCCCTTCTCGATGGGGACGGTGTTGCATCTGTGCCGGATTCGAACCGGCTAATGAACCCTTCACTCTTGTTTCAGTCCCCTTCTCGATGGGGACGGTGTTGCATCGTTCGAACGACTACCTCAATATCGAGGGAGACATGCGTTTCAGTCCCCTTCTCGATGGGGACGGTGTTGCATCTACCGTTCCGATGGGGAGTCTGGACCCGTTCAATTTGTTTCAGTCCCCTTCTCGATGGGGACGGTGTTGCATCCGCTCCTGAACAGACACATTCTACAACACTTACAGCGCGTGCGGGAAGCCCTTTCCTCGCAGATTCGGTTTCTGCGTCGAACAGCCCCCGATCTGCGAATTCTCTCATCACCATACGTCTCCGCAATAGTTTGCGTACTCGCATTCTTCACACCGCTTCCTCACGTCTGTCGGCTCCGGCAGGCACCCGTCTGAGATCATTTCGCGCATCTCGATCATGGCTTGGCGGACCTCCCGCCGCAAGCCTTCGTCAATGGGAACCGGAAATACCCGCCCATCTGGAATCCGGTAGACGAACCCACACTTGACTGCCTTAGCCAGCACTGTCTCTACCAACAGCGAATAGCCTGCAAGCTGGAGCCGATGGTTATGTCCAACCTCCCCAGAGGTTAACTTGAATTCCACGATCGCGGCCTCGGTATCCGTCTCCAGCAACAGGTCCAATTTGCCCGCTAACCCCAGGTCCTCGTTCTCTAGCCAAACACCGAATTTACGAACAGCGCCCTCGAATCCATACTCTCTCAGCGTGCGCCTCATTTCGAGTTGTTCGACCATGTCTTGCGCCGCTTTGCCCTCCACCATCTTGTAGGTCTGCTTTCCCACTCCAGGCATTCGATGCTGGTAGTACACGATGCGTCGGCAATAGGCCCACTGCTTCAGGTCGGTGACGCGCAGCATCATTGATCGTCCTCAGCTCCCAATACCTTCAAGCGCGGTTTCTCGCGATCTCGTGCCTCGGCTTCGGCCTTCAGCTGATCGGCGTCGCGGCGGTACTGATCCAGCACCCACATGTCTTTCAGGTCTTGCTCGCAAACTGGAATGATACGGACACGCCCGGACTCGTTACCAAGTTCGTTCCTTAGCCGCAAGGCGAGTTCCTGGCGCCGATTCCGATTCATCTTCCCGAAGAACGCGCTGAACTGAATTCGCTCTAGCCCGTAATCCATGCAAGCATCCGCGATGCGTGTGCGCAGCCGGTCATTCTCAATGTCATAGATGAGCACCACCGACACCTCCGGGGCTCCCTTGCCTTGTTGCAGAGGTTTCAGCACGCCGGTATATCGATTCTTCCGCGCCACGGCTTACCACTTGAACGAATATGATCGGTAGGGCCGCAGGCCCCGCACGGCGCTTGCCGCAAGTCGTGCCTGCATCTGGATAATGGACCGTACCTGGTGCTGCTTGCCGCGGTGCTGCTCCGCGGCTACTAGGCGCAGCAACACGCGGGAAGCGACGCTTTCCCTCGACGCTGCATCGAGCATCCCCTTCTGAAGCACGAGTTGGCCTCCCTTGTTGAGCCACGAAAGGATGGGACGGTCGACGACGGGCTGCCGAAACTCCTCCATGAGATCCAGAACCAGCGACGGTTTGCCGCTGCGCTCTACATGAAGAAAGCCGGCGAACGGTTCGAGCCCGGCGTTCATGACGGCCCCCCAAACGTGTGAGGTCAGGATGCCATAACCGTAGTTGAGTGCGGCATTGACGGCATCAGTGGCCCCCTGGTGGGACCGGCCCGCAAAACCGAGGGCATCTGGGAGCATGTTTCCGACCTGCTTCCAGTAGAGCCGCCCGCCAGTTCCTTCCAAACCCATCAGCCCCGGTCGGACTTCATCGGGCGTGACGCCCTCAGTTGCAAGTGCGGAGCGTCGCAGCCGGCGGAGAGCGACGGCGCTGGTTTCCAGGGCACTCCGCTTTTGTCCGTCACGGCTCTTCGCGAAATAGCGGAGCAGCTTTTCCTGATTGTGCAACTTGCCGGCGACGATCCAGCGGCATAAGTCGGCGCCGCGATCACTCTGGCATGCAGTGAGTTGCGCTCGGCGTGTCTCGACCGTCGCTGTCAGCATTGGTGACGTGATCAAGGCCAGCGGCTTTCCGCTAGAATTCAGAAATGCGATCCGAATTCCGCGTTCGCACAGTTCCTCAATGAGATCCGACGAAAAGCTGATCCCTCGCGAAGCAATGATAATTTCTTGCAGTCGCATTAGCGGAACCTGCGCACAGACCGACTTTCCTTGCTTCACCACCACCCGCTCGCTCTTCTTTCCGATGAACAACCCAAACCCGGAGACGAACAACTGTGATCCGTTTTCGGTGGCGAGCAGGATTACGCTCCCGTCGTCTGGAAGGATCGCATCATCGAGCGGCGGCAACGGTAACTCGATCTGCTCCGGCACGACATCGACGCCTCCGGTGATCCAGTTATACTGCCCCTCCGAACCCGGCGGTTTGCGGAGCGGGGGCTCGAAGAGAACCCGGGCTGCCTCAGACATTGCCTTCACCTCTTGAAGAGCCAAACGAAGAGTCTTTAAGCATCACCTGCGGCTCCTGTACACGCTCATACCAAGTAAAATGGCGGGACGCAGAGCGCCGGCGGTACGGTATCGCTGTAGCGGTGAGAATCCGCTGCTCCCCCAAACGGACGGTACCGGAGCCGTAAGTACTCACGCGCTCGAAGCCGTCGGCAGCAGCGTACAAAACTTCTCCGAAATCGTCCAATGCCTGAGTCAAGGCGTAGCTTGCAATTTGCTCGAACGTTGCTTCGGGACGCGGAACTGTGAATCCGAATGGGAGAGCACCCTCGACCCGTTCGGAACCCACAAATTGCCAGAAGCCGCCGCGCTTGCCAAGGCTGTTGATATGAGCGAAGAGTTGCTCAAGAACTGATTGGTCTTCCTCGGTCAAACCGGCAGCTTCTATAGCAATGAGCAGATCGTCACCACCAAAAAACGCGAACTCCCGGTAGACGATGGTGTTCCTGAATGGCCCGTTCACCGGCTCTCGGCTCCAGTCGAGGACCTTGATGAAAGTATTGTTGACAACGCAGTGCTTCGGCGGGCGCACCTGTATCTCCCGGCGCTTAAGGCAGTCAAATACCTTGCGGGCCCAGCCGAGAGCCGCCGCGGAGGAGTAGCAGCGGAAGCAGGCATCGAGCAACGCCATCTTCACGGAATACGGCGTTGGAACCACAAGCGTCTTGCCGCCCTTGCTCGTAGCATGCGTCATTCGAAGCGAAAACAGCGTGACCGGGCGGTAGGCAGCAATGAGCCACGCACCGCGACGCTGTCCATCCGCCTCTTCGGATTTGGAAACCGAACGCTCCTTCGGCATAGTCTTACGCAGCCTCTTGTCGCTCGATCTCAGCCACCTGCTCGGCGAAGGATGCCAATCCCGCGAACTTCCGTACGACGATGTTGCTGGTCGCGGTACTCAAACCGTTCAGCGCGGCAGCGATGCGTTCGAGCTCGTTTTCGTAGTCCTTGTTCAAGGCGCTCAACGCCGGCGCCGGCAGGCTGGAACTTGAGGTTGTGATCACTCCCTGAAAATCAACGACGTGAGGATTCTGCGTGTTCCGGTGGGCTCCTGTCGGCTTGACGAACGCGCTGAGCACACCGCGGAGCAAAGCCGAAACTCTCCGTCTCCGCGCTGGCTCGTCAATGTCGTATGTAAGGGTGATATCGTTGCGGCCTACCTTATAGAGGTCTAGGTTTACTACCACCGCGTACTGTCCAGAGGAAGCGGGACGATGGAAAATGTTTTGGCCGAGGTTCTCGCCCTGGCCGGATCCTCCACCTCGACCTTCAGGGACGTATTTAGCGTGGAAATAGGAGTCGGTAGTCACAGCGTCAGGGCGACCCACGATCCAGCCAATCTCGAAGCAGGATTTCCGGGCGATAGAACGATCTTTGCCGATTTTCCCCGTGATCAGAATCCCCGCACAGTCATCGATTGTGCAGCGTCTCAGGACGCCGCCCAGGATCACGCTGTCGAGCGTTTCTTTGTCCCAGCCCGCTGTGTTCATGAATTCTTGATCGGCGCAGATTCGGTTGGCGTTGAAGACCGCGCATCCGGTGCACAAGGGCAATCCCGCGGTTTTGGATTCGTTAAGCAGGTGCTCGACGACGATGTGCTTGAACATATCGCCGGAAATGGCATTTACGCTGTGCTTGCGACCCTGCTGGTCGATGATATCCACCATGCGTGTCATCATGGTGTTACCCTCTGCTCCCTCGTTATTGAGAGCGTGAAGTTCCAAAGTGATGAGTCCGGAAATACTCAGCGATTGATACACAGATTCCTCCCTAAACTTGCGATACGACCTCTTCGGGTTGCCCTGTCTCCACTTTTGGAGCGCGAGCGTACCCATAGGCAAGCAGCAGCGCACCGACAAGTTCTGAGGACCTCTTCTGGATGAGACGCACGAGTGAATCGAGTTCCTCCGTGGTCACGGAGTGGCCTTTGCCCTTGAGCCGGTGTGCGGTTTCCCAGTTGTAGTCCTGTACGAAATCTGCAACCACCGCCGCAAATTCCTCATTACCAGCCTTCATCTTTTGTTTCCATTTTTGCGCGATTCCGAAGCGCACCTCACGTCTTAGGTTGGGCAAGGTAAGTGCATAGACAGTCGCGTTCCGCAGGGCGCGGGCCACGCTTTGAAACCCAGGGTCCTCGATAATCTCTGTCACGTGAAACTCCTCCTCGTAGGCTTTCGTCAGGAGCGTTGATAGGTTTTCCGCTCCGAAGGGGCGAGCCCACTCATTGCGGCTCAAGCGTTGCACCAAGTGCAGGGCGAAGCGGTAGTGGAACTCGAGCAAGTCCCAGAGTTCACCGGAGAGCAGCCACTCGCGATAACGCTGAAGAACCTGCCCGTCGTCGGAGTTTTTATCTTGCAGCGAATTGAGACAGCCACCCTTTGCAGACACCTCGTCGATGATGCTTACGTACGCACGCGCGTCATCAATGTTTCCGATCGCGAACCAATCGGGCAATGGGAGGAATGCATCGTTCATCAGCGCGGCAGCGGTTCCGAGACTCTTAAAGTACGCTTGGCGCAGGCCGGCGATTACTGCACGCGGTCTACGCCCGAGGAGCTTTGTGGCCCCTGGCCCATCTTGTACGGCGTCGGACCGCTGGATGAGGATGCGTGTGCAATGTAAGGCCGCATAAATATCCAGTCGTACGCCGCCCCAGAGGTTCAACCTCTGGAGATCGACCCTAATACCTTCGAGTTCATCCACGGCAATATCGGCGGGCTCGATGACGAAGAATTTGAAATCGTCGTCTGACCGATAAAGGAGCATCGCGGTCCACAGGCCCCGCATTTTCATCCATTCGGAGAAAGCGTCGAGGAGTTGGCCGGGGATGGAGCCTGCGGAACGGATCTCCGTCTTTCCCGCATGGACACCCTTGCCGGAAATTGGATTCAGGATCTGCGTATTGGATACGTCGGGGCGATTCTCTGGCAGTTGGCCGCCAAGATCGAGACGGAACAGCACCCAGTTCACCGCCTGTTCCGGGTGAGTCTGAACCCAATTGGCGAGGTCTCGGTCCCCATTCCATCCCTTACGCATTGAGGCAAGAATGGTGGCCACGTTGAGCTCGGGCCTGGCTTCAGGCGCCATGTCTATCTCTTGAGAATCAAGCGCGGCCTTGGCTTTCTTACTTCGCTTCTTGGCTGCATCGCGTTTCTCTCTTTCCCCTTCGTAGTCGAGGAAAGGGATTACAGGGCGCTCGGGTTCTTTGCTCTTTTCCCAGATGTACGGGTACCCAGCGGACAGAGATGAAGGTCGACTTGTTGTGGGATCGCCTCCCGTGTGAATGTGAAATTGGGAGCCTTGGTCGGTAACGCGAACCGCGCAGAAGCCGAGCTCGCGAGCGGCGGACGCGACACCGACTGCTTCCAGGGTCTCAGCGTAGGTTCCCGTCTTCTTTTCGATCCACCAGTCCATAGCAGGCTCATGGCGGCAAAGACCCGCCTCAAAACGACAATCATTTCTCTATCGACCATCAAGCTGAACAACTTTGCGCCCGAAGTCAATATTTCCATTAGCTTACAAAGAATTCCTCATTGTACGCCTATTTTCGGTGAAGCCTCCTCAGGAGGACAGTTCGTTGCTATCACCGGCGGTCGCCGCCTGATCGGCGAGCCGCAGGCGGCGGACCAAGAAGGCATAGAGAGGCCATGAGTGCTCGTCGGTGTTCACTCCGAACGTAAGCAGCACTTCTGGGAACTGATCTCTGCTCAACGGATCGGCGCATTCCTGGAGTTCCAGGCCCGGCCAGCCGCCGGGAATTGCTTCCGCAATTGTCCGCGCGGATCCGGGCGGCAGGCGGAATACAGTACACTCGCGCGTGCGGGTTCCGTGATGGCGGGCGATCGCGGTGATGGCACATCTCGCGGCCAATCGCCCCCAGTCCTCGCCGCCCGAAGCAATGAGGCGAGCGGCGAGCGCATCGCAGAGCGCGAACGCTCCTTGGGTGGCATGCGGGGGAAATCTGTACTGGCGTTTAAGATGCCGGTCTACTTCGGACTGAAACCATGTGTGCGCGATAGGTACGCGAGGGCGGACCGGAACCGGAAATCCCGCCTCGCGAGCCCGGGCGTCCTTGTGGTCCTGCCAGAGCCAGGCGGACGTCTGCCATTCCACTGTGAGTTTGCCAATGTCATGCGTTGCACACGCAATCTCCACCAATTGTTCGATCCATTCTTCAGGCACGCGATACTGGGCCCCCAACAGTTTCACGCCTCGCGCATGCGGCGGGCCCATGGCACGCGCCTTGCCGGTGATCCGTTGACAGTGTTCCACCCAAGGTTCGAACCGGTAATCGTAGTGTTGTGCGGGAGGAGCCTCATTGAGAACAACAGGCGGTGGTGGGCCACCTTCGCCCAGTCTCAATCCGAGCCGTGGATGGTATGAAGCGAAATCAGGGTGGATCGCGACGAGCCACTGCGCTCTCAATTGCCCTGCCGAGAGAACCGGCCACTCGAGCGTGATTCCAGGGCGTTCGTCGTTTTCTTTCTCGATTGCTCCTTTCGCGACCCACTGTCCGGGTGCCAGATTCTGGAAGTGGCGGCTGAGGCTCATCAGAGAGAACCCGGACACGCTCAACAACCGTGGCCACGCACGGCGTTCGAAGAGGGTCTCAGGGTGTTCCGCAATCACAACGCCTACGGAATCGATATCGCGGACCAGTTCGCTCAGCCTCCCGCGGTCGCCCTGATCCATCGCTTTATGAACTGCGTCGCGGCGCGTCCGCAAGTTGTCGTACTGCTTCAATTCGCGCTCTTCCACGATGACGTGAACCGCTTCTACCCACGTCCGCTCGTCAATGAAATCCGCCGCGCGGCCATCGGAGGGCAAGGACTGGAGTTCACGCCGGGTGGCGTCCACAACGGGCTTGTCGTCTTTGTAGGGGCCAAGTCCGGCGACTTCATAGATGGTCACTCTACCGGTAGGGCGGTGTTCATAGCGTGCGGTGCGGCCGGCACGTTGGACCAGCGCGTTCATGGGCGCGAGTTCGGAGTGCAGGTGGTCTGCCGAAATATCCATCCCGGCCTCGATCACTTGGGTGGTGACCAGGATCACATTCGTCTGTGTGGCTACGGGGCCGAAGTAGGCTGATAGTTGGACTTCGACAGCCTTGCGGTCTTCGGGATAAAACCGCGCGTGCAACAGAAGCAAGCGTGGCTGGTCGGGTTTGCCTTCGTAATGACGCTCGAGATCGAGGAACAGGTCTTGTGCCCTTTGGACCGAATTAAGGAGAACGATCGTGCGGCCACCGCTATGCTGTGCCACGACGGCACCGGTCTCAACCCGTTCCCCGGCCCAGCGCCATGTCCGCTGCTTTGTTCTTTGAGAGGGGAGGGCCCGGATCTCGGCATCAGCTACACCAACCGACGCGGCTCCCAACCGGTCCGCCAGCCATGAGATGGCCTTGTCGGATGTCGTCGCCGTCATCAAGACGAACTGGCACATGCCGTGCAGCCGGTCAAGCATTTCGATGACCGTGCCGAGGGCAATGGAAGAATCGAGCAAGTGGATCTCGTCGAACACAACCAGTGACCCAATGAGCGCCCCGGCATTGATATTGCCGACCCGGTCCGGAAGTGAGACCGGCAGAAAAACGTAGCTCGAAAGCAACTGGTCGATCGTGGTGAAGACCAGGTCAGAGCGGAAGAACACATCATCCTTCTGGCCGCCGATCTGAAGGCTGCAATAGTGGGGTCCTCCGGGATATTGGCGATTGTTGCCGGCGGCGCTAACGTGGCCTAAAGCGCCTGCCAACTTCTCGTAAACCGCGGCGTGTAGGCTGGAGGCTAGAGATCGAAGAGGCAGAGCATACAAGAGACGGTCGGCTTCGCGCTGGCCGGCCATAACCGAGTAAACGAATGGTGCTACGGCGGCCCACGTTTTGCCCGCTCCCGTGGGAACGCGCAGAATGACCGAATCTCCTGCGCGGAGCCGCTCCTCCACTCGCTCCTGATAAGGATAGGGGTAGAATCCGGTGAGAGTCTTGAAGAATTCGCGATAACTCACGTCAACTCCATGACCTCCATCTCGCCTTTCCCCCAAACAGTCTGCCTTCCTACTCCCACCCATTTTCCCAATCGCAAGTAGGCCACAAACTCGCCAAGCTCTCCTTGGTACTCCACCTCACCCACGAAACCACCCAACGGGTGCCGTTGTCCAGACCGCGACGAGAGCCGGTCAGCGTCTGTCCGCTTCAACTCGCACTGCGTCATCCGCACCGCCGCGGCCCGCTCACCGATCGCGCGGAAATCGATGTCGAGCGGACCAGGTCCATACAGTGTCCGCAGCGTGCTGACGCGATCGCGCAACCGTCCGAACAAAACTCCGAACTCCGGCCGATCCGCTACCTTGTGCTCGCTCTTAAGTTCGGTCGGCGTCACAAACCGCACGCGCGCGCGTTCCACTCGACCCGGTGCCTCGCGTAGGTCCACAAAAATAGGCGCGGCTAATTCGCCCATTTGGAAGCGCTCGCCGTCGAAAACCCGTTCTACTGTTGCGCCGCCCAAGTCCAGTTGATCCACGGCGGCCAGTTCCGCAAGGCCCCTTCCGGGGCCCAGTCCGCCGCGCGCTAGTTGAGCGAATGCCAGCACGAAGTACTGTAGGGAAGGGTCGCGCACGTCGAAGATGTGTACGTCGAAGTTGAAATTCTCGCCGGCCCTGATCGTGTGCCCATCCAAGTGCGCGGCGCGGAACACAAAAGACCTTGGCCAGTCTGCGAGCCCGCTGGGACCCTCGCCTCGCGCTGCCTGTGGTTCGAATACGCAGGCGTACGGACACGTGGTGCGGACATCGCAGCTCTTGGCGTCCCGGCAGTCCGACATGCACACCAGCTTGCGAAAAATGGTCCCGAATGCACCGCGCACTATATTGCCCGACTTGTGAGGCGGGAAGTATAGTGTGCCCGCAGAACGAAACTGAAAGCGAAAGCGGTAGAATTCGAACGTCAACGCGCCAGCATAGCATCGTTCTTGGCTTTTAGCTGGCGTTGATTTCCGTCTTGGTTCGCAGCAAATCTGGACCCCCGCTGGGTGGATAACAGTAACGCGCTTTCGTGTTACTCAGTTGACGACCAGCAGGCTGGCCGCAAAACGAAGTTCGTTGGGCTTCGAACGCCGGCCCATCCGACACGACCACCCGAAACGGTTCCGTTGCTCGTGGCCGACGTCGTCACGTCCCCCCAATAGCCGAGACATCGGCCTCCCGTTTTCAGGAGATGCACATGGAGTTCCGAGAAGACCCGCTCGTTTCCGTCATCGAGGAGATCGCCGCCCTACTCGCCACCGGCTATCTTCGCCTGCGCAATGCGCGAACCCTTAGCGAATCCGCCACTCCGCCAGCAATCCAAGCGACCGGAGAACGACTTGATAGTCTGCCTGGCGCCCGATCTCACGGTGCTACAACTTTAGCGCCGCACGAGAAAGGAGACTGATCTTGAATCGCGCACTCCACACGGAAACTGACCCTCTCTTGCGAACAGCCGTTCGCCAACTCCGTTGCGCCATCTATACGCGCAAGTCCACCGACGAAGGTCTCGATCAGGAGTTCAATTCCCTAGACGCGCAGCGCGAGGCCGCCGAAGCCTTCATCTTCAGCCAACGCAGCGGAGGGCTCGCAGCCTTAACGGAGCGCTACGACGATGGTGGTTTCACTGGCGGCAACCTGGACCGGCCCGCGCTGGAACGGCTCTTGGCCGACATTCGGACGGGGGCGATCGATTGCGTGGTCGTTTACAAAGTGGACAGGCTGAGCCGATCGCTGATTGACTTCGCCCGCATTATCGAGGTCTTCGAAAAGCACAACGTCA
>Ga0073928_10010369_pt1 | contig 11115 bp, 7 predicted proteins | sample PaiPotPPA55metaG_FD_76969 | JGI IMG/M metagenome (GOLD analysis project Ga0073928, IMG submission 76969) | Iron sulfur acid spring bacterial and archeal communities from Banff, Canada, to study Microbial Dark Matter (Phase II) - Paint Pots PPA... ...
ACCGGCATCACCGTTACGATCGGCTTGCCCCGCATATCGCCGAGCGCGGCCTTCACGCTGTTCTGTTTGCCGAGCCTGATCAAATTGCGCGTGGTCGGAAACGGCAGTTTGAACCGCCCGCTCCCGCCGCCGGCCAGGGCCTCGCGCGGCGACACCCAGATCGAATCGGTGGATTCCTTGCCGTCATGGGCGCCGGCCTGCTCGGGAGGTGCGGCGGCCAGGAAGAACCAGGTGTCGAACCGCTTTGGCATGCCCTCCGGCGTGATCCAGTGCGCATAGGGCACGAGCGCGTCGAGCGCCAGTAGGAGCCCGTTATCGGCGAGCACGTTCAAGAATGTCGTCTTGCCCTCGCACAACACGGCGCGATTGATCGCTTCGATCTCGCTCGCCGTCTTGCCGTCGATCAAGCCGGTCTTTCCGCGCGGACGCGCCAATAGAATGCCGCTTTCCTCAAACGTCTCACGGATCGCGGCGATGCGGAAACTTAAATCGGCGGCATCGAGCCCCTCGCCGCCCGCGTAAAGCTCCGACCTTGCGATGATCTCATTGTCGCCCTTGTCGACGCTGCCGCCGGGAAACACCAGCGCGCCCGAGTTAAAGTCGATCTCATAATGGCGCACCATCATGAAGACTTCGATTTCGCCCGCCACCGCGCCGCTGTCGCGAAGCAGCAGGATGGTGGACGCCGGACGCGGTGTGACGGCCTCGGACATGCGATCAGCCCGCGGCACTTGATAATGGCTGCAGGTTGGCGCGCTTGTCGAGGCGCGCCACCCGCGACAGCAGGTAATCGACCTCCGCCTTTGCGGCAGCCGTAATGGTCGCGCCGGGCTTGCGTTGCGCGCTGGAAGCGATCACGCCGCGCTTTTGCAGGACATATTTGCGTACCGCGAGGCCAGCGCCCGGCTGCTGCTCGTAGCGGATCAGCGGCAGATGCGCGTCAAACAGATCGTGCGCGGCGTCGCGGCTGCCCGCTTTCGCCAACTTCACGACATCGATCAGCAATTCCGGGAAGGCGTAGCCGGTCATCGCGCCGTCGGCGCCGCGCTCCATCTCGAAATCGAGGAACAGCCCGCCATTGCCGGTCAGGATCGATAGCGGCCGCAGCGAGCCGTCTTTCTGGAAGCCGCGGAGCGCCGAAATCTTTTCCAGTCCCGGCCAGTCCTCGTGCTTGAGCATCACGCAGGACGGGCTGTCCATCACGATCTTGCGGATCACGCCAGGTGTGAACACGACCGACAGGGTCAGCGGATAGTCCTGCAGCACCCAGGGCACATCAGTGCCGATCGCTTCCACCGCCTGCTTGAAATAGCCTGTTATCTGATCGTCGGTGCGCAAATTCGGCGGCGGCGCGATCATGACGCCGGCGGCGCCAGCATCCATCGACTTCAGCGCCAGCGCGCGCATGGTGGCAAATCCCGGCGCCGAAACGCCGACGATAACCTGCATGTTCTTGGCGCGCTTGACGAAGCGGACCGCCACCTGCTCGGCCTCCGCAGCATCGAGTTTTGGCGCTTCGCCGAGGATCCCGAGAACGGTGACGCCGTCGCAGCCGACCTCGGCATAAAAATCGGTCAGCCGATCGATGGATTTTTCGTCGATGCGGCCGTCGTCGTGGAACGGCGTCGGTGCGATCGCAAAGGTGCCTGCGGCGCTGGCGGTGAGTTTTGTCATCTGTGCCTCTATCCTTTTTATTTCGTCATTCCGGGATGGTCCGAAGGACCAGACCCGGAATCTCGAGATTCCGGGTTCGTGCTATCGCACGCCCCGGAATGACGAATTGCTAAAACCTTCGCGCGCCCATCTTGATCTGCTCCTCGGAAAAGAAGATCTCCCTGGCGTGCTCAACGATATCCTGTGGTTTCCATCCCGCATGCGGCGGCTTCCAGCCTTCCATTTCCATCATCCGCATCTCGCGCACGCCGCGCGGGCCGGAGACGCCCAACACCTTGCCGGTCTGGTCGCCCGACAAATCGCTGACCATGTATAGCACGGCCGGCGCGATGCCGTCCGGCCCCAAGGCCAAGCCCGGGTTCTCCTTATAGCGTGGCAGGTCTGCGGTCATGCGGGTCAGCGCGCCCGGCGCCAGCGTCCAGACCCGGATATTGTACTTGCGGCCTTCGATCGCCAGCACATTGGACAATCCCCAGATTCCGCCCTTGGCCGCGCCGTAATTGGTCTGGCCGAAATTGCCGATCAGGCCGGAGGTCGAGGAGGTGTTGACGATGACGCCGCCGCCATTGTCCCGCATCCAGCGGAACACCGGTTGGGTGCAGCAGAAGGTGCCTTTGAGATGCACCCGGATGACCTTGTCCCAGCTGGCTTCTTTGGCCTTGGCAAAGGTCTCGTCGAGCAGGATGCCGGCGTTGTTGACGAGGATGTCGGCGCGGCCGAAATTCTTGATCGCATCGTCGAACACCGACTGCCCGCCGGCGAGCGTCGAGATGTCGGCGCCGTTGGCGACCGCACGGCCACCCTCGGCCACAATCGCATTGACGACCTTCTGCGCCATCGAGACATCGGCGCCGGAGCCGTCACGGGGTCCGCCGAGATCGTTGACCACCACGGCAGCGCCCTCGCGCGCGAACAATTTTGCATAGGCCTCACCAAGCCCGCCGCCCGCCCCGGTGATCAGTGCCACCTTGCCGTCGAGTAATCCCATGGTCGTTCTCTCCCTGTTCATCACCGTCATTCCGGGGCGCGAAGCGAACCCGGAATCTCGAGATTCCGGGTTCGCGCTATCGCGCGCCCCGGAATGACGGCTTACCCCAGCACCGTCTTGCCGCTCTTGATGACGGCGACGCCGCGCGCCTTCACTTTTGCCTCGAACGAAATCACATTGCCGTCCTTCCACAAATCCATCGTCACGGTCTCGCCGGGATACACGGGTGAGGAAAACCGCGCGACGTGCTGCCTGAAGGCTGTGGGATCGTAGTCCGCATAGGTCTGCAAAATGCCGCGGCAGGTGACGCCGTAAGTGCACATGCCGTGCAGGATCGGTTTTGGAAAACCGGCGCGCTTTGCGAATTCGGGATCGGAGTGCAGCGGATTGCGGTCGCCGCAGAGGCGATAGACCAGCGCCTGGTCCGGACGGGTCGAAATATCGATCGTCCGGTCCGGCGCACGCGTCGGCATCTTGTGCGGTTCGGGCTGGCCTTCGGAAGGCCCGCCAAAGCCGCCATCGCCGCGCGCAAAGCGCGACGCGACCAGCGTCGCCAGTTCTTCGCCCTTGTCGTTCTTGAGCACGGTCTTGTGCCGGATCACCGCGCCCTTGTCCTTGCCCTTGTCGAACACGTCGAGCACGCTGGAGTCTGCCGTGATGTGGGCTGCGATCGCCAGCGGACGGTGGAAGGTGATGTCGCGCTCGCCGTCGACCACCATCACGCGGTTGAGATTCATTTCGCCCGGCCCGGCTCCCCACGCCGCGACCGAAGCAAATGTCGGAACCACTTTCAAGGCACGCGGCGTGGCGACGGCCTCGTTGACGAAGGCCAGCTCCTTCTCGTCCATCGGGTCCGCGCCCATCCCGATACCATACGCGTACAACATCACCTCGCGATCGCTGTAGGCGTACTTCTGCCCGAGGTTTTTAAGCGCCATCAACTCGTCGTACTTGATCGGCATCTTGTCACGATCTCCCGAACTTCTTTTTCTTTCGCGGCGCCAGTTGCTGCGCCCTCTCCCCTTGTGGAGAGGGCTACACAGTAGCCGGCAACAAACTCGTCTGGATGAGGGGTTCGCTCCGCAGACACAGAATTCAACGCGGAGAGATACCCCTCATCCGGCGCTACGCGCCACCTTCTCCCACAAGGGAAGAAGGTACTTTTTAGGCCGGCGTGAAGAACGGCAGCGGCGCGCCGTCGGTCGGCTTGAACACCACCTTGACCTTCTGGCCGATCTTCAGCTTCTCCATGTCGCAATCGACGAAATTGGTCTGCAGCGACGGGCCTTCCTTCAAGGTGACATACCCGATCGCGTAGGGCCCGCTCGCCGATTTGCGCATCAGACTGAACGTATAAATCGTGGCCTCGCCCGAACTCTCCTCCCACACCGTCTTGTCGGAAAAACAGAACGGACAGATCGAGCGCGGAAAATAATGCGCTTCACCGCAGGCCGTGCAGCGTTTGATCAGGAATTTGCCTTGCTTGGCGGCTTCCCAGAACGGCGCGGTCTCGGGATTGGTCACCGGCGTCGGATATTTTTTGCTTTCTGCCATCACACGCGCTCCAGAATGGCGGTCGATGCCGCGTGGCGAACGCCCAGCAATCCGCCGGTGCCGTGCGCGACCGCGAGATCGCAATTCTTCACCTGCACCTTGGGATGGGCTTCGCCGCGCAATTGCCTGACAGCCTCGAGGATTTTTGTCATGCCGCCGCGGTTGACGGGATGATTGCTGCAGAGCCCACCGCCGTCGGTGTTGAACGGCAATTTGCCGACGCCGGAAATCAGATTGCCGTCGGCGACGAATTTACCGCCCTCGCCCTTCCTGCAGAATCCAAGATCTTCGATCTGCATCAACACCGTGATCGTAAAGCTGTCGTAGATCGAGGCGTATTTGATGTCCTTGGGCGTGACGCCGGCCTCTTCGAAGGCGCGCGGGCCGGACCAGATGCCGGCGGAATAGGTCAGATCGAGATCCTTGCCGCCGCGCGGTCCCTTCATCGCTTCGCCATGCCCGATCAGGCGCACCAAAGGCTTCTTCAGGCTTTTGGCGATCTCCGGCGTGGTCACGATCAGCGCGCCGCCGCCGTCGGTGATGACGCAGCAATCCATCCGGTGCAGCGGATCGGAAATCATCGGCGAATTCAGCACGTCCTCGACGGTGACCACCTCCTTCAGCATCGCATGCGGATTGTATTGCGCGTGATGGGAGGCTGCGACCTTGATCCAGGCCAGTTGCTCGCTGGTGGTGCCGTAGTCGTGCATATGGCGCATGGCACACATGCCGTAGGCATTGTGGGTCGTCGCCCCGTAGGCCGCCTCGAAATCGGCCTCGGCGCCGGCGGCGCGCGGCGGCATCGGACCGGTGCGCGGCTTGCCCGCGAGCGTAATCAGCGCGATCGAGCATTTGCCGGCGGCGATCGCCTCCGCGGCATGGCCGAGATGGATCAGATAGGAACAGCCGCCGGTCTCGGTGGAATCGATGTGGCGCACCTTGAGGCCGAGGTAATCGACCATCGGCCAGGCGCCGCCCGGGGCGTCGCCGGCGCAGAAATAGCCGTCGATATCGGCTTTCGTGAGGCCTGCGTCCTCGATGGCGCCCTTGGCTACTTCAGCGTGGAGCTGTGCGGTGGATTTATCCGGTGCGTGCCGGGTCGGATGCTCGTAGATCCCGGCGATATAGGCCTTGCCCTTGATGCTCAAACTGTCGCTCCGCTGGCGTTTCCTGATCTCCAGCTTTTTTCTGGCCTGTAAGGGCGGCCTTGGCAAGCGTCCTGGAATCGAATTCACCAAGGGCAATCCCGCGACACGGAATGCCAGGCTCCAAACGCGCTTACGCGTCCCGCGGCGCATTTGCGCCCGAGGTTTGCTGGAAATTTCCTTACCCTCCAATCAGAGGGCGCAGGGAATACCGGGTGCACGCTGCACCCGCGGTCTCGTGTGCAACAGTGCACAAACAAACGCACACGAGCATACAGGTTCAGCGGAGGCAATCCGGCATTCCCTGCGCAATGGTTTTACGGCTTATATCGTGCTCTCCCCGGCGATCGGGCTTTCTTGTCACCGTCGCTGGCGGTGTCTTAACCGCCAACTTGACGCCGGCGTCGAGGCGTCAGGACCACACGACTTTGCCGTCCGCAATCAGCGCCGTTCGCCTTCGCGCGCTACCGCGTCCATCGCATCCCGCACCCAACGTCCGTGACGATGGCGAAACGCCCCTCTTTCGGGACGGGATAGAATGGCAATATCCCTGTTTCTACCCGGCCGTCAAGCAAAATTTCTGAAATTCCGAAATGAATATTGCCTTACGCTGCGGGTTCAATGACTTGCGGACCAGACAGAGAATTCTTCAAACAGCCCGTCGGGCAAATCAGTTGGGCCGCCGCCATAAAATCGAGATCGATTGGTACTGCTCGCTCGATGTCCGCTGTGCCCGATAGCGGCGTCGATCTTGTTCATGAAGATGAACGGAACTCGATGAGATGTTTCGCAGTTTATGGCACAGGTAACCCTTGCGCGCCGGTTTCGCCGAGCGCACGTTTGCCAAGCGTTTTCACAAGAACTTACGGAGGATGCGACCATGCCACGGGTCAAGCAAGCTTCGAAGCCGAAGCGCACAACCAAAGCCGCCGCCGTGAAGGTGCTGGGTGCCGCCGGACTGGGTCTTTCGCTGGTGGGAAGTTCATCCGCATCCACGATGCCCACTGCCGGTATCCCGCAATCCGACAATATCTCGCCCAATCAGCGCTTCGTGCTTGGCGAAGAGGAAATGGCCGACGTCAGTCTCGCCACGTTCCATCTCTTCGATAGGGAAAACGTTGGCAGCGGCGTGCAGCTGGCTCGCGGATGCGGTGGTTGCGGCGGCTGCCACGGTGGCGGCGGGTGCGGCGGCTGCCGGGGTTGCGGCGGTGGCGGGGGCTGCCGAGGTTGCGGCGGCGGCGGGTTTGTTGGCTGCCGAGGTTGCGGCGGCGGCTGCGGCGGCGGCGGCTGCGGATTCGGTGGCATCTGGTTCGGTGGCGGCTGCGTGGGTTGCGTGGGCTGTGCGGGTTGCGCGGGTTGCGCGGGCTGCTGCCTATCCTGGGGATCGTGCCGTTTGTGCTAAGTCCACGACCTGACGGCCGGCCCCACCAAGCAGAAGCCCGCATGAACGCAGCGATATGCGGGGATCAGGATTGGTCCCCGGATGTCGCTTCGCTCATCCGGGCTACGCTTGCTCTCCGTCGTCCCGGCGAACGCCGGGACCCACAACCACAGGCTTTAGTGATTTTACCAAGCTGGACCTCCAGCTTTCGCAAAATTTAGATCGGTGGTTATGGGTCCCGGCTCAAGGCCGGGACGACGATTGTCGCGAGAGCGCCCTACTCCGCCGCGATCTGCCTCGGCGCCGGCGGCGGGCTCACGAGATCGGCGGCGAGCTGCGCATAGCGTGCCTTGGCGTCCTGCACGGCTTTCTCCTTCACCGGTCCGTAGCCGCGGATGCGATCCGGCAGCGAGAGAAGTTCGATCGCGGTATCCAGATTCAGCGGCGAGAGCACGGTAAGAACGTGCGCGACGTCCTTCTCGTAGCCGGCGATCAGGTCACGCTCAAGCTTGCGGTCCGCGCTGTGACCAAAAATGTCGAACGCCGTGCCGCGCAGGCCGCGCAGGTTTGCGAGCAGACGAAACACCGGTAACATCCAGGCGCCGAACGCGCGCTTGCGCGGCCGCCCCAGCGCATCCCTGGCCCCGCCGAGCAGCGGCGGCGCGAGATTGAAATTGATCTTGAAGTCGCCGTCGAACTGATCGCGTAGCTGCTTTTCGAAGCGGCCGTCGGTGTAGAGCCGCGCCACCTCGTACTCGTCCTTGTAGGCGAGCAGCTTTGCGTAATTGATCGCGACCGCGCGCGGCAGCGCCTCGCCGAAGCCGCCATTGAGCGCGGCGTTGCGAGCCTGCGTCACCAGCGCCCGATAGCGTTCGGCAAGCCTTGCGTTTTGATAATCGGTCAACAGCGCGCCGCGGTGGGCGATGATCTCGTCGAGCGACATCGCCTCCAGCGTCTTCGGCGCCACCGTGTCGTCCTGGCCCTTCATCATCGAGGCCAACCGCGCCGGGTCGGCCGCGGCTAAGCGCCCAAGCTGGAACGCCTGCGTGTTCATCTTGATCGCGACGCCATTGACCTCGATTGCCTGCTCGATCGCGCTGGCCGACAGCGGCAACTGCCCCTTCTGATAGGCATAGCCCATCATCATCATGTTGGTGGCGATGGAATCCCCGAGCAGGATTTCGGCGGGTTTCGTAAAATCGAAAAACGAGGAATCCTTGCGCAACGCGGTTTCCAGAACCGCGTTGACCTTGCGGCTCTGGAAATTGAAATCGCGGTTCATGATGAAATCCGCGATCGGAATGAGATGGGTGTTGATGACGCCAAAGGTGCGGCCGGATTCGCAGAGCGAGATGGTTTCCTTGGCGGCCGCCACGACTTCGTCGGCGGCAAGCACGAGATCGGCCGTACCCGTGACGATGCGCGAACAGGTGACGTCGGCGGTGTGCTCGGACAACCGCACGTGGCTCAGCACCGCGCCGCCCTTTTGCGCCAGCCCCGACATGTCCAGGATCATGCTGGCCTTGCCCTCGATATGGGCGGCCATGCCGAGCAGCGCGCCGATGGTCAAGACGCCGGTGCCGCCGACGCCGCCGACCGCGACATTATACGGCCGCTCCAGCGACGGCCGCGAAGCCGGCTCCGGCAGATCGCCGATGTTGGCGAGATCGGGCGGCGCGCGGCGGCGCAATTTGCCGCCATCGACGGTGACAAAGGATGGGCAAAAGCCCTTCACACAGGAATAGTCCTTGTTGCAGGTCGACTGGTTGATGGTGCGCTTGCGCCCGAGTTCGGTTTCCAGCGGCTCGACCGAAATGCAGTTCGACTGCACCGAGCAGTCGCCGCAGCCTTCGCAGACCGCGGGATTGATCAGCACGCGGCGCGCCGGGTCCTCCATCGTGCCGCGTTTGCGGCGGCGGCGTTTTTCGGCGGCACAGGTCTGCACGAACACGATCGCGGAAGCGCCCTTGACCTCGCGCAGCGTTTTCATGACCGCATCGAGTTCATCGCGATGCGCGGTCCTGGTGCCCGGCGCGATCTCGGACGCCGGATAGGCGCCGGGATTTTCCGAGACCAGATAGATGTCGCGGATGCCTTCGGAGTGAAGCTGGAAGGTGATCTGCTGCGGCGAGAGTTCGCCGTCGACATGTTGGCCGCCGGTCATCGCGGTCGCGTCATTATAGAGGATCTTGTAGGTGATATTGGCGCCTGAGGCGATCGCCTGACGGATCGCAAGGCTGCCGGAGTGGAAGTAAGTACCGTCGCCGAGATTGGCGAACACGTGCTTCTCGTTGGTGAAGGGGGCAACACCGACCCATGGCACGCCCTCGCCGCCCATATGGGTGAAGGTCTCGGTGTTGCGGTCCATCCACAGCGCCATGAAATGGCAGCCGATGCCGGCAAAGGCGCGGCTGCCCTCCGGCACCTTGGTCGAGGTGTTGTGCGGACAGCCCGAGCAGAAATACGGCGTGCGGCTGATCGGCGCCACCGGCTGCATCTGGGTGGCCAGCCGCCCGTTGAACCAGTCGGCCTTGGCGCGCAGCTGAGCTGCGATTTCGGGATTGAGGTTGAGGCGAAGCAGCCGCTCGGTGAGCGAGCTCGCAAGCGAAGCGACGCTGAGCTCTTCGGCGAACGGCAGGAAGCGCTTGTCGTGATCGTCCATCTTGCCGACGATGCGCGGGCGGACGTCGTCGCGCCAGTTGAACAGTTCCTGCTTGACTTGATTCTCGACGATCTCGCGGCGCTCTTCGATGATGAAGATTTCTTCGAGGCCGACCGCGAACTGCCGCACGCCTTCCGGCTCCAGCGGCCAGGGCATGCCGATCTTGTAAAGTCGAAGTCCTATCTTGGCGGCGACCTCGGGGGTGACGCCGAGCTCGCGCAACGCCTGGCGGATGTCCTCGTAGCTCTTGCCCGAGGCCATGATGCCGTAACGGGCGTTCGGCGAATCCATGGTGATGCGGTTGACCTTGTTGGCGCGGGCAAACGCGATCGCGGCAAAACCCTTGTAGTCCTGCAGCCGGCGGTCCTGGTCGAAACGGTCATCGGGCCAGCGCAGGTTGAGACCGCCGGGCGGCATCTCGAAATCGGGTGGGATGATGAAGGGCTTCATCTCGTCGGTGAGATCGATCTCGGCAGTGGTCTCCACCGTCTCGGTGATCACCTTCATGCCGACCCAGCAGCCGGAGTAGCGCGACATCGCGATCCCCAATAGGCCCATCTCGATCATTTCGTGGATGCTGGAGGGGTAGAGATAGGGCATCAGCGCGGAGATGAAGGCATGGTCCGACTGATGCGGGACGGTTGAGGATTTCGCGCCGTGATCGTCGCCGGCGAGGCAAAGCACGCCGCCGTTTTTCGCCGAGCCCGCGGCATTGCCATGGCGAAACACGTCGCCGCAGCGGTCGACGCCCGGGCCCTTGCCGTACCAGATGCCGACCACGCCATCATGCCGGGCGCCGGGTGAAAGATTGAGCTGTTGCGAACCCCAGATCGCGGTCGCGGCGAGGTCTTCATTGACGCCGGGCTGGAATTTGATGTTGTATTGCTCGAGATGCTTTCGCGCCGCCACCAGTTGCTGGTCATAGCCGCCGAGCGGCGAACCCCGATACCCCGTCACGAAGCCCGCGGTATTGAGGCCGGCGGCGCGGTCGCGGCGGATCTGGGCCATCGGCAGGCGGACCAGCGCCTGAATACCCGTTAGGAAAACGTGGCCAGAGCCTTGGGTGTATTTCTGGTCGAGACTGATCGGACCCTGGTTGATTCCCATTCCACCCTCTTAAGCCTTTGGTCGCCCCGGCTCTTTTTAGCTAGTTATCTAAATTCGTTAGAACCAGTCTATGTCGGTTTTTCCACCGCGCGCACCACAATTCTCGGAAAGGATGCCCGGCATTCGAAAATCGCAACTTCGTGCCGGGAATAACACTCTTCTAATTTGGTTTGTGTCGCCGCGACGCGGTATCGCGAAACGACATAACAACCCTATAATGCCGCGGAAGGCGAATGGGCGCCGGGGAACACATCCACCGATGCGGGCGATTCTCACATCCCTGTTTTTGTGCAGTGCGTTCGCCTTGGGCCCTGTTCGGGCTGAGCCGTCGGCCGAGATCATCGCCCATGGCAAGGCACTCACCGAAGCGGGGGATTGCACGAGCTGCCACACCGCCGATCCCCTAAAGCCGTTCGCCGGTGGCAAACGGATCGATACGCCGTTCGGCGCGATCTATTCGCCAAACCTGACCCCGGACCGCAATACCGGCCTTGGTTTTTGGAGCGACCAGGATTTTCTGCGGGCCCTGCGCCTTGGCGTGGCGCCCGACGGCTCGCATTATTACCCCGCCTTCCCCTATCCGAATTTCACCAAACTGACGCGC
>Ga0073928_10010372_pt1 | contig 11112 bp, 7 predicted proteins | sample PaiPotPPA55metaG_FD_76969 | JGI IMG/M metagenome (GOLD analysis project Ga0073928, IMG submission 76969) | Iron sulfur acid spring bacterial and archeal communities from Banff, Canada, to study Microbial Dark Matter (Phase II) - Paint Pots PPA... ...
GGCGAGGAAGTCATTGATGCGACCGCCCGCTTCTTCCACCAGCACCAGGCCGGCCAGGCAATCCCAGGAATACATGTGTGTCTCGTAGCAGGCATCGACGCGGCCTGCGGCCACATTCGCAATGGCCAATGCGCCCGATCCTGCTCCGCGAATGGCGGCGCCGGTGCGGATCACTTTGTCGAGCATGGCGAGATACACTTCCTGCGGCTGGCGCGAGGCGCGGCCCACTTCGAGAAGCGATCGCTCCAATCCAGTTGTTGTGGAGGTTTTGATCGGCTCGCCATTCAGGGTCGCGCCCAGGCCCGTGGCGGCGGCAAACAATTCATCACTCATGGGCTGATAGATGACGCCGATCGACGCTTTGCCCTTGAGTACGAAAGCAATTGAAACGCAGAAGTAGGGAATGCCGCGCGCGAAGTTGGACGTGCCATCAATGGGATCAACCACCCAGGTGCAGTCGCTCACCTGGCCGCCATCCTCTTCGCCGAGAAACGTGTCTTCGGGACAGGCGCCGAGCAGCCGCGAGCGGACCAGCTTTTCGACTTCTCCGTCGGTCGCTGTGATGTAGTCCTGCGGTCCCTTGAACTTGTAGATCACGTTCTCGCGGTCGAGGAAGCGGCGCTTTTGCAGGGCGCCTGCTTCGCGCGCAACCGCGCACGCAATCAACAAACGATGTTGCAGTGAAAATTCCAAGGGCTTCCCCTGTCTCGCGTGGTCATTCCAAGCCAAGAATCACAGGCCATGCCAAATGTGCCCGCGTTGTGAACGGAGTGGACTTAGATACCTTTGCCGTCGGCTGCGGGATCCTTGTCGCTGATCTTCTCGGCTACGGATTTTGCCTGGGTGAAGAGGAGCAGGTAGTCAGGGCCGCCGGCCTTTGAATCCGTGCCGCGTATATTGAAACCGCCAATGGGATGTGCGCCCACCATCGCTCCCGTGCATTTGCGGTTGAGGTAGAGGTTGCCAACGTGGAACTCGGAGGAGGCATGGTCGAGTCGTGCGCGGTCGGCGGTGTAGATGGCGCCGGTGAGGCCAAATTCGGTGTTGTTGGCGACGGCCAGTCCTTCCTCGTAGCTTTCCACCTTGATGAGCGCCAGCACCGGGCCGAAGATTTCTTCCTGGGAAATGACCGCGTCGGGGTCGATGTCGGCGATGACCGTGGGCTGAATGAAGTATCCACCGGCTTCGGTTACAACGGCTTCGCCACCGGAGACCAGACGGCCTTCGGCCTTGCCCTTGGCGATGTACTCGAGGATGCTGCGCATGGCGCTTTCGTTCACGACCGGGCCCATGTTGGGATTCGTGACCGGATCGCCGACGGTCAGCATCTCGACGCGCTCGCGGACCTTCTCGACAAATGCGTCGTAGACGGGGGCTTCGATAATGGCGCGGGAGCAAGCCGAGCACTTCTGGCCGCTGAAGCCAAAGGCAGCAGCCACCACCCCGTTGGCCGCATCGTCCACATCTGCATCGGAGCAGACCAAGATGGAATCCTTGCCGCCCATTTCAAGCACCGTCCGCTTGATCCAGATCTGGCCGGGCTGCGACTTCGCTGCGCGTTCGTGAATGTCCAGGCCAACCGGCTTTGAGCCGGTGAAGGCGATGAAACGCGTCTTGGGATGTTCGACGATGGCATTCCCAAACGTCGCGCCGGAGCCTGGGCAGAAGTTGACCACTCCGGCAGGCATTCCTGCCTCTTCGAGCACTTCCATGAACTGCGCGGCGATGGTTGGTGAGTCACTCGAGGGCTTGAGGATCACGGTGTTGCCGGTGACAATGGCGGCGGCGGTCATGCCCGCCATAATTGCGAAAGGGAAGTTCCAGGGCGGAATGACTGCACCCACGCCCAGCGGAATATACAGGAGCCGATTGCGTTCACCGGGAAGCTGGATGGGCGTTGTGGACTGCGCCAGGCGCAGAGCTTCGCGGGCGTAGAACTCGAGGAAATCAATGGTCTCCGCGGTGTCGGCATCCGCCTCGGCCCAGTTCTTGCCCACCTCATAGGTCAGCCATGCTGAGAATTCGAACTTGCGTTCACGGATGATTTCGGCAGCGCGCAGCAGCAGGGAAGCGCGAACTTCGACCGGTACCCGGCTCCAGGAATGGAACGCACGCTGGGCTGCATCCATGGCTTCCTGGGCATGTTCTGCGCCGGCCTTTTGATGAACACCGACCACCTGCGACGGGCGCGCCGGGTTGATCGACGTGATTTTGCCCGATGTCTTCTCGCGATGGCCGCCGATTATCAGGTCGTATTCGCGGCCCAGGTGGGTTGAAACGTGATTCAATGCATCGCGCATGGCGCGGGCATTGGCCGGCTCGGCAAAGTTGACAAAGGGCTCATTGACAAACTCGCCCTGGGGCGAGCGCAGCGCAATTTCGGGAATCATCGTGTAAGGCATACCCGATAAGTCTAGCTGACAAAGACGCGTGTTGCAGGGTGGGATGCGCAGGTTGACAGGGATATACGACCAATTTAGTCTCCATTTAGCCTGAATATCCGACACATTTGGTCCGGGTTATGAGACACGCTGGATCCGCGCCTCTCTGATTCGCCCATTTGTTCCAGCAACCGCTTCATCTACTTTGTGGGAGTTCCGCTCGATGTTCGTTCACCCATCTTTTCGTTCTTTTCTGTTCCGCCTGTTTACGTTCGCCCTCCTCCTGCCTGTTCCTTTTTGCAAGGCGCAGGAAAAGCCTTACTTTGTTACCTACTCCACCGATCTTGAAGAGCCAGGCAACCTGGAAATCGCGTTCAAAGGCCTTTCCGCTTCTCCGAAAGACGCGAATGCCTTTGCCAGCCACACCCTCGAAATGGAATATGGCGCCACCGCCTGGTGGACCACGGAGGTCTATCTCCAAGGCCAGTCCACCTCCAACGACTCGACCATCTTCAATGGGTTTCGCCTGGAAAACCGCTTCCGGCCCCTGCCGCGCGAGTACTTCGTGACGCCGGTGATCTACCTCGAATATGAAAATGTCAATGAAGCCGACAAGAGCATCATGGAAGTCACCGGCAACGATGGGATTGGGGATTTTCGCGTCCCCAATGCTGAGAGCCGCGCTACGGTTGCTCATACCGTGGAGGGCAAGCTGATTCTTTCCAGCAATGTTGGCGGGTGGAATTTTTCGGAAAGCACGATTGCGGAGAAAAACCTCTCCAACCATCCATGGGAGTTTGGCTATGCTCTTGGAGTGGCGCGCCCCCTGGCGCTCACCGCCAGTGCGGCAGCGTGCGTGTTTTGTCGTCAGAACTTCGATGCCGGCGCCGAGATCTATGGTGGTCTCGGCACCCACGCCAGCTTTGGACTGCACGACACGTCCCACTATGCCGGGCCGGTCGTCGACTTTCGTATCCCCAACGGCCCCACTCTCAGTTTTTCGCCCCAATTCGGGTTGAACGACAACAGCGTGGGAACACTGTGGCGATTCAAGCTGTCCTACGAACTCCAGCAGATTCGCGATATCTTCAAGAGAAAGGACGCGCAATGACACGCCGCACTCTTCCCCTCTTTTTGTACCTCTTACTGGCTTCTTTTGCCGTGACTGTCCATGCCCAGGCCGATGGCAAGTGGCTACACCGCGTGCCGGACGAAGATCGTGCCCGCACCAACCCGTTCGCTCACCAGTCCCAGCCTGCCGCGGCGGGCAAGCAGCTCTTTGGACAGAATTGCTCCAAGTGTCACGGTGCTGACGCGAATGGGCACAACAACCGTCCAAGCCTGCGCAGCGAGCGCATTCGTCACGCCACGGATGGGGAGTTGGCCTGGATGCTGAAGAACGGCAACCCCTACAAGGGCATGCCGCCGTGGAGCTCGTTGCCTGAACAGCAACGCTGGCAGATCATCGCCTATCTGCGGTCGCTGCCGTCAGCCGGCAAACCCTGAAGCTGGTTAGGGCCTTCTCATGGAGGGCCCTAGGGCAAAATTAGAGCGACTATACCCAGCGGAGGAATGGCTAGACTGCACTTTTTATCTAAATGCTACCTGGCCGGACTTTCCCGGGTACACCTGCTCTGATTTTGCTTTAGTGAGTGCCCGGGCTTCCAATGACCGAAGTACCGGGCGGTTTCAGTGTTGACCCTCAAGTTGGCTCGCGTTTTCGCCGAAACCAACTACAGGAATGCTTGTCCCTCGCGCGGGCTGGCCTCGAATGGACTGGTTCGCGGCAAGCGATGGAGTTCATCATGAGCACCTTGTCCATTCCGCCCGTATCGAGCGTCGGTTCCGGTGTTGACTTGGCCGCCGCCAACTCCCCCGGTTTGCAACAAACGGCGTTTAACAATTTGCTCAGCCGACTGCAGCAGGCTATTTCTGCCGGGAATCTGTCTTCGAGCAAGGTTTTGCTACTTGCGCTGGATGCGTTGCCGCCAACCGGCGTCTCGGAAATTGCCGCGTTGAGCAAATTCCTTTCTGGCGTTGGGGCCGCGCTGGCCAGTGGCAGCATACAAGATGCGAATCGCGCATTGAGTGCATTTCACGTCGCCAGCAAACAGGTTGTCGAAAGCTCTCAGCCTTCTTCTGCTGTCCCTGCTGCCGCGTCCACCATCGCCAATCACCTGGTACAGAGCCAGCTGCAGTTGAACCTGGTTTCGGCACTGCTGCTGCCGCCTGGGTCGAAAGCGCCCTCGGGTAGCGATGCGACGGGCTCGATCAACAGCCTGATTGCGTTCCTCAACACCGCGTATGGGAACAGCAGTGCTACTTCAAGCGCACCTGTGAATTCGTCGCAAAGCCCTTACGACACGCTGGTTTCTGCGCTGGCCGCTAATCTGGCCGCCGGCGTCAGCACGGCCGGGCCGGCGTTGGCGTATTTGCAATCCAAAGGAAGCCTGGTCAGCATGGAGGCCTGACCGGGCTCCTCGGTTGCCACCGCACTTTACGAAGGCAACCTTATACGCCTTCCATGAGCTTGTCGGTCTGCTTGCTCATTTTGGCGGTGCGCGCAATCTTGTCCCAGTTGAAGGGCCGTCCGTCAATGGCTCGTTTAATGGTCTTGAACAGCACCACCGAAAACACCTGACGATACGCGAACCGCTGCAACCAGATGTGGAACAGCAGCCAGCCGTCGCCTTTGTTTGCCGGGTGCTTGGGCTCCAGGCTGAACGCTACCGAGGAAGTTACGAAATCGATCACCATGAAGGTAACGAAATAGGCCAGCAGCTTCTCAAAGCTGTCCGCACTGGCTGCGTCGCGGTGAAAATAGCGATTCCAGAAGAACTCTCCGATGCCGAAGACGAACATCAGGTCGATGAAGGGAGACACCAGCGGCAGCAGCATTTGAAACACGACGATGTTGGGCAGGGCGAAGAAGCCCATCGCCTTGTTGCGCGTGAAGGCAGCGCGATGCTTCCAAACGGCCTGCAAGGTTCCGAACGACCAGCGGAAGCGCTGCCGCATCAGCCCCTTGGCATCGATGGGCGCCTCGGTAAAGGCGAGGGCGCGATCTTCGTAGACGACTTTGAGCCCCTGCTCCAGCAGGCTCATGGTGAGGTCGGCATCTTCAGCAACGGTGTTCAATGGATATCCGCCGGCCTTACGCACCGGCTCCGTACGCCATGCGCCGATAGCTCCGGGCACGACTGTCACCACGTTGAACAAGTCCAACGCGCGCCGTTCGAAGTTCTGGCTGGTGATGTATTCGAGAGCCTGCCAACGCGTCCACAGGTTCACGCGGTTGCCCACCTTGGCGTTGCCTGCCACGGCGCCCACCAGGGGGTCCTTGAAATGCGGCATTAGCTTGGCGATGGCGTCTGAGGCAATCACCGTATCCGCATCGATGCCGACGTAAAACTCCTCGGTCAACTGTTCCACTGCATAGTTCAACGCTGCGGCTTTGCCGCCGTTGGCCTTGGTTAGAACCGCAACCTTCCCAGTTGCGATTTCAGGCCCATACGCTTCGCGGGCAACCTCTGACGTGCGATCGCTTGATCCATCGTCAATGACCACGACGTGCAGGTTTGGATAGGTCGAGTTCAACACGGACCGCACCGTGCGCACGATAACTGTCTCCTCGTTGTAGGCCGGTACAAGTACCGCAACGGGAGGGGCAAATCCTGGTGTGCCTTCTTTGTGCTTAAGCAGGCGTTCAATGATCGCGAGCACGCCGATTACGATGAGCCGCGCACTCATCAGCACATCGCCCACAAAGAAGACGAACACCACGAAATGACCGAAGAGAGACAAGATGCTGAAAGCTACCGAGTCGGCACGCGCCCGCCAGTATTGCAAGCCGGTGATCTGAGGCATTACCTCTGCCCGGGTCTTGCCCATCAACTCCGAGACCGGCACGATGGTATAACCTCGCGCCCGCAGCGCGTCGATCAGCACCGGCAAGGCGGCTACTGTCGGCGCCCGATTGCCGCCGCCATCATGCATCAGGATGATGCTGCCCTGGAACTGCGGATTGTCCTTGCGATTATCGAGTTGCTGCAGCACCGAGGTGGTGATCTCCTGCGGAGTTTTGCGTGGATGCTCGTTCCAGTCATCGGTGTCGATTTTGTTGCCAACGATGGTGTAGCCCATCTGCTGCACGCGATAGGCGGGCTCGGCCTGGTCATCCGTGTCCGGCTCTTCGTCGATGTCGTAGGGTGGGCGGAAATACAGCGGCTGAATTCCGAGCTTGCTGACGAATAATCGCTCGGTGAGGTTGAGTTCCAGTTGCAGCTGTCGTGTCGAAATTTCACTGATGTCGGGATGGGTGTAGGTATGGTTGCCGATCTCATGGCCTTCGCGAACGATGCGCTGCATCAGTCCAACGTTCTCCTGAGCCTGGGAGCCGATCAGCATGAACGTGCCCTTCACGTTCTTTTTCTTTAGAATGTCCAGGATCTTCGGCGTCCAGGTTGGGTCGGGCCCGTCGTCGAAGGACAGGGCCAACTCGTTGGGATGATAGCCGTACTTTTCGACGCGGTAGCTGGCTGGATATTCATCCATGTGCTCGTCGATAATCAGCCTTCGTCGTAGATCGGGCTCGTCGGTATCCAACTGCACCACACGCTTGCCATTCTTGGGTGTGTTGGTGATGCGAATGACGTCGCCGGTGCCTTCGTCATCCACGTCATGCCCGGGAAGCACATTGCTCAGGGCGGTCAGCGCATCAGGACTACTTGGCTTGTCCCAGATGGCCCAGATAGAGCGATCTTCTCTCCCAAGTACCCACAACGCGAAGGTTTGGATGCCTAATTCGTGGGCACCGCGCATTTCATCCAGCGTCGTCACGCTGTCGAGGAACCAGACCACATGGCGAATATGCCTGTCCTCGTCAATGAAGGAGTAGTGCGGGTTCAGTGAGTCATAGTCCAGATCAAGGTCGACGTCTGCATCGGCGGCTCGCTGCCAGGCTTCCTGTACGGGCAGATCTTCGGTGTTCAGAACTTTGGGCTTGGGATGTGTCTTGTCCTTGGGATCGGGTATGGACATGGTCCAGTCGTATCCGTAGTTGCCCAGCGCGCAGACGATCTTTTGCTTGGGGACCACTTTCAAAGCACGTTTGAGATTGTTGAGAAACCAGGTCTGGGACGCGATCGGTCCTGGATCGCTCTCTACCTCATGTTCGTCGTAGTTCATGATGATCAGACCGTCGGAGTTGGCGGCCATGCGCTTTAAAGTGTTGTCGTCCGCGGAGACCTCGACGCTGACGTACAGCGTCAGATTGCGCGCATGCATGTCCGCGTAGAGTTCCTGGATGAACTGTTGGTAGGCGTCCTGGGCGTTGTCGGGGAAGTTTTCGAGGTCAAGCGAAAGACCCCGATAGGCAGGCATTCCCGCGAAGAAGGTCATGATCTGTTTGCGCAGCGCTTGACGTTTGACGGGATCCAGGACGACTGCGCCGATGGCCGGGTCGAAGCTATGGTTCTGCGGGTTGTAGCTGCTCAGGTTGGGAAAGACTTCGGTGTTTTCCTTGGCTGCCGAGATCACGTTCTTGATCTTGTTCAGATCGTCGGGATCATGCACGCCGTGGTTATCGACCAGACGATATTCGCGGGTGTCGTCGCTGCTCTCGCCCATCAGGTTGCCGTCCGGCTCGGAAACATGGAGCCAATTAGGAAACACGATGTCGATCTGGTGCACGTGTTCCTTGAACGAGGAGTAGCTGGCCGCGTCGTCCGGAAGATAGTAGGCGGCTCGAATGCCTTCATTGGTGTTGAAGGGAATATCGGAGGCCTTGAGATTGGTCTTGCGGCGGGCCGGCTTCTCTCTCGCTTTTTCTGCTCGAATCAGGTCAGACTGCCGGTCGTGCAATGCCTTGTAATTGTGTTTCGGGGAAGGCAGCAGCAATTCCGGCAGATGTTGCTGGCGCAGCACGTTGAAGATGAAGACTGCCACCACCACCGTGACGGTGACAGCGGAAAAATCCAGGATGCGACGAAGGCGCTTCCAGCGTTTGCGTTGCGGATCGAAGAAAATCTGGCGTTCGGGCATGAGGGAATCGGAAGCCTTTGTCGAAGGTGCATGGGTTGGGCGGCGCGAACGCTCGCAAACGCTACATCCTGGGCAGGCAGACTCCGGCTCAAGCCGCGTCCGCGGTTACACTCGAATCGTATGGAAGCAGGTGCGGTGCGTCAATTCAAGGCAGGACAGAATCCAAAAACGAGCACTACAAATTGCGCAGGGTCACGGCTGGTCAATTCGGAACTCTTTCTGACCGTCCCGCGTATGCGAGCCGATCGCGAATCCGAAAGGGCAGCAACTCTGGTTGGCGGGCGCTCATGAAATCGGCGCACACTCCTGCTATCAGTGTAAGCTGGCCGCGCCGACTTGTCTGGAGGGGACTTTTCGCGCTTGCTGGAGGCCTGATCCTTCGCCTGTGGATGTTTAGGGCGTTTCCACAGGGACAGGGCGACGCGCTGATTTATGGTAATTTCGCGAAAAATGTGCTCCTGCACGGCCAATTCGCCATCACCGACGGCAGCGGGGTCATTCATTCGTCGCTGATTCGCCTGCCCGGCTATCCGTTGTTCCTGGCCGCCTGCTTTCGTGTCTTCGGAGTGGACCACTACAACGCCGTTGCCTACCTGCAGATCGCCCTGGAGCTTGGCGCCTGCGTGCTGCTGGCCGATTTTGTTCGCCGTATCAGCACACCACGCGCTGGTCTCAATGCCCTGTGGCTGGCAACCATGTGCCCCTTCACGGCGGTCTATGCCTCGGCGCCGCTGACCGAGTCGCTGACCTTTGACGTGATCTGCCTTGCGCTGTGGTCGCTGCAGCGGACATTGGTGGTCTGGGAAGTTGCTCAGAACCAACTGGCGCGTCGCGATCGACCGGCCTGGCCGTTTCTTGCCTTGTTCACCGTGGCCATCAGCGTTGCGGCCATGTTGCGCCCGGACGGAGCCTTACTCGCCTGTGCGTTGTGGCCGGCCCTGACTTTTTCACGCAACCGAGAGATTCCATTGGCGCGCGCTGTGCGGTCTGCCATCCTGTGCGGAGTGGTTTCCATTCTGCCCTTCGCGGTCTGGGCTGGCCGCAATTGGCATACCTTCCATGTGTTCGAGCCGCTGGCTCCGCGGTATGCCAACGATCCGGGCGAAGACCCGCACCTCGGCTGGCAGCACTGGGTGAAGACCTGGTGCCTCGATTTTGCCTGCACAGAGGAGGTGTACTGGAACGTGCCCGACAGCCCGCTGGATTTCAACGACCTGCCGGCTCGCGCCTTCGACTCGCCGGAACAGCGTCAGCAAACGGCCGCCCTGGTAGCCGACTACAACAAGAACCAGGACCTGACGCCGGACCTGGATGCTCGGTTCGAATCCCTTGCCCGGCAGCGTGCAGCGGAGCATCCTCTGCGCAATGCCATTCTTCTGCCCATGGGCCGGCTTGCCGACATGACCTTTCGTCCGCGCGTCGAGAATCTCACCATCGACCTGCATTGGTGGGAGTACCACCATCACCGCGCGGAGACGCGCTTCAGCTGGGTCTATGCAGGGGTAAATGTCCTGTTCCTGCTGCTCGGGATCATCGGCTTCTTCTACCGGCCGCGCCTGTGGTCCTACATGGCGGCCTATCTAGTGCTGCGCAGCTTTCTGCTGCTCACCATCGAGGCGCCCGAGACGCGTTATACGCTGGAGTTCTTTCCCATACTTTTTGCCACGGGAGGCATCGCGTTACAGCGTATCTTCTCGCGGCGAATTGCCCCGCGAATAGACGGCTCGCGGGAAAGCCGGGTCACCGGTTGATGATCTGCGTTCCGGGCGCGGTCTTCAGGTCGAAGGATTTTGCCGGCACCGGTGCATTCAACTTGACGTTGTGATAGGTAGCCACGCGGTAGTTGCCAGAGTTGTCGAAGAATTGCTGCTTCACCGCCAGCCCGTTGTCCAGGTCAACCCAGAGAAACACCTTGGGGAAGTTGTTCTTGACGCTCGCGTCTTTGGGGATCAGCGCCAGCTTCGCGGTCGCCTTTCCGTCCACGTTCTCGGAACCGGCGTAGGAGACGTCCCAGTTCTTCTGCAGATCCTTGCCGCTGCCGCCGAAACCGACAGTGAGGATGGTGTCGGCTTGGCTTTGATTCTTGTCGGCTTTGAAGACACTCATCTGCTTCTGCATGGGCTCGTAGAACTTGAGCAGACCAGCGGCATAGACCACGTCCTTTTCGACAGGTTTTCCATTGTCTGTCTTCAGGTGCAGCGCCATCTGCAGTTGACCGTTCTGGCGCTCGAAGAGAACAGTGCCGGTCTGTGTGTCGGTGTCGAGAATCGGCTGTGTCTGCGTATTCTCCGAAGTAATGTCGGCCTGTGCAGACTTGAACTTTACCGAGGCGGAGTCCAGTTTGCTCAACACGCCGGTCAGGTCATCCGCGGCTCCGGCTGCGGTAGTCATGCCAATGGCTGCCACAAAAAGCGCCGAAAGGACGATACAAGAAAAGCGATGAGTACGAAGGGATTTCGCCGAAAAAGTCATAAGTCCCCCGACTGAATAGATGAGCCAGCCAATACCAAAGATGCCAACGAAAGAGGGGCTACTTGTGCGCCCAGACCTTCCAGGCCACTCGTTTGCCAGTGGTGTCGGCGACCGTCTCCCATTTGACGACAAACACCGCGTCACCGGTGACCGGTTGGATGGCCTGGTGCAGCGCTTTGCGAACTGTGTTTTCACTGGCCGACGAATCGACCAAGAC
>Ga0073928_10010373_pt1 | contig 11112 bp, 13 predicted proteins | sample PaiPotPPA55metaG_FD_76969 | JGI IMG/M metagenome (GOLD analysis project Ga0073928, IMG submission 76969) | Iron sulfur acid spring bacterial and archeal communities from Banff, Canada, to study Microbial Dark Matter (Phase II) - Paint Pots PPA... ...
ATCGCCGGGCGTCATTCCGAGGACGCGCCGCATGCACCGCGCCATGTGGCTCTGGTCTGCAAAACCGAGATCTAACGCAACATCACTCGCGGCCCTTCCCTGCAGGAGAAGGCTTACTGCGGCTTGCACGCGGCGCTGCACGACGTATTGATGAACCGGTACGCCGAGCGATTCTTTAAACAGCGATTTAAAATGAGACGCGCTCACACCGGCAATCTGGGTCAATTCGACCAGAGTTAGATTCTGTCCCAGATTATCACCGATGTAGTCGAGAACGCGGCGTAACTCTCGGCTGGAGAAACCGCGCTTGATTCTGTGCGGTGCGATTGGAGCGTAACGGCGCAGCAAATGAGCCGCCAGCGCCGTACCCAAGCTGTCCGCGTATAAGCGATGCGAGGCTTCGCCCTCCTCGAGTTCGGCGGCGATTGCCCAACAAATGTGCTGAATGTGCGGATCGGTGAGTTGCAATTGTGGTTCAATGAATACCAGATCGCTGTTGAGCCCCATGCCATCCGCTGCCGTCCGTACGAGCGATGGGCTCAGATGGATACTCAGCGTCGTGGTAGGGCCCTCGTCTTCCCAACGTACGGAACAGCCGAGCGGTACGACGTCGATATCGCCTGTCGCTTGCAGCCGGCGGTGAAGCCGCCCGTCACAACGGCAAGTTGCGCGCACGGGCGGCCCGACGGTCATGCTCACATGGTGGCTCGCGCTGGGCGAGAACTCCATCACACCCCCGAACGTGTCGTAGATTGCAGCGTCAAACCCAGTCCAGAGGCGCCCCGAACTCGTGGCTTTTAGCGCGTGCACCATGTCGCTCATCCACGTTTCATAACAATTACTCCGCGAGAGCTGTGACCGGCGCCGCTTGCTTCTATTGCCGCTTCAGTGCGATAACCGCTGCGCGATCGCGCGTCATGATGAGGACCTCGACGCGATCCGCATCGGTGTAACTCGCGGTATACGAGCCTTTTTGTTGGCGCACGGCTTGAATCGCTCGTGCGTTTCCCGCTTTGACTTCAACGTCCAACGCGTCGAGGGGATGCCCCGTTGTCGCATTGGCGAGATTCAAAGAAAGCGTACGTCTTAGCGGCGAGAGCAGATTCTGCGCGACGCTGCCCTTGACCAGCAGGTTTCCCGCAACCTCGGAGAAGTTTTGCCCCGAGGAGCACCCGGCCACCAGGAGCGCCAACGCGGGGGCCGCCGCCTTAAACTTGTTCACGCGCATATCGTAGGGCGTGAACCTTACGATTTGCTTAGTAAGTTCTGCGTTTTGTCCAAGCGGTCTCTCAGAGCGACGACCTATCATGGACACCATGAAGTGGCAAATACAGTCCTGGCCGGAGCCCTGCGTCTTGACGATTTCCGGAGATGTCGACGTAACGTGCACCGAGGCACTCGCCGGCATTCAGAAGGAACTGGCCCCCTCGTCGCGCGTCGTCATCGACGTTGCGGATTTGGAATACGCCGACACGAGTTTTCTTCGCTTCCTTCTACACTTAAAGAAGCACGAGAACAAATCCGAGCGCGACGCCATCAGGTTGGTGCATGTGAGCCGGCGGCTGCGCCGCCTGCTGGAAATTACGGGCTTGGGGCGAGTCTTCGCCTGCGATGACATGGCTGCGCACGCGGCGTTAGCGCGAATCTAACGCGTTGTTCCGAGCGCCTTATCCTCGTCTAACCAGACGTCGCGTATCGATAAACGAGAGGCGTGCTTCGGATACGCGCCATTAGGAAACTGCGCTTCCCACGCGTGTGCGCGCACAACCAGATATTCGAAGTTCTCCCAAAGCGATGAGTCGCCGTTCCGGCGGCGTATCGCGATGACGGGCTCGACGATGCGCCACGCAAAGATGAGCCGCGAGGAGTATACGTCCATGAAAGGCTCCTCCGGAATTAGCCGATGTTTGATGAGGCTGCCGACCCACTCGTACGAGTTAGCCATGTTAAGCCAGGGATTCTCTTCGCGCTCGAACGTCGCGTCTTCTATCGATCGACGATATTTTGGATCCGGCAATTTCTCCTTGAGCATGACCTTGGCTCGATCGGCGTACTCGTTGAATAGGGGATCTTCGACACGGCTCAGGACATCGAGGAGTCCCGTCAATTGATTGCCGTCACGCATATGCTTCAGCTGAATAAGTGCTGCAATTGCGGTCGCCGCAATGACGATGAAGGTGCCGAAACTCGCGATGGTGCCCCAAAACTCAAGACTCATGGTGCTCCAATGCGGCATGAGTTTGCCCCGCGCCTGCGAACGCTCAAGCATGAGAAAACTGTGGTGGTCCGCCGCAGTGGCGGCTATAGTCCTATCGAGCGGTTATGCTTGGGCCGGCAGCATGGCGCCTGCGAGAACGAAGATCGTCACGTTCAAAGCGGCAGCAATGAAAAGCACGAAAACCTTGCGCGGGAATTGCTGGACGAGTTCGATTGCCTCGCGTCGGTCCGATGCGTACCGATGCATGGTCGGCGACAGTATTCACGATCCATGCTTTGCAATAAATGCGAAAACCGTGGCGTGTCCGCTCGATGTAGCGGCAAACACGGGAATACGAATCGCGCTTACCGATCCGCTTCCAAAATCGAACGGCGGGAACGCTCGCAACGCGTGGATGATGCAGCTTGCAGGCGGCGCGACGTGCAACATAGGCACCGGCACGGTCATTCCGGACTACCCTTTCTATTGGACCGGAAATATGGTATGCGCGGCGCCGAGTTCGAGTGCAAACGCGCACGTCGTATTCGTGCAGTGCGGGCGGCCGAAGAACGGCATGACCGTTACGGGAACCGGGCACTATTTGGTGACGGTGATGTACGACTGATAAAGCCGCCCACACCCAGTAATGCGTAGCTGACGCGGGCAAGGAGCGGTGCGCCCCGTCGACTCTTAGCCCCGGTTCTGGGCCGACTCGATATTAGCCTCTAGAGACTAGGCTGTAAGGTCTGGTCCGTCCCGCGGCGAAGGTGGGCCACGTGAATTTTCTGTTCTTTCTCATCTCGCTGCTATTTGCAAACAGCAGGCCACACAGCCCGTCCGGGGCGGCCCCAAGCCCGTCGCCTCTTTCCGGCCAGTATCACCCCGTGCCACTCCCGGGGCATCCCCCCGATACCGGCGGCGGCATGCCGCCTAGGCGCGCCGGTCATTGAAGACTAGCCCGCCGCAAGTGGCCGCCGTACGGAATCGGCGCGCAGCGGCATGGGAATCCGAAATGGCAGAATTGTTCGACGCGGGCCGTTTTAGCGACGCCGCCGCTCTGTTTGACGATCGTGCGCGAGAACAGAGGCCGACATTCGAAGCCTCGCTTCGGCGCGCCCATCTGCACTTGCGCGTGAATCCGCCCCAAGCGTTGTCGATATTGAATGAGCTCCATCCGCGCCATAATACAGCGGAATTCGTCCGGCGCGAATCGTTGCTCGGCGAAGTGCAGGCGCTCGTCGGCGACTATGATGCGGCAGACGAGCGTTTCGAGGCCGCGCTCAAAACGGCACGCGCGTTGAACGATGGAGAATTGATCGCAAACGTCGGATATCGCATAGGGCGACGGTTCATCATGGCCAACGCTCCGGCGCCGGCACGTGAAGCTCTTGAACTCGCTCGCGCCGGGCGCTCTGCAGAAGCCGCAATGGACGCACTGCATTTGGAAACGTTCGTGCTCAGCCGCGAGGGGCGGCCACGCGAACAGGCCGGACTGCTCGTGGAGTTGCTTCGACGAGTGAATCCGGATCAGCCGCAGCACATGGTGCACCGCGCTTGGGCCACGCATTCACTCGCAGCGCTGGCACGCGAGCTCTATCTTCCCGAGGCAATCGCGGAAGTCGAACGGCAGTTGAGCGGGACACCCTGGCCAGACGATTGGCGGATCAATCGCTTTCAAGCAGTGAAGGCGCTGGCGTGGGCGAAAGCGCTGCAGGGCGATTACTTCAATGCGTTTCGTTACTTAAAAGAGAGCCGCGGACTTGCAACCGATAATGCATGGCGCACAATGGCGTTTTGCGATCGCGCATATCTTGCCTCTGCAATCGGCGAAGAGCGCTGGTCGCGGCAAGAGATGCTCGAGGCCGAAGAATGCGCCGAGCGATGGGATTGGGATTCAACGCGTGACGAACAATCGGTCGCGCTGCTGCTGCTGGCGGAGCTGTTCGTGCGGGTCGATCCCGCCAAGGCATCGGCGTTTGTCGCAGAGTTCCGGCACATCGGCGAGCTCGGCGATGCTCGGCTGTTGTATCGTGACGACATTCGTTTCAAGGCGCTCGTCTCGTACACGACCGGTGTCGTCGACGCGGCGCTCGGACAACGCGCGCTCGCAAAACGCCGTCTGGATGAAGCCCTCAAAGCATATGAAGGGATGGGGTACGATTGGCGCGCCGGGCGAGCTGCCTTGCGCCTCTTCGACCTCACGCATCAGCCACAATATTTGAACGTCGCCGAAGAGAAGTTGCGTCAATATTCATCGAGCTGGCTCTACGATGAACTGCGAGCGCGGCGCGGCAAGACGAGCGGCGCGCCAAAGCTGCCGCCAATGCAGCAGCGCGTTTTCGGCTATCTGTGTCAGGGGCTCTCGAACGTGGAAATCGCCCGCGAGCTCGGACGCAGCGAATTCACGGTTGCCAATCACGCCAAGGCGGTGCTGAAGGCCTTCGGTGTGCGCAGCCGCAGCGCGCTCATCGCCGAAGCGATGAAGCGGGGTTTGGTCTAGCGGTTTACGTCATCACATGCCGCGCGGTCTGCCGATCTCACCGGTGACGCGATAAATCTGACCGCGCCAGATAGCGGTCCCTTCAATCCAGTTTCCCTGAATTTGTCCGTTGAAGGAAAACGGTGAAATGCCCATTCCGATATCGAAGTGAATTGTATTTCCGCTGACGCCGCCGGTAACGGGCGTAATACGATTCACGAACGGATCGTCGGGCGTGATTGAAAGTCCGCGATAGGTGCCGTTGATGATCCCGCTGCTGTCAATCTTCAGCTGCAGCCATCCGACATACGGCATGTGCGGAAGACCGAAGGCCGGTTCGTACGAAATAACGTAGGAGACTTGTCGCGCGCTCGAGCGCGCGGTGACGGCAGTCGCGGGCGCCGGTATAGAAAATCCGCTCGCCAGCAGCGCCGCGACCAATAAATAACGTAAGGTCTTCATCTCACCATTCTACGTCGATACGCGGCAGCTTGGTGGACACATCGAGCGAAAAAATTTTCCTTAATGATAGCGCGAAAGATCGAAGCTGAAACTGTACGCGCGGCCGTAGTCATTTTGAAATCTATACGTGATCGAACCAACCCAGCGCTCTTCGACCCGCGCGACCTCGCACGATGTAGGACGGAAGCGGGCATTGCGGAGTAGTTTTGAGCATGCCGCGTGCAGCAAGTAGATCCGCAGCCAACTATCTTCCAAAGACCTTTTCGCTAAAAGCGCTACGAGAAGCGGCCGCCCGGTGTCACGGGTGCGATTTATACAAGTATGCTACCCAGACCGTATTCGGCGAAGGGAAGGCCCGCGCAAATCTCATGTTTGTGGGCGAACAACCCGGCGATAGCGCAACGGAACCATAATCGTCGCCATCGAGGCAATCGCTATGACGATCCAGACGTAGGTGCCTAAGAGCCACACGGGGCGCGCTATTGCGCCGGCTGAATGCTTCAGACCAAGCGCAGAGTATGGTGCTCGCCGCTCAGTCGCGCATGCGATGACAACTTAGCTATGGAGAAGAGTGCATCTGTTCTCCGTGAGCGCGATGTTCGATCGGCCACTCGGAGAACGCGAATACAAAGAGCATGACGATGTTCACGAGTGGGACGAGCATCAGCAGGGAAAGCCAACCATTATACCCGGCCTTTGAAACGATGCGCCAGTACGGCACCATCATCACGATGAAGGCAACTAGACCGACAACGAGGCCAATTGTAAGGGCACCAGCAGCTGCAGCCGATGAATTGTCCATTCCTGTCCTCCGCGACGTGACTAAAACGAGTTAGCAACACGTTTTTGAGGCAGACTGACCAACGCCTTGCAGTGGCGATGTGTCTTTAGAACTACTCCGTACTCAAACGCGCTTGTCGGCGATGTCGACCGCTATTCGCCGGAAAGTGAGCCGGGTTCAACTACGACTGAGCCGGCTTCAATCGGTGCGTTTGCCGCAATGTCTGGGGCTTTGCCACCGTGTTCTTCAACCCAATGGCAAGCCCCAAAATGACCCGGGCGATATTCGTTAAACGGCGGAATTTCGACTTTACACCGTTCGAACGCGATCGGGCAGCGCGTGTGGAAACGGCAACCCGACGGCGGATTTACCGGTGAGGGAATGTCGCCGGTGAGAACGATGCGTTTGCGGCGCCTCTCGACGTGCGGATCGGGAATCGGAATGGCCGAGAGGAGCGATTGCGTGTACGGGTGCAGCGGGTTCTCGTAGAGATCGTCCCGGTTGGCGAGCTCCATGATCTTGCCGACGTACATCACTGCAACGCGCGTCGAGATGTGGCGCACCACCGAGAGATCGTGCGCGATGAAGAGATAGGTGAGGCCGAGCTGCGCTTGGAGATCTTCGAGCAGGTTGATGACCTGCGCTTGAATCGACACGTCGAGCGCGGAAACCGGCTCGTCGCAGACGATGAATTTCGGGTTGACTGCGAGGGCGCGCGCAATACCGACGCGTTGGCGCTGGCCGCCGGAGAACTCGTGCGGGTAACGGTTGGCGTGATACGGCTGCAGGCCGACCAAGCGCAGCAGCTCTTGCACGCGCTGTTGCGCCGCTTTGCCGTTGGCGAGATGGTGGATTTTTAGCGGCTCGCCGACGATTTCGCCGACGGTCATTCGTGGGTTGAGCGACGCGAACGGATCTTGGAAGATGATCTGCATCTCTTTGCGCAGTTTGCGGATCTCTTCGCGCGTACAATTTAGGATGTTTCTGCCGTCGAACCAGACCTCGCCTTTGCTCGCGGGCAGCAGGCGTAGAATGACGCGGCCGATTGTCGTTTTGCCCGAACCGGATTCGCCGACGAGGCCGAGCGTTTCACCGGGCGCGATCGCGAAGTCGACGCCGTCAACGGCCTTGACGTCGCCGATGTGGCGTGAGAGCAGGCCGGCATGGATGGGGAAGTATTTGTAGAGGTCTTTGACCTCGAGGAGATTGCCCGTTGATGCGTCGGGTTGCTTCAACGCCTCAGCCTGACTGCTGCTGCTTAGGTTCACACCTGGTCACCCGTGGAGGGTGGGACAGTGATGCCGGCTCCGCCGCCGGCGGTCGCCGGAGCGATGTCGCTTACGGGGGCGGTTGAAACGTCCACTGGGCGTTGATCTTTGGCGCGTTCGTCGTAGAGGAAGCAGCGCGCGACGTGGCCCTGGCCGAAGTCGTAAACGGAAACAGGTTCGTCGCAAATCGGCATGCGAAACCGGCAACGTGGTGCGAATGCGCAGCCCGGCGGTAAACGAAGAAGATTCGGCGGTTGTCCGAGAATCGGTTCGAGGCGGTGGCGTTCGCGGATGTCCAGCCGCGGAAGCGACGCGAGCAGTCCTTGCGTGTACGGCATCTTGGCATCGTCGAAGATCTGCTCGGCGGTGCCGTATTCCACCATGTTGCCGCCGTACATGACGAGCACGTTTTTGCAGACTTCCGCCACGATGCCAAGGTCGTGCGTGATCATGATGATCGCCGCGCCCGTATCGCGCTGCATCTCATTCATCAGTTCGAGAATCTGCGCTTGAATCGTGACGTCGAGCGCCGTCGTGGGTTCGTCGGCGATGAGCAGCTGCGGATCGCACGAGAGCGCCATCGCGATCATGACGCGTTGGCGCATGCCGCCGGAAAACTGATGGGGAAATTCTTTGACGCGCTTTTCAGGTGCGGGGATGCGCACCTTTTTGAACATCTCGATGGTTTTTTCCATCGCTTCTTTTTTGTTGTAACCCAGGTGCAGCTGCACCGCTTCGGAGACCTGCTCCCCGACGGTGAGCACCGGGTTGAGCGAAGTCATCGGGTCTTGGAAGATCATCGCGATGCGCCGGCCGCGGATCTGCCGCATCTCCGCTTCGCTCTTCTTCAACAGATCTTCACCGTCGAAGAAAATTTGGCTGGCCGGATCGATGTAACCCGGCCGTTGGATCAGACGCATGATCGAGAGCGCGTTGACCGATTTGCCCGAACCGGATTCGCCGACGATGCCGAGCGTAGAGCCGGCTTCAAGCGAGTACGACAGACCGTTCACCGCCGTCACCGGCCCGTCTTCGGTTTTGAATGTCGTGCGGAGATTTTTGACTTCGAGCAGGGGCATGCGTCGAGCTGCTAGATGCCGGTCAGTGAGAGAATCGTGCCGATGACGACGAATCCGATGGCAACGACGCCGGTCCAGCGTTTGAGGACCTCTTCACCCCCGGGACCTCCGTAGGCCGATTGAACCCGGCCGCCGATGGTGCCGGAGAGACCCTCTTGCTTTGTGGTCTGAATCGCCAACAGTCCGATGAGCAGAAGCGCGCAGAGCAAGAACAACCCCGCGAGTCCGTGCGTGAGCCAGCCGGCATGCAGCGACACCCATGTGCCGTGCGGCGCAGCCACCGGCCCGACAGGGATTTGAAGCGGGGGCGCGGTTGCAGAGTTTATCGGGCCGGCCTTAATGGGCGCGGCGGCTGCGAGCAGCAGGGAAATCAACCTTTACTCCTTCACCCTTTGGTGCAAAACAAGTTTTTGGGGGCCCCGGGCCCCCAAAGTATCGCCCGGGATTGTATCACGGACGGACGGGGGCGACAAGAATACTTGCTACCCTTGCAGCCACGTGCTCGCCGGTCAGCCCGAAAAGGGCGCGCTGCTTGGGTTGGGTGTCGTGCTGCACCAGCGCGTTGTTCGGAATGCCGATGCGTTCGATCGCCAGCCCAAGGCCGTGGTCTGAAACGAAATCTACGACTGCCGAGCCAAAGCCGCCTGCGAGCGAGTGTTCTTCTAAGGTAAGAACGTGTGAATGCTCTGTCGCGAGTTCCATCAGGAGCGCTTCGTCCAGGGGTTTGGCGAAGCGCATGTTGACGACGGTGCGGAGACCCTCGCTGTGGCTGGAGCCGTTGCCGGTATCGTTGTGGCGCAGTATGTCGTAAGCGTCGAGGGCCACGTCGACGGTGTTCCCATAGGCAAGGAGTGCGACCCCGGAGCCGCCGCGCAGCACCTCGGCACGGCCGTGCACGATCGGCGCGATTGGATCGCGGTGCTTGCCGCTTGTCGAGCCGCGCGGGTAGCGTATCCCCACGGGACTGCCTTGCTTAAGGGCGTGCTCGAGCATCGGTAAGAGTTCATCTTCGTTGCGCGGCGCCATCAATATCATGTTCGGCAGCGTGCGCATGTAGGCGATATCGTAAAGGCCCATGTGCGTCGGACCATCGTCGCCGACGAAGCCTGCGCGATCCATGCAGAACACCACGGGCAAATTCTGAACGCAGACGTCGTGCACGATCTGATCGTACGCGCGCTGCAAGAACGTCGAGTAGATTGCACAGACCGGTTTTAGCCCGCTCGTCGCGGCACCCGCCGCAAAGCAGACTGCATGCGCTTCGGCGATGCCCACATCGAAATAGCGATCGGGAAACGCTTTACCGAACTTCGCCAGGCCGGTGCCGTCGGGCATCGCGGCGGTGATTCCAATGACGCGTGGGTCGCGCTGCGCCACGGAAACCATCGCCTCGCCGAACGTTTGCGAGAACGTGAGCGGCGCGTCGGGTTTCTTGATAACTTGGCCGTTGGCTTTATCGAATGCGCCCAGACCGTGGAACGTGCGCGCATCTTTTTCCGCCGGCTCGTAGCCCTTGCCCTTGACGGTTCGCACGTGCAGCAGCACCGCACGTGGAATTGCCACGGCTGTATTGAGCGCGTCGACGACCGCGTCGTAGTTGTGGCCGTCGATCGGTCCCATGTAACGAAAGCCGAGCTCTTCAAAGATTACCGCGGCTTTTTCCGAGGGCGCGATAAAACGCAGCGCGCCCATCTCGGCCGATTCAAAGGCTTTTTTCGCAACGCCGCCCAGCGGAATATGATCCAGCACTTGTTTGCCGGTGGCGCGCGCGAGATTTGCGAGCGGCTTGCTGCGCAGCACCGAGAGGTACGAAGCGATCGAACCGACGTTGGGCGCAATCGACATCTCGTTGTCGTTCAATATGACGATGAAATTGGTTCGCAGTTGGCCGGCGTTGTTGAGCGCTTCGTACGCCAAACCGCCCGTCAGCGCGCCGTCGCCGAGCACCGCGACAATCGTCTCGGTGCGTTTGGCCAGATCCCGCGCTTTGGCCATGCCCAGCGCCGCAGAAACGCTCGTACTCGCGTGCCCAGCTCCAAAGACATCGTACTCGGATTCGCTGCGCATCGCAAAACCGGAGAGACCACCGCCCTTTCGGATTGTCGCGAAGCGGTCGCGCCGTCCGGTTAGCAGCTTGTGCACGTACGCTTGGTGGCTGACGTCCCACACGATGCGGTCCTTGGGCAGGTCGAGCACCCGGTGGAGCGCGAGCGTCAGCTCCACGACGCCCAGATTGGGCGCGAGATGCCCGCCGTTCTGAGCGCAAACCGCAATGAGCACGTCCCGAATCTCTTGAGCCAGCTTGTCTATCTCGGAGCGGCTGAGCTTTTTGACGTCGGCTGGTGAGTCGATGCGTTCGATCAGCATATTGCTACTTGGCTTCGCAGGGGGTGAATGAAGGTCCCCCGCCCCCGGCTGCCTGCCCGCCACAAGACGCCCGTGCAGGTGGTTGTTCGCTACGAGATCATCTACTTCGAACGCTCCAAATACACGATGCCGCGACGGTAGTCGAGCGTTATGACGAAATGCGAGAGCTTGTCGACTCACATTACAAGCACGGCGCGCGCTTCGACCTCTCCGCGTTTGAGCCGTAGCAGAGCCTGTGTCGCTTCTTCCAAGGGGAATGTTTCCGTGACGACTTTGACCTTGCCGGCAGCTGCAATCTCGAGTACGGCGCGCATCTGCTGACGATTGCCGATCACCGAGCCGACCATCTGCTTCTCTTCCGCAAATTGCATCGCGACCGCGTCGCCCGCGGCGCCGTTGACGACGATACCGCCGGGCTTCACGGCTTGGAGGGCCTGAACGAGCATAGCACCCGAAGGTGCAAAGACGATCGCAGCATC
>Ga0073928_10010374_pt1 | contig 11112 bp, 8 predicted proteins | sample PaiPotPPA55metaG_FD_76969 | JGI IMG/M metagenome (GOLD analysis project Ga0073928, IMG submission 76969) | Iron sulfur acid spring bacterial and archeal communities from Banff, Canada, to study Microbial Dark Matter (Phase II) - Paint Pots PPA... ...
AGCACCTGCCGGTCGAGATCGGCGATGCTGGGGCGCGCACGCCGGAATTCTTGGCGCTCAATCCCAATGGGCGGCTGCCGGTCATCGCCGATGGCGATTTCGTGTTGTCGGAATCGCTGGCGATCACGCTCTATCTCGCCAAGAAACATTCGTCCGGCAAGCTTTATCCCAGTTCGTTCGAAGGCGAGGCGCACGCCTGGCAATGGAGCTTTTGGGCAGTGGCGGAAGTCGACCGCGGCGTCAATATCTGGTCGCTGCATGCAGTGCGGCTGCCGCCACACGAGCGCAACGCCGCGCTGCGCGAGGAGGCGCTCAAAGTTCTTGCGGCCCCGTTCAAAGTGCTCGACGCGGCGCTGGCGCAGAATTTCTATTTACTCGGCCGGGAATTTACCGTGGCCGATCTCAATGTCGCCGCCGTTATCAGCCGCGCCGCTGCTATGGATCTTTCGGCGTGGCCGGACCTGAAAGCTTGGTTGACGCGCTGTCTCGATCGACCCGCGGCACGCAAGGCGCTGGCGCTCAAAACAAAATCCGACGAGGCAACGCCGGTTGAGGTCACTCGCCGCATCGCGCGGATCAATCGGCTATGAGCATCGGCTTATGAAAGTAGGCCAATGAAAGGAAGCCAATGAACGGAAACTTTGGCCCGTTCAATCCCGGCCAAGCGCTTAGCCAGGCCGTCGCTTTGCACCGGCAGGGGCAATTGCGCGAGGCTGAAAAGATTTACGCGCGGGTTCTTAAAGCCGCGCCCGGCAATTTCGACGCTCTCAATCTCCTCGGCGCGATCAGGATGCAGCAAGGTCAGTTCAGTGAAGCGCGGGGCCTGTTCAGTGCGGCGGTTAAAGCCAATCCGGGGATTGCGGCGGTGTGGTGCAATCTCGGCCAGGCCGAGTACGCGCTCAAGCGCCCAGCCGAGGCGCTGCAATACTTTGAAAAGGCGCGGGCGCTCGCGCCCGACGATGCCGACATCCTCTATCAACACGCCAACGCTTTATTGAGCTTGGATCGTACGCACGACGCACTTGCCGAATTGCAAATGGTGCTTGCGCGCAAACCGCAGCATTTCGAGGCGCGCCTTAACAGCGGGCTGGCGCAGGCCACGCTCGGCTTTTCCGATCGCGCGCTCGCCGACTTCGACGCGGCTTTGGCGCTGGCGCCGCAGCACCCGGTCGCGCATTACAATCGCGGCCTCGCGCTGATCCGGCTCGGCCGCTACGCCGAGGCCGTCGCAGCTAACGACCGCGCCATTGCCGCAGCGCCCCAGCATAGCGGCGCCTGGCTCAATCGCGGCAGGGCGATGGCGCAGCTCCACCGCATGGACGAAGCGATAAAGAGCTACGGCGAAGTGCTGGCGCTGCGCAAGGATCATGCCGACGCGCATTTCAACCAAGCGCTGGCGCTGCTCACGATCGGCGATTATCGCAGCGGTTTTAGCGAATATGAATGGCGTTGGCGGCGCACCGGCATGCCGCCGCAGAAGGGCCGCGGCCGGCCACTATGGCTTGGCGAATATCCGCTCGCTGGCAAAACGATCCTGCTCCATGCCGAACAGGGGCTGGGCGACACTATCCAGTTTACCCGTTTCGTGCCGCTCCTTGCTGCGCGCGGCGCCAAGGTTGTGCTCGAGGTACAGCCGGAGCTGAAATCGCTGCTGTCTGGTCTTGAAGGCGCTGCCGCTTTGGTGACGCGCGGCGAAACACCGCCGCCATTCGATGTGCATTGCCCGCTTGGCTCATTGCCACTGGCGCTCAAAACCGAACTGCACACCGTGCCGGCGCCGACCTCGTATCTGTCTGCCGACGAAGCGCATCTGAACAAATGGTCGGCGCGGCTGCAAAAAATCCCACAGCCGCGTATTGCCATCGCCTGGTCCGGTAATCCGGCGCACGACAATGACCGCAACCGCTCGCTGCCGTTCGGCAGTTTGGCGTCGCTATTCACAACGGCGGCGAACTTTATCAGCATCCAGCGTGATTTACGCAGTGAGGATGCGGCGCGCCTCGCCGCCGAAACACGCCTCACGCATCTTGGCGGTGAACTCGACGATTTCAGCGATACCGCTGCAGTACTGGCGCTGTGCGATCTGGTCATCTCGGTGGACACCGCGCCGGTGCATCTTGCCGGCGCCATGGGCCGCCCGGTCTGGGTGCTCGTCCCGTTCGCGCCGGATTGGCGCTGGACGCTCGAGGGAGAAACCACGCCGTGGTATCCGACCGCGCGCCTGTTCCGGCAGTCTTTGCCCGGCGATTGGAACGCCGTGATCGCACGCGTTGCCGCTGCGTTAAAGCTATTCGGATTGCAGAAATGAATTCGGTTTACCGTTTTCGCAAGGAGCGGCATTTCGCCAAGCCGCCGGAGGCGATCTGGCCCTTCGTCGCCGACAGCGCGCGCATCAACGAAATGGTTGGCTTCCCGCCTTATCGGGTCGAGGAGCGCCTTGGCGCCGATGGCCGCGTCCGGCGTATCGCCAGCGGCCGGCTCGGTCCGCTGCGGCTTGATTGGGAAGAGACTTTCGGCGAATGGCAGGAAAACCGCCGTGTCGTACAAACGCGCAAATTCCTCAACGGTCCGATCGGCCATTTTCAGGCCTGCGCCGAACTTGAACCCGAAGGCGCCGGAAGCCGGCTGGTGTTCTCGGCCGAAATTGAGTGTCGCGGCGCGTTGGGCTTGTTGGCGCGGCTGTCCGGTCAGTTCGCCCGCGAGCGTGACAGGCGTATTGCTGCCATCGAACGGCTGATCGATGAAGCCGGTGCCGCCGACAAAATTCCTGGTGCGCTCGCCGAGCCGGCAATAAAACCAGCGGCACGGCGGCGATTCGATTCGCTTCTTGCCGATCTCGATCGCGATCCGGCGAGCCATGGGCTTGGTCGGAAGCTTGCCGCGTTTTTGCTGCATGCGCCGAGCCTAGCGCTGCGCAACATTCGGCCGTTAGCCCTGGCGCGCTTGTGGCGCGCCGCGCCCAGCGACGCGGTCGAACTGTTCCTCGCTGCCCAGCGGTTCGGTATTGTGGCGATGCAGTGGGATTTACTATGCCCGCGTTGCCGCGGCGCCAAGCTGCGTGCGCGACATCTGCACGAATTGCCCGACGCGGCGCATTGCGCGTCCTGCAATATCGATTACCGGCGCGATTTCACCCGCAATGTGGAGCTAACATTCCATCCCGAACCGTGGCTGCGTCCGCTGCCGCAAGGCGAACTATGCCTGCTCGGCCAAGGCTCCACCCCGCATGTCCGCTTTCAAGCCGAGGTCGCCGCCGGTTCGCGCAAGAGCTTTGCGCTGACGCTGCCGGCCGGCCCGCATCGCTTTCGTACCGTGGAAGCGGGCGCTGAGGCCGATGCGATGATCGGTTCTGACGGCATGATCCCGGAAGTAACGGCGCGGAGCGCCGATATTGTTTTGGCGACGCCTGGCCGCAAGGATGAGCTCGTCATTCGCAACGACACTGATCGGCCGCTCTTTTTTGTCGTCGAGGATCGCAACTGGACAACGGACGCGCTCACCGGCGCACGCGTCATCGCGATGCCGGCGTTCCGCCGCTTGTGTCCCGAGCAGCTTTTGCGTCCCGGCGACGATGTTGCCATCGGCCGTGTCGCAATCATGTTCACCGACCTGCAAGGCTCGACCAAGCTCTACCAGGATCTCGGCGACGCCACCGCTTATCGCCTGGTACGCGATCATTTTGCCTTCTTGTCCGAGCGCGTGCAGCAGCATGACGGCTTTATCGTCAAGACCGTCGGCGATGCGGTGATGGCGGCGTTCCACGATCCCGCCGACGCCGTCCGCGCCGTGCTGTCGATTCAAGACGAGGTAGCGAAGTTCAATCGCGGACGGCGCGACGCCAGAATTGTCCTAAAGCTCGGATTGCATGCCGGCTCGTGTATCGCGGTGACCGCCAGCGGCGTGCTCGATTATTTCGGCTCGGCAGTGAACACGGCGGCGCGGTTGGAACATCAGTGCCGCGGCGGCGAGGTGGTGGTGTCGGAGGCGGTGCTTGCTGACGCGCAAGCGCGCGAAGCGCTCGCGGGGCGAAGCATGACGGCGGACAGCGCGATGATGCGCGGCCTGAGCGAGCCGGTGCGGTTTTTCCGGGTCACTGCGGCCGAGCACGCCGATTAGGTCGAAACTGCCGCCGCAGCCCGGAGTTGTCCCGAACGACCCAGCAGCCGGTGATATCCGGCCAAACGCAGGAGCAGCGCGATGGCGGAAGAGCAAAAAACAGCGGGCGGTCCAGACCTCGCGCAGGGTGTCGCAATCGAGGATTTCGTCGACGGCAAGCTTCTGGGCCATGTCGGCGACGAAGAGGTGCTGCTGGTGCGCCGCGGCGACGAAATCTTCGCCGTCGGCGCGCATTGCACGCATTATCATGGACCGCTCGCCGAGGGCTTGGTGGCCGGCGAAAGCGTGCGCTGTCCGTGGCATCACGCCTGCTTCGATCTGCGCACGGGGGAAGCCGCGCGGGCGCCGGCATTAAGCCCGATCGCATGCTGGAACGTTGAGGCACGCGACGGGCGCATTGTCGTGCGGCAAAAGCGCGAGCAGCCGAAGCCGCGCGGCAAGACGGCCAAAGCGGACGCGCCGCAGCGAGTCATCATCGTCGGCGGTGGCGCCGCCGGCTTTGCCGCGGCCGAAATGTTGCGACGGCGCGAGTACCGCGGCAGCATCGTGATGTTGAGCGATGACGATGCGCCGCCGGTTGACCGGCCCAATCTGTCGAAGGATTACCTTGCCGGCAGCGCGCCGGACGATTGGCTGCCGCTGCGCCCCGACGATTTCTATGCCGAAAACGGCATCGATCTGCGCCGCAAGACCGCGGTTAGCGGTATCGATGCCAAGCGACGCGAAGTCCTTATCGCGCGGGGCGAACGCTTGAATTACGACCGGTTGTTGCTGGCGACCGGCGCCGAGCCGGTGCGGTTGAGTATTCCAGGCGCTGACCAGCCGCATGTCCACACCCTGCGGACGCTCGCCGATTGCCGCGCCATCATCGCTGCCGCGAAAAGCGCGCGACGCGCTGTAGTTATCGGCGCGAGCTTCATCGGGCTCGAAGTGGCGGCATCGCTGCGCACCCGCGGCGTCGAGGTTCATGTGGTGGCGCCGGAGGCACGACCGATGGAGCGCGTGTTCGGGCCGCAGCTCGGCGACTTCGTGCGCGGATTGCACGAGGAGCACGGCGTCGTTTTTCATCTTGGCGACACCGTGACCGCAATCGAGGGCAAGCGCGCCGCGCTCAAGAACGGCGGCGCGCTAGACGCGGACCTAGTCATCGTCGGCATCGGCGTGCGGCCGCGTCTGACGCTCGCCGAACAGGCCGGACTTGCGATCGATCGCGGGGTCGCGGTCAACGAATATCTGGAAACCAGCGCGCCCGGTATTTATGCCGCCGGCGACATAGCGCGCTGGCCGGACCCGCATTCCGGTGAGCGCATCCGCGTCGAGCACTGGGTGGTGGCCGAGCGCCAAGGCCAGGCGGCGGCCGCCAACATGCTCGGGCTCAACGAGCGCTTCGACGCCGTGCCGTTTTTCTGGAGCCAGCACTATGACGTGCCGATCAACTATATCGGCCATGCCGAGCGTTGGGACGAGATAACGGTCGAGGGCGATGTCAAAGCGAAGGATTGCCTGCTGCGCTATCGGCGCGACCGCCGCGTGCTCGCGGTCGCCTCGATCTATCGCGATCTGGAAAATCTGAAAGCCGAGCTGGCCATGGAGCAGGCGGCAGGACGATAAGTTCGACTCACCGCATCGGCGAGAACGGAGCCGGCAAGTAAACATCGGCCTGCTGCGCGAGCAAGTGACTGGGTCCGCCGGGCGGCGGCCAGACGCCTTCAGCGACGGCTTTTTCCCGCAGGCGCACGCGTTCCTCGAACGTTTTATAAGGCCAAATATGCAAGAAACGGATCGCCGCGCCGGTTACCGCGACCATCGCCGCCAGCAATGGCGAAATCCGCGCCCGTCCCGGCACGGCTTTGCGCCACAGCTCCATGGTCGGCGCCAAGCCATCCGGCTTGAGCACGTAGCTGCGCACTTCGTAACACGGGCCGAATGTTCCGGGCCGCAGCGGTGCGACAAAATCGAATGAAACGTAGGTGTCGAGCGACAGGTCGGTAACGAATTCGCCGATGCCGAATGGACTGTTTGACGCGAGCGCGGCGAAGCGATTTTCGATGGCAGCGGCGGCATCGCCGGCTTTGCGGATGATGAGGATACGGTTGAGCGCGCCGATTTCGGAATACCAGCATGCCAGCAGGCCTGCGTCACCAGCGAGCGTTTTGCCAAGCACCGCGAGCACCTGCGGATGCGTACCCGGCCGCACGGTGGCGATTGTCACGTCATAGTGCTCGGCCACATCGCTCTCCCGTTGTCTTTCCTTAAGCGGCGCGCGCGATTGACTGCCTGCGCCCGCCTTTCTACCGTGGCCGCAAGAGATTAGAAAACATGCCCGCGACGGACAACGCGCTTCGATGACCGCGCAACCTCGGTCCGGATGCCTGGGTAGCCGAACGACGGGAGGAAAAAATGAAAAAATCGACCTGGTTCTTTGCCGGACTATGCATTGTGGCGAGCGCATTTGGTGCGGCAACAACCGGCGCCGCCGAGAGCGTCAAAATCGGCGTTTTGATGCCGCTGACCGGCAATGCCGCCGCGGCGGGCCAAGCCTCCAAGGCGGCGATCGAAGTCGCAGCCGAGATCGTCAATAACGCGCATCCGGAACTTGGCAATCTGCCGCTTGCCGCGACGGCCGGCCTACCGCATTTGGGCGGCGCCAAGCTCGAGGTCGTTTTCGTCGATCACCAGGGTAATCCGTCGCTCGCTCAGCAACTGGCTACGCGGTTGATCACCGAGGACAAGGTCAACGCCTTGATGGGCGCCTATCAATCCTCTTGCACCTTTACGGCAACGCCCGTCGCCGAGCGTTATGGCATACCCTTCATGGTCGGGGATTCGGCTGCGCTCAATATCACGACACGCGGTTTCAAACACGTGTTCCGCGCCACGCCGATCGCGACCGACTATGCGCGCACCTATATGCGCTTCTTTGCCGACATGAAGAAAGAGGGCAGGGCGATCAATTCGATCGCCATCGTCAATGAAAATACCGATTACGGCACCTCAGTCGCCGACGCAATTGAAGGCGAGGCCAAGAAGAACAATGTGCAGGTTGCGATCCGCATTCCCTACAGCGCCAGCTCGACCGATGTTAGCGCACAGGTCCTGCAGCTGAAGGACAAGAAGCCCGACGTCATCATATTCATCAGCTATACGGCGGATTCGATCCTCTACCTAAAGACACTCAAAAATTTCGGCTACGCACCGCCGATGGTGCTCGGCGATGACAGCGGATTTTCCGATCCGTCATTCGTTCCGGCCATCAGCGAGATTGGCCAGGGGCTGATGAATCGCAGCGCCTGGGACGTCGGCAAGCCTGGCTCGACGACCTATAAGATCAACGAAATATACAAGGCCAAGACCGGCCGCGACCTCGACGATACATCCGGACGCAACATGCAAGGCTTCCTGGCGCTGGCCGACGCGATTGATCGCGCCGGCTCCACCGATCCGGAGAAGATTCGCGATGCACTCGCCAAGACCGATCTCAAGCCGGACCAGATGATGATGGGCTATCAAGGCATCAAATACGACGAAACAGGGCAGAACATTCTGGCGTCGACCTATCTCATTCAGTTGCACGGCAACCGCTATGAGCTGGTCTGGCCGGAAACCGCCGCCACAAGCAAGCTGCAATGGCCGATGACCGGCTGGACGCACTAGGGCGGCGCAGGTCGGGTTCGGCCGGGGTGGGCGAATGGTTTTTCTGCAAGTGATTGTCGGTGGGCTGCTGCTCGGCGCGATTTACGCGCTGTTTTCCTCGGGCCTCACGCTGATCTGGGGCATGATGAATTTCATCAATTTCGCCCATGGCGAATTCGTGATGCTGGGCATGTATGTCGCATTCCTGGTGGTGGTGTGGCTCGGCGGCGGTCCTGCCGTGTTCACCATTGCCGCGGCCCTGGCGTTACTCGTGCTCGGCGTCGGGATTTACTTGTCGCTCATTCGTCATGTCATCCGCGGTCCGATGCTCGCGCAGATTCTTTCGACATTCGGGCTGGCGCTGCTGCTGCGCTATACCGCGTTTTATATCTTCTCTGCCAATTTCGTTTCGCTGCCGCAAACTTGGCTCGCTGGCACCATCAATTTGGGCGGAATATTCCTGCCGGTCGCGCAGCTCGTCGGTGGCGTGCTCGCCATTGCGCTCACATTGGCGCTGCATCTTCTGCTTACCCGCAGCGCGATGGGCAGCAGGCTCCTTGCGGTAGCGGAAGATCGCGCCGCGGCGATGCTGATGGGCATCCGGCCCGATCGCATGCAGATGCTGGCTTGGGGCTTGTCCGCCGGGGCCGCCGGGATTGCCGGCGCGCTAATGGCGACCGCCTATCCGTGGTCGCCATCGGTCGGCGAGACTTTCGGCCTCATCGCATTCGTCGTGGTGGCGCTCGGCGGCTTTGGCAGCGTGCTCGGCTCGCTCTATGCCGGTTTGATCATCGGATTGATCCAGGCCATCTCCGCGTTTTGGCTCGGCGCGATCTATAAAGACATCGTCGTCTATGGCCTTTTCGTCGCGTTGTTGTGGTTCCGGCCGCAAGGATTGATGGGGAAAGTGTGATCAAAACTCTGTCACCGCCGCGCCTTGCCATCATTCTGCTCGCCGTGGCGCTGTTGCTCTATCCGCTAGTGCTGTCCGGCGCGTTCTACCGCGATGTTGGCGTGACGTTCCTGTTGGCGGCGATCTCGGCTTCGGCATGGAACATCGTCGGCGGCTATGCCGGCCAAGTCTCGGTCGGCCATAGCATGTTCTTCGGGCTCGGCGCCTATACGCCGTTATTGTTTTACTCGCTGTGGGGCTGGCCGCCGATCGCCGGCATTCCGGCTGGGATCGTGCTGTCGATCGGGCTGTCGCTTCTGATCGGCATGCCGACGTTCCGGCTGACCGGACATTATTTCAGCATGGCCACGATTGCGGTCGCCGAGCTCATTCGGATTTTCACCGGCACCTGGGATTTCGTTGGCGCCGCCATCGGCTTGCAGGGACCGGCCATCGCCCGCGGCTGGTGGGACCTCACCTTTCGCAGCGAGGTGCCGTACTACTACCTGTTCCTCGCCGTGCTCGCGCTTCTGCTCGCGGTCACTACGTTCATCGAACGCCGACGCTTCGGTTTTTATCTACGCGCGATCAAAGCGAGCGAACGCGCCGCGCGCAGCCTCGGCGTCCCGGTGCGGCGGACCAAGATGCAGGCGCTGGCACTATCGGCCGCGTTCACATCGGTCGCTGGCTCGCTCTATGTGATAAAGACCGGATTCATCGATCCCGACAGCGGCTTCGGTATCCTGATTTCGGTGCAGATGGTCATTGTCGCTGCGCTCGGCGGCGCGGGAACGCTGTTTGGGCCTTTGGTCGGCGCTCTCATCCTCATCCCGTTGCAGAGTGCGACCAATACCTGGTTCGGCGGCGGCGGCTCGGGGCTAACCTATATCCTCTACGGCGGCATCATCGTCTTGATCGCGCGCTTCGAGCCGGGCGGCCTGTTCGAATTGTGGCAGCGGCTGGTGTCCCGATTCCGAAGTTCGTCAATCTTGGGGAAACGCCTCCATGTCTGACTCACCCATGTCTGACTCACCCATGTCTGACGCCGGGCGCATTACCGCTACGAAGCACCTTCTCGAAGCGATCAGCGTGTCGAAGAGCTTCGGTGAATTCCACGCTGTCGCCGGCGCCGATCTGACGGTGAACGAAGGCGATATCATCGGATTGATCGGTCCGAACGGCGCCGGCAAATCGACCTTCTTTAATTGTCTGGCCGGCGAGATGCCGCCGAGCGGCGGGCGGATCATATTCGACGGCAAGGATCTAACGCGCGCGTCGCCGGAGGCGCATGCGCGCGCCGGCATCGGCCGCACTTTTCAAGTGCCGACTACGTTTGCGGATATGAGCATGCTTCACAATGTGATGGTCGGCGCCTTTCTGCGCCATCCGCATCGCAACGATGCGCGCGATAAGGCGCGGACCGTTCTCGAATTGACCGGCTTGCGCGCCGACCAGCCGGCGCGCTCACTCGGGACGCCCGGCCGCAAACGATTGGAAATCGCGCGGGCGCTCGCGACCGAGCCACGCCTGCTGCTGCTCGATGAATCGCTCGCCGGCCTGACGCCGAACGAATTGCAGGACGCCATCGCACTGGTGCGCCGCATTCACCAAGGCGGCGTCACCATCGTGATCGTGGAGCACATTATGGAGGTGATCATGACGCTCACCGGGCATGTCATCGTCTTCAATCAAGGCCATGTCATCGCCAGCGGCACCCCTGACTCGGTGGTCCGCGTACCGGCGGTGATTGAAGCCTATCTCGGGCGCAGCCATCGGCGGCCGCAGGCGACCGACTCGCAGGTGGAATAGGAATGCCCGAATTGGTCGTCGAGCATCTGGAAGTGCGATACGGCGATCTGGTCGGCGTCGCCGACATTTCGCTGCGGGTCGAACGCGGCCAGATCGTTGCTTTGCTCGGGTCGAACGGCGCCGGCAAGACGACGACGCTCAACGCTATTGCCGGCCTAGTGCGTCACTCGCACGGACGGATTCTCTGGCAGGACGAAGAAATTTCCGGACAAGCGGCCTACGCGATCGTGCGCAAAGGATTGGCGCTGTCGCCGGAAGGTTGGCGCCTGTTCGTCGGCCAGACGGTGGAGCAAAACCTGCGGCTCGGCGCGACCGCGCTGCGTGACCGCGCCCGCATCAATGCGCTGTTTGAGCGCGTCTACACGTTGTTTCCTCGGCTCGCTGAGCGCCGCCGCCAATCGGCCGGCACGCTCTCCGGCGGCGAGCGACAGATGCTGGCGCTCGGTCGCGCGCTAATGAGCGAGCCGCAATTGTTGATGCTCGACGAGCCGAGCCTCGGGCTGGCGCCGACCGTCGTCGAGGCGCTCTACGACACGCTTACGGAACTGCACCGCCAAGGGCTTACGCTTTTGCTTGCCGAGCAGTCGGTGCTGCTCGCGCTCGGGATTGCGGATTACGCTTATGTTCTGCAAACCGGCCGGGTGGCGCTGGAAGGTCCCGCG
>Ga0073928_10010375_pt1 | contig 11110 bp, 7 predicted proteins | sample PaiPotPPA55metaG_FD_76969 | JGI IMG/M metagenome (GOLD analysis project Ga0073928, IMG submission 76969) | Iron sulfur acid spring bacterial and archeal communities from Banff, Canada, to study Microbial Dark Matter (Phase II) - Paint Pots PPA... ...
AGTGGGTCGGCGGGGAGCACGGGAACAAGGGCGCGGGCAGTGGGAAAATTGAGAGCGGCCAGGGCTGCGGTGCTGGAGACAAACGTACGACGATTCATGAATCAATTTTAGGGTCAGCGCTTGTGGAGCACGCGAACCTTACTCGGAACGAGGCGCGTTCCCCGAAGCGGGGCACTTCAGGAAACGGATTACTATGTAGTGCGCCTGGAGACTGGCAAGGAGTAGATCATGAACCCAATCAGCGCGCGATCGCGCAGGCTGGGTAGGGAAGTGGAGAAGCGGCGGGAAAGGGCGGCGGTCATGGAGCGATGCTAGCGCATCTTTCACGCATGATAGTGGACTTATCATGCGTGAAAAGCGTTTCAAGCGAATGATTGGGAGCTATCCCCTCGAGAACCACCCGAGGCGATTTGATCAGGATTTTCGGTGAAGCCAACCGGGGGAACTGGGGGAGGCCGAACCTCATCCATGTGGGGCTTGCGGAGCATGTACGACGGATGCATCAACCCTGTCGGTCTATACAATTCCTTATGACTGTGAACGAATCCGAGGCTCAACAATAGCCTTCGTGACGCGTTGTTTGCCGGGTGATGCCCCGCAAATAGGGTCTCGGCACCGAGCACTTCAAACCCATACTCAATGATGACCTTAGCAGCCTCTTTTGCGAAGCCTCGTTTCCAAAAAGCGGGCCGTAGATGAACACCAAATTCATAAATGCGTTGTTCCGCCTTGTAAAGTCGAAGTCCTGCACATCCGACGTGAGTGTCGTTTTCCAACAGAAACAAGGGCCAATATTGAAGTCCATAATCCTGAAAATGCGCGATTTCACTCGTCAGCCGTGAGCGCACCATTTGCGAATTGAATGGGCCGCCAATCAGCACACCCACCTTGGGATCGCCCCAGAGTTCCATCGCTAACGGCAGATCACTATCACTCCAGCATCGAAAGCCCAGATGCATGGAAGTTAGAAAATAGCCCATAAGCGAGTTTAGCCGTTTCGTTGATATCGGCGCTCCGCAAGGCGAGAATGCGCAGACCGTCGCGCTGTGAGTACCACGAGGCGATCATGCCGCCGGCCTCCGCAAGACGCTCGGCGAAAATCGCACGCTGTTCGGACGGAACGTTGACCACTTGCGCTTCCTCGCGCATCGGAACTGCGCCGGGCTTCGCGACGCTCACGATCTCAAGAAAATTCTCATGCATCGACGAGTACGCGTTGACGGGACCGACGGCCAGGTTTGCCAGTCCCGGAGATGGCGGACCCCGCCGGAGCGCCGCAGCCTCCCGTGCTGACGGACGCGCATAATTTTCTGGGCCAGAAGACGGAGACCAACACCGTGATCCTGAGCTGGAAGGTGTCCGGGAGAGCCACCTTCTCACTCGGACATCGTTATCGAGCGCGCACCATCCGTTACGCCATGCCGCTGGTTACGGACTTCCTGGCAAACGGGACCTCGTACACGCTGGACATCAATGAAAACACTGGCCTCTTCGGCGTGGTGTTCCATCCCACCAGCCAATGGAAGATCGATGGATCTGCAGAGGCCGGCTATGCCGATAACGCCTACGTTCAGCTTGATCCGCGCCAGTCGTACCGGTATCAAATTCACACCATGTGGACGCCGACCGGCATGGTGACGATTACCGGGGCGTTCGATGATGTGGAGCGGCGCGACGGCCAGGCGCTCGTGAACCATGTGGACCACAACCGCAGCCTCGGCATCAGTGCAGACATCTCGCCCAACGAGCACTATGCCTTCGAGCTGAACTACGGGAATGTCGTTGCATTTTCGCGCACCGGGATCTGCTACGGCTCCACGCCCCCGCCGGCAGATGGCGCCCCTGCGGCTCCGGCAGATTGCGGCACTAACACCTTCCTCGGAACCGGGTACTACAACGAGCCGACCCAGTATGGTTCCGTGGACGTGATGCTCTCGCCAGGGAAGAAACTGCAATCGCACATCGGTTACCGCATGAATGCGGTCAATGGGACAACCGAGTTCCTGAACCCACGGCAGGTTCCGGGGTCGCTGCAATCGCACTACCAGACACCGTTCTTCAACGTAGCGTGGACAGTGGCCCATGGCTGGGGGCTGCGCGGAGAGTGGAACTACTACGACTACGTCGAAGGAGGCCCGGTCGGCCCAACCCTGCCGCGAGCCTTCCACACGAATCTGTACACCCTCGGGGTCCATTACGAATTCTGAGCAAACGCGACTCACCCATCGAATCCGCCGTTGCCGAGATAGATCCTGGGAAACGCTGTAGCGCCATGCGATCAGCCTACCTCACTGCATCCAAGGGATGCCCGGATACTTGCCGACATCTCGGTACAAATCATTTTGTTGACGAGCGCGTAGGCGATCTATCAGCAAAATCACCGCTCATGCTTCGCATTTGCTGTGCCAAGCTTCCTGGTCTATTGCATTAGCCTGATCGACTTCACCATGATCAGCGGCATCAGCTCTCACTCCGCTCTAAGTGCTTCATTCGGATTCACAGACGCGGCGCGGATTGCAGGGATAATCGCTGCCGTAGCCGCGGCCAACGTCAGAGACCCGATCGCAATACACGCAGAGAGCGGGTCCCCCGTGTGGGTGTCAAAGAGCAAGCCTGTGATGATGCGGGCACTCACCAGGGCTGTGCCAACACCTACAGCGAGTCCGAGTCCGGTGAATTGAGCAGCCTGCGATAGGACGAGGCGTAAGATATGCGCGCGAGTGGCTCCTACCGCCATCCTCACACCGATCTCCCGCGAACGCTGCGCAACGGAATAGGAAAGGACTCCGTAGATGCCAATTGCCGCCAATGCCAGCGCCACCAATGAAAAGATGCCGAGCAACGTGGCCGTCATCTTCTGCCGAGCCATGGAGTTCGACATAAGCGCATCGACGGTTTGCACATGATAGATGGGCTGGTCGGGGTCCAATGTGTGTACTGCATTCTTTACGATTGACTCAACGCTTGCAGGATCAACGAAGGTGCGTACAAGCAGAACCGCGTGGAGACCGAACCCGGGGAGATAGATCTCCGGTTGCGCCTCGCGTTCCACCCCGAGGTCATGTGCGTCAGAGACCACTCCAATTACGGGGATCCTCTCCGGATGCGGACTCAGCACCCCGAGAAAAATGTTGGCACCCAACGGGTTCCTGCCTGCCAGGTACCGCCTCGTAAAGGCGGCATTGACGACAAATGATTTGGTGCCGTTGTCGATGTCTTTCTGCTCAAAGATTCTGCCGCTTTGGAGAGCAAGGCCGAAGGTATGAAAGAAGTCGGGGCTCACGTATCGGATTTGTGCGGCGGGAAATGTTCCCGGCGCAGTGGGAGGCGCGCCTTCAACCAGAAACCGCGTCATCACCTCGGACGGCTTGAGAGGAACAATGGTAGTGGTGGCGGCAGACGAAACACCGGGAGATCGCCCTATATTTTCAAGAATCTGCTCATAGAAATGATTCGTGACCGGGCTGACATCGCTGTACTTCGGCTCCGGCAATGTGATTTCAGCACTGAGCAGGTGGTCGGTCCTGAAGCCTGGATCAACCGCCAGCAGCTTCTGAAAACTTCGCATCACAAGAGTGCTCAAAAAAAGCACTACGACCGCGATGGCGATCTCTCCGGCGACCAGGGCACCGCGCTTTCTGCTTCGGCCGCCGGTGCTCCCACGCTCTCCTGCACGCATCGTCTCGGTCAGATGCGGCGAGCTGCTCATAAGCGGGAGGATGCTGAACACGATCGCGGTCACCAAGCATGTAAACAACGCGAACAGCAATACAGGAACATTGAGGCCGATGGATTGAATCATGGATGGATCGAGAGATGCAGTGTGAGCAAGAGCCACGCGCAACAACGGCAAGACTCCGGCCGCCAATATGATTCCGAGCGCTCCGCCCAGCAGGCAGAGGACAACTGCCTGGGCGAGAAACTGAGAAAAGAACTGCGTTCGGCTAGCGCCAAGCGCCTGGCGAACGGCAATCTCGCGCCGCTGTGCCGTGGCCCTGACCATCAAGAGATTGGCGACATTCGCGCATGCAATCAGCAGCACCAGCAAGACAGCTCCAAGCAGGCTCAGCATGGCCGGACGCAGCGTTCCCACCAGTTCCTCGCGCAACGGCTTCAGCAGCACGCCGACGTTTCGGTTGGTGGCAGGATACGCAGCAGCCAGACGTGCCGAAACTGTCTGCAGATCGGCTCTCGCTTCGGGCAACCCAACACCAGGGCGCAGGCGGCCAAGAACCCTGACCGAGTGCCACACGCGGGATGCGCGTGTCTCCTGGTCCAGAAGCGACAACGGAAGCCATACCTCTCCTTCTGAAGGATAGGCACCGCCAACTGGCAAAACGCCAATGATGGTGAAGGCTGCTCCATTCAGGTTGACGCTGCGCCCCACCACGCCTGGGTCTCTGCCGAAGTAGCGATCCCACGCCGATGCGCTTAGCAATGCCACATGATCGCTTTCCGGCTTGTCGTCCTGCTCACCGATCACGCGACCGATCATCGGTGTGAGCCCCAGCAGCGAGAAGAGGTTGCCGGAGGCAAGCACGCGATGCACCTGAATCCCGTGCCCATCTGTAACCAGCGAAACTGTTTCTGGATTGAGTGTGGAGTAGGCGGCGATCTGCGTAAAACTGTGTTGTTGCGCCTTCCAATCCTCATAGTCGGGATAGGTGGCCTCGATCCCGCCCGTAATTTGCGGGTGAATCTCAGATAAAGCGATGATCCGGTCGGCATCACCAAAGGGCAAAGATTGAAGTAGAAGCGCGTAGACGCAGCTGAAGATGGCTGCAGTAGCACCCACTCCGAGTGCCAGTGTCATTACCACCGTTGCCGTAAATGCGGGAGACCTGCGCAGGTTGCGCGTGGCGTAACGGATATCTCGGAAGAAAGTCTGCATCGCTTGACCCCGTTTAGGAATAAGACGGCATTGCAGATGAGTTCGTTGCGATTCGGAGCGATAATTCAGTGACAGCAGAGGCTGGCTTGCATTTGGACTCGCTTGTCGTCTATAGGCCAATGCTCTCATAGAGCATGAGTTCCAAGCCCAAAAAGCAGAGTTGGCGGGATCCGTCTTGAAAAACGCGCCAGTGTCAGGGAGCCTTGAGGATCCTCAGCACGACGGCCGGCCCATCAGTTTACAGTCGCGATGCCGACATCCCGGTACTAATTCGGGCGGCTCGATGAGTGATTCGGCGATTTTGCACGAACCGACACGACAGACTCGTGATCCTTGGTTGTAAGTTGGGCCCGATCATGCATTGCCACGGGTCTTTCAGTCTTCGACCCAATCAAACTTATTCCATTCTGAGCGCCTGCACTGGGTCGATGGACGCCGCCCGCCGCGCCGGAATTACCCCCGCTACGCTGGCCGCCGCGACCAGTATCACCGCCGCCACCACCAACGCGCTACTGCTCACCGTCGTTAGTTCATATAGCTGTGATTTCACCAGCGTGACTCCGTAGAACGCCACAGGAAATCCGATCGTAAGCCCGAGCAGTGTCTGCGACAACGCGCTGCTAAGGATCATCGCCACCACCCCGCTGCGATCCGCGCCCAGTGCCATGCGGATGCCGATCTCGCTCGTCCTCCGCGCCACCGTGTACGAAGTCACCCCATACAGCCCCACCGTCGCCAGCAGCAGCGCTAGGCCGCCGAACCATGTCATCAGCGTGGCTAACATGCGCTCGTGCGTGAACTGGCCTGCGATCTGTGCATCGAAAGTCTCGAACTTCTGGATCGCGAGATTCGGATTGATTCCCATCAACGTCCGCCGCGCAATCGATTCCATATCGCTCATCTGGCGTGCTGTTTCAACCACGAGGGCACCCGCATACCCACTCTCGGATGGCTGACTCAGCGGACCAAAATACATGGGGTGCATCCCGTTCTTGCGCACGTCGGTGTAAGACGTTCCTTCAACTACGCCTACAATTTCGTAAGGCTTAGCAAGATGCCCCCCAGCAGTAAAGCGATGTCCGATCGGGTTCTCTCCCGGCTTGAAGAGCGCCCTAACAAAGTCCTCGTTCACCACCGCAACATGCGGCGAAGTTGCTGTGTCCTGCACGGTGACTCCACGTCCCATCAGCACTCGTGTTCCCACCGAATCGAAGTACTCCGGATTCACAATGATGTTCGGAATAGACCTAAGCGCGTTCGGCTGTCCCACCAATTGAATGTCGTAACCGTTGTCGTTGCCTTCCATCGGTGTAAAGGTACTCACGCCCACCTTGACCACGCCCGGGATGACTTGAAAACTCTCCTCGAGGAGCCGGTAAAACGCGTTCACCTGCTCCTCCCTGATACCCGCCGCCTGTGCGTTGAAGTGGATGATATAGCGGTTGCTCGACTCCAGCTTCATGTCTGTATGCTGCAGCCTGCCCAGGCTCTGCGAAAACAACCCTGCACCTACCAGCAGAACCACCGACAACGCTGCCTGTAGCACCGTCAGGCCACGCTGCAACAGCGAAGCCCCGCCCGTCGTCGTCCTCTTCCCACCGCGCAACGCATCCGCCGGCGGGGCCTTCGACCCTATCATCGCCGGAGCCATGCCAAACAACACGCCCGTCAGTATCGACACGCCCAGCGCAAACCCTAGCACCTCCGCCGATGGGCTCGCGCTGATTGGCACATGCTGCTCACCCGGAAACGCCAGCATAAGGAGCATGCGAGCGCCGCCATAAGAAACCGCCAGCGCCGCTGCCCCGCCAATCCCCGCTAGCAGCAGGCTCTCAGTCAATAGCTGCCGCACAATCCGCCCACGCATCGCACCCAGTGCCGCTCGTACTGAAAGTTCCGCCTTCCGCCCCATCCCCCGCACTAGCAGCAGATTGGCAATGTTCGCGCAGGCAATCAGCAGCACCAGCCCGCTGATCCACATCAGCAGCTTCAAATTCGAGCCGTAGTCCTTTTGCATCGACTGTGTGCCTGCGCCACCTGCAGTCAGTACTAAATGCGTCTTAGCGATATCCGCGGCCGAAAATTCAGGATCCGTCGCTTGAACCCGCTTGAGTTGCGCGTTCAACTTCTCCTGCAGGGACCCCATCGCCGTCCCCGGCTTCACTCGCCCGATAATGTCCAGCCAATTCTGCGTCGGATCACGGAAACTCTTTCCACCTGCCTCATCGGGCATCGTTCCAATCGGCATGTAGAAATCCGGCGGGGTACTCGACATGCGGTCACCGAAGAAACGTTCGGGAGCCACACCAATTACAGTAACCGCCTTCGTATTCATCCAGAAGGTACTGCCGACCACCGAACCGTCACCGTTGTATGTGTCTTTCCATGTCGCATAGCTTATGACCGCAACTACTGGTGCGCCGGAAACATCATCCGTATCGGAAAGCAGGCGTCCCACTGCGGGCTGTAGCCCAAACATGCGGAAGTAGTTTCCAGAAACGAATTCTCCCACTCGTGGCTTTGCAGCCTCTTCGCCTCCATCACGCCGTGTGATGACCGCCCGGTACTCAAACCCTGCCTGCATCGCCGCCAGCTCTTCAAACTCCGGCGTGTTCTTCTTCATTTGCTCATAGGTGTTGGTTGAAAACATGCTGTAGTCTCCGTCGTGCCACGTGTTGGGCCCGGAATTCTGGCAACAGTCAGCCCAATCACCCACTCGCACCAGCGCCTTCGGGTCGACCACCGGCAGGTTCTTCAGCAGTACCGCATTCACAAGCGTAAAGATCGCCGCGTTCGCTCCAATTCCCAACGCCAATGTCAGAACTACAGTAAGCGTGAAAACTGGCGCTTTGCCCAACTGGCGAAGGGCGTAGCGTACATCCTGCGCGGTTGTCTCAACGAAGGTTACGCCGCGCGATTCCCGGCAATCTTCCTTGACTTGGCTCAAACCTCCAAACTGGAGCCGGGTCTGCCGCTCAGCTTCTTCGCGCGTCATGCCGGTGCGAACGTGCTTCTCCACTTGCTGCTCGATGTGGAAGCGCAACTCGTCATCCAATTCAATGTCAACGGCACTGCGCCGGAAAAGAGAACGAAGCCGAAAAAGCATATCGCTGAACATTGCGCCTCCTAGGCGGTGCCAAGCACCTGGGCCACCGCAGCCGTCAATTTCTCCCAGGCGTCCGTCTCTACTTCGAGTTGCTGACGCCCGCTCTTTGAAAGTTCGTAGTATTTGGCACGGCGGTTGTTTTCCGACGTTCCCCAGCGCGCCTTAATTAAACCGCGACGTTCCAGCCGGTGCAGAGCCGGATAGAGGGAGCCTTGCTGAATCCGTAGCACGTCGCTCGACAATTGCTGCACAAGCTCGGAGATGGCCCAGCCGTGCTGAGAACCGAGAGCGAGAGTTCGAAGAATAAGGAGATCGAGGGTTCCTTGCGGAAGATCGAGGCGCTGGGCAGTCATGTGTCCCCTTTCACTTCTACAGGTAAAATACCGCCTTTCCTGTAGAAGCGCAAGGGGGAGAAAACATTGGCTTGAAATGGCGCGGCATAAATAGTTCTGAAACGGACGGAGAAACCGTTCAGAAGCCTGACGGGTTTTGCGGAAGTTGAGGCAACCGGCGATAACAGGGGGATAACCGGCCAACATCCGTTTATGGCAACAATCGCAAATCGCCTGATCTGGTGCAGGTGAGAGGCGTGTTGTATTATTCTTCAGCCGGTTTCTTCTTACTCCAGCTTTGAGTAAGCGTGTTCAGTTTTGCCTCCATCTGTAGCCCCGGTGACCAACGCGGGGGTTCCTGCAGGGAAGGACAGCAACAGAGTCGACGAATTGGGCCCACCAAATAGATGAACCCATGGTAGGCCGCTCTGCACCGCCGCCAGCTGAAGTCGGAATTCTGATCGGACGCATAAGATCACTGATCGTCAAAACCATGACGATCGGCATTGAAGCACCTCTCACGACCACACCTGAAAATGGGAACCGATTGGCCGGTTAACAGGTCAAAGCACTCATTGAGGCGGCTGTAAACGGTGTTCCGGGTTCCGAGTGGATTGTGGTCAATCCGGAAGCATACCTGTCAAGGGCGGAGTAAAAGTAGGCCAGTGGGTAGCAGTGTAGTTGTTGTGGGATTGTGGGGTAGAAGGGCCTCTGGAGCGTAGCGGAAGAGGCCCTTCTACCCCGAGCTGCGTTTCATGGGCATGGTTCAGCGTTGGGAAGAGGGGTCTTGTTTACGGCGGCTTTGTTTGAGGCGGTAGCTGTCGCCGTTCATCTCCAGGATGTGTACATGGTGGGTGAGTCGATCGAGCAGGGCTCCGGTCAGCCGTTCGGAGCCGAGGACTTCGGTCCATTCTTGGAAGGGCAGGTTGCTTGTCACCATCGTTGATCCGCGTTCGTAGCGCTGGCTGAGCATCTCGAAGAGCAGTTCGGCACCGGTCTTAGACAGGGGCACGAAGCCCAGCTCATCGACGATGAGCAACTCGTAGCTGGCGATTTGCTTCTGGAAACGGAGCAGCTTCTTCTCGTCGCGAGCCTCGATCAGTTCGCTGACCAGGGCGGCAGTGGTAGTAAAGCGCACTCGGTGGCGGCGCTGGCAAGCAGCCAGGCCCAGATCCAGGTCGATGTGTGACTTCCCAGTGCCGCTGTTGCCAAGCAGCAGAACGTTTTCGCGGCGAGTGAGGAACTCGCATCGAGCCAGCTCAAGCACCAGGGTCTTGTTCAGCGACGGGATCGCCAGGAAGTCGAAGCTGTCCATGGTCTTGACGACTGGGAACTTCGCCTGCCGGATGCGGCGTTCAGTTGCCCGACGCTCGCGGTCCAGCAACTCCAGTTCGGTGATACGCAGCAGATAGTGTTGATAGTCCACCTGCTCGACTGCACACTGCCGCGCGACCTTGTCATACTCGCGCAGGATGGTGGGCAGCCGTAGTTCCTTCAGATGATGGTCGAGCAGCAACTGCGGTGTGTCGCCAGTATGAGTCGCGGTGTTGGCTGCGGAAGGCTCGGCGGCGCTCATGCGCATGCCTCCGCCAGCAGGGTCATGTAGTCGGCAGCCTGCGTGGTCCTGACCTGTGCCATGGGCAGGTGGGGATAGTTCTCCATGTCCAGCCGCGGCGGTCTATGTTCGATGCGGCATAGCAGCAGATGACGTACCGCGTCGAAGCTGATCGTGCCCAACTTCAAAGCGTCTTCGATGGCATGAGTCACTTCGTTGATGGCGAAGGTCTCCATCAGACGAAGCACCTGCACGTACTCGCGGCTGCCGTGCTTCCTGAGCCTGGCTTCAAGCAGACGCCGCAGTTGTGCGAAGCACTCCGGCAACTGCCAGCCGGCCAACGGCGCAGCCTGGTCCAGTGCCCGCGTCTTCTGTTCCAGCAGAGCCAGGTAGTGCAGTGGATCGAAGACCACCGTCTCGCGTTCATAGCTGCGTTCGTGCCGTGCGATCACCTCGCTGCCACAGGCAATCACCACCTGATGCACATAGCCCTTGACCCATGCCAAGCGATGTCCGTACTGCGTGGGCACGGAGTAGTCGTTCGATCGATACCGAACCAGCGACAGTGAACTGACGCGGCCCGAGATCTTTTCGCAGGCTTCGTAGGGCGCTGCCGGCAGCGGCAGCATCGCCGCACGGTCACGCTCGAAGCGTTCGCCGATGGTCTCTGTGTGCCCGCGCAGCCGCCTAAGTCGCCGCTTCCGGCTCTCGGCCTCCAAACGTGTGTTCAGTTCTTCCCAGCTCGACACGCGTGGAATCGGAACCATGAAGTTCCGTCGTGCATAGCCAACCAGGCCCTCGACCTTGCCCTTATCGTTGCCCTTGGCGGGCCGTCCAAACTTATCAGCGAAAAGATAATAGCTCTGTAACTCGGAGAACGCCCGCGTCCGTTGCCGTTCTTCTCCGCCCAGTATCTTGGCCACGGCGATCTTCGTGTTGTCGTACAGAATCCGCGTGGGAACGGCGCAGAAGTACGCGAAGGCTCGAACATGGCCTTCGAGGAACGCCTCAGTGGTCTCGGCCGGAAACGCCACCACAAAGCAATCATCCGAATGGGGCAGGTCCATCGCCAGGTAGTGCGCCTTCTGTTCTACTCCGGCGATCACCACCAGCGCTTCGCCGAAGTCCACCTGCGCCTCGCCCGGCACATGCGTCAGAGGAACGAACATCTCCCGGCTGTGCAACTCCGCCGACCGCACGTAGTCCTTCACGATCGTGTAGCCGCC
>Ga0073928_10010376_pt1 | contig 11109 bp, 10 predicted proteins | sample PaiPotPPA55metaG_FD_76969 | JGI IMG/M metagenome (GOLD analysis project Ga0073928, IMG submission 76969) | Iron sulfur acid spring bacterial and archeal communities from Banff, Canada, to study Microbial Dark Matter (Phase II) - Paint Pots PPA... ...
CGATCTCGCCCGACGGCTTGCGCACGGCGATGCCCCACGCATGCGGCGAACGCATCATGACGCCCTCCAGCACGGCCTGCCCGCCGACGAGGGTTTCCTCGCCGCTCTCCAGAGCTGGGAGCAGCTGCACCGCCGCCAAAAAACGCAAATTTTGTCGCCAGCGTCGCATAGTCAATTGGATGTTGCTTCGAGGAAGGACGACTCCAAATCCAACGTTTAGATTACCACAGAACGCGAAAGTTACGCGCATTATCGGGTCTGCTAGGAGACGTGTATCCCCTTATATATCAATGGATTGCCCTGAGACCTATGTCTGGCATTCTGAGCCTTCGGCTGCCGCAATCGCCGCAATCGCAATGATCGGCCATAGCATCGAATGACGGATGCTGCTCCTCGCCCGGACCTGCGACGCGATCGCCGCAACCACCAAGAAGCTGGAAAAGACGGCGCTGGTTGCTGCTTATTTGCGATCTTCTTTGCAATCGTTTCCACTGAGCGAAGCCGCGACTGCAGCAATTTTTCTTTCCGGGAGCCCTTTCCCGGCATATGAAGAAGCGACTTTGCAGGTGGGCGGCGCGCTGCTATGGCGCGTCATCGGAGAACTCTCGGGAAAATCAGAGCAGGAACTGGGCGAGATTTACCGCAGACACGGTGACGCGGGATCGGTGGCCGCGGAGGCGCTTCCCGATAGGCTGGAATCCGGCCTCGCGCTCACCGAAGTGCAGCGGGCGTTTTACGAGATTGCTGCGGCCCGCGGACCGGCGGCGAAGGGGTTTCTTCTACGCCAGCTTTTAGAGCGAGCCACTCCGCTCGAAGCCAAGTACATCGTGAAGATCATCAGTGGAGATCTTCGCATCGGTCTGAAAGAAAGTCTCGTCGAGGAGGCGATCGCCCGGGCGTTCGAAGCGCCGCTCGGCGAGGTCAAGCGCGCGAACATGCTGCTCGGAGATATCGGCGAAACTCTGCGGCTGGCGTCTGCGGGCAAGCTAGCCGATGCCCGGCTCCGGCTTTTCCATCCCATCGACTTCATGCTTGCAAGCCCGGTCGAGTCTTCCGAAGAAGCGCTGAGCCATTTTCAGAATGCGTCGGTTGAAGACAAGTACGATGGTATCCGCGCCCAGGCGCATGTCAGCGGAGGTGAAGTCCGTATTTTTTCGCGCACTCGCGATGAGATAACGGAGTCCTTTCCCGAATTGCCAATAGCCCTTGGCGGGCTGCCGAAAGATGCGATCCTTGACGGCGAAATCATCGCGTGGGATTCGGGTGAAGCGGGCGTTCAAGCTCGAGCCCTTCCCTTCAGCACGCTCCAACAGCGCCTTGGGCGGAAAAAAGTCAGCACCAAACTCCTGCGCGATGTCCCCGTCGCCTATCTCGTTTTCGACGCTCTTTATGTGGATGGCGAGTTGCTTCTCGACCGTCCACTTCGTGAGCGTGCTCGAATTCTCGACAATCTCCTCGCCGCTCCTCGCGCCGCAGTTGTTCACCAACCTCAGGCACAGTCGAGCCTCCACTTCGCCGATGTACACGACGAAGATCGAGACAAAGGTTCCCTCTCCCCCGTCCTTAGCGCTCCGGTCGCGACGGCCAGCTCGGCGGAGGATCTCGATGCGCTCTTTACCGCCGCGCGCGATCGGGGCAACGAGGGCCTGATGATCAAAGATCTCGATTCTCTATACACTCCGGGGCGTCGCGGGAAGTCTTGGCTCAAAATGAAGCGAGAACTCGCGACACTCGACGTGGTCGTGACGGCTGTCGAGTACGGACATGGAAAGCGCATCGGAGTCCTCAGCGACTACACATTTGCTGTTTGGGACGGCGAGCGTCTGGTAAACATAGGCAAGGCGTACTCAGGGCTGACCGATGCCGAAATCGCGGAAATGACGCAGTGGTTTCTCGCACACAAGATCAACGAAGAAGGGTTACGACTGGAAGTCGAGCCGAAGACCGTTCTCGAGGTGGCTTTCAACAATATGATGCGTTCGACGCGCCACTCTAGTGGCTATGCTTTGCGTTTTCCGCGCATCGTGCGGCTGCGCCCGGACAAGCGCCCCGAAGATGCCGACACGGTCGAAACGGTGAAGGAGATTTACGAGCGGCAGCACTCGGTAGGAAGCAATTCGATAGGATGACCGTGGCTAGATCAAAATCTTCACCACAGGGGACACGGAGGAACACAGGGAAGGCTTGAGTCTTGCCAGTGTTCGTCTTGTGCGGGGATCTCCAAACCACGGTCAGCGGGCGTGATCATGCTGGTCGTGATCGGTCTGCTCTTCCTCCCGCACCGCGATCACGCATCCGTGCGCTGTCTCGCATACCACGTGTTCCAACTGAATCGTCGTATGGTGGATTCCAAACCCCTGGCCGAGTTTTTCGTTGATCTCGCGCAGAATCGTGTCGCTCTCTGACGTCGCCATGTCCGCGATCTTCACGTGCGCCGAGAGCGCGTGGTTTTCCGACCCAATGCTCCACAGATGCAGATCATGAACATCGCTCACACCCGCGATCTTCCGCATTGTAGACTCCACCGCGTCCAGACTCATCCCGCGCGGAGTGCCCTCCAGCAGAATATTCAGCGTCTCGCGCACGATGCCGAAGCTCGACCACAGAATTAGCGCGCCGATTCCGACCGACAGTGCCGCGTCGATCCAGTACTGTCCCGTCCACAGGATGGCAAAGCCCCCCACAAGCACTGCCGCGGTTGAGAGCGTGTCGCCCACTTCGTGCAGCAACGCGCTCCTCACGTTCACATCCCGCGAAGAACGCCATAGCAGCAGCGCGATCACGCCATTCATCACCACTCCCGCCGCTGCTACCGCGATCATTACTCGGGCGCGCACTTCCTCGGGATGCTGGATCCGCTGAAATGCCTCGTAGAAAATAAAAAACGACACGACCACTAGCGACAGCGCATTGACCAGCGCGGCCAGCACTCCTGCGCGCCGGTATCCATAGGTCTTGGTCGCGCTCGGTGGACGGCCTTCCAGATAAACCGCGACCAGCGACAACAGCAGCGCCAGAAAGTCAGACAGGTTGTGTCCCGCCTCGGAAAGCAATGCCAGCGAGTGCGCACGGATGCCGGCAACCACCAGCAGGACGACGTAAAGCATGGTGACGGCCAGCGAGATGCGCAGCACCCGCCCCGCCCCATGAGAATGTCCGTGTCCGCCATGCGCGTGCATGTTATTAGGATAGCGCAAGCCGGTGTGGCGCGGACACTTCCTTCGACTTCGCTCAGGGCAGGCTTTGTCCGCGTGCGTGTGTTACGAACGGTGGCGCAGACCTAGTCGCTCGCGCTATGCTTCTCCGCACACAAGGAGAATAAAAATGAAGAAAAAACTTTTGATCCCGGCCTTGCTGTTACTCGCGGCGTCAGCGACCGCACAAACAACGCCAGCCCAAACAACGACTGCGCAAACAGCGCCCGCACAAACCAAGAACCCAGTCAGCAGCGCCCTTCGAGACATCCTCCCAGGCCGGCAGAAAAACACCATCGCGGCCGTCGAAGCGATGCCGGCCGACAAATTCAACTACAAACCTAGCGCCGATCAGATGACATTCGGCCACCTGGTCGCTCATATGGTCGAGGCGAACTACTTGCTGTGCAGCAAGGCGGCTGACGTTCCGGCTCCGAAAGTTGAGGAAGCGAAAGAGACGGATGGGAAAGACAAGCTTGTCGCCGCGCTCAAGTCGTCGTTCGACTTCTGCGCTGACGCACTCTCAAAAATGGATGATTCGAAGCTAGGAGAAATGACCGCCGGCATGGGCCCTCAGCCACTCTCGCGTGCCAGATTCGCGCTGGGAATCGCCAGCAATTGGGCCGACCATTATGCTGAAGCCGCCATGTATCTGCGCCTCAACGGCATATTGCCGCCGACGGCTAAGAAGTAGTGCGTGCTTCGCGTGGAGGGACGGGCGTCGTCGCCCGTCCAGCGCCACAATCAACCATCTGATTAGTCAGTTTTCTTAGTCACTCCTCAACGAACGCCTTTAGCCTGGACAATGCCTGATCCCATTGCTCAGAGACGAAATCGACATATTCCTTAATTCCGTCAATGGGCTCCGGATCGAATTCGAATCGACTCTCGCGACCCTTACGAACGCTGTGCACGATTCCTACACTCTCGAGCACTCGAAGGTGCTTGGTGATCGCCTGCCGGGTAAGCCTGGAGCCCTGCGTTAATTGAGAGATCGAGCGTGGCTGTCCCCGGCAGAGTTTTGCAACCAGCGATAGCCGGGTTGCGTCGCCCAGAGCTGCAAAGACGAATGCATGCCTCCGCCGTTTAGCAGCCACACTGCTACGGCTTCTGTGCGACATGATTCTCCGAGACATAGTTCGCGAGATAGTTCTCGACGTTCTTCATCTGTTCCGTCCAACCGCCATCGTTTCTTCGGAACGCTTCAAGACGGCGGTCACCGGGAAGCTTATCGAAGCCGGACTCGGTAAGCACCAGTAACGTGCCACCGGCGGTCTTCTCTAGCCGGAATTCGACGAGCGTGGACGGTTCCCCCGAGTAGTCCAGTGCGGTATCCACTTTGTCGAGGGACTTGGGATGGGGCCAGGTGAAGGAAAAGAGCCGCTCGGACTCCATTTTCTGCACGACCGCCTCCCATTTGACATGCTCGTAGCCGGGATAAGTAATCTGGCCGCGCGACACCTGACCCGGTACAAATGGGCCATCCAGCTTCACGCGAAACCACTCGCCAAACTCACGGTAATCCGTCAGCGCACGCCAGACCCGCGAAACCGGCGCCTTGAGCTCAATGCGCTTCTCAATAACGCTATTCATCTCACGCAACCTCCAGGTTGCATATTAGCGTGGCCGTGACACAAAAGCAACCGTACGGTTGCGCTTTATAGGTAGCCCTCCTAACTAGCCCACCAGCCTTTCCAACTCGTCTTCCCCAATCACGCTCACGCCCAACTCCCGAGCCTTATCCAGCTTCGATCCCGCATCGCTCCCCGCAACGACATAGTCCGTCTTCTTGCTCACCGACCCGGAAACGCGTCCGCCTGCATCTTCAATCATCTTCTTCGCTTCATCTCGGGTGTGGCGTTCGAGCGTACCCGTCAGCACGAAAGTCTTTCCCGCGAGTTTCGTGCCTTGTTCTTTTTTCTGGCCGGTGAATGTCAGTCCCGCCTTGCGCAGATCGCTCACCAGTTTGCGATTGTGTTCATCGGCAAAAAACTCCACGATGCTTTCCGCGATTCGTGGGCCGACTTCGTTCACTTCCTCAAGTTCCTCGGCGCTCGCGTTCATGATTGCGTCCAGACTTCCGAAGTGCTCCGCCAGGAACTGCGCCGTGCGCTCGCCTACAAACCGTATCCCCAGGCCGTAAATCACGCGCTCGAGCGGCAGCTTCTTTGAGGCTCCGATCTCGGCGAGCACGTTCTCCGCTGACTTCTCGCCCATGCGCTCGAGCTTCAGCAGATCGTCTTTCGTCAGCTTGTAGAGATCGGCAACATTCTTTACCAGGCCGCGTTCGGTGAGCTGATTCACAAGCGCATCGCCCAGGCCGTCGATATTCATCACGTGGCGCGAGGCGAAATGCAGAATCGTCCCTTGGAGCTTCGCCGGACAATTCGCATTCACGCACCGATGGTCCACCTCGCCCGGCGTTCGCACTACATTGCCGCCGCATACTGGACAATGCTCGGGCATTTCGAACTGCTTGCCTCTGCGATCGAGGGCAAGTTGCACCCTCGCGACCATGAGCTCGTCCGTAATACGAGAGTCCCCTGGGTCGACGACCCTCACCACTTTCGGGATCACATCGCCGCCGCGCTCCACCTCGACATAGTCGCCGATCTTTACACCCAGTCGCTCGATCTCATCCATGTTGTGCAGCGTGGCACGCGATACCGTCGTGCCGCCAATCGGCACCGGCTTCAACCATGCAACGGGTGTCAGCTTGCCGGTACGGCCGACTTGCGGGTCGATGTTTTCGACCAGTGTGACCGCGCCGCGGGCCGCGTACTTATAAGCAATTGCCCACCGCGGAGCTTTCCCGGTGAACCCGAGTTCCCGCTGCCATGCCGTGGGATCCACCTTGATGACGATGCCGTCAATCTCGTATGGCAGCGATTCACGCTTCGACTCCCAGCTCTGAATAAACTTCCAGACTTCCGCCAGATTCTTCGCCAGCTTGCGATTCGGATTCACCTTGAAACCAGCCTGCTCCAGCGCGTCCATTGTCTTGGATTGCCGGTCGAAATAGGTGCGCCCGTCCTGCAACAGCATGTATGCGAAGAAGTCCATGCGGCGCTGCGCAGTTATCGACGGCTCAAGTTGCCGCACTGTTCCGGCCGTAAAGTTGCGGGGATTGGCAAACGTGGCCAGCCCCTGCCGCTCGCGCTCTTCGTTCAGCTTGCGGAAGGCGGCCAGCGGCATCAGCATTTCGCCGCGCACTTCAAAGTCGGCGGGGATTCCGGCTTTCTTCAACTTGTCCTTCGCAATCGTCAGCGGGATCGAGCGCACCGTCCGCACATTCGAGGTGACGTCTTCGCCTATGCTGCCATCGCCGCGCGTGATGCCGCGCTCCAGACGGCCGTCGCTGTAGATGAGCGCCAGCGACATTCCATCCAGCTTCAATTCGCACATATATTCGAGGTCGTTGCGCCCGGTTAGCTCGTGCACCCGCCGCTCCCAGTCGCGCAACTCATCTTCGCTGTAAGCGTTGTCGAGCGAGAGCATCGGGGAAGAATGCCTTGCCTTCACGAATCCCTCGCGCGGCTTGCCGCCCACACGCTGTGTAGGCGAGTCGGGCGTGATGAGCTCAGGGTGCTCCGCCTCGAGCCGCTTGAGTTCGTTCATCAGCTTGTCGAAATCGGCGTCCGAAAGTTCGGGATCGTCCAGCACGTAGTAGCGATACTCGTGTTGCCGGATCTTCTCGCGCAGGGCTTCGATTTTTTTGTCTATTTTCTTATCGATGGCGGGACTGGACATGACTGGGGAATTATAGGGGAGTTCTCAGTTCCCAGTTCTCAGTTCTCAGTAAAATCCAAACCGACAAAGCCGGTTTTTCCGAGAACTGAGAACAGAGAACTGGCTACTGTCTCCTTGCCTTCCGAAACCGCCCGCGACCAAGCGCGCCGCGACCCACGCTCGACGGAGGCTTGCGCATTCCTTCCAGCAATTCTTTCAGCACAATCGCGTTATTGTGCTCCTCGTTTCGGGACGCATACAATAGCGTGACTCGCCGCTTGCCTTCGGCAAGGTGATGGAGCTTCTCCAGGGCCGCAGAACCCTCGTCACTTACCAACTCTTTGAGATACCGCTTGCGGAACATGCGCCATCCCTCCGGATTCTCATGGAACCACTGCCGCAACTCGTTCGAAGGCGCCACCTGGCGCAGCCAGAACTTAACCGCCGCATCTTCTTTCTTCAGTCCGCGCGGCCACAAACGATCGACCAGCACGCGCACTCCGTCCGACGAAGAAGCACCCTCGTAAACGCGTTTGACGGCAATGACCATGCTTTCCGTATTATCCTACCTCTGCCCATCATCATGAAGTTCTCGAACTGGATTTCTCCGTGTCTCCGGGCCTGCGTGGCGATGCTTGCGCTGGTCGCGCTCGCTGGCTGCGATGTCGAGCGCCGCAAATCCGATGCCGAACTTGGCCTCAACCCGCAACAGGCTGCGGGCAGAAAAATCTATGACAACTATTGCGACCGCTGCCATGAACCGTACTCGTCCCGCGGCAGAAAAGGGCCGAGCCTGAAGGGTGTCTTCAAGCACCAGTACCTGTCCCAGAGCGGGCTGCCCGCAAATGATGAGCGCATGACTGACATCGTCAAGTACGGCCGAGCCAAAATGGAAGGCTTCGGCCAGGTCATGACTGAGCAGCAGATTAAAGACCTGCTGGCGTATCTGCACACTTTGTAGCTCTTGGAGCGCGGGCGCCCCCGCCCGCGTAACCTCATGCTGGACCCCATCGCCCGATTTTGCGGGGAGATTTCCGCGGGCGAGGGCGTCCGCGCCACACTCCCTGTGGCATAATTAGCCTCGGTGTCTCCCGCCAACAAATCCGCGCTATTTCAGAGACTGCCTTCGACGGACGAACTTCTCCGCCAGGCCGACATGCAGGCGCTGATCGAACGCGAGGGGCATTCCGCCGTGGCCGAAAGTATTCGCGTCGTGCTCGACCGTCTTCGCCAGGAAATCAGCAGCGGTCAAATTAGCGGCGGCCAGATGGACGAAAAATCTCTGGAGCTCGCGCTCGGCGGCCTGCCGGCAGCGGTGGAACGTCAACTCCGACAGTCGCTGAGTTACTCGCTGCTGCCGCTCGTCAACGCCACCGGCGTGATCCTGCACACGAATCTTGGGCGCGCTCCGCTGGCTGCGGCTGCGCTCGACCACGTCCGCGCCACGGCGAGCGCCTATTCCAATCTCGAGTTCGATCTTGCAACGGGCGAACGCGGGAAGCGCGACGTCCACGTGGACCGGCTGTTCCAAAAGCTGCTCGACGATGCGCTGCCGAGCTTCGCTCGGCCGGATCCTTCGGCTCCGCTCAGGGCAGGCTCAGGAGGGCGGCTGTCCCCACCTGAATCGGAGCGACGTGGATCGGAGCAGACGATCTCGACCACCATCTCAACAATAGTGGTTAATAACAATGCCGCAGCGGTTCTCCTCGCATTGAACTCGCTTGCCGAGGGCGGCGAAGTCATTGTCTCGCGCGGCGAGCTGGTCGAAATCGGCGGCTCGTTCCGCATCCCAGACGTGATGTCGAAGTCGAGCGCCACGCTGCGCGAAGTCGGCACCACCAACCGCACACGCATCGCCGACTACGAGCGCGCCATCAACGATCGCACGCGCCTGTTGCTGCGCGTGCATCGCTCGAATTTCGAAATCACCGGCTTTACCGAGCAGCCCGCGCTCGACGAGTTAGTCGCTCTCGCCCGTCGCCGCAACCTTCCGCTTATGGAAGATCTGGGCAGCGGCGCGCTGATCGATCTGCGTTCGGTCGGGATCAACGGCGAACCGGGCGTGCTCGACAGCCTGCGCGCCGGTGTCGACATCGTCACTTACAGCGGCGATAAACTTCTCGGCGGTCCGCAAGCTGGATTGATCAGCGGCCGCGCCGATCTGGTCGCGCGCATGCGCTCGAACTCGCTGTTCCGCGCGCTGCGCGTGGACAAGCTTACCTATGCCGCGCTGGAAGGCACTCTGCTCGCCTACGTCAAACGCGACCACGACGCCGTGCCGGTGCTGCGCATGATGCGCCTGTCGAAAGATGAGATCGCGCGCCGCGCGGAAGGAATCGTTTCGCGGGTTGAATCTGCTCAGGGAAAACCCGCGGGCCTCAAGCTGGAACTCGTTGACGGCGAGTCTGTGATCGGCGGCGGCGCGGCCCCATCGGCTGTCTTGCCCACGCGCCTGATCGCGGTTGCCCATGCTGATCTAAGCGCCGACGAACTCTGCGCGCGGCTGCGCGCGTCCCTTCCGCCCGTGATCGCGCGGGTAGAAGATGGGCAAGTCCTGCTCGACCTGCGCAGCGTTTTCCCGGAGCAGGATGCAAACCTTGCCACTGCGCTAGCATCCTTAACCTGAGACTTGGTTCCTGTGGCAACCCTCTACACCATCGGTCACTCCGCGCGCTCGCTCGAAGAACTTGTGTCGGCACTGAAGGCGCACGGCATTGAGACGTTGGTGGATATCCGCGCCTTCCCGATGTCGCGGCGCCTGCCGCATTTCAATCGCGAGTCGCTGGAGCGTTCGCTGCCGGAGCGGGGCATTCGCTACATCTGGATGAAGGCTCTGGGCGGATACCGCAAGGCAACTCGCAAGAACTCTCCGCACACGGCGCTGCGCAATGCCAGCTTTCGCAACTACGCCGATTACACGCTGACGCCGGAATTCGAGCAGGCCGCGGCCGAACTGCTCCAAATCGCGAGCGCCTCACGCACCGCCTACATGTGTGCAGAGCGCGTTTACTTCCGCTGCCATCGCATGATCGTGTCGGACTGGCTGGTGGCTCATGGGCACGAAGTTCTCCATATCGACGCTGAAGGACCGGCACGCCCACACAAACTCTTCGCCGAAGCACGGCTGGTCGACGGGCAGGTGATTTACCGCGGCGACAATCTTTTTTGAAGGCGGCTCTTTTAGCGCGATTCTCCTGAGCACGCGCTCTCTTAAGCACGACTCTTCATGAGAAGGAGTAGTGCCAAATTGCCAAATACAAATTACCAATTAACAATATCGTGATGATTCTCGGCACTGGGGTGGACATCGCCGAAGTTCCTCGCATTCGCGAAACCATCGAGCGGTTCGGCGAGCGCTTTCTTCGTCGCATATTCACCGAGGGTGAAATTCGTTACTGCGAACGAAAAGCCCGGCGCTTTGAAAGCTATGCCGCGCGATTCGCCGCCAAGGAAGCCGGCATGAAGGCGCTGGGCACGGGATGGAGTCGCGGCGTCCGGTGGCGCGACATTGAAGTGGTGCGCCCGAAAGGGCAGCGTCCGACCATTCAATTTCACGGGGAGGCGGCGGCCATCGCGGAGAAGCTCGGCACGAAAAATATCGCGCTCTCGATTACGCACACTGCTGAGGAAGCCCTGGCCCACGTCATTCTGGAAAATTGATTTCGGCCTTCAGCTATCCCATGTGGTTTGTGGAGCAACCTACCAACTTGCTGATTCAACATAAGTTTCTTCGCCCTCGCAACATGCTCGGAAGTTCAGGGTTTATATCGGCGGAACGTAATTAGGCTGGGCTTCAGACGTTGGGCCAAAATAGGCTAGGCTAAAGGAAAGGCTAATGAGAATGAAACGCTCCGTTCGCGGGTTGGTACTCGGAATTTTGATGTTGACGGTTTCGGTGCTGTCGCTCTCGATGGCATCGTATGCGGAAATCGGGATTGGCATCTCGGTGCGGGTCGGTCCGCCGGCGCTGCCCGTGTATGCGCAGCCCATTTGTCCCGGTCCGGGTTATTTCTGGACGCCGGGTTATTGGGCGTGGAGTGACGACGACGGCTATTACTGGGTTCCGGGCACATGGGTGATTGCGCCGGTAGGGATGTTGTGGACTCCGGGCTACTGGGCGTTCTCGGGTGGCTTCTATGGCTGGCACGCGGGTTATTGGGGCCCACATGTGGGCTTCTACGGCGGC
>Ga0073928_10010377_pt1 | contig 11109 bp, 9 predicted proteins | sample PaiPotPPA55metaG_FD_76969 | JGI IMG/M metagenome (GOLD analysis project Ga0073928, IMG submission 76969) | Iron sulfur acid spring bacterial and archeal communities from Banff, Canada, to study Microbial Dark Matter (Phase II) - Paint Pots PPA... ...
CGAATTATTGTCGCTCGATTTACTCAGACCATTCGGGCTCGAAAAGGCCGAATGGTTTCGAACGGATTCTGGCACATCGTATCGATTGTCAAAGAGCAAGACCTCCCTGTCCAGCAGAAAGGCGTCCGAACAACCTAGTGAGTATACGAACGCGCATCCAATCTGTCAACACTCTTTTCATGATTTCCACAAGAATCCTCAACGACCGACTGAGCCTTTCTGTCGAGGCGGCCTAGTCTGCTCGCGGCGCGATGGCAATCCAACATGTTACGATTCGGCGCGCCCCCGCAAACACCGATGGCTGCGAAGAAACAAGATACCGACATCACGAAAACCCGCGAAAAGCGTTCAACCCTCGCCCAGACCGTACTTGGCATGATTCGGCGCGGCGTCTACGGCAAGCCCTTGTTCCGGCCCGGTGACCGCATCGGCATCGCAGTCTCGGGCGGAGCGGACTCTGTCGCATTGCTCCACCTTCTCCTCGAACTCCAGCGACAACTCGGCGTCATCTTGAGCGTGGCGCATTTCAATCATCAGCTTCGCGGCAGAGCATCCGACGACGACGAAAAATTTGTCTCCAAGCTCACTGAACGATACGGGCTCGAATTTCACGTCGGCCGCACAAATGTCGCCTCCAAGGCAAAGCAGCAAAAATTAAATCTCGAAGACGCGGCCCGCCGCGCCCGCTACAGATTTTTCTCAGACCTCGTCAAAGAACGAAAGGTGACGCAAGTGGCGGTCGCGCACACCGCAGACGACCAAGCCGAGACCGTGCTCGCGCACATCTTGCGCGGCACCGGTCTTGCCGGTCTCGGCGGAATTCACCCCGTCTCGCATCATATCGTGCGCCCACTGCTGCCAATCCGCCGCGCCGCGTTGCGCATATATCTAAAAGAGCAAAAGCAGACCTGGTGCGAAGACGCGACCAATCGCGACACAGCGAAGCTGCGCGCCCGCATCCGCAAAAAGCTGCTTCCCATGCTCGAAACGCACTTCCAGCCAGCCACCGTTGAACATCTTTCGGCGCTGGCGCAGTTCGCGCGCGAAGACGACGCTCATCTTGAATTCACAGCCGAAATGCGAACCAAAGTGTTGTCGAGCAAGAGTGCCGGAACAATTCGCATCCAAGTTCGTGAACTTCAATGTCTTCCAAAGCGCAGTAAAATCAAATCGAGTGACATCAACCCTCTCCTCAAACTCAGAACGAGGAGCTTGACCAGACGAATGGTCCGTCACATCGTCAAACAAGTGAAGACCCGCGCGGGCGAATTAGGCTCCCAGCACGTGGAAGCGGTTCTTGATCTGGCCGAACGCGCCGAAAGTGGCAAGCTGTTGCAGTTGCCCGGCGGAGTGGAAGTCCGGCGCGAGCAAGATTCGCTCGTGTTTCGAGCGGTTGGCCAGTCCCGTGAAACAAATGCTGTCAGGACAACCGGGAAACAGCGCGCCCGAGGAGCTACGAAGCCGGGCGAAGAATTTGAGTACTCAATCGATTTTTCTGGATCCGGCGCCGCTATCGAAGTACCGTGTCTAGCTTGCATCTTCCGCTTCACAAGGATTGACTGGCCAGCCAAGAGGGGAGAAACTAGTAGTATGGGGCAGGTGCTGGACGAGCGTGCTCTTCGTCTCCCACTCGTATTGCGAAACTGGCGTCCGGGCGACCGCTTCCGGCCGGCGGGCCATCGTCAAGCCCATAAGCTGAAACGCTTGTTGAACGAGAAGCGTGTAAGCCGCTGGGAGCGCGAGGGCTGGCCAGTTCTGACAAGCGCCGGCGTTCTTGCTTGGGTCCGAGGGTTCCCCGTAGCGGCGGAATTTGCCGTGGACGAAACCACCCAAGCAGTGATAGCGATCGCTGTGCAAGAGATTGCGTGAAGGCTGGAGAGGCCAAAGCCTGGAAAGACCAAGCCTGATTACTTTGGCTTCCAGACTGCATCTAATAGCGTATGGGCACCGTCCGACGGCGTCTAGTGGCCTGCGCCGCGATCATCGAGATTTTTCGGCAATCGGGCAGTCGAAGAAGCGCGGAAGTGGCAGTGTTCAGGGGAACGGACCAGCGGTCCGGGTTTTGGGCCAGCATCAAGTTTTCTCATCTGGGGTCCGCATAGAAGTGAGGCTGACGTGAATTCTAGTTCTACGGTTAAAACCATTCTTTTTTGGATCTCCATCGTCTTCCTGGGCGTTATGCTCTGGAAGCTGGTGTCCGCGAACGGCCAATCCGCTCGCGAAGAGGAACCCAGTTACAGCGAGTTCCTGCAGAAGGTCGAGGCCAACCAGGTCAAGGAAGTCACCATCTATTTGTCGCCGAACAGCTACGAGTTGCAAGGCGAGTACACCACCTCCCCGCCTCGCAAGTTTCACGTGCCCATCTTCAAGGAAGCCGCTCCGGACATCGCAAAGCAGTTGCGGGACAAGAACGTTTCCGTCAAGGTGAAGGAAGTGCGCAGCGGAGATTGGGTCCTCATTCTCCTGAACGCCGCCCCACTCCTTCTGCTCGTCGGCTTCTGCCTCTTCCTCATGCGCCAGATGCAAGCCGGCGGAAATAAAGCACTCAGCTTCGGCAAATCCCGCGCCCGTCTTCTTTCCGCCCAGCAGAAAAAAGCCACCTTCAAGGACGTCGCCGGTACGGATGAAGCCAAGGAAGAGCTCCAGGAAATTATTGAGTTCCTGAAAGATCCGCAGAAATTCCAGAAACTCGGCGGCCGCATTCCCAAGGGCGTGTTGCTGGTCGGACCTCCAGGCACCGGCAAAACCCTGCTCGCTCGGGCGATCGCCGGCGAAGCCAACGTTCCATTCTTCTCCATCTCCGGTTCCGATTTCGTAGAAATGTTTGTAGGCGTAGGCGCTAGCCGTGTCCGCGATCTCTTCGAACAAGGCAAGAAGAACGCCCCATGCATCATCTTCATCGACGAAATTGACGCTGTCGGGCGCCACCGCGGCGCGGGCCTCGGCGGGGGTCACGACGAGCGCGAACAAACCCTGAACGCCTTACTCGTGGAAATGGACGGTTTCGAATCCAACGAAGGCGTGATCCTGATCGCCGCCACCAACCGTCCCGATGTTCTCGACCCTGCGTTGCTCCGTCCAGGCCGTTTCGATCGCCGTGTAGTTGTAGCGCGCCCAGACGTGAAAGGCCGCGAAGAAATCCTTCGCGTCCACACGCGCAAGGTTCCAATTTCAGACGATGTCGATCTCTCCATCATCGCACGCGGCACGCCAGGCTTCTCTGGCGCCGACCTCGCCAACCTCGTGAACGAAGCCGCTCTCTGGGCCGCGCGCCAGAACCGCAAATTCGTAATGATGGTCGACTTCGAAATGTCCAAGGACAAAGTCCTGATGGGCGTCGAACGCAAGTCGATGATCTTGTCCGACGAAGAAAAGCGCAACACCGCCTATCACGAAGCGGGCCATGCACTCGTCGCCGCCATGACTCCCGGCGCCGACCCAGTCCACAAAGTAACGATCATCCCCCGCGGCATGGCTCTTGGTTTGACCATGCAGTTGCCCGAAGACGACAAACACACCTACACGCGCACCTATCTAGAGACAATGCTCGCGGTGTTAATGGGCGGCCGCTCCGCGGAAGAAATCTTCCTGGGCCACATCACCACCGGTGCAGGCAACGACATCGAGCGAGCCACAGAAATCGCTCGCAATATGGTCTGTGAATGGGGCATGAGCGAACTCGGCCCGCTGGCTTACGGCAAAAAGGACGAAGCTATCTTCCTCGGTCGCGAAATTAACCAACACCGCGACTATTCCGAAGACACCGCCATCCAGATCGACAAAGAAGTAAAACGCATCGTCAGCGAAGGCTACGAGAAAGCAAAAACCACGCTCTCAAACAACAAAGAAACCCTCGAGCGCATAGCCCAAGCCCTGTTGGAGCGCGAAGTCATCGACGCCACCGAAGTCAAGCTCCTGATGGAGAACAAGCCGCTACCCGAAAAGGTCCGCACTCCGCCGCCGCCACCAGCCCAAGGCGCCCCAAGCACGGATCCCAAGGTCGTTCGACCCGAGCTGCGCCCAGCCCCAGGCTTCACCCGCGGCGAAAACCCAGCCAAGGCCTAGTTCACAAATTCAATTTCCTCCGCGGGCGCAAGACATTGCGCCCGCTTTCCTTTCTGCAGCCATCCCCCGAACATCCCGCCACCCCGACATCCCCGCCACGGACCCTCGACATCCCTTGTAGGGGAGGGGCTTGCCCCTCCCGGCCGCAGCGTCATGCGGCATCCCATGACCTTGCTAGCCACTCTTTGTAGGCGCCGGACTTTAGTCCGGCGCTCATCCGCCGTTGTAGCGGCCGCCGACCGCGTCGGGCGCATTTGCATCCACGCATAACACAAATTCGCCATTTCCATTCAATCGCCACCTCGGCGATTGGCTTCCAACAATGCAGCGTTGTATCATCTCCACGAAAAGCGCCCCCCCATGCCCGTCACCCCCAAGCAATTCCGCCAACTAGCCCTAAGCTTCCCCGAAACCGAAGAGCACTCCCACATGGACCACCCCGACGTTCGCGTAGCCAAAAAAATCTTCGCCACCCTGGGCTACCCAGACAAATCCTGGGGCATGGTCAAACTAACCCCAGAACAGCAAGCAGAGCTGATGAACGACGATCCGAAGGCCTTCATCCCCGCCGCAGGCGCCTGGGGCCGAAAAGGCAGCACCACGGTCCACCTGAAATCCGTAAGCAAAGCAACGCTGCAACGAGCCCTCGAAGCCGCCTGGCGCAACACCTCCCCAAAATCCCTGGTGAAAACCCTCAAATCGCTGCACCCCTGATCGACTCGCTCAATCCCACATGGGACAACCTCACCAATAATCTCTAGCCACTGACCTGGGAGACACCGTGCACATGCCCGGTCACCGTTGCCCACATCACGCCTCATTCCGCACGGTGCACATGCCCGCCATAGTTGCCCACACCACGCCTCATTCCGCACACCACCCAAACCGTCATTCCGAACGAAGCAGGCCGACTCTTTCTTCCCGTTCGCTTCCCGCGAACGGGTCGGCCTGCGCAGAGAGGAATCTCTCCCCGCTTGGATGACGCCTCGCCAAACTCCAGAGAACAGACCTTTCCCGCAACAAGGACAACACATCGTTCGAGTGATACCATAGAATTATATATTGACATAGTATCTCTTGCATGCTATACTTCCGCGTGTACCCTCGAAACTCCTCGTCAATCAACGCAAGCGACGCCCTTCGCGCCACCCTTTACATTTCATTCCTTACGAAAAGTACGTCCATAACTCTTTTAGAATCCGCACTTACAAATCCATTAGACTTAAAGTTCTTTAGAATCCGCACTTACAGAAAACCCCGGGGGGAGGGTCCAAACGGTTAACCACCATCCAAGTAGCACAGGCACTCCTGCCTGTGCTCGGACGACCGCGATCCTCGGCAACCCAACAGCCGATCCCCCACCACCCAACCCACAGGCCGATTCCTCCACTACTCACCACTCACTACCCACTACTCACTATCCACAATTCCCCATCCACTCTCTGCTAAAATAAAATGAGCATGCTCACCCAAATCGAAGGCTTTGACGCGGCAGCCAGACGCCACCCGCGTCGCAAAACCTACGGCGTGAACGTAGGCCACGTCCGCGTAGGCGGCAACGCCCCCATCGTCGTCCAGTCAATGACCAACACCGACACCGCCGACATCGACACCACCTTCACGCAAACGATGGAGTTGGCCGAAGCCGGCTCGGAAATCGTGCGCTGGACCGTCAACGTCCCGGAAGCCGCCGCCGCGGTTCCTGAAATCAAGAAGCGCCTGCTAGCCGCAGGCTGCAACGTGCCGATCATCGGCGACTTCCATTACAACGGCCACGTCCTGCTCACCAAGTATCCCGCGTGCGCGGTCGCGCTCGACAAATACCGCATCAATCCGGGAAACGTAGGCGCAGGCCAGCGCCGCGACGAACAATTCTCCACCATCTGCAAAATCGCCCGCGACAACGGCAAACCCGTCCGCATCGGCGTCAACGGCGGCTCCCTGAATCAAGAGTTGGTCATGCGCAAAATGCAGGAGAACACCGACCAGAATCTCGGCAAAGAATCCGAAGAGATCATCAACGATTGCATGGTGCTGAGCGCTCTGGAGTCCACCGAGCTAGCTCTGGAATCGGGCCTGCGCAACGACCAGATCATCATCTCGTGCAAGACCTCGCGACCCCGCGACCTGATCACCGTCTACCGCGATCTCTCCGCAAAAACCGAGCAACCTCTGCACCTCGGCCTGACCGAAGCCGGCATGGGCATGAAAGGCCAGATCTGGTCCGCCGCCGCCCTTGGTGTTTTGCTCCATCAAGGCATCGGCGATACCATCCGAATTTCGCTCACACCGAAACCGGGCGGCGACCGCCGCGAAGAAGTCTACGCCGCCTGCGAAGTCCTCCAAGCACTGGGCCTGCGCTCCTTCTCGCCCAGCGTAACCGCCTGCCCAGGCTGCGGCCGCACCACCAGCAGCACCTTCCAGGAACTCGCCGAGCGCATCCAAGGCTACATCCGCGACATGATGCCCATCTGGAAGACGCAATATGAAGGCGTCGAAACCATGACCCTTGCCGTAATGGGCTGTATCGTCAACGGCCCCGGCGAATCCAAAGCCGCCAACATCGGCATCAGCCTCCCAGGCACCGGCGAAGCCCCCCGTTGCCCCGTCTACATCGACGGCAAAAAAGACGTCACGCTAGAGGGCACCTACGACGAACTAGCCGCTGCCTTCCAATCCCTCGTCGACAACTACATCGCCAACCACTATCAGCGCAGAACCGCCGAGGTGGCTTCGTGAAAATCAGCCGCGAAGACGTTGTGCGGGTAGCAGATCTCGCCTATCTCGAGTTGAGCGAATTGGAACTCGAGACGTACCGGAAGCAAGTTGACGAAGTGCTGGAATACATTGGCAAACTGAACGAACTAGATACAACGAACGTCGAACCTATGGCTCAGGTTTTAACCGACGATCAAACTGTTGACGCAACTCTTCGTGAAGACATCGAGGTTCCATGCCACACGGCCGCTGAATTGCTGAAGCAGGCACCCGATCCCGAGCCACCCTATTTCCGCGTTCCCAAGGTAATCGAGCGCTAATTGGTAGCGCCGGCTTCCAGCCGGGGTTTTTGACCTTGTTACCTGGGTTCTGGCTCACATCGAAGTCAATTTAAGGAACGATGGCGACGAACTGGACGATTGACGGTGTAAGAGAAGCGCTCACGGCGAAGAAAATCTCGGCGCGTGAACTCGCGGCCGAGCATTACTCTCGGATCGCGGCCCGCAATCCGGAACTGAACGCCTTCCTTACCCTGTCTGAAGAACGCGCCTACGCACAAGCCGATCGCATCGATGCGCTGGCGTCAGCCGGAAAGCCGCTTCCGCCACTAGCCGGCGTGCCCGTTGCTCTCAAGGATGTGCTCAGCACGCGAGGCGTCCGCACCACCTGCGGATCGAAAATTCTCGAACACTACATTCCGCCGTACGACGCGACCGCAGTCGAGCGACTGGAAGCGGCCGGAGCCGTGCTGCTTGGCAAAACCAATTGCGACGAATTCGCCATGGGTAGCTCCAATGAAAATTCCGCTTACGGCCCAGTGCTGAATCCGGAAGCTACCGACCGCATTCCAGGTGGATCGAGCGGCGGTTCGGCGGCGGCAGTCGCAGCAGGCTTGGCGGTGGCATCACTCGGTACCGATACCGGCGGCTCAATTCGCCAGCCGGGCGCGATGTGCGGTGTCCCCGCAATGATGGGAAGTTATGGCCGGGTATCGCGCTACGGGCTGATTGCCTTCGCATCGTCGCTGGACCGCATCGGACCGTTTGCGAACAGCGTGCGCGACGTAGCCAGCGTGCTGCAAATAATCGCGGGACGCGATCCCAACGACGCAACCTCCACAACCGCCCCAGTTCCGGACTACGGGAAGGAAATTGCAAAGCCTGTCTCTGGTTTGCGAATCGGCATTCCGAGGGAATATTTCGGCGAAGGCATGGATGTTGACGTCCGGAAAAAAATCGAAGCCGGTATCGAGGTCTTGAAAAAACTGGGCTGCAAAATGGTCGAGATTCGCATGCCCCACACGGATTACGCCATCGCCGTCTACTACATCATCGCGACAGCGGAAGCGAGCTCCAACCTTGCGCGTTACGATGGCGTACGCTACGGTCTCCGCGTGAACGACGATTCCCTTTTGTCGATGTATCGTAAGACACGCGGCGCGGGCTTCGGCCCGGAAGTAAAACGCCGCATCGTTCTGGGCACCTACGTTCTTTCCGCCGGCTACTACGACGCCTATTACTTGAAAGGCCAGAAAGTTCGTGCGTTGATCGCGCAGGATTTCCGCGATGCCTTCACCAAGGTAGACGCGATTGTAACGCCCACGTCGCCGGTGCCCGCCTTTAAACTAGGCGAGCGGACGAACGACCCCCTTCAGATGTATCTTGCTGATATATATACGGTTACAGGATCCCTCGCGGGCATTCCGGGAATCTCGGTGCCCTGCGGAAAGATCTGCGGTAAGCTCCCGGTCGGTCTGCAGATCTTTGGCCCTGCTTTTGGCGAGGCGCGCGTCTTGCAATTGGCACACGCGTTCGAGCAAGCAGGTGGTGCTTCGGTATGAAATCGCAACTCGGCTTAGACGTCCCCACCTTGGAGTTGCATCGCACGCGTAGCGAAGACGGAACTCCCCACCAGTTCGTGACCAGACTTGCACCCATCCTGGAGAAACTAGCTAACGCCCAGGGTCGTCTGCTGCACACCGCAGACTCCGTTCCCCCGGACCAGTGGAAAACGCGCCCCGCGCGTGGCGGGTGGTCCGCCGCTGAAGTAATAGCGCACCTCATCATGGTTGAGCGCGCAGTCCTAAGCAGCGCCGATCGCGTGATGCAGCATGCCCCTAAGCACTTCTCATTGTTAAGGAAAATTCATCTTCCTCTGGCGCTTGTCGAAGCTCGACTAATTCGTCGAAAAACTCCCATTCCGTTGGATCCCGAACTCGTGCGCGAAAAAGAAACCATGCTTGCGGAACTACGCGAAGTGCGCGAACGAACGCTGGCCTTTGTAGACGAAATCAAGGGCCGCGACCTCAGCAAGTATCGCTGGCGGCACGCGTTCCTGGGTTCTCTAAACACCTATGGCTGGCTGCGGATGATTGCGTGTCACGAAATTCGGCACGAAAAACAGATGCGTGAAATTGCAGAGGTCTACCGAAAGCCATAGCAACTTTGCAAAAATGGGACATTTTTACCTGCACGTTGTACCGTTTCGCACCCTTTTAGTAATGCCACAGTTCGCCGGATTTTCGCCGTTAATGCCTGTTTTTACAGGGTTTTCGGTACAAAGTACTAAGTGCCCAGTTTTGGCCGGATAGAACGGACCTACTATTGCTCTTGTGTCCGTGCAGCTAATACGATACACGCAGCATCCAACGCAGTGTGGATCGCAAAAGCGGCGGGACACAGAAAGGGCCAAGGCCATGGTTACCGTAAAGTCCAGTCAGAAAATTTTCACGGATTCGGAAGTCGCCACGCTTACCGGGATCTGCGTAGACCACCTGCATAATTTCGCGAAGAGCCGCCATCTGGGTTTCATCGCGCGCGCGGCGGAACGCGCCGGGCTCCAGGCTGATCAGTGGCTGTTCACGCTCTCGGACCTGATGGTACTGGTCACGCTGTTTCCGCGCTGCACGCACTAATTGCGCCGGAAAAATCGTCGGTAGAATTGTGCTCTCCGGATTGTCCGGAGAGCTTTTTTTGTGTTTGAACCCCACTCTTAGGTATTCTTCCCTCCGCGGCGAACCTCTCTATTCGCCTCACCCTGCCATCGATTGGAGCATCCTCTGAGTATGGAATATAGACAACTTGGTCATTCCGGTTTGAAGGTGCCGGTTCTTAGCTTTGGGACGGGGACGTTTGGCGGCGGAACCGAATTCTTCAAGGCTTGGGGCAGCAGTGATGTGGCCGAGGCTACGCGTCTTGTTGATGTATGCCTCGACGCGGGCGTCAACCTGTTTGACACTGCGGATATCTACTCGCGGGGGATGGCGGAAGAGATCCTTGGGAAGGCCATTGCCGGCCGCCGCCATGACGTCTTGATCTCCAGCAAGGCCACGTTTCGCATGGGTGATGGCCCGAACGACGTGGGCTCGTCGAGATATCACCTGCTGCGGGCCTGCGAGGACAGCCTTCGGAGGCTCGGCACGGATTACATCGACATTTATCACCTGCACGGGTTTGACGCGCTGACGCCGATCGAAGAGACATTGCGAACGCTTGACCAACTGGTGCAGACCGGCAAAGTGCGTTATATCGCGTGCTCCAATTTTTCCGGGTGGCATTTGATGAAGTCGCTGGCGATATCGGAGAAATATGGATGGACCCGCTATGCGGCGCACCAGGCGTACTACTCGCTGATCGGGCGCGAGTTCGAATGGGAATTGATGCCGTTAGGCATCGATCAGGGTGTCGGAACCATCGTCTGGAGTCCCTTGGGTTGGGGGCGGCTGACTGGGAAGATTCGGCGTGGGCAACCGCTGCCTGAAAACAGCCGGCTCCATAAGACTGCCGATTTCGGGCCGCAAGTCGACGTTGAATATCTCTATCGGGTGGTGGACGCTTTAGACGAAGTGGCCAAGGAGACGGGAAAGCGAATTCCCGTCATCGCCCTGAACTGGCTTTTGCAGCGGCCGACCGTGGCGAATATCGTGATTGGGGCGCGGAATGAAGAGCAGCTTCGGCAGAATTTGGAGGCTGTGGGCTGGAGTCTGACGCCGGAGCAGGTTGCGAAGCTGGACCAAGCTAGCGATCGGGCGCCGATTTATCCTTACTGGCATCAGCGGCAGTTTATCGAGAGGAACCCTTTGCCAGTTCGGTCGCCGGGCGCGGCTTCGAAGAAGTGAATGCAGGATGTGTGGCGGGCCGGGATGAAGAGTCTGTGAGAACTCAGAGAAGAAGCCCTCAGCGGCTAAAGCCTTGTTGATTCGGCTCAGTTACGGCACGGCTGAAGAGTCTGTGTCGCAACTGATCAAGCTTTGAGCTTGAATGACTGGGGGAAGTGAGGCAAAAAGGGGCAGAGGAGAGAATCGATGCCCTTTCAAGAGTACAGTCC
>Ga0073928_10010378_pt1 | contig 11107 bp, 6 predicted proteins | sample PaiPotPPA55metaG_FD_76969 | JGI IMG/M metagenome (GOLD analysis project Ga0073928, IMG submission 76969) | Iron sulfur acid spring bacterial and archeal communities from Banff, Canada, to study Microbial Dark Matter (Phase II) - Paint Pots PPA... ...
CGGGCTGAGCCACGCGTTTCACGAAGGCACGATGTACAACGGGTTCTGGGTCGGTACCGTCGGAGCGGCCGGCGGCGCGCGGCGTTGCTCACTGCACTTGCTGGCAGGTTCGCTGTGCGGGCGCGGAGTGCTGCTGGACGTGGCCCGAGACCAAGGTCTTGACCGGCTCCCGCAGGGGTTTGCCATCTCCACCGACATGCTCGAGCGATGCGCGGCCCGGCAGGGCATTGAGATCTGTTCGGGCGACATCCTGCTGATTCGCACCGGGGAGATGCCCTGGTTCTACTCGCTCGCGGACAAATCCGCGTATTGGACGGGCGCGCATCCCGGCCTGTCCGCGGCGGACGGCGTCGTCGAGTGGGTCTACGAGCACGAACTCGCCGCGATCGCGATGGACAACAGGACGTTCGAGGTCACGCCGTTCGAAGTACCCGGCACGGTCACCTACCCGCTGCACTCGCGCCTGATCCGCGACCTCGGGCTGACCATCGGCGAGTTGTGGTGGCTCGAGGATCTCGCTGTGACGTGCGCGCACCTGGGCCGCTACGAGTTCATGCTCAGTGCGCCGCCGATCGCGGTGGAAGGAGCGTCGGGGGCGCCGACCGCCCCGGTCGCGCTGTTCTGAGCCCGACGCCGTGCGTTCGTCTTCGTGCTGCCCCTCGACTTACGCCGAGCGTTGACGATCATCCGGCCGGGCTGTCGCGGCGTGCCACCGGACCCAGTCGCCTTGTGCCTTCGAGCAACTCGGGGATGTCCGCAGTGGCGGCGAATGTGAGGCGTAGACATGCGGTGGGTGTTTCGGTCGCGAAGTAGCGGTTTCCGTAACTGACGGCGACGTTGTTCTGCCGAGCCGCGCGGCTGACAGCGACGGCGTCCGTGCCCGTGGGCAGCTCGATCCAGAGATGGAGTCCGCCCGCGGGCGGCAGGCCGATATGCCAATCCGGGCACTGCTGCGCGACCGCGGCCGTCAACCGGGCGCAGCGTTCCCGCAGTGACGTGGAGAGAGCTCGCAGATGCCGGTCCCAGGCAGGGGAGCTGACCAACTCGAGCGCCGCTTCCTGCATCGGACGGGCGACGAAGAAGTCGTCGACCCGGCGGACGGCCCGCAACCGGGTCATCACCGGCCCGCGGGCGATGATCGCCCCGATGCGCAGGCTCGGCGCAGCGGGCTTGGTCAGCGACGTGACGTAGACGACCGTGCCGTCGCGATCGTCCGCAGCCAGCGGCCGCGGCACCGGCCCGCCGTGACCGAGGTGCCGCGCGAAGTCGTCCTCGATCAGGAAGGCGCCCGCGGCTCTGGCCACCTCGACCACATGCCCGCGGCGATGGGGCGAGAGCACGGAGCCGGTGGGGTTGTGGAACGTCGGCTGGCAGTAGAACAGGCGCGCGCCGGTCATGGCGAACGCCTCGGCCAGCAGGTCCGGCCGCACCCCGTCCGCGTCCATGGGCACCGGGACCGGCCGCAGACCCGCGGCGCGTGCGGCGGCCAGCGCACCCGGGTAGGTCGGCGATTCCACCAGGACCGGGCTGTCCGGCGCGGCGATGGCACGGAACGCCATCGACAGGGCGCTCTGCCCGCCCCCGGTGATCAACACGTCGTCAGGTGTGACGCCACCGCCCGGGATCGCGGCGAATACCGCCCGCAACGCGGCCAGGCCGTTCGCGGGTGCGCGGTCCCAGGCGTCCGGGCGGCGGGCCGCCCGCGCCAGCGCCGCGCCAAGGGCCCTGGTCGGCTGGAGCGCCCGGTGCAGGTAGCCCCCGTCCAACAGGACCGTCCCCGAAGGGGCCGTGCCGAGCTCATCGGTCACCGGGCCGGTGTCGACACTCCGGTCGGTCAGCGCGATCGTCTGCCAGCCGGTGTCGGAAGCCGACCCGCCGCCCCTCGCGCGCGGCGCCGCATAGGTTCCGCTGCCGGGCCTGGTCACCACTGCGCCCTCGGCCGCCAGCTGCGAGATCACGCGCGACACGGTCACCGGGCTGACCCGGTGCTGTTCGATCAGTTCGCGGCTGCTCGGCAGCCGATCCCCCGGGGCCAGGCGGGCGAGCAGATCGCGAAGGCTTTCCAGCAATTCCGCAGTAGTGCTACTGTCTGACATGAGAGATGAGAATAGCACTACTGACCTTCCCGCAGAAGCACTTCTGGACGTCGGTGTCCTGCGGGCGGACACCCCCGGGTGCCGGAACGTGGTCCACTTCAACAACGCGGGCTGCGGACTGCTGGCCGCCCCGGTTCTCGCCGCAGTGCTCGACCACGTGAAGCTGGAGGCGAGCATCGGCGGCTACGAGGCCTCGGCCGCCCGGGCACCCGAGATCCGCGCGTTCTACACGGAGACCGCCGCCCTGATCAACGCCACCCCGGAGAACGTCGCGTTCGCCGGGAGCGCCACGCACGCCTTCGCCACCGCCCTGTCCGCCATCCCGTTCGAAGCCGGCGATGTCATCCTGACCACCCGCAACGACTTCATCTCCAACCAGATCGCCTTCATGTCCCTGCGCAAACGGCACGGCGTGCAGATCGTGCACGCGCCGGACTCCCCGGACGGAGGCGTGGACGTGGCGGAGATGGCCGCGCTGATGCGCACGCACCACCCGCGCCTGGTGGCCGCCACGCACATCCCCACCAACTCAGGCCTCGTCCAGCCCGTCGCCGAGATCGGCCGGCACTGCCGCGAACTGGACCTGCTCTACCTGGTCGACGCCTGCCAATCGGTCGGGCAACTCCCCGTCGACGTCGCCGAGATCGGTTGCGACCTGCTCACCGCGACCTGCCGGAAGTTTCTGCGCGGCCCACGCGGCTCCGGATTCCTCTACGTCTCCGACCGCGTGCTGCGGGCGGGCTACGAGCCGTTGTTCATCGACATGCACGGCGCCCGGTGGATCGAGCCGGGCGGTTACCGGCCCGCGGAGACCGCGGCCCGCTTCGAGGAATGGGAGTTCCCCTACGCGACCGTGCTCGGCTGCGCCGCCGCCGCGCGCTACGCCGGGCAAATCGGCCTGGAAGCCATCGCACGGCGCTCGTGGGCGCTCGCGGCGCGACTTCGAAGCCTGCTCGACCGGATACCGGGTGTGCGCGTACTCGATCGGGGCCCACAACTCGGCGCCATCGTCACGTTCGCGATCGACGGCTGGCAGCCGCAGCCCTTCAAGGCGGCCATGGACGCCCAGCGCATCAACTCCGCGCTCAGCTTCCGCGAGTTCGCACAGTTCGACTTCGCGGACAAGGCCGTCGACTGGTGCCTGCGCCTATCGCCGCATTACTACAACACCGAGTCCGAAGTCGATGACGTCGCCGCGACGGTCGCAGCCCTGGCACTGGCCGGGGTCGGGGCCAGCGCCGGTGGACGCGGCGGACCCGCCGTGCGAGCGGCGGGGCCGGGGAAACTGCTGTGACCACGACCGAACCGCGGATCCGGCCGACCGGACCGCAGGCCCCCGAAGGCCTATGGCGGCACCGGGATTTCCGTACGTTCTGGCTCGGCGAGACGATCTCCCTGCTCGGCACCCAGATCACGAACCTCGCCCTGCCGCTGACCGCCGTGTACGCTTTCCACGCGACCGACGCACAGGTCGGCCTGCTGCGATTCCTCCAGCTCGCTCCGTACCTGGGGTTGGCGTTGGTGTTCGGCGTCTGGGTCGACCGGCGGCGTAGGAAGAGGGTGATGCTCTGGGCCAACCAGGTCAGGATGCTGCTGATCGCTCTCGTGCCGGTGCTGAACTGGATGCACGGACTCGACATGGCCGCGTTGCTGGTCATCTCCTGCGTCGTCGGCGTCGCCTCGGTGCTGTTCGACGTGAGCTGGATGCCCTATGTGCCAAGCCTTGTGCGGCACCCCGGACTCCAGGTCGAGGCCAATGCGAAGATGGGCATCAGCTCCTCCGTGGCCGGTGTGGCCGGGCCCGGGATCGCCGGCGCCGTGGTCGCGGCTCTGACAGCGCCGGTGGCCTTGGTGCTGGACGCGTTCTCCTACGGAATCTCAGTCCTTTCACTCCTGCGGATCCGAACACCGGAGCCCGAACCGGTGTGCTCCGCGGAACGACACGTGGCGAAGGAGCTGCGCGACGGCCTGAACTGGGTCTTCAGCAGGCCGATTCTCCGCTGGCTCGCCCTGGTCGGTTTCTGCTGCAACCTCTCGATGACCGCGGTCTGGACCATGTTCCTGCTCTACGGGACACACGAGCTCCATCTGGGTTCGTCGACTCTCGGCGTGATCTTCACGGTCTCGTCGGTCGGCGGCGTGCTCGGCGCGGTGGCCTCGGGAAAGGTCATCAGCAGATTCCCGCTCGGGCGGGTGTATTTCGCCGCCCAGACCGGCCTGCTGCTCGGCCCCACGCTGATCGTCCTGATCGACCGCCCGGGGCCGTCGGCCGTGGTCCTGGCGACCGGCTCATTCTTCGTCACGTACCTGGGCCTTGGCATCGCGAACGTCATCATCGTGACGCTGCGCCAGGCCGTCACGCCCCAGGCGATGATGAGCCGCATGACCGCGTGCTTCCGCATGTTTCTGTTCGGCGGCGGCGCCCTCGGCGGACTGTTCGCGGGCCTTTTGACGGGTTGGACAGGTGACAGGAATGCGCTGATCGTCGCCGCCGCGTTCTCGGCCGTCGTCGTTCTGGCGCTGGCGGCATCTCCGGTCAGCCGTCTGCGAAGCCTGCCGCCGCCACGGGGCCGCAGCCGCTGCGAGCGGCCACGACCCCGGTGACGCTGAACGCTCCCAGATCAGACTCTAGGAATCAGTTCTGCTCTCATGGCACCAGGCTGAACGCCTGGGCTGCGGTGCCGTTGCAGGTGTACTGCTCGAGCTGAGCTCCGCTGCTGGTGGACGGGGCGTCTATGCAGAGGCCCGAGTTGTCGGCGGTGAAGGAGTAGTAGCCGGAGTACTGCAGAGTGCCGGCGAACAAAGCGTTGGTGTTGCCGACGCCTCCGTAGTTCCAGGTCTGGAGAAGAGCTCCTGGAGCGGTGGCTCCCGACCCACCAGTGATGTTCCAGCTCTCGCCTTCGGACTGGGCGTTGTCGTTGAGCACCTCGTATTCGCCGCTCACCGACGTCGACACGAACTGCCACAGCTGGCTGGTGGCCCCAGTGCAAGCCGACTGCTGCACGGCGGTGCCGTTTGCGGTCGAGCCCCCGGCTGCGGTTGCGCACAGGCCGGAGCCCTCGTTGACCACTTCGTACCACGACGAGGTGTTGATGCCCGAGTTGGGCACCAAGCTGAACGACTCAGCCGTGCTGCTGTTGCAGGTGTTCTGCTGCAGCTGCACTCCGCTGCCGGTGGATGGGGCATCCAGGCACAGGTTCGAGTTGTCGGCGACAAAGGTGTAGTAGCCCGAGGACCCGGGCTTGGCGGCGAACAAGGCGTTGGTGTTGCCGGTGCCTCCGTAGTTCCAGGTCTGGAGAGTGTCGCCCGGGGCGGTCGCCCCCACCCCGCCGGTGATGTTCCAGCTCTCGCCTTCGGACTGGGAGTTGTCATTGACCACCTCGTACTCGCCGCTCACTGAGGTCGGCATGAACCGCCACAGCTGGCTGGCCGCACTCGTACAGGCCGACTCCACCACGGCGGTGCCGTTGGCGGTCGAGCCCCCTGCAGCGGTTGCGCACAGACCGGAGGCCTGGTTGACCACCTCGAACCACGACGAGGTGACGCCGGAGGCGGCGAAGCTCATGTCGTGGAGGTTCCACCCTCCGTTGTCTTGGTCCACAACCAATGTCTGGGTGCCTGCGGGCAGAGTGACGGTGGCGGTTACTGTCGCCCAGTTTTGCCAGCCTCCGGTGTTAGGCACATTTATATTGCCTGTCAGGTTGGCACCCGCGAGGTTGGCGATATGCAGGCCGTCAGTGACGCCGTTTGGAGAGGCCACGCGCAAGCTCACCGTGTAGGTGCCGGCGCCGGCCGCGTTGACCGTGTATCGGAAGGACTGCCCGCTGCCCGTCCAGCCGAGGTTGTAGCCGGCACCCACGCCGGTCGTGTCGGTGGTGTCGCTGGTCGCCTCCAGGTCGACCCCGTCGCTGCGGTAGCTGTTGCCCGTGCCGTTGACCGAGTTGACGTTGTAGGCCACGCCCTGCCCGCCGGTGTCGTAGTTGGCGGCTTGCACGATGCCGGGCACCTCGGCAGCGGCACCGCCGTAAGCGGCCTCGCCCGAGGGCGTTTGGCTATAGCCGGCAGCGACGATGTTCGCCTGCACGGCGCTCTGGGTGGCCTGGGACGGGAAACCGGAGACGTCGGCGGCTTCGTAGAACTCTCCGTTGCCCAGGCTTGTGTTGTCCCCGCCGGTACCCAGTTCGATGGAGCTCTGGATCTTCATCGGGTTATAAGTGTTCGGCAACGCACCCGAGTAGGTCTGGATCAGTCCGCCCGACTGGCCGTTTCCGTACTGCAAGGTCATGTTGGTCGAGCCGTTGTTCTCCTCCCAGGCGGACACGAACGTGCCGGTCTCGCTCGGATAGGCCGACGGGTTCGCCCCGGTGTTGCTGAAGTACATGCCGTTCTCGATGTCGGCGCCCACCCAGGGACCGGGGCCGGTGCAGTTGCCCGTCCAGCAGTCCGTGCCGTAGTAGATCGCGTTCATCGTGGCGTTGCCGTCATCGGAGTCGTTGGTCTCGCCCTGGCCGAAGTCGAAGCAGCACTGGCCGCTGGTGAGGTTGGACGAGGTGAGCATGTACAGCCCGTCGGCCTGAGAGCCGGTGGGCAGGTTACGGGCGGTGTTGTCGCGGTATCCGGTACCGAACTTGTCGAAGTTGATCCCGTACGCAGGCTGACCGCCGACGTACACCGGCAGCGCCTCGGCGGGGGCACCGATGTCCGCCCCGTTGGCGCCGGGGCCCGCGTTTCCACCGCTGCAGCCCGAGCAGGAGGTGCCGGGCGAGATCGGCATGTTGTTGGCGTTGGAGCTCTGGTCGTACACCTCGGTGATGGTGCACGTCGTGCCGGCGCAGAACGAGTTCTCGGGCGCCACGTTGACAACCCCGCCGGTGGACTCCAAGCCGACGTTGAGGTAGGTCGAGTCCGAGGCACGCTGGACCTGGTAGAGCGGCCCGCTATAGGCCTCGAACAGCGCCCGGGTGGTGCTGTAGGCCGCCTCGCACGGAGTGCCGCCTGAAGCGTAGATGTCGCAAGGCTCGGACGTGGCCGCACTCGCGGTCGTCGCCGCATGCGCGGGCGCGGCGACGAACGCGAGGAAGGCGAGCGCTACCGCCAGCACGAAGGCCGTGGGCAGCGCTGCCCACCGCCTGGTGAGCGTTATCGAGTACATGTGTCAGCTTCCGTGGTCGGGGAGTGCGGGGCAGGCGGCGCATGGTGGACGGCACGCGCCGGATGAGTGGACGGCGGGTATATACGTCCACAGTCGGCGTTATTGAGCGGACCTTCGTGGGTTCTTGCGCTCCGAGATTGCAGATTGCACCTAGATTGCACGTAAGTCAAGGATCTGTTACGGCAAATCTTGCGGAGATGATCCGAGGTTAGCCAGATGTCTCCCTGCGACGACGCGGCGGCGGGCAGTCGGCCCGCGCCCGCTGTACGGGTAGAGTCCGGCAATCGGATGGACAAAGGGAGAGCTCAGAGATGACCACGCAGCTCGCATCCACGCAAGGCGCCCCCACGGCCGCCGCCCTCGGCCGTACCCTGGCGCCCGGCCAAACGTGCCGCCTCCACGTGTTCGACGCGACTACCCGCACGGACACGGTCGTCGCCGAGTTCGACGACATCCTCTTCGAGGCACCGAACTGGGCAGCTGATGGCAAAACGCTCTATCTGAACGGGAACGGCGCGCTGTGGGCCGTCCTCCTCGACCACCCGGACAGGCCCCACCGCATCGTCTACGAAGGCCTGCCGGCCATCAACAACGACCACGTCCTAGACCCCGGCGGCACATCGATCTTCATGTCGGCGATGGACGGGCACATCTACCAGGGCTCCCTCAATGGTGGCGGCGTCCGTCAGATCACGCTCGAAAATGACGTGTGGCACTACCTGCACGGCGTCTCACCGGACGGGAAGACACTCGGCTTCGTGCGGATCGACACCTCGGGCAGCCCCGGCAGGCTCGCACTGATCCCCGCTGACGGCGGCCCCGTCACGATGGTGGACACGGGCGCCGGCCACATCGACGGACCCGAGTGGTCACCTGACGGCGAGTGGATCTACTTCAACACCGAGCGCTGGGCGTCCGAGCCCGGACACGCTCAACTGGCCAGAGTGCCCAGCGCGGCCCCCTCCCCGGACACGGTCGAGCGGCTCGCCTCCACCGACACCGTCGACTGGTTCCCGCACCTCTCGCCCGACGGGCACCACGCGGTGTACCTGCAGTACCCGGCAGGCACTGAGGGCCACCCGGAGAACGTCCCCGTGGAACTCGTCGTCGTCGACATCTCGGACTGGTCCGCACCGCTGGCCAGAGTGCCGGTCTTCGGCGGACAGGGCACCATCAACGTCAACAGCTGGAGCCCCGACTCCAGGCGCTTCGCATACGTCTCATACCCCGTCGGCGATGGTCATGGTGCGGGCTAGAGCAGGCGAAGTGCCCCCACGAGAAATCCTTGTGGGGGCACTTGGCCTACTCAATGCGCTTACTACGGCGCTCGGCGCGGCCTAACGGGCCGAGTCGCGGGTGTTGCCGGCCGCGATGGACGCGGTCTGTGCATTGCTGTCGCGGACCTCCCAGGTCGTGCCCGACCCGGTGTACTGGTAGGTGAAGCCCTTGAAGAATCCGGTGGCGACGTGGGCGTAGAGCGTGCCGTTGTCGTCGACCTGGAGGGAGCCGAGGCTCGGGAAGACGCCGATCACCGTCCAGGTGCCGGACGTCTCGTTGTACTGCTGGACCTGGCCGTTACCGTCGAGCTCGTAGAGGCTGCCGACGGTCGGGCCCGCGGCGATCTGGACGGCCCCGGGATGGGTGGCGATCTTCTTCCACCCGGTCGTCGCCCAGTTGCCGGTGTACTGCCAGACGGTGCCGTCGGTGTGCAGCTCGAAGATCGCGTTGGGGCTGTCGTCGTCGACGGCGAACCCGGCCGCCTGGGGGTTGGCGTCGAAGGTGAACCAGTAGCCCGGGTAGGTCATCCCGCGGATCGCGCCGTTCGCGCTGATCTCGTAGTAACTGGTCCCGGCCGTCACGATTCCCGAGGCGCCGTTGTTGCCGAGCTCTTCCGGCGCCCCGCCCGCGGCGGTGCCGGCCAGCCACGTGGTGCCGTCCTTGTGCAGTTCCATCACGCCGTAGCCGGCCGTGGCGATCTTCACGTTCGCGGAGCTGCTGTCCACCTCGTTCCAGCCGCCCGTGCTCGTGTAGCCCCAGACCGTGCCGTTCGTCTCGAGACGGAAGATCTCCGACCCGTGATTGCCGATGACGACCTGCGCGTTCGGCCCGGCGGCGGCGATTTTCGTCCAGCCGCCCGACCCGGCGGTCGGGTATCCCCAGATGCTCCCGTCCGTGTGCAGCTCGAGCAGCTGCGGCGCGGCCGGCGTCGCCTTCGTGGCGGCCGACGCGGTTCCCCCGACCAAGGCTGCGCAGCACGCGACGACGCTGCCGATCGCGGCGGCGCGCAGCGCTTGCGACTTCTTCCCACCCTGCATATGCCTTTCCCCTTAAGGAAGCGGAGCGCACTATTCCGTGCCCCCTCTCAAGAGCAGAGACGTCTGAGTAGTCGTACGGTTACCGTTACGATGTAGCGATCGCGTAACCGTGTGTGGGGCTAGAGCCAGCGGGATTGACTGGAGCCGCGCGGCACGAGCACGGGATCGGCCCACGGACCGGTGGATCCGTAACAGGTCACGGATACGCTGATGATTCCGGGGTGCCGCTCGGCGAGGGCACGCGGGTCGGGGCCGAGGCGTTCGAGTTTGCCGGCGCGGTGGTTGTTGACCACTACTGGATTGGCGGCCGGCCAGAGCGGGTGCGCTCAGGCGGGCCGCCGGAAAGGCCCGGGGCCCGGACCTGTGTCAGGTCCGGGCCCCGGGTTGTTCGTCGTGCTGTCTAGCCGCTACGGGAGCTGCTTGACGTCGTGGTCGGTCAGGGTCGTATCGAAGGTGACCACGCGGGCGATCTCGCCGGGGAAGTACGAGCTGAGCGCCCCGCCGGTCTGGTTCGCGCCCAGGACGAACGGGCCGTCGACCGTCGTCGCGCCGCTGACGTGCACGGTGTCCGCGCGGGCTCCGTTGGTGTAGAGCACGAGGTGGCCGGTCGAGGCGTCGTACGTGAGAACCACGTGCGTCCAGGTCCCGGCGGTCCATGAGCCCGCGTCGCCCTGCGCGTAGGTCGCAGCGGTGGTCCCGGCGGTGTTGATCCCGAACTGCCAGGTCCCGTCGGCAGCGGCGGACAGGAAGACCGATGAGTCGTCGGTGCCCTCCTGCGCGAGCACTGTACCGGGCCCGGACGGCTTCACCCACGCGCCGATGGTGAACGACGAGCCTGCCGCGACCGCGGCTCCCGACGAAGGCTCACCGGAGTTCGTTTCCAGGTACCCGCTCGCGCCGTCGAAACGGACCGCGTCGCCGAACGTCGAGTCCGTCGCCCAGGTCGCGCCGGCGTTGGTGTTCCGCAGCGAGTATGGGATGTCGCTGCCGCTGTCGAAGGCCTGGCTCGCGGAGCCGGAGGCCAGTTCGTTCAGCTCCCACTCGTGCGCGGGGGTGACCAGGCTCTGCTTCGGGCCGCTCGCCAGCTTGGCCGTGGAGCCCTTGATCTTCGCCGTGTACGGGATGGCCGTCGCCGTCGCCGAGTCGACCGCCCACAGGTCGGGGACGCCGTCGCCGTTGAAGTCCGCGGTCTGCAGCTGCAGATTCGCGCCCCTGTTCCAGGTCGATGTGCCGGTGCCGGACGCGATCACGTACTGCGTATAAGCCAGTGTCGTGTAGTTGCTCCAGACTCCGTCCTTTGCCGCGTCGTTCGCGGTGACGTCGGTCCACAGCACCACTTCGCCGGTCGCCGGGTTCCAAAGGTACATGTCGACGGCACCGCTGGACAGCGGGTAACCGACCACCTTCCATGAGTCCCAGTCGAGGGTTCCGTCCGGTGACGGCGTGTTGGTCAGCAGAGCGCAGGAGCCGTAGTCGCAAATGCCGCCGCCGAAGCCCCCGTCGGTCGAGTAGCCGCCCGGCTCGCTCGCCGGGGACAGGACCAG
>Ga0073928_10010379_pt1 | contig 11107 bp, 9 predicted proteins | sample PaiPotPPA55metaG_FD_76969 | JGI IMG/M metagenome (GOLD analysis project Ga0073928, IMG submission 76969) | Iron sulfur acid spring bacterial and archeal communities from Banff, Canada, to study Microbial Dark Matter (Phase II) - Paint Pots PPA... ...
CTGAGTCCAATAGTAATAAGTGATTCGCTTGGAGACCGGCGCCGCGCTAGGACTCAGGCGAAACCGCCTGCGCAACCTGCTAGCGCTTGGGGTTCGGCGGCGGGCTGGTCCCTTTAATGGCCGCGGCGTAAGCCTGGCCGGTGGGGCTCAGCGTCCCGGCTCGCAGCGCAGCGCTGGCAACGGCTACGCCTTGCCTGCGGAGCTGGGGAGTAGGCATGCTGCCGGCCTGGGCATAATCCACGTAAGCGAAGAAGCACTGACTGGCGAATGGAGAGAGATAGTAGAGCTTCTTCCAATGCGCCAGCTTGACTAACTCAGTGACGAACTGGGAATCGAGCGGCGCCCAGAAGCTATAGTTATTTTGGGCGGTAGTCATCGGGTCACTCAGCGCGCGGATAGTAGCATACTGCCCCCCCCCCGAGAGCTGACTGTTACTGACTTTCTTCAGCCAGGCTTCCGAGATGGCCGCACCTTTGCCGCTCTTGTGAGCCAGATCGATCAAGGCGGGCGCGGCGGCCAGGTATCCCTGGTTGACGGAATAAATATGGAAATCAATGTAGTCCAGGTTCGTGGCGGCCAGCGCGCGGACGAACTCACCGGCATTGGGCGCCCAGGTGCCGATGCCCGCGCCGATGAGCGGCTTGTCGTGGATTCCAGCCTTACGGAGTTGATTGACGATAGTGGCCATGGCGGCCGCGTATTGCTCGGGCGTGTACTTGGCGCGAAGGCGGAGCAAGGCGGATTGCGTGTCGGGCTCGGAGCCGAGGTTCATCCAGTCGGGCTGGAGCTGCTGGGCGATGGTCTGAGCGACGCGCGCGCGGCCGGCGATGAGGTCGGCGGGGGAGAGGGTGGCGTAGTAGTTGCCCAGCGGCAGGTCTTGGGCTTCGCGCGGAAACATGACGGAAGTTTCGATGATCACTTTCAATCCGCGCTTGCGCAGTTCGGCCATGACGCCACGATAGAAGTTGACGACTCTGGGATAATCCTGCGGATCGTTGTTGAATTCGTAGAAGCGCTGGTCGAGGATGGGGAAGCCGACGGCGATGGTCACGGCCTGGACGCCGATGCGGGCCATGCCTTCCAGATCGCGGAGGACTCCATCCATAGTTTCGGGCGAGAGGATGACCTGGAGGCCGCGATTATCGTTGGCGGCCAGCAACTCGGCGGCGAAAGCGACGGGCGATTTGGCGCCGTTCCACTGGGAGTCGAGGGTGGCGTTGAAAGTGTCGAGGTCACCCTGGAGTTCCTTGCAGGTAGGGGCGAAGGCGGCCGGGACAGCGGCGCAGGAGTCGGCCGCTTGGGCGCCGGGTGCGGACAGCAAGAGAAGCAATAACGTGTATGGTTTTAGACGGAACGAAGCCAATTTTTGATAACTCCTTTGTTTGCAGAGTGAGCAATTTTGCTGCCAGTGTGGACCTACGCTACGTCTTTGTGCATCCTGTGCACTTTTTTTTTGGAGCGGGACCAGGAGGACGCCACACGTATTCTTGACGGAACGAAGCCAATTTTTAATGTTTTCTTTATGCGCAGTCCGGCTCACGCGCAGTGTTGGATACTGGCGATGCCTGTAACAAAAGCGTCGGATAGTGTCGGATTTCGTCGGCTGGCATGGATTCCGGTGTTGCACTCCAATCCGATCATATAACAGCGCGGGCGGGAGTTATGGCGAGCGGCGGGGCGGATGAGGTTAAGTCATTTGCGATGAGGTTCTTGGAAAAATGGGGGATGGGCACGAAGGCGGTTACTGGGTGATTTAAACGGGCAGCTAGATCGGTTCGCGCTGAGTTCCCATTGAGCCTACCGCTTCATCATTTAAAACCAGCTACGCGCGCCGAATTGCGTTGGTATAGTACCGGACTTGCCGATCCCTAGCTTCGAACGCGCTGGGTCACTGCGGCCAGATGATCTCGCCGTGCGTGTAAGCGCGGCGCTCTTTGTAGAGGATCATATGGCTGGGGAACGCGGTCGCCTGCCAGCCGGGCAAGGCTTGCGTGATCGTACACAGGAGATCGCGAGCTCTCATGTCGTCTTGCGGAACGCTGACGGTCAGGTCCTTGTAGTCGGGGTGCGGCTTCGTCGCCCGCTGCTTCGCGGTCTGGAACCTCAGCAGGTACGGCAGGTCGCTCTTGATGGCCTTCAGCAGTTCAGCCGCGTTCTTCTCGCCGGCCTTGATCCAGTCGCATTTCCAGTCCGGTCGGATCGGGTACTGAGCGTCGAAGCCGTCGGGAGCTTTGTTGGTGGTCTCGCGCTCTCTGCCGGGGTCGTGCTGGCCGAAGCCGTTCCCGTTCCAAGCGCACTCGCCCTCGCCCTCCTTCCTGTAGTATTTAATCAGGAAGTTCTCAGGCGCTCGTCCAGTTGGGGTGCACGAACAGGCACTTGTACCCCATCTCGGCAACGTCGATATTCTGGCGGCCGCTGATTTTGCGCCGATGCTCGCCGAGCCGCCTCTTGAGGCTGTCCGCCTTGCCGACGTAGATGAGCGCTCCCTGGCGAAGCCAAGCGACCGCCATCGAGGGCCGATTAGGGCCATGGGGTCGTCGAGTCGCTTTGTTCTTCGAATTGCACCCAGGTCATTGTCTCCGGGTCGCTCGGCTCCGCGAACGGCACCCAGACCCATGCCTGCACGAACGCTCCTTGCTCATCCCCATAAGAGACGCGCGCGTCGCTGTCCACGTCGATTTCGCTGCCGAGGCCATATAGCTCCTTCGCGCGGGCTCGAAGCCACTTCTTGCTCCTCATGCTTGTTCTCCTTTTGTTGCGTTGCAGACTGGCGACGCGACAGCTGCCCCTCGATACGTGTCCAACACCGGAAGAAACATCCATTGTGTTTGGTGAACCGGCAGTAGGTCATGCCGAATTGTCAACAAAGGCCTCCATCGATCACTAGATTGACCCGCCTCGTTCGTTATCGCGCTGCGACCGTTAAGGTCCTTAGGGGATTTCACGCTGTCAGGGGGAATTGTTCGTCAAGCACAACCCTGGACAGCCTAAAACCGTCGACTAGCGCAATGGGATTTTTGCCCTCTTCGCTGGCCTCATTGATAGCTGCCTTTGAGAAATGACTGGTCGTCACGACCGCGCCCCGGGCGAATGGCAGCAAGCTTCCCCGCAGTTCAGCGACCTCTTTTCGTCCGACGGAGTGCAGCCAGCGTTTCGCCTGTACCTGGACCAACGCGTTTTCGAAGATCCAAGCTCGCCCACCAACTCTGGCGTTCACGTCAACACCACCATCGGAGCTGAATCTCGTCACACAGACGTCAAAAAAACCGCAGTGGAGAAGCAAGTCCTTAATAAAAAACTCGAAGTTCTTAGGCGCCATTGCTAACAGCTTGCCGCGAACGTGCTCGATCCGTTCAATGCTCTCGGTTCGCTGGCTGTTACTTTCGTCGATGATGTCATCGTCCTCCGAAGTCTTGGCAGCCAGCCTCGATGCGGTGAGGATCTGGCTCGAAACGGCCGCCTCGATGCCGAGGGGCAAGACATTTTGTTCCTGGTGGATCTTGAATTCGAACAGCCAGACCTTGCGAATCTGGCCGTCTGCGTCGAGCTGTGTATCAGGGTAATGGCGGAGGTATTCGAGCAGCCCCAAATACCTCCAGCGTTTCGGTCCGACGGATTTGTCCCTTCTGCTGGCGATCAGGACAAATCCGTGAATCGGAAAGTTAAATGTTCTTTGCTCGATTAATCGGCTGTTTACGCCCGCAAGCGTCTGTTGGCCCAGCTTACCCGCCGCCGTATAGGTCAAGGTGCCGCTCTCCAGGCGGTCGTGGTAAGGATTCTCGCCAGATCCGTGAAAGTCTGGCACTGAGGTCATGATAGCCGCTCTCAGGACAGCTTGGTACTGGAGCGAAAGGCGGATGCCGCCGGCATTTGACACCTTGAGAGACTTAGAGATCTCCTCGTTTGAATAGAGCTCTCCGACGACCAACGCGTCAATCATTCGGAGCCCAGCCTCTGTCGGGTCCGGTGCGCCATGAGCCACCAACTGTCGAAGTTCACCTTTCTCAGTGCCGCGCGCCCGCGAGATCCGGCTTTGACCTGGGTCGCCCCGTGGACCCGCATGTTCCTCATCGATACTTCGTGACGGTCCCCATACTCACTCCTACCGCAAGAAAGAAGAACGATCCCGCCACCGTTGCCCTTGGACGCGGGGGTGGCATGAAGGGCGGCCTCGTCAGACCCGCCAAGCCACCTAGCTGCTCTGAATGAAGGCTGCTGATTTCGGCTTAGGCCCATCAGGTGCCAACGCTTTCCAACCTTTATCTTATTCTACCTTGCCTTCTCCTTTCCAGATCCGAGCTTTCTGCGCTTGCGGGCCCAGTCGGGCTTGTTGACCTGCCGGGCGCGGCCGACGCCGAGCGCATCAGCAGGGACATCTTCGGTGATGACGGAGCCGGCGGCGAGGTAGGCGCCGTCTCCGATTTCGACCGGGGCCACCAGGGTAGAGTTGCTGCCGACGAAGGCGCCCGCGCCGATCTTGGTGGGGTGCTTGTGCCGGCCGTCGTAGTTGCAGGTGATGGTGCCGGCGCCTACATTGACGCCGGGGCCGATTTCGGAATCGCCGAGATAGGCGAGGTGGTTGGCCTTCGCGCCGGCGCCCATGCGGGTCTTCTTCAACTCGACGAAATTGCCGATGTGCGCATCCGCCTCGACATGCGTCTCCGGGCGCAAGCGGGCGAAGGGGCCGGCATGCGCGCCGCGCTCCAGGCGTGAGGCGCCGACGATGGTGAACTGGCCGATTTCGACGTCGTCTGCGAGCTCGGAATCGCGCACGATGGCGCATGCGCCGATGCGGCAGTTCTCGCCGATCGTCGTGTTGCCGAGGATCTGCGCGAATGGCTCGACGATGGTATCCATGCCGATTTGGACATCCGGGTCGACGGTGACGGTCTCGGGCTTTTCGATGGTGACGCCGGAGAGCATCAGCTCGCGGACTTTGCGGTCGCGGAGCAGGCGATCGGCGGCGGCGAGCTCTTCGCGGGTGTTGATGCCCAGCACTTCGCGCACATCTTCGATACGGAGGGCTTCGAGGCGGCGACGGGCGCGGTGGAGAATCTCGACCATATCGGTGAGGTAATATTCGTGCGCGGGGTTATCCGGGCGGAGTTCGTGCAGATGGCGCCAGAATGGCTCCGCTCGATAGCAGTACAGGCCCATGTTGGCCTCGCGGATGGCGACCTCTACTCCGGTGGCGGCTTTCTGTTCGACGATGCGGGTGACGCGGCCTTTCCCAGCGCGCACAACGCGTCCGTAGCCGGTGGGGTCATCCATCATGGCGGTGAGGATGGTACCGGTGGCCTTGGAGGCTTGCTGGGCGGCGACGAGGCGCTGGAGTGTTTGCGGGCGCACGAGCGGGCAATCGCCGTAGAGAATCACGAGCAGGCCATCGAGATGCGCCAACAGATCGGCGGCGACCATCAGGGCATGGCCGGTTCCACGCTGCTCGGCCTGCTCGATGAATCCGACGCCGGGCACCGAGACGGCGGCGCGGACTTCGGCGGCCTGATGGCCCACGACCACGAAGATGCGCTCGGGGGGGGCCAGGGCTTGCGCGGTGCGCACGACATGCTCGATGAGGCTGCGGCCGCCGGCGCGATGCAGCACCTTGGCTTTGCGCGACTTCATGCGGGTACCCATGCCCGCGGCGAGAATCACGACTGTTACGGGTGTTTCCATTTTATTTCCTCCGGCGGCGGGCCTCTTGCGCCAGGCGCACGACCACCGCGGCGGTTTGTTCCGGATCGTGGCGGACGATGGCGGCGGGCTGGAGCAGCAGCTTTTCGGTGATCACCTGAATTCCCATTTTCGCGATTTCGTCGAGATCGTTGGTGACCGGCAGAGCTTGCGCCCTCGCGTAACGCTTGCGGGCGGAGGGCCGCACGGGCGCGACGTTCACCACGGCATAATCGAGCAGCGGGCCGCCGGCGTGCTTGTGGATGGCGCGTATGTGGTCGGAGGCGGTGAAGTTGACGGTTTCGCCGGGCTGCCCCATGAGATTGACGAAATAGGCCTTGAGGGCGGGCGAGCGGCGTATGGCAGCGGGGATGCCTTCGACCAGGAGATTTGGGATCACGCTGGTGAAGAGCGAACCGGGGCCGAGCGTGATGAGATCGGCGTGGGCGATGGCGGTGAGGGTGTCGGCCATCGGGCGCACTTTGCGAGGCCGCAGGCGGATGGTGCGGATGGGCGTGCGGCTCTTGCTGATGTTGGTTTCGCCGACGACGCGCGCGCCGTTTTCGAGAGTGGCTTCGAGCGCGACATTGGCGACGGTGGCGGGATAGATGCGGCCGACGATTTTGAGCACTTCCGAAGAGACTTTGACGGCCTCGGGGAAGTCGCCCATGATTTGCGTGAGGGCGGTGAGGAAGAGGTTGCCGAAGCTATGGCCCTTGAGGCCGTGGCCGGCCTCGAAGCGATGCTGGAAGAGGCGGGCGAGCAGGGTTTCGTCTTCGGAGAGGGCCACCATGCAAGCGCGGATATCGCCGGGGGGCAGGACGTCGAAGTCGCGGCGGAGGCGGCCGGAGCTGCCGCCATCGTCGGTGACGGTGACGACGGCGGTGATGTCGAGCAGGGGGCGGTGCGTTGGGGCGGCGTAGTGCTTCAGGCCTTGGAGGACGGCTGAGAGACCGGTGCCGCCGCCGATGGCGACGACGCGCAGGGGGGGACGGTTAGGCATGGGAGCGCTCCGGGATGGTTGTGTCGTGGCAGGCGGACACGCTAGAGAAGTGCGTTCGGCTACGCTTTTTTATCCGGATAGAGCAAGCGGTTGAACGCGGGCTGGTTGACCGCGGCGGCGAAGTCGGGATCCTGGCGGGCGGCCAGCCGGTTACGGGGCTGCAAATCAATCGCACGTTTCAGGTTCTCATAAGCCGCCTGTGAATCTCCAGCGAGGGTCTGGCAGGCGGTCAGGGCATAGAGCACGTAGTCGGCGGCGGGCTCGATTTCCAGGGCGGTGCGCAGGTGCTTTTGCGCGATTGCGACATCGCGAGAGTTCATGAGAGTGATGGCGTAGTTGTAATGCTCTTCGGCCGTGCGCAGCTCCAAACCAGGAGCGAGGCGGCGCTCGCAGATACCGGCGTGCAGGCCGGCGCGGTGAGTCACGGCACGGTCGGGGCCTTTCATGGCCGCTTGAAATGCCTCGCGCGCCTGCTGAAACTGGCGCGCGTGGAACAGGTGCATGCCCTGCTCGAACCATTCCAACTGGGTCGTATCCGCGGGAGCAGCGGACTTTGCGCCCACGGAGATGCTGCGGACGGTCTGGCGATCTTTGCCGTCCCTCGCAGTGGAAGGTCCGGGGGCATTGCGCTTGTCGTTACTTTTCGGCATCGGCGGACCCACAGTCCGAAAACACGCTAGTAAGTCCTTATAGCAGGACGGGCGGGTGTTGTGCAAGTGGGTGGTGCCGCCTAGCCAGACCCCGCTTGGTAATACCCATCTTGGCAGCGCCCTTATTTTGCGCCTATAAAGTGGGACAGGGGTAACCGGAAAGGCGTCATTCATAGCGCAGTGCCCGCGCGGCATCTACCAGCAGCGCGCGGCGCGCCGGGACGTAACTGGCGGCCAGGGCCACCGCAATTAGCACTAGCGGAACCAGGGTAAAGGTCAACCAATCGGTGGGGCTGACATTGAATAGCAGCGTCCGCAGGTAACGCGTCAAGGCAAGCGCTCCCGCCAGGCCGCCCGCGGTTCCCATCAAAGCCAGCAAAAGGGCTTGGCCGACAACCAGGCACAGCACCTGCCGGCGCTGGGCGCCCAGGGCCACGCGCACGCCGATTTCGTGGGTGCGCTGCGCCACCGAATAGGACATGACGCCAAAAACTCCGATAGCCGCCAGCAGCAGCGCCAGCCCTGCAAAACTCGTCAGCAAGAAGGACTGGAAGCGCGGGCGTGCTACGGACCTCGACAGAGCCAAGTCCAGTGGCTGGATGGCGGCGATGGGTTGGTCCTTATCGAAGGCATGGATGGTTTCCTGGACCAGCGGAACGAGTTGCATGGGATCGCCGCCGGTCCGGATCATCAGCGTCGCGATGGTCTGAGTCTCTTGCGCATTCGGGAAATAGACTGTCGGCTTGGCTTCCTTATCCAAGCCCTCATGTTTGACATCGCCCACCACGCCGACGATCTGGTAAGGGGTATTCCGTCCCCAGTCGACGAACAGCCGCTGACCAATCGGGTCGGTATGAGGAAACTGTTGGCGGGCCAGCGACTGGCTCACGATGGTGACCTGCGGCGCTCCGCCCTGGTCTCGTTCGCTAAACAGCCTGCCGCGCAGCAGGGGAATGCCCATGGCAGCGAAGTAGCCGGGCGTCACGATGGAAACACCGGTGACGGGCGCCTCGCTAGGGTTGGGAGTCGGCCGCCCTGCCACCCAGAACCCGGTGCCGGGCAGCAAGCCACCAAGCGGCGGAAATTGGATGGACCCGGCGCTTACCACGCCGGGGACGCGGGCGATGCGTTGGAGGATTTCGTCCAATGCCGCTGAGGCCTTCTTTAAATCGTGATAGCGGGGGTCGCTCAAGCCGATGCGTAGAGACAGGATGCGGTCGGGTTGGAAGCCGGGCGCTACGCGCTCCAGTCGCAGCAAGCTTTGGATGAGGAGCCCGGCGCCAATCAGCAGCATCAAGGCGACGGCCATCTCGCCGGCTACCAGGGCCGCGCGCATCCGGTTCCGGCGCAGGCTGGCAGAGATCGAGCGGCTGCCCTCCTTGAGTGCTTCGCTTAGGCCGGGGTGCGAGGCGCGGATCGCCGGCAACAGGCCGAAGAGGAGGCTCACCCCCAGTGAAAGGCCCGCGGTGAACGCCAACACGTGGCCGTCGATGGTCACGCTGTTGACCTGCGCTACAGACCAGCTTTCAGGCAGCAGGGCGAGCAGAACGTCGTTGGTCCACACGGCCACCAGCAAGCCCAGCGCTCCGCCGGTGACGCCCAGGATCACGCTCTCCACGATCAACTGGCGAACCAGGCGTGCGCGCGTGGCGCCCAGCGAGGTGCGAATCGCCATCTCGCGCCGGCGCGCGCTGGATCGCATGAGCGTCAGGTTGGCGACATTGGTGCAGGCGATCAGCAGCACCAGTCCCACCGCGCCGAGCAACACCAGCAACGGTGTTCGCAACTCGCCGGTGAACTGTTCGCGCATCGGAACGACGGTGGCGCCCCAATGCGTATTGAAGTCAGGATATTCGCGGGCCAGTTGCGCCGTGATGAGGTTCATGTCGGCCTGCGCCTGCTCGATGCGGACACCCGGCCGCAACCGCGCGATCGGCGCGAGGAATCGCCCTACGCGCTTGGCATCCGGCTTGAGGGATATCAATTCCCAGATGTCGGCCTTCACGTCCGGAAATCGAAAGCCGGCGGGTAAAACCCCGACGACCACCGCGGGGTTGCCGCGCACCACCAGCTTACGGCCGACGATGTGTGGATCGCGGCGATAGCGGCGGCTCCAGAGGCCGTCGCTGATGAGCACCACGTCGCCGGCGCTGGGCCGGTCTTCTTCGGGGAGGAAGTCGCGCCCCAGGGCTGGCCGCACGCCGAGCACCGAGAAGAAGTCGCGGCTTGCATAATTGCCGGGAACCTCTTCAGGAGTTCCGTCGCCAGTCAGACTCATGGTCAGCGGGAACGGGACGTAGGCGGCCATCTTCTCGAAGGAGTGGTTGCGCTTTTGCCAGTCGGCCAGGTTCCGCGGGTTGGCGACGTTGTCCTTCTTGGGCTCCGGGCTGGATTCCCAGACCATCACGAGCCGGGCGGGATCCGCGAAGGGCATGGGCCGCAGCAGTACGGCGTTGACCACGCTAAAAATCGCGGTATTTGCGCCGATGCCCAGCACCAGGGCGAGCAGCACCACGCCGGTAAAGGCGGGGTTCTTCCAAAGCATGCGGGCAGCAAAGCGGAGATCTCTCCAGAGGCTTTCCATAGCCGGGCGGAGTTGCAACTATCGAGCCAGTGATGCCCTCGCCTATCATTGGCCGGTGTGGTCGATTGGCACGCGAGCCGTGTTCGGTTGTGGGAATGGCTGGACGAAAGCGGGCACGCGTCTACTCGTGGCGCAGGCGACGACCGGATCGACGCGGGTGGCGCGGCGCGCGGGCAGCCAAGTGGCGATGAGGGCGGCGGCGAGCAGCGTGGCCAGCGCTATCGCGTAAGCGGCGGGATCGAGGGGCGAGACGGCGAAGAGCTGCGATCGCAGCAGACGGGTCAGCGCGGAAGCGGCCAGCAGGCCTGCGAATAATCCGAGGGCGGCGAGCGCCAGACCCTGGCGCATGACGATCAAGCGCACCTTCGCCGCCGATGCGCCCAACGCCATGCGGATACCGATCTCGTGCGTTTGCGACGACACGGCATAGGAGAGCGTGCCGTACAATCCCACGGCCGCCAGCGCCAGCGCCAGAGTTGCGAAGACGCTCAAGAGGATGGTGAAGAAGCGGTCCTGCCAGGATGCCAGGTCGCGAATCTGCTGCAAGGTGAGGCTGCGGCTGACCGCGATGGTGCGATCGACCGCGACGATGCGTCCACGAATAGCCGGCGCGATGCGCAGCGGATCGCCGTCCGTGCGCACCAGCAGTACGGTTGGCGTGGTCTGAGAATTATAAGGAAGATAGACGCTGGCGGTATCCACGCCTTTCAACTGGCCTTGCCGGCTATCGGCGGCCACGCCCACGACCGTGTTCCAGGGCTCATTGTTGCGCGGCGGACCGAAGCGCACGAGCTGACCGATGGCGCTCTGGCCGGGCCAGTGCTTTGCGGCGAACGATTGGGCGACGATGAGCACGTGGGCATCGTAATCGGCGGGCGTGAAATCGCGGCCTTGGAGCAGCGGCAGGCCGAGCGCGTGGAAATAGCCTGGCGCGACGACGAGATGGCGGACGAATGGCATATCCTGCAGCGGCTTGGGGCGTCCGGCGATGGTGTAGATGCGGGTCCAACTGCTGGTGAGCGGCGGTTCAGTGGTGAACGCGGCGTCGATCACGCCGGGCAGGGCTTCGACTTCGCGGGTGAGGCGATCGATGAGGGCGCGCGCTTGCGGCCCGTCAGGATAGCGCTGGTCGGGATAATCGATGCGCAGCGACAGGATGTTTTCGGGGCGATAGCCGAGGCTCTGCGCGCGCAAGGC
>Ga0073928_10010380_pt1 | contig 11107 bp, 7 predicted proteins | sample PaiPotPPA55metaG_FD_76969 | JGI IMG/M metagenome (GOLD analysis project Ga0073928, IMG submission 76969) | Iron sulfur acid spring bacterial and archeal communities from Banff, Canada, to study Microbial Dark Matter (Phase II) - Paint Pots PPA... ...
CACCACGTAGTCCAGAATTTCGACGTCGCCGATCTCCGGATCCACCGCGACGATCGCCGCATGCGTGGCATAGCTGAACGTTCCGGTATCCGGATTTGGCCGGTAGCCGATCGTCGCCTCCATGCCGCCCCTGTCGACATCGTTCGGCAGATTTTGCGGCTTCAGGTACCAGGTGCGCGCGATCTCGCGCAGCGTGATCGAACCTTGCGGGCCGAACACCTCGCCGCCACGCACGGTCACCTGCGCGGCGTCGGTTTGCAGGAGTTGCGCACCGACCTTGGCGGCGCGCTTGGCGAGCTCCTTGCACGCCACCGAAACCGCGCCGCCCGCCATCACCATGCAGCGCGATCCCCACGTGCCGGTGGAATACGGCGTCATGGCGGTGTCGCCATGCACGACTTTGATCTTGTCGACGTCGATGCCGAGTATCTCGTGCGCCACTTGCGCCAGCGTCGTTTCGAGGCCTTGCCCATGCGAATGCACGCCGACGCGCAGCTCAAGGCCGCCGTCCGGCGTCAGGCGCGCGGTCGCCTGTTCGAAGCCCGGCACCATCGGTATGCCCCAGCCGAAATAGACCGAGGTGCCGTGCGCGGCCTGCTCGCAATAGGTCGCAAGGCCGACGCCGATCAGGCGACCGTCGGCTTCGCTGCGTTGCTGGCGAGCGCGCACCGCCTTCACGTCGATCGCCGCGACCGCGCGCCGCAGCGATTCCGGATAATCGCCGCTGTCGAAATGCTTCTTGGTGATGTTGTTGAACGGCATCTGCTCGGGCTTGACCAGAATCTTCGCCCGCACTTCATGGGGCTCGACGCCGACTTCGCGCGCGATGGCATCGAGCACGAGCTCCAGCGCGAAGCACACGCCGGTCCGTGCGACGCCGCGGTAGGGCAGGATCGGGCACTTGTTGGTCGCGACCGAATAGGTGCGACAGCGGTAGGCAGGAAAGTCGTAAGGCCCCGGTAGGATGCTCGCGACCTGCGCCGCCTCGAGGCAGGCCGAGAACGGATAGGCCGAATAGGCGCCGGAATCGACGACGGCCTCGCAGTCGATGCCGCGCAACGTGCCGTCGCGCTCCGCGTAACCGGTGATGCGGTAATGGTGCTCGCGGCAATTAGCGCCAGCGGTCAGATGCTCGCGGCGGTCCTCGATCCAGCGCACCGGATGGCTGCAACGCAGCGCGAGCCATCCGAGGCAGACCTCTTCGGCGAGCAGGATGCCCTTGTAGCCGAAGCCGCCGCCGACGTCGGGTGCGATGACCCGCACCTGGCCCTCGTCGAGCCCAAGGCACTCGGCAAGCCCGGTGCGCACGATGTGCGGCATCTGGCAGGCTGAATAGATCGTGAGCTGCTCGAGACGCGAATCCCACAGCGCGACCACGCCGCGGCCTTCGATCGGCGCCATGCATTGGCGCGAGGTGCGGATTTCGCGCGTCACCTTGATCGGGGCGTCGAGCGCCTGGCCGATATTCACCTCGACGAAGGTTTCGAGGAAGATGTTGTCGCCCCATTGCTCGTGCAGGAGCGCCGAGGATGGGTCGCGCGCGGCCAGCATGTCGTGCACAGCCGGCAATTCTGCGAGATCGAGGGCGATGGAGTCCGCGATGTCTTCCGCTTGCGCGCGGGTCGGCGCGACGCACATCGCGACCAGCTCGCCGACGTAGCGCACCTTGTCGGAGGCGAGCGAGGATTGCTCGGACGGCTTGAAGCCGCGGATGCCGGAGACTGCGCGGATCGGCTTGACGCCGGCAAGATCGGCGACGGTGAAGACGGCGCCCTTGTGCGCGTCGGGAACTTTTACGCCGCGGACGCGCGCATGGGCGAGCGGACTTCGCACGAACGCAACGTCCTTCATGCCGGCGAAGCGAAGGTCGGCCACGAACTGGCCGCGGCCGCGCATCAGGCGGTCGTCTTCCTTGCGGAGAAGGCGCGCGCCAACGCCCTGCTCTTTCATCGCGACCCACTCCCGCGCGGCAATCGGATTGCATTCGTTGCGGCAAGGTTCCGACGACCGCTGGGTCTGTGGAGGCGCCTCGCCGGGGCTCACTATCCTATAATTCTAATCTTAGGATGACGGCAGTTGCAACCGGGAACGCCGGCGGGAGCGGCCTGGCTTGCGGCCGGTGGGTTTCGTCGATGGCGCGCGCCGTGCGCCGTCCGGCGAGGCGCGAACGTGCGCCAGCAGATCGATGTGCAGCTGGATCGCGTCGCTACGGTAGATGATGTCGGCGATGTAGATGGCGACGTTATCGCGATTGATCAGCACGCATCGGCATTCCGCCGTCGGCGCGCCGAGCGCGATTTGCAGCAGATCGGAAGTGGTCGGGTCGGCGCTGCCGATGACGACGGTCTGATGCGCGTGCTGGATGTCGATGTCCTTCCAGCCCGCAATCACCGGCAACGCAGGATGCTGACGGAACATGTCCGGCGCGCGCTTGTAGATGGTGTTGGCGAGGTGCAGGTTGACGATCCCGTAGGGCTTCGCGTCCTTGTACTGGACGCTGCGCAGGTACATGTAGCTCTCCGCAAGCTCGCCCTCGCCATCCTGCAGCGTCGGGAATTGCGGCGCGTTGTCCACTTTGGTGCGCTTGAGAACATTATCCTTGATCGATTCGATCAGGACATCCCAGGTGGTCGCGAGCTTGAACCAGTGGCGGTCCGCCGATTTCTCGGTGGCGAAGGTGCCGCGCCCCTGCTGCGAGCGCAGCAGGCCTTCCTCGCGTAGGATGTCGACTGCCTGACGGACCGTGACGCGGGCAACCTGAAACTCGCGCTCCAATTCGACCAGGGTCGGGATTTTTTCGCCCGGATGCCATTGCTTCGTTTCGATGCGGCGGCGCATGACGGAAGCCACCTGGATGTACAAAGGCACGCGGCTCCGGTCATAAACTCGTGAAAGCTCGGACATCGTTCCAATCTGCCGATATTTCTGCCGTTATTTTCAGCGTTGCCGATGCTGTTATCTAATCAAACCACTCACTGCCAATTGCAACCGCAAACTTGCCGGAACGCACCGTCTCGCGCACGCAAGCGCATGCCGGCGATCGCGCACAACGCGGCAATGCCCGTCTCCTTTCGCAGCCGGTCCGCGGCGCCGGCGCGCCGAAAACCGGCATAATAGAAGTAGTATTATCATCTTATCATCCGGCACACCAGGACAGTTGTAAGATTGCCTGAACTGGCGACATCACAGGATCACGACGCCATCTCCACTTTGAAATCGCGACGGTGCTTTTGTCGCGTTCGGGTGTGCGCGCGACGGCGGAATAGCAGTTGCTAATCAAGCAGTTTCAAACGTACTATGTTCTAGCCCATAGGCTGACTGAGGTTCGATGGTGCGCGGGATGGCCGATAATCTCGACCGGCAAAGCCTCCGCGGCTTTCTGCACATGGTTGAAACCGAATATCCGGAGGAGTTTCTGCGAATTCGGCAGACGCTCGAGCCGCACTTCGATATGACAGCGATTGCCTATGAGCTGGAGCGTTCGGGCAAAAATCCGGTCATCGTGCTCGAGAAGGTCAATGGTTATGGGATGCCGGTGGTGGCCAATGTGGCCGCGAACCGGCGGCTTTTGGCAGCTTGTCTCGGGGTCGACTTAGCGGATCTGCCAAGCGCTTTCCGCGAGCGATGCCAGAAATACATCCCCTGCAAGACGGTGACCCAAGCGGCGTGGAATGACGTCGTCATCGAGGGCGAAAACGTTGATCTCACAAAACTGCCAATCGCGCTTCAATTCGCCATCGACGGAGCTCCCTACATTACCGCCGGCCAGATATCAGCGCGCGATCCGGTTAGTGGAGTCGACACCACCGGTTTTCACAGGCTAATGCTCAAGGGCAAAAACCGCCTCGGCGTTTCACTGCATTCGCGCCGCCGCATGTATGAGTTTCATCGCCGCGCAGAGGAGCAGGGCAAGTCGCTGCCCGCAGTTATCACCATCGGCACCCATCCACTGCACTACATGGGTTCGATGGTATACGCATATCCGCCAAATACCCGAAAGTTCGAAATCATTGGCGGTCTGTTCGGGGAGCCTTACCGGTTGGCGCGCTGCGGCGTTGACGATCTCGAAGTCCCTGCTGGCGCCGAAATCATCGTCGAGGGCGAAATTCTTGCCGGTGTACACGAGCCGGAGGGACCATTCAGTGAATTCACTGGCTATGCATCGTATCGCAGCACCCAGAACGTGTTCGTCGCCAAGCGCGTGCGGATGCGTGGCGATGCCATGTATCAAGCGGTCATCTCCGGCATGTCCAAGGACCACATCCTGGTTTCCTGCATCACGCGCGAGGGAGAAATTCTCAACGCGCTGCGGCGCAATTTGCCGAACGTGCGCGCGGTACACGTGCCTCACACAACGTGTGGCGCCTTCATGGCCTTCATTTCGATTAAAAAGAACGCCGATGGCGAGCCGCAGATGGCGGTCATGACTACGCTTGGCACCGAATTTTATACTAAGTACGTGATCGTCGTCGATGATGATGTCGACGTTTTCGATATCAACGATGTGATGTGGGCGGTGGCAACTCGCGTGCGCGCGGAGAAGGATATATTCTTCATTCCCGGTGCGAAGGCAGCCATTCTCGATCCCACATCCGACCCGCAGAACTTCACCGTGACCAAGATGGGCATCGACGCGACCCGCCCGACGGGCCGCGATTTTGCCGAACGTCTGGTCATCAGCGAGGAACATCGTGCTCGTGCCCGCAATATCCTCGCGGCGGCGGGCATAAAAGTGTAGGCACGCTGAAAGCACAAGAAAGTGCACGATCGTATCGATGACGAGGGGAACATGAAACGTATCATCCGCTTTGCTTCATTCGCCATGTTTGCGCTTTGCGTGACACTCGCAGGCGGGGCCAGAGCTGAAACCAATGTTCGCTTTTCGCTAGACTGGATCCCAGGCTCGGTGCACTCGCCGTTCTTCATCGCGCTTTATAAGGGTTACTACACCGCGGAAGGTCTCAATGTGGCGATCGACCGCGGCAAAGGTTCAAATGGCCTGGTCCAGCAAATGGCGGCAGGCGTTTACGATATGGGGTACCCAGATTTCAGCGTGTTGACGGACTTCGATTCAAAAAATCAAACCAGCGGATTTCCAATGCTGATGGTGGGCTATGAGCAGGCGCCGGCGGGAGTGGTCGTCCTTAAGGAGGGCGGCATTGCCAAACCGAACCAGCTAGAAGGAAAGATACTCGGTGCAGCGGCCGGCGATGCTGGATATAAACTATTTCCAACCTTTGCCGAACACGCCGGCTTTGATCCGACAAAAGTCAAAATTCAGCTCATCGATCCGAAGCTGCGGGAAACATTGCTCGCAAAACGAGAGGTCGACGCGATCATCGGGCAGATCTTCAATACGACACTAGAGCTCAAGGCCAAGGGCATCGACCCGAAGGACGTCGGCGCGTTCTACTATCGCGATTATGGACTCGATCTCTATGGCAACGGCATCGCCGCCTCGCCGCGCTTCCTAAAGGACCACCCGGATGCGGTGAAGGGCTTTATTCGTGCCAGCATCAAGGGCTTTCAGGATATGGTGAAAGACCCCGAAATGGCAGTTCAGATGACCTTGAAATACGAGCCGCTGCTGAATGCCGACATTGAGCGTGACCGACTTAAGTTGGCAATGCAATGCTGCATGGTTACGCCGAACGTGCGCAAGGATGGTATTGGCGACGCTGATCCGGCGCGGGTCGCTCGCGGGATCGGCATCCTCGTCAAGGGATTTCAGCTTCCATCAACGCCGACAGCGAGCACGGTCTTCGACGCGTTGTACCTACCGCCCCAAAATGATCGCACGTTAAAATAACGGGCCCTTAATCGACTGTACCGCTCGCGCGGCGATGAGCTACATCGAAATTGACGATGTCGACTTGCACTACGGGGGTCAGCTTGGCGCCGGCGACGGGACCCTAGCGCTGGCGAATGCAACTTTGTCCATCGGGCGGGATGAATTCGTTGGAATTGTCGGGCCAAGCGGCTGCGGCAAGTCGACTTTGCTCAAGTTAATTTCTGGTCTGATCGCACCGACGCGCGGCAATGTGCGCGTCGGTGGCGAGGACGTCAAGAAGCCACTGAAGAACATTGGTATGGCGTTTCAGAATTCAACATTGCTACCGTGGCGGAATGTACGCAACAACGTGCTGCTTCCCCTCGAGATCGTTGAGCCCTACCGCAGCCAGCCGATGAGTGCAATGTCCGCAAAACGCAAGCGAGCGGACGAACTCCTGACAGCCGTCGGCCTCGCTGAGTTCGGTGACCGTATGCCGTGGCAATTGTCTGGCGGCATGCAGCAGCGCGCTCAATTATGCCGCGCGCTCATTCACGAGCCCTCCATCCTCCTGCTGGATGAGCCATTCGGCGCGCTCGATGCGTTTACTCGCGAAGAGCTGTGGGCGGTCTTGCAGGATCTGTGGATGCGACGCCAATGCACGGTAATCCTGGTGACTCATGAACTCCGAGAAGCAGTCTATCTTTGCGACACTGTTTATGTTGTGAGCCCGCGGCCAGGGCGAATCATTGCTTCGAGCACGATCCCGTTTGAGCGCCCTCGCACGCTCGAGATGACGTTCAGGTCCGAATTCGTCGACCTGGTGCATACCTGTCGTCACCACATCAGTTCGGGAAACACAATATGAGCAGACCGGTTCTCGAAAAGCTGGCGCCCTGGCTCGCCACGCTTGTGTTGCTGTTGCTGTGGCAACTTGCGGTCATGGTATTCCACATCGAGAGTTTTGTATTGCCAACCCCGCTCGAGGCGATCTACCAGATATATGTCAATCGCTACGCGCTCATGGTGCACGGCCTTGCGACCCTCGGCACGACGCTCGCGGGATTTGCGATCGCCGTGGTATTTGGACTGTTGCTCGGCATTCTTGTTGGCTCCTTTCGGCTCGCATACGTGTCGCTCTATCCAATCCTGATTGGCTTCAACAGCGTGCCGAAAGCGGCGCTGGTTCCTATTCTCGTTATCTGGTTCGGGGTCGGCACAATACCGGCTGTATTGGCAGCCTTTCTGCTTTCGTTTTTTCCCGTGTTAGTGAACGTTGCAACTGGCTTTGCGACGATCGAGCCTGAACTGCTCGACGTGCTGCGCGTGCTCGGCGCAACGCGCCGAGACATGATCGTGAAAATTGGCATTCCGCGGTCGTTGCCCTACTTTTTCGCCTCACTCAAAATCGCCATCACACTGTCCTTTGTCGGTTCGGTCATTGCCGAGATCATTGCCGGTAACAACGGCATCGGCAACGTCATGCTGATCGCCAGCTCGAACTTCAACGTACCTTTGGTATTCGCCGCACTACTGGTCGTCGGCATCATGGGTGTCAGTATGTATGCGCTATTCGCGTTTCTAGAGACTCGGTTCACATCATGGTCCGTGCGTGGACAGGGTCTTGATTATGCGACCGGCGGCTGAATGCGCCCAAGCCCACAGGATAGGGAAACGCTGGATAGGGGAGGCGATATGCGTACCGCAATTACAGGCGGCTGGGTCGTAGGCCACGATGGCGGCCGCCACACCCTAATCTGTGACGGGGTGGTTGTTTTCGAAGGCAACAAAATCGTACACGTTGGCAAAACCTTCCCAGGTCGCGTCGACAACACCATTGACGCAACCGGCAAATTGGTTGCGCCCGGCTTCATCGACAGCCATGTTCATTCTGGCCATCGCGCGTCGCACCGACTCATCACCGATACGGGACGTCCGATATATTACGGCCAGCCGTTTCTCGAGATCAGCGTGCCAAAGGAAGGCAAAGTTGTAAAAGGCGACCCCAGATACCTCAAGCATGGCGAGGCCGGCGCGCAGTCCGCCTTCGAGCTCAACGCCACCTTCACCGTTGCCGAGCTCTTGCGGAACGGCGTTACAACGATGATCGAGTTCGGAAGTCAATTGCGGGTGCAGGACGCGCTTCTCGCGGTAGTAAGTAGACTCGGTATCCGGGCCTATTTGGCTCCCGGCTATGATTGCGGGCGCTGGGTCGGCGACGAAACGGGCCGGTTGAAGCGAATTCGCAACGACGAGCTCGGACTGAGCGGTCTGAAAACTGCTCTCGAATGGATCGACAAGAACAGCGGCGCTGCCAATGGCCGTGTCTGCGGCATTTTGGTACCGCGAGAGGTAGAGACGTCGAGCATCGAGGTGCTGCAACGAACGCGCGAGGCGGCAGACGAGCGAAAGCTGCCTATCGCCACCCATGCAGCGTACAGCGTGCTCGAATTCCACGATACAGTCCGCGAATACATGAAGACCCCGATTGAGCTCTTGGATGAGGTTGGTCTGCTTCGCCCGACGCTCAATATCGGACACGGCAACTTCATCGCTGACAATTCTAACCTCAACTACGCCTTGGCTCACGATCTCGACCTGATGGGCCGTTCAGGCGCCACGATCTCGCACTGTCCGATCAATATCGCGCGGCGTGGGAGGGTGCTCGACAACTGGAAGAAGTATCGGGAAGCGGGTGTCAATATTTCGATCGGATCGGACACCTACCCGCGCGACATGATCATGAATATGCGCACAGCGTCCTATATGGGCAAGATCATGAGTCACAGCTACTTCGCCGCTACTGCAGGCGAAGTATTCGAAGCCGCCACAGCGGCCGGCGCAAAATCCGTTGGGCGTAACGACCTGGGCCGCCTTTGCGCGGGCGCGATGGCCGATATCATCATGATTGATCTGTCGGGCCGTAACACGCTTCGCTACGGGCCGGTGCGGGATCCGGTAAAGAGTGTGGTTGAATGTGGGATCGGAGACGATGTCGACACGGTGATCATCGACGGCAAGCTGTGCATGGAGGATGGAACCATCCCCGAAATCGACTTTGCGCAATTGCGCGCTGAAGCACAGGCAGCCGGTGAAGAGATTTGGGCGGCCCTGCCAGACTGGGATCCGCTCGGACGCACAGCAGAGGAAGCCTGTCCTTACTGCTACCCCGAGATCGGTTGACGGATAGTTGGTTCAATTGCTCGCGTGCTTCATGTAAGCCTTTGCTTCAGTGACTTCGGGCCGATCACCGTTTTCACCTCCCGCGAGCTCAATCACTTTGGCGTAGTACTTGCGCGCATTCTCGACATCATTGATTGCAGCCGCAGCGCTTGCCGCTCCCGCGTAGCCGGCAAGCCGGTTTTTGGCCACGCGCAGCGAGGCTTCGAACGCCTTGAAAGCCTCCGCGGGACGTTTGACCTCAAGTAACAGCATGCCGAGGGACTCGTCCGCCGTCATGCCGATTGGGCCGGGATTGAGGGTATCGTGGGTCTCCAATCCATCCTCTTGTTTAGCGGCCGCCTGCATGAGCGCCACGGCCTCTTCGTTTTGGCCCCGCGCCCGCGCGATCCATCCGCTTGCAATCTTGTCTTCGATCTCAACTTGTCCCGCCCAATAGGGCAGCTTCGCATCCGACAACACCTTCGTCAGCCTGACGAGCTGATCAACCTCAGCTTGAGCCTCGTCTGGGTGCCCACCGCGCGCGAGCCCAACCGCGTGGGCAAAATGCGGAATAGCTTCTGCATAGGCGTAATGGCTGGGGCGAAGCGGCAGAGTGGCAGCGGCCTTCCAGTCGTGGCGCTCCAGTGCCCAACGTGCTTCAAGCGCCGCAAGATTGTAGTGCCGGTCCCGTAAGCCCGTGTTGTGGTTGTGAGCGACCATATCGTCTTCGATTTCGCGAGCGAGATCGACAGTTTCCTTGGCTTTTTTGTCCTGCGCCAATTGCAAATATGCCAGCACAAGATAGTCGAGATCGTGGACGCGATCTTCGGGGATGCCGCGATCCCTTTCCGCTTCCTGGGCCGCGACGTTCGCGTTGATCGTATCCTGCCAACGACCGAGCAGCACAAACGTGTGCGAGGGCATGTGGATCGCATGCGGTACAATGGTTACGCAAGTCTCGTATTTCAGTGCCGCGGCCAGCGCACGATTGGCGAGCGCGGGATAATCGTACGCATGAATAATGTAGTGATTGATGCCCGGATGGGTTGGCATTTCCGCAGAAAGCTTCTCCAGGATGGCACCCGCCTGGAGTTGGTTCTTGTAGGTCTTGTCGAGCGGATCGGCTGTGGCGAGCAGCGAGAGGGCATAGAAGATTTCAGCTTCTTGGTCTTGCGAGTATTTCTGTGCAAGCGCTTCCATTTTCTTGGAATATGCCGCGGCGCGTGTTCGGTGATCGAGCTTGTCCGTGTCGCTATAGAACGCAGAAAGCGCGTCGATGTAATCTGCCTCGCGTGGCGATTTCTGTGGCGCCGACTGGGCTTTCTCGATCGCCTCGCGGCCTGCTTTTAGATTATCTGGTCGTGGCGGAGCCCAAATCTGGTTCCACTGTGTCATCGCGATGCCCCAATAAGCAATCGCGCAATCGGGATGCGATTGGGAAATGGCCGTGAACTCCTTTTGGGCCTCGCCATACCAGAAGGCATGAAGCGCTGCGAGCGCAGCATCGAAGCGCGGCTGGATTTGAGCGCCGCAGGAAATTGGAAAGTTCAAATCGCCCCCTCGTCCCGCCATCAATGGATTTACTTCGCTCAGTGCTGGCGCCGGATAACCATTGCCAAGAAGAAAGCACCCAATGATAAGCGGGGCATACCGTAGGGTGCGAAACCGTGCGGGCCGGCCTGCGAATGTGGAGAAGGTCGCTATCTTCATTGCATTCCTCCTATCGGTTAAGCCGGCCTGTTACAAATTGGACCCGGAATTCTTAGGATGAACCGGGACAGGTAGAATGCTACCAATTTTCAGCCTTCTCCGTAAGTAAAATGAGACACGCGCGGTTCAAGCATTGCCGGTAGCCTTCGGGCAGCGGGAAAAACTCGATCTGCTCGCTTCCTTGGCGCGGCTTAGGTCTTCCAGTATCCAAAGAATTGGGCAACTTCGTTTTGAGCTCTGCCCTTGCGCCCAGTCGGATAATGAGCTGACATTGAGCGTCGCCCAAAAAATCTTGCTGGTCTCCAGTAATATAGCTTGAGAACAATAATGACGCGAATTAAGAGAGGTGGTCCCACTTCCTGAGACAGCCGGCTAAGGTGGATTCGCCGATGCAGAGGACGGACCACCATGAGGACGCGGAGACGGTTTTCGCCTGAGTTCAAAGCCAAGGTGGCGCTTGAGGCG
>Ga0073928_10010381_pt1 | contig 11107 bp, 7 predicted proteins | sample PaiPotPPA55metaG_FD_76969 | JGI IMG/M metagenome (GOLD analysis project Ga0073928, IMG submission 76969) | Iron sulfur acid spring bacterial and archeal communities from Banff, Canada, to study Microbial Dark Matter (Phase II) - Paint Pots PPA... ...
CGAATGCCGCGCTAGGCGAGGCCATTACCGCGGTCGACACGGTTGAGAAGGACTTGCACATGCCGGCTAGCCTGCAAGCTGGCTTTCAGGGTACCGCGGCCTCATTCACCAATTCGCTTTCCAACGAGCCGTTGCTCATTCTTGCGGCACTCGTCACCGTGTATATCGTGCTCGGGGTTTTGTATGAGAGCTTAATCCACCCCATCACGATTCTTTCGACGCTGCCGTCGGCCGGCGTGGGCGCCTTTCTTGCCCTGATTCTCTTTCACCAGGACTTGAGCGTGGTGGCGATCATTGGCATAGTTCTGCTGATCGGCATCGTGAAAAAGAACGGAATTATGATGGTCGATTTCGCCCTCGAGGCCGAACGCCAGCACGGCAAGAGCGCGACGGACGCAATCTACGAGGCCTGCCTGCTCCGCTTCCGTCCCATCATGATGACCACTATGGCCGCGCTGCTGGCCGGTTTGCCGCTGGCGCTGGGAAGCGGCTTCGGTTCCGAGTTGCGTCGTCCACTCGGCATCGCCATGGTCGGGGGATTGTTGCTGAGCCAGGCGCTCACCCTTTACACCACGCCCGTGATCTACATCTTCTTCGACAACCTGGCCCAACGTTTTTCTCGCGGGACGAAGCACCTGGAATCCCGTAACGCAGAACAGGCAGGGCCCGCATGAATATATCCGCTCCCTTTATTCATCGCCCCGTAGCCACGACGCTGCTCACGGTGGCGATTGCCCTCGCCGGCGCGATTGGATTCGAGGTGCTTCCGGTGGCGCCCTTGCCGGAAGTGGACTTTCCGACGATTTCTGTCAGTGGCGGCTTGCCGGGAGCCAGCGCAGCCATTATGGCGTCGTCCGTCGCGACGCCACTGGAGCGGCAGTTCGGCCACATTGCCGGGGTTACGGAAATGACCTCCGCCAGCACCCTCGGCAACACTTCGATCACTCTTCAGTTCGATCTCAGCCGTGACATCGATGGCGCCGCCCGCGACGTGGAGGCTGCCATCAATGCTGCGCGCACCTATCTGCCCAGCAATCTTCCGGGCAATCCCACATACCGCAAAGTCAATCCCGCCGATGCTCCCATTATGATTCTCGGCCTGACCTCGGACAAATTCGGCCCCGCCAAGCTCTATGACGAAGCCTCAACCGTCGTAGCACAAAAGCTGTCGCAGATCGAGGGCGTAGGTCAGGTCACCGCCGGGGGTGGCGCGCTTCCGTCTGTCCGTGTGGACGCAAATCCCACACAATTGGCCAACTACGGTCTCACCATGGCGAACCTGCAGTCTGTCCTGAGCCTGCAGAACTCCGATCTCGCCAAGGGACAGATCACCGACGGCAACGTGACTGCCGACATCCTCGCCAATGATCAGATCTCTCTCGCGCAGGATTACAAACCGATCGTCGTCGGTTACAAGAATGGCGCAGCCGTCCGTCTTTCCGATGTGGCTCAGGTCACAGACTCGGTACAGAATATCCGTGCGGCCGGATATTTAAATGGCAAGCGCGCGGTTACGATGATTATCTTTCGTCAGCCCGGCGCCAACATCATCGCCACAGTCGACCGCATTCGCACCGAACTGCCTTCGATCCAGGCGTCCATTCCGCTCGGAATCGACATGACCATTGTCCTCGATCGCACCACCACCATCCGCGCCTCTGTGAGCGATGTGGAGCGAACTCTGCTCATCTCCATCGCCCTCGTCATCTTGGTAGTGTTCATCTTCCTGCGCAACGGCCGCGCCACCCTCATTCCCGGTGTGGCCGTGCCGGTGTCGCTGATCGGCACCTTCGCCGTTATGTATCTATTCGGATACAGCCTGGACAATCTCTCGCTGATGGCCATGACCATTGCCACCGGATTTGTGGTCGACGACGCCATTGTGGTGATGGAAAATATCTCGCGCCATCTGGAAGCCGGCATGGAACCCTTTGCTGCGGCACTGAAGGGCGCGGAGGAAATTGGTTTCACCGTCTTCACCATCAGCATTTCGCTGATTGCTGTCTTTATTCCTCTTCTCTTGATGGGAGGCATCGTCGGCCGCCTCTTCCGCGAGTTTGCCGTGACGCTCTCGACGGCAGTTTTTGTTTCGATGGTGATCTCTCTGACCACGACGCCGATGATGTGCGCGTATCTTTTAAAAAGCGAGCGGGATGAGAAACATGGCCGCATCTTCATGGCCAGCGAGAAATTCTTCGACTGGGTGCTGTCGTTATATCGCGGCAGTCTGCACTGGGTGCTCGACCATCCAACCCTCACCCTCATCGTGCTCTTCATCACCATCGCCTCGAACGTAGTGCTGGTCATCAAGATCCCCAAGGGATTGTTCCCGGTCGAGGACACAGGAGCGATCAACGGCAGCGTCCGCGGCCCGCAGGATTCTTCCTTCCCTGCAATGGATACGTCGATCCGGCAAATTGGTGAAGTCATCAAGAAAGATCCTGCGGTCGCCAATGTGACAGCAACTACCGGAGGCGGTGGGGCCACTAACAATGGATCGTTGTATGTCGCGCTCAAACCGCTGGCCGAGCGCAAGGTCACCGCCGCTCAAATCATCGCCCGCCTCCGGCCTCAGTTGAACCGTCTGCCGGTGGCTTCCGCATTCCTGCAGGCGGTGCAAGACCTGCGCATCGGTGGTCGCTCCAGTAACGCCATGTATCAGTACACCATCCAGTCCGACACGGTCGAGGATCTGGTTCAATGGGGACCGAAAATGCTCAGCGAGATGAAGCGCCTGCCCGGCTTCCAGGATGTGAGCTCGGACCAGCAGAACGGCGGCCTGGATGAGCTGCTGACCTACGACCGCCTCACCGCGGCAAAGCTGGGCCTTACCGCGCAAACGCTGGACTCAGCTCTCTACGGCGCATTTGGGCAGTCGGAAGTCTCCATCATTTACACCCAGTTGAATCAGTATTACGTGGTGCTCGAAGTTGCTCCGCAATATTGGCAGAGTCCGGAAGGGCTGAAAGACATCTATCTGCATACATCGACTGGCGGCGCGATCCCGCTTCTCGCCGTGGCCAAAGGACAGGCAAACACAACTCCGCTGGCGATCAACCACACTGGCTTATTTCCCTCGATTACCGAATCCTTTAATCTGGCGCCGAATATGTCACTGAGTGACGCCACCTTGAGCATCAGCCAGATGCAAAAGCGGCTGGGCACGCCTTCCACCATGCAAGGCTTTTTTGCTGGCACGCTGCTGGCCTACCAGCAGTCTCTGGGCACCGAGCCGATACTAGTTGTGACGGCGCTGCTGGCGGTCTACATCGTGCTCGGCATTTTGTATGAAAGCCTGGTCCATCCTGTGACCATCATTTCCACTCTGCCCTCGGCCAGCGTAGGCGCCATGCTGGCCTTGATGATCTTTAAGGAGGATCTCAACATTATTTCGATCATTGGCATCGTATTGCTGATAGGAATTGTCAAGAAGAACGCCATTATGATGATCGATTTCGCTCTGCAAGCCGAACGCGAGGAAGGGAAGAAACCAATCGACTCGATTTTTGAAGCCTGCATGCTGCGCTTCCGCCCTATCCTGATGACCACGATGGCCGCGCTCCTGGGCGCTCTGCCGCTGGCGCTCGGCACCGGCACTGGCTACGAGCTTCGCCGGCCCCTCGGAATTACGATTGTGGGTGGGCTGATCTTGTCCCAGTTGCTCACGCTCTATACCACGCCGGTCGTTTATTTGGAATTCGACCGCCTGCGATTGCGCATGGCGGGCAAAGCCATACGGCAATCTGAGCCGGCTGCGGAAGTGGGCTAGCTGGCGGGCTGTTTGATCTGAAGTGTTATTCGGGCAAGCATGCTATGGAAATATTGAGACGAACAAGGTTGCCACGAACAAGGTTGACGCAAACAACGTTGAGAGGCACGATCTGCCTCGGTGCCGCTGCGCTGCTGTTAACTCTGCCGGGCTGCGTGGTCGGTCCGAAATATCATCCACCGGCCACACCCGGGCCTGCAACGGTCTACAAAGAATCACCCACGCAGTTTCAGCAGGGAACCGAAGGCTGGACCGTCGCGCAGCCCGCGGACGCAAAACTGCGCGGCAAGTGGTGGGAGATATTTGGCGACCCCGAGCTGAACAGCCTCGAAGAGCAATTGAACATCAACAACCAGAACATCAAAGAATTTTTCGAGAACTTCATGGCCGCCCGCGCCGTTGTCCGCGAGGCCCGCGCCCAATTCTTTCCGACGCTGTCTGCTGCACCCTCGGTTACACATTCTCGAATTTCGCAAAATCTGAAGGGCAGCACTACCGTAACGGCGAACGGGACCGGCTCTAGCTTTAGTACGCAGAGCACAATCTATACGTTACCTCTCGAAGCGTCCTGGGAGCCCGACCTTTGGGGCAGAGTCCGCAACGTCGTGCGCCAGGCCCGATACGCAGCGCAAGTCAGTGCGGCCGACCTGGAGAACGAGCGCCTAACGGAGCAGGCAGCGCTGGCCGAATTTTTCTTCGAAATTCGCGGGCAGGACGAACTGCAAAGAATCTTTAACGATACCGTCGCGGCCGACCAGAAAGAAGTCGAACTGGCCCAATCGCTTTATCAGGCGGGCATCACGGATCAGATCTCCGTGGTCCAAGCCGAAACCGCGCTGCAGAGTGCGCAGGCAGGCGCAACCAATGTGGCCATCGCGCGCGCGCAGTTTGAACATGCGATTGCAACCTTGATCGGCAAGGCCGCCTCCGGTTTCTCGGTTCCCGTGAAGCCGATGGTCGTTGTTCCGCCTCCCATCCCAATAGGAGTGCCTTCGGAGTTGCTGGAGCGGCGTCCCGACATCGCGGCTGCCGAGCGCACCATGGCCGAGGCCAACGCAGCCATCGGCATCGCCTATGCGGCTTACTATCCCAACCTGACCTTAACCGGGCAAGGCGGCTTTGAAAGTTCGAGCTTGAGTCACTGGTTGTCCTGGCCGAGCCGCTTCTTTTCCGTTGGAGCGAACATTTCGGAAACGATCTTTGACGCCGGGCTCCGCCGCGCCACCGTCCAGCAATTTACCGCGACCTACAATGCGGATCTCGCCGCTTACCGTCAGACCGTGCTGAACGCATTTCAACAGGTGGAAGACGGTCTCGCCGAAGTGCGCATTCTCTCCCAGGAGATTCAGCAGGAGCAGCAGGCAGTGAATTTCGCCCAAACCAATCTCACGCTCGAAGAAGCTCGCTATGAAACCGGGATCGATCCCTACGTCGATGTGCTGATCGCGCAGACCACCCTCTTGTCGGCGCAGCAGACCTTGAATAACCTTCATGTGCAGGAAATGACTTCCGCCGTGGCGCTGATCGAAGCTCTAGGCGGCGGATGGGACCGTTCGCAATTGCCTGGTCCCCAACAGGTGACGCAAAAGCCGCCCGCCTCGGACACGGCAATCCAACAGTAAGAGCGGGTTGGGTATATGAGGTCTAAGGCTCGTCGTCTTGGCACATATTAATAAATGGTTTTGGCAAGGGCACGGCTTTCAGCCCTGCCGCTCAAGTCGCAAATGATGCGGGCTTTTAGCCCCTGAGGGATTTCGTAATTTACTTCCTTCACTATTAGATTGCCGGATGGTTTCTGAGTCCGAATGAACAGAATATCGCCCAAGACCCACCATCACTCACTCGGCGGCTCTTCTATTTCCGTCTCCTCCGCCCGATGGCTTTCCGCCGACAACTTGCGCAGCGATAATCTCTCGCGATGCGCCAGCGCCAGACCGACCGGCACGACGGAGGCAAATGTCACCAGCCACAACAGGATCCCGCAACTTGCCGCCATCTCCGGAGGCACATCAAACACGGCTGAGAGCGTCGCAATCGTTGTTATCTGCGAGCCGCCGCCCACCGCGGGTAACTGCAGCATCGACCCGGCCATGCTTGCCCCCATCAAAATCAGGAGCTGGGAGACAGGAATTTCCAGCGCGTCTACGCCGTAGGAGTGCGTCACTTCCTTATATGCCAGCGCCGTCACATACCAAATGATCATCGACAGCAGGGCCAGCCACAACAGCGACAGCGGCCCATGGATTGTGTTCAGCCCTGTTCCGAACTCACGCACTTTCTGCGCCAAGCGGTGTCCGAATCCGGAAGATAAATGGGAGAATCTGTTCTCGATCCACCCAGCAATCATTTCGCCGTTGCGGCTGATCATCACCGCCACCGCGGCTGCGACCGTAACTCCCATAACCAGCACGAATCCGGCGTCGCGAAATTGCCGGTAATATTCCGGATGCGGAATCGACTGCAACGCGCTGGGCAAGAAAATCGCCAGCACGATCAGGACCGCGAAGGCGCCCACATCAAAGGTGCGCTCCACCGCCCACACTCCTAATTGCGAAGAGAAGGAGAGATCGGCGCGCCGCGCAACCAGATACGGACGGATAAATTCGCCGGCCCGTCCAAGCAGCGCCAACCCCGTGAAGCCGATCATCATTGGCGGGATTAATTGAAAGACCTTCACCTTCGGGCGCACCGGCTTCAGAAAAATTTTCCAGCGCAGAGCGCGCAGCACATACGCCCCGTAGACCCAGGCGATGGCATGCAGCACATGAATCTTCTTTATGCGGTGAAGCTGGCCCCAGAAAGTTCCCCAGTCGAAACTTCGCCAGTGCCGATATTGTAGATAAACCAGAATGGCCAGAATGAGGAACACAACGACGCTGGCCAGAATGCGTTTTTTATCCATGCAGTAGGAAGAACTCCGCGCCGAGCCCTCGCGCCGCGAAGCGGGAAACGGCAGTTCCAAGGTAAATGACCGAGACCAAGGGGTCAATCAATGAGGAGCGGAGAACAAAAGATGTGGCAAGCTGCGTTGGAGCTACTCCGTGGTTTGCGGCGCGCTCACCTTGGCTTGAGTTATCGAAGAAGTTTTCGCTTTGCTGGCGGGATTCCCGGTTTTTGCTCCCGGTCGCTTGGCTACTCCGGACTTCGGTGCAGACTTTGCGCTCGCGTTCTGTTGCGCCGTCTTCTTCTTGTTGAAGTCTCTCACTATGCGCGCCACGTAGGCCCGCGTCTCGTAATAAGGAGGCACGCCTTTATACTGCTCGACCCGAAGCGGCCCCGCATTGTAAGCGGCCAGCGCCTTTACCAGATCGAAGTTGTAACGCTCCAGCAGTTCCCGCAAATATTTCGTTCCACCCTCGACATTCGCCTGCGGATCGAATGCGTTCGGCACGCCCAGCTGCGAAGCCGTTCCGGGCATCAACTGCATCAGTCCTTGCGCTCCCTTCGGAGAAACGGCCCGCGCGTTGAATCCGCTCTCCGCCTTGATCACGCTGTTGACCAGGTCTGGATCCAGCCGATAACGTCCGCTCGCCGAATTCACCACGTCATCCAGACTGGTCGGACTCGGGGCGAATCCAAGCGATGCTGTGGGTGCTGTGGGTGCCCCATTTCTCGCATCCTTTGCGAGAAATGGGAATTGCGACGGTACTCCGGCAGCCGAAAGCCGCGAGCCGGAAGCCGCAAGTTCCGGCGCAGCCTCAAAGTGTTCGATCTCTGCCGTTGGAACGTCGACGAAACTCGATCCATCCGCAGTCACATAGAGCCGCGTAATGTCTCCGACCACCTCGCGCCGCTCGTGCCGAATCGAAAACCCGTTGCGCAGCACCGCATTCTCCCCTGCCAAGCAGGGAAGCGCGGCGACCGCCAATGTCGCCAGGAGGCCGAGACGTAACCGAAATGAAATCAAAGCTCGCATTTGCCAACGACCAACGACGAACGACCAACCACCGCCACTATCCAACGATAAACGTTTCCGCGCCCAGCGCCAAATCTACCGCGGCCGCGATGCCACACGCGTCATTGCCGCGAGTCACGGTCCACCCGCGGCCCAGCAGTTCCTCGCAGGCATTCCCCATGATAACCGGATGGCCGGCAAACTCAAGCATCTCGATGTCGTTATGATTGTCACCGATGGCCATGACCTCTTCCCGGCGATACCCGCGATGCGCCGCCCAGCGCTCCAGCGCGTGCCCCTTGGAACATCCCGTATTCAGGACATCGATCATCGACAGATCGCGCTCTGGGTACTCGGTTCGCAAAATAGTTACGGACCCATCCACCCCTGCGCCTTCGAGTGCACGCAGCGCTTCGCTCATTCGCGCCATAGTCCCGCAGAACATCGCTTGCACCGGATCGCTCAGCAGCGCCCTTTCGATTGGCACCACGAACTCGATGTACTCCATGTTCTTTTCCAGCCATCGCCGGATGTTGGAGCTGAGCTCGTCAAGTCTTTCCAGCACAATCGCGCCCTTGATTTCCTTGTCAAACGTAAGAACGGTATGGCCACGGAATTCTTGCATCGCGCCGCACAATCTCCGGCATGTTTCGGCGGGCATCAGGTCGCGATGAAATGTCTTGCCCGCCAGGGAGCGCGTCACTGCTCCATTGGAACTGATGAGCCACAAATCGAAGCCAAGCTGCTCGGCAATCGGCAGGGCGAAGGTATGCCTGCGTCCGGTGACGAGCACAATCTCGATGCCCGAGGCGTGCGCCCGGCGTAGCGCCATCAGGTCTCCGTTGGAAATCTGAAATTGTGGATTGAGCAGCGTCCCGTCAATATCGGTCGCCAGCAGTCGGATGGAAGGCCTGGAAATCTTCACTACAGCAATTTTACCATCGCATCGTGCGACCACCGGCCACGTAGGGACAACCGCCTCGGCTGTTTGTCTGGGCGGCATGTAGGGACAGCCGCCCCCGGCTGTCCGTCGAGCGAGGCTCGACTGTTGAGCGCCTCACCCCGCGGGAAGCCGCGCCAGGAGCGCGCTGGCTTTGCGGAACCAGGGGCGTTCCCGCCGCCGAAGATAAACCGGCATGGTCGGCTTCTTCTCCAGAATCTTGCGCGCCCACTCGCGAGCTTCGGCGACGCGTCCCTGCGACTGCAGGAACAGCGCGTAGTGATAATAAGTCTCGGAAATAGTAGAAATCTGGACTGCCTCCCGAAATCGCGCCTCTGCTTTTTCGGACTGTCCGGTCTGCGCGTAGGCCCACGCCAGCAAGCCTTTAGCGCGGTGGAAGTCGTATCCCGGATCGGCTTTGACCGCGCGTTCCAGGTCGGGGACTGCGGCAGGGAAGTCTCCTAGTTCAACCTCGGCAATGCCGCGGCGATAGAACGGATCGGCGTGATCCGTCCGCGAGGAAATGGCCTTGTCGTAACAGCCTCGGGCTCGCGCGAAGTTTGCGTCGTCGAGATACAAAAGGCCGAGCTCTTCGTAGTTTCCCGCCGAAGGATTGTCGAGGACGGTGCGCTCCAATTCCTGAATCCGCCGGCGGCGCGGAAAAACTTCAAATGTCCCACGCAGCAGGCTCGCATCCGGAATGACTTCCACCAGGATGTAGACGAGCGCACCAACCCCATGAAACAGGATTACCCATAGCCAGAAGAAATTTGGGCGGCGGCGGATGAAGTGGACGATGGCCACGATCCGCAGCAGAATCGACCACCACGAGAAAGCGAACAACAGGAAATATCCCATCGCGAAATCGCACTATAGCATGCGCGCTCGGACTTTCGATCCGCGGACGAATATCCCAGCCCAAGCGAAGCTTGGACGGGGTACTCTCGGACTCTCGACTCCCGCGTTTCATTTGGCGGCGGAATGATGGTCATAGCTCATGACGCGTGTGATTTTCCAGGCGCCCTCTTTGTATTGCCAAAGGTGAATGAACTTGCCTTCGCCGACCCCCTCGGTGTCTTCGTGGCCGGGATGGTGGAAGCGGTGAACGCCGATCTCGATCGCGCCGTATCCTTTCATGTGATACACGTGCAGGCTGCCGGGAACGAGTTCGCGCGTAACCTTGCCGCAGATGTTTTTCTTGACGCTGTCGGTCAAGGCCGCTCTGCCCAGGGTCACGCCGCCCTGGTCGTGATAGAACTCGACGTTTTCGTCAATAAACGAAGCGAACTTGTCGAGGTCGCACTTGTTGTAGGCGTCGAACAGCGCGGCGTCGAGAGCAGTGATCGCGCTGTCGAGCTCCTGCTGGTTCTGAATCTTGTCGAGCGGCGGGACGGTCTGGGCGGGTGCGCTGGAGACGAATTCGGAGACGAGTACCAGGAGCAATAGGAGCGGGGCCAGAGCTAGCTTTCGATTCATGAGATCTCGCTTTCGGAAAGATGGTCGCGGCAAGGAAGAGTACGGAAAGGATCGGCGAAATGTTCCCAGCTCCTCAGGGGTTTTGACTTTCCATAACCCCAGATCAGACTTCAGCCCAGGATCCACCACGCTTCCCGAAACTTCTCAAACTTCGATCTCCTCCTCCGGCTGGCGGGAGACAACTTCATCGATTTGGATTTTCGAAACTCCTGCACCGGAAACAAATACCACGCCTCCACCGGCACTACGTACGCCACCCGCCGGTCGATCTCGCACGATCGATACACGCACGCCGTATTTCCGTGCGCGTGAAACGTATATCCTCCATACTCGCCGGCGCGGTGCGCGGACTTCACCTGCACCCGAAACAGCTTTCGCCCGTTATCCACGATCAAGTCACCTCGAACTCTCGCCCCACGGCTTCGACACCCGGAATCCCAATCCCGCTAGGCGGAAGACGTTACATGGACTTATGAGGAGCGCGAGGGTCTGAGGGAACATTTGCCGCGCTTCTTCGATCCGGAAGAAGAATGAGTTCGTCCTGCGGCGGTTCCGCTTTGCTCGGCCGGACAGCAAGCAAAGAAAAGCCCCGCCTTTCGGCGGGGCTTTGGCGGGCGCGGGCGCCCGCGCCAGACGATCTAGCTAGAAGCTAAGAGCTAGTAGCTAGAAGCTGTCTTAGTACATGTCGCCCATGCCGCCGCCGCCACCGTGTCCGCCGCCGGCGGGAGCTTCCTTCTTTTCGGGAATCTCCGCTACCAGGGCTTCGGTGGTGAGCATCAGGCTGGCGATGGAGCCGGCATTTTGCAGGGCGGTGCGCACGACTTTCGTCGGGTCGAGCACGCCTGCTTTGACCAGGTCCTCGTACTCGTTGGTGAAGGCGTTGAATCCGAAGTTGGTTTCCTTGGATTCGAGCACCTTGCCCAGGACCACTGCACCTTCTTCGCCGGCGTTCTCGACGATCTGGCGCAGGGGCTCGGTGATGGCGCGCTTCACGATGTTGATGCCGATCTGCTCATCGCCATCAGCC
>Ga0073928_10010383_pt1 | contig 11105 bp, 11 predicted proteins | sample PaiPotPPA55metaG_FD_76969 | JGI IMG/M metagenome (GOLD analysis project Ga0073928, IMG submission 76969) | Iron sulfur acid spring bacterial and archeal communities from Banff, Canada, to study Microbial Dark Matter (Phase II) - Paint Pots PPA... ...
CCACGACACTGGGGTGGGGAGAGGTGGCACTGCGGCTGGGGCTGGCAGCCTTGGCGGGGATCGTCATCGGATTCAACCGTGGCCGGCATGGCCGAGCCGCCGGGCTGCGAACCATGATGTTCGTCTGTCTCGCGGCAGCGGTGTCGATGGTGCTGGCCAACTTCATCGCCATCGCCGCCGCCAACAACTCCGGGGCGACCCTCCGGATAGAGCCGCTGCGGCTGCCGCTGGGCATCCTCACCGGCATTGGTTTTCTCGGCGCCGGCGCGATCGTCCGGCGGGGAGACCTGACCCGCGGCGTCACCACCGCCGCCACCATCTGGTTCGTCACCGTCATCGGCCTCTGCTTCGGCGGCGGGTACATCCTTCTCGGCTTGGTCTCAAGCGGCTTTGCCATCTTTGCCCTTTGGGTACTGCCCATCCCCGAGCACTACATCGACCAGGACCGCAATGGCGTCGTGACTGTGATTACTCGCGTCGATGGGCTCAATGAAGACCAGTTGCGCCAACGTCTTGCCGCCCTGCACCTCCAGGTCCTGACGCTGGCGGTGGCTTACGATGTCACCGAGAGGCTCAAGACGATCCGCTGCGACGTGCAATACCACGCGAAGCAAACCTTTGCCCTTCCGCCAAAGCTGATCTCCGACCTTTCGCATCATCCCGGGGTGGTACGGGTCAGGTGGAAATAGAAAACGCAGATCGATCCACAGATTTCACAGATTTGCACAGATGAGAAAGAAAGTTTGTTTGTGCCTGGCTACCCGAAGATGATGCGCTCGTACTGAAGGCTCTCGGCACCGAAGTTGATTAACAGCGCCCGACGAAGACCCGTTGCCTTGAGGTAGTTGATGACTTGCGACCGCTCCACGCCGGTCAACTGCGCCAGCGCCTTTACCTCGACAATAATCTCACCGAAGCACACGAAGTCCGCTCGGTATTTGCAATCCAACGGCTCGTTTTTGTAGCGGATAAGCGGTTCAGATTCGGGTACGAACGGCACCGCGCGGGCCGCGAATTCGACCGGAAGCGCCTGCCGGTACACTTGCTCCAGGAACCCGCGACCGAGCACCCGGTGTACCTCCATCGCATCGCCGAGGATCTGGTACGTCTGCGGGTCCCTGGTTCGCGCCGGCCCGTCAAAGTAATCGTTCCCCATCGCGTTCTCCAATAGCGCATTCATCCACAGATTTCACAGATTTTCACCGATCGCGGGAAAAGCGCGGGCCCCAAGCCACTTCCCACCTACGCGCCTCCAGTACTCCTTTTGCACATTAATCTGTGAAAATCTGTGAAATCTGTGGATCGATTCCTCTTCGGATCGGCCGCACGGCTATTTCGCCAGGGCCTCGGACTTGATCTTCTCAAATTTGCTGATCCGGCCGGTCTTGTTCCAGTCTTCCACGTACAGGTTGGCGTCCTTGTCGAATGAGACGCCGTGCGGCGCGTTGAAGATCCCCTCCTTCCAGTCCTTGGGCGCGACGTCGAACTTGGCCCATTGCTCCTTGTCCGGATTGTCCCCCAGTGTCGCGACGAGCTTGTTCGATCCGTCGAGGATCGCCACCCGCCCCTCGAGTTCGGCGACGGCGACCTTGTCGCCGTGAAAGGAGACCGAGCAGGGCCGTCGCAGGTCCTCCGCGATGACCGCCACGAAGTTGCCGTCGAGATCGAAGTGCTGGAGCCGCCGGTTCTCCCGGTCGCACACCAGTAGCAGCGGCTTCTGCCCGCGCGGGTCGATCGCCAGGCCGTGGCAAGTCTGGAACTTGCCGGGCTCCTTGCCCGGCCCGCCGAAGCTTCGGACGTACTTCTGGTTTTCGTCGAACTCGTGGACCCAGTTCTGGCCGTACCCATCGGCGACGTAGACGTGGCGGTTGGGGCCGACGGCGATCGCGGTCGGATTATATTGCTCCGGCTTCTGATACTTGCCCGATTCGGTCGGTATGCCGATGGTCCAGATGACCGTGCCATCGAGCTTCATTTAGACGGCCTGCCGGCCCTTGAGGTGGGCGGCGTAGAGGTACTGTTCGCCCTCCTCGTCGTTCAGGCACATCCCATGAATGCCGACGAACTTCTCGGCAAACCCGCGGACGAGCTTCCCGCCCGGCTCATAGACGAGAATGCCCTGCGGTCCCTCGTCCATGCTGAAGTAGATGAGGCCATTCTTGTCGACGACCACGCCGCCGTGCGTGCTGCCCAGGGTCTTGCGGCCCTCGGGGACCTGGCACCAGTCGGCCACGCTCTGGTAGCTGTTATCACCCGAGCCGGTCCGAACGACCGCCGTGACGCACAGCGCGTCCGGCGGGGCCGGGCGCTCGTCCTCGGGATGGGCCGACACCCCCGGCGCGATGACGAGTGCCACCAGAATTCCAGCCCGCAATCCCTTCGCATATTTCTGTCGCATCTTGTTCTCCTTCGTCTTATGGCCCGCCCGACACGACGAGGCTTAGTCTCAGCGCCACAACCAAATAGAACATTCCCGCCAGCGAAATCCCCAGCGACCCGACCCGCTGTGTCATCAGAGCAAATCGACGCCGCCCGGCCTCATCGCCGTGCGCGTGGCGGGCGAGTTTCAGTCCCGCGAACAAGGGCAGGACGACGACCTGGTGTCCCGCCTCGACGCCGACGCTGAATGCGGCGATTGCCAAAAGCACCGTGGCGCCGCGCATGCCCTGCATCGCCTCCAGCAGGCTGCCGGCGAATCCCAGCCCGTGGAAGAGCCCGAAGAAGAACGCGGCCCCGAGCCTTCCCCATCCGCGGCTGCGCAGTGGCCAGATCACGTTCTCCACCGCTACGAACACGATGCTCCCGGCGATGAGCGGCTCAACGATCCGCCCCGGGAGATGGATGACGTTCAGCGCCGCCAGCGTCAGGGTAAGGGTGTGTGCCAGGGTGAACGCCGTCACCACCTTTACCAGATCCCAGAGTCCCGCGGCCCCGAGCACCAGCGCGCTGATGAACAGAAGGTGGTCGTAGCCGGTGAGGATGTGGCGCACGCCATGGACGAAATAGTCCTTGAACATCTGCCACCCGCGACCGGCATCCCACTGACTGGCGGCTGCCTTTCCGCCCGATGGCAACTCAGATACGAATCTGACCGGATGCGCGCTGGTCAGCAGCAATCCTTCGATGGGCGGCCCGCCCGCGCGGGCAATCCGAACGATGTAAGTGGCCTCCCACTTCATGCCCGGCGCGAACTTGCCGTCCGCCAGCACGTCGCTATGTAGCTCCACACGGCGGGGCGTCGCCGCCTTCGGCGGCAGGGGGTACAACAACTCGTAATTTGCAAAATCGCTCGGCGATGGCTTGGGGTCATCCGGCGGCACTGTCCGCACCAGCCCGCCTGGGAGTTCCACGCCATCCGCGATGACGTGCAGATGTGCCGCGAGATAAGCCGCGTGCTGCTCGTACGGCGCGGCGCCGGACGCCGCCCACGGTCCCGGCGCCGCGTCGGGGCTCGTCGCGGCGTTCGTGACCGTTACCTCTTCGACCGTCACCCGCGCCCGCATGCTAACCGCGTCCGGACGGACGAGCACGTCCAGCGATCCCTGCGATAGCGGGTGCGCCGCTGCCGTCGCGGGCGCCAGCGCCACGAGCGTCACGCCCCACGCCGATTGCAACAGCCTGAGCGGGAAACTCGACAGAGATCTCGTTATCAACGCCAGTCCTCCCGTCGCCATTAGACTTGAGCCGAGGCCGCAACGCAAAAAGGCTCCACCGGACCCCGGTGAGTTGAAAAGGTGTTACGGCGCAGGCCGATCCGCTGGTTGGCGGCCGGCCTTGATGGCCGCGTCACGGGTGGTGGAGACGAGGACTTGCTCCACCTCGGGCGCGAACCAGCCGGCGCCGGCGTACAGGCCGCGGGTCTCGTAGCCGCCTTGCTGGAGGATGCGTCGGGTCGGCACGTAGCCGGCCACCTCGTTGCAGTAAGCGGCGATCCACAGCCGCATCGGCCCGATGGCATCTTCCAGGTCCGGCACGTACCCGGCAACCACCTCGTCAGGGAGGCATACGAGCGTGAGATCGGCGCCGAACTGCCAGACCGCAATGGGTGCCGAGTATGAGCGAGCCAGATGCTCGCCGCGATCGACCATGTCGAGCATCTGCTGGGCCGCTTCCCGGTTATATCCTGGGCCGTGTTTCGCGACCTCCTGGAGAGCATCGCGGGTCGGCGCCTGTAAAGGCAACTCGGCGGTCGCGGCGGCGCAGGTGAGTGGCCCGCTCACCGCTTGCAGCTTGGTGCCGAGCACGCGGCAGACTTCTTTTCCCAACTCTTCACCATGCAATCTGCCCAGCGGGGCCTGCTCGCGCGGATAAGGGTTGGCGTCGCCCCCGCACCCCATCATGAACAGGGCTTGTGCGCCCGGGAACTGCTGCTGGACGTAGGCCTTGGCGTATCCGGCGTAGTCGCCGCTGACCGCCAGGTAGTTGCTCGGCAGGGTGGTGTTGTGGCAGGCGTACCCAAAGATGACGGCGCGAAGCTTGCCGTCGGGCGAGTCGATGCGCAGCACCGGGACGCTTCGGTCGACCAGCCCACGAGGGTTGACGCCGAGGATGATTCCCTTGTCGGTGAACTGCCGGCGGTTCATCACGAAGTCGGCGACGCCCGTTCCCCAGGACAATCGGGCCGGCTCCATTCGCGCGAGCGCATCGTGGGCGACGTCGATCAGCTTATTCTGGAGCGAGCGGGTGTAAGCAGCTGTTTCCTGCGCTCGGGCGCCGGTCCGCGATGGCCCCTCCGCGAGGGCCAGCGCCACCACCGGAGCCGAGTGCGTATGCGACACGCTCAACACCACCTGCGAAATCTCAAGCCCCTCCCTCCCGGCGATCTGCTGTCGAACCGGATCGGCCACGTCCGGCGGCAGGGTGCACAGGTCCATCGTCACCAGCACGGCCCGATGCCCCTGCGTGTCCTTCATCGCCAGTGCCTTGGCCTCGATCTCCTGCTCGACCTTTTCGAAGGGTTTGGTCCGCGCAGCATATCCCGCCAGCACCACCGGCTTGTCCGGCGTGATCCGAACCGTCGCTATCCCAACCGACCAGTCGGCATTGTCGGCACGTGCCGGCGCGGCGGCCGCCGACAACCTATTCACAAGCAGCGCAATCAACAGCAGAATGGTGGAAGATCTCATAGAATCAGGCCCGCTTTTCTAAAGGCTCGCAAAGAACGGTCGTCTGCACAACGCATTGCGCGAAATTGTACTTTCGTCTTGTAAACACGCGAGGTGCTTCGCGTACAAAGAAGCCCGGGACGCTCCCCGCGTCCCGGGCCCCGAACCACGCGCGGCATTGAGCCCATTGCCGCGCTCCCCAGGGTCCCCCGTCCTTCGATCAGCCGCTAAACCCAGAAGGGCCAGCGGGCCACGTCTTCCAAGCCGTCTTCCCAATACTCGTTCTCGACGCCGCCGGGCGCCTCTGGCGCGGATTCGGCCGGAAAGAATCCGGCCGAACCCGCCGGTCGGGCATTGAGCTGCGCGCTGGCAGCTTCGGCCGACTGACTGTTCGCTGATTGCTCTGTCGCCGGGCACATCGCTGGTCCTCCGCTTCGTCCCACCTTCCACGTTGCTGCCGCGACTCTACGGCGCTGCGCGCGGAGCGACTATTGCCCTGAAGAGGGCACGCGGGCCCGGGCGTGGCGCCAGTTTCTGGCGGGCTGGATCGTGGCACGGCCGACTCGACCGTGGTCCAAGTAGTTTCATTGCCGGTTGGTGGACGATTGTGGAATGCCCGGTAGCGACCCCGGGCTTTCCACAATCGCGCACCAACCGGCGATGGCGCTCTTGCGCCCACGGCCGAGTCGGCCGTGCCACGCGTGCGGCCTCGCCACAAGCGAGCGTTACACGCGACCGGCCCACGAACCGCGGATTTGCCTTGTTTTGCGGTTGCCGATCGCGGAGAATGCTCTGGTTCGCGGAATCGAGGTGTTGGCTATGTCGTCACATCCGCCCAAGGCGCGGCCCGTGCGGCTGCGGCTCAGTGACGTTCGACAGGTGTTCCGTCTGATCGGGGAGGTGCGGGAAATCGGCGCCGACCCCGACCGCTGGCGGCCCCACATGACCTGCCGGCTTCGGCAGTTCCTGGGCGCTCACGTGGCCATCAGCTCCGAAATCCATTTCCGCACGACTCCCACCCCCAACGTATTGCGGGTGGTGGACATCGGCTGGGGCTGCGACGAGGAGGAGCAGACCTGGCGCATCCAAACCGAACAGCAGGAGGAGCCGAAGGCCTACTGGCTCGCCGCCGGCGTGGTGCCCGCCAGGCGGGACGACTTACCGGCCGACCCGGACGGGGAGCTGGTCCCGATTAAGCCGATCCGCCCGGTGTATGGCGGGACGTGCTTCATCCTCTCACAGTATCCGCTTCCGCATGCCAGTGCCGTCGACCAACTCGGCATCCATCGCGCGTGGGGCGACGAGCCGTTCACCCCTTCCCAGCACAGGCTCGTGCGACTGTTCCATGTCGAACTGGGCCGCCTGTGGAAGCAGGACGCGCTGAAGCGGGCGAAGGATCCGTCCAACCACTTGGCCCCGCGTCTGGCCCAGACGCTGGATGAACTGCTGGCCGGAAGCAGCGAGAAGCAGATCGCCCATAAACTCGATCTGAGCCGGCACACGATCCACAACTACGTCAAGGCGCTGCACCAGCGGTTCGGCGTCAGCAGTCGGGGCGAGCTGCTCGCCCGCGCGGGCCGCGCTGATTTCATTCCGCGGTTGAGCATGCAGGTGCCGCGCCACCAGGGAAAGGAACTGTCGCCGGAGGCTTGAAGGCGCCGAGGCGTTTCCATCACTCCAAGGCGCAATTCCTGCCTTACTTGGCCGGTCCCACAGGCCGTTTGGTTATTATCGGTATCTTCCGGCGGCGCAACTCCTGCCCGATTCGGGGCTAAAGTTTGCGCGTGTGCTCTTCCGAACAATACCGCGGAACACGGGCGTGGCCCACGGCCATGATCCGGCGCCGAACGGATTCGGCCAAATGACTCGTCAATCAACAAGGAGGTTGCACTCCACACCCGAGCCCCATACGTGCCGGGGCGGAGCACCGGCTCAGTAACTTCCCCAGCGTTTTGAGCTTTGCGGCGCCATACCCGCGGGAGCGGCCAGGCGCCAGTTAATACCGACGGGTACGGAAACCCGCGATACCACCGGCGGCCACCGCCGCCTATTTCACGGAGGATTACATGAGTCGGATCAATACGAATATCTCGTCTCTTCAGGCCATTCACAACCTGGCGACCAATCAGGCCAACCTGGCCACCCGTCTTCAGCGTCTGAGCACCGGCCTTCAGATTAATACCGGCAAGGACAACCCGGCCGGCCTAATTGCCAGCGAAACGCTTCGCAGCGAGATCAACGGCATCAATCAGGCCATCGACAATTCCCAGCGGGCTGGCAACGTAATCAACACCGCCGAAGGCTCCCTCAATGAAGTCAGCGCCCTGCTCCTTCAAGTCCAGGGCCTGACCAATCAGGCGGCCAACAGCGGCGCTCTGTCGCCTGATGAGATCCAGGCCAACCAGCTTCAGGTCGATGCTATCCTCAACAGCATCAACCGGATCTCCAATACCACTCAATTCAACGGCGAGAAGCTGCTGAATGGGGCATTGGATTTCAACACTAGCGGCGTCAACGCCAGCGACATTGCCTTCGCCCAGATCAATGCCGCCAAGGTGCCGGACAACGGCACGGTCAACATCGCCGTGCAGGTGCTGGCTAGCGCCAAGGTTGGGACGCTGACGTTCGCGGCCTCGGGCATCGGCACCGCGCCGACCACCATCCAGGTAGCGGGCAACCTCGGGACCGAGACGCTCTCGTTTGCCGCCAGCGCTCACAACAGCGCGATTGCGGTCGCCATCAACCAGCTCAAGACATCGACCGGCGTGAGCGCCTCGGTGATCGGTTCGCAGCTCAAGCTCTACTCCACCGCCTTCGGGTCCAAGCAGTTTGTCAGTGTCAAGACGATCGCCGGCAGCTTCACCAACGGCCAGAGCTACGGCGCCGATGCAAGCGTCAACATCAACGGCAGCGCCGCCAGCGTCGTCGGGACTGTCGCGTCGGTCCGCACTGGCGACCTGGACATCACGCTCAATCTGACCAACTCCTACGCTCAGAAGACCTCCGGCGCCGGTGCCACTACCAACTTCTACATCACGGGAGGCGGGGCGCGATTCCAGATCGGCGAGCAGGTCGAACGCCAGGCCCAGGTACAGATGGGAATTCAGTCGGTTTCCACCAGCAGCCTGGGCAACGGCGTCGTCGGGTACATGTCGTCGCTGGGAAGCGGCGGCACCAGCTCGCTGGTCTCCGGCAACACCATCTCCGCCCAGCAGATCCTCGACGTGGCGATTCGACAGGTCGCCACCCTCCGCGGGCGGATGGGCGCCTTCGAGAAGGACACGCTGGACACTAATATGAACTCGCTGAACGTCGCGATGGAAAACGTAACCTCCAGCCAGAGCGCCATCCGCGACGCCGATTTCGCATCGGAGACCGCCGCGATGACGCGGGCCCAGATCCTGGTGCAGGCCAACACCTCCGTGCTGGCCCAGGCCAACGCCGCCCCGCAGGCGGTGCTTACGTTGCTCGGCAGGTAACGATGCGCTCGGAGGGGCCAATGCCCTCACGATGGCAGGGTAAACACGAGAAGGCGGTCGAGCGATCGGCCGCCTTCTTGCATTTTGTTCGTCATTCGAATTTGATTCGTCACTCGAATTTCGAGTTTCGCGCTTCATAACTCCGCGTCTCGGCGCCTCGGCGGTGAATCAGCTACTCCATCGCGCAGGGCCCCGGCCCGCCGCAGCGGCCGCACATGGGCGCATCTGACGAGGCGGATGATTTGCCCGACTCGGCCCCGACCGCGAACACGCTCAGCGCCCGGGCGGTCTTGGCCGATCCGCATTTGGGGCAGTTGAGTTTCTCTTGGCCGCTCATCGAACGCACGAGTTGCTCGAACTTCGTGTCGCACTCCCGGCAGGTGTACTCGTAAATGGGCACGAACGTTTCTCCTTGTCTGACTTCCCAACCCCGCTATTCTATCCGCAAATCGCTCGAAGCGAAGGAGGCGGGCATGGCGGGTCTCGCGGGGCCGTTCGATCCGGCCAAGTTCATAAACGCATCCCAGGTCGGTGGGATCGACGCCTACACGATCGACGAAGGCCCTGCCCGCGGCGTCCGCGCCCTGTGCGTCAATACCGGCGGGGGCCTGCGCTATCGCATCCTGGCCGATCGTGGCCTCGACATCGATCAGGCGTTCCTGCACCAATACAGCCTCTCATTCCTGACTCACAAGGGCCTGACGCCACCCACCCGCGGCCTGGACCGCGGGCTCGACTGGCTCAAGAGTTTCTCGGGCGGCCTGCTCACGAGCTGCGGCCCGTTCAACAGCGGCCCCCCGGGCCGGGACGCCGACGAAGAGCTGGGCCTGCACGGCCCACATTCCAACATGGGCGCGACGATCGAATCGGTCGTTCACCCGGACCCGCACGCCGGCCGGCTGGAGATGTCCGTCACCGGCACGATTCGTTATGGCGCGTTCTATGGTCCCTGCGTGCAGCTTCGCCGCACGATCACGTCGCGCCTCGGTGCAAACAGCATCGATATCGTTGACGAATTCACCAACGCCGGCAACCAGCCGGCGCCGCACGCCTGGCTGCTGCACATCAACTTCGGCTACCCGCTGGTCGACGCCGGCGCCGAGCTGTGCTACGACTCGCCGCGGGTCGAGCCGACGGATGCGCCCGAGTCGGCCGCCCACTTCAAAAAGGGCGTCGATTACAAACGCATCCCCGGCCCGCAACAACGCCATCGCGGCCCCGCGTCCGCCGTCGCTTATCTGTTCCCCAGGCCCACCGACCGGGCCGGCAACACGACCGTCGCCATCGTCAACCGCAAACTCTCGATCGGCGTCGCCATCGACTACAACACCAGGCAATTCCCCCGCCTGGGCAACTGGCAGCACTTTGGCCCCCATGAATATGTCACCGCCCTGGAGCCGATGAACGGCACCATCGCGGGCCGTGCCAGCGACCGCGCCCGCGGCCTGCTCGACCACCTCGCTCCCGGCGGCGCGAAGGTCTACCGCTATCACCTGGAGATCGTCACCGACCGTCGCCGCCTCGACGAGCTGCGACAGCTCAATGGTTGATCGCCTTACCCGCGACTTGTCGGTGGTCCAGTTGCTGGCCGCTTGTTGTGGGACTTCCAGCGACAAACGCGAAGCCGGCAAAAAATGTCGCACGGCGTCGCATTTGTCGCATGGCGGCGAAGCAGTGAAGCTAATCTCCGTCCGGGAGATGGTCTATCATCCGAAGCAATAGCGACAAGCGGGCGTCGAGGCGTTGGAGCTCGGTGACGGCGTCGACCAGCGCGTGCCGCAAGTCGAGGTAAGCGTCCCGGTAGTCCGCATCCTCGGCCGGCCCCAGGGGCGGCAGCGCCGCTAAGTCCCCCCGGAGATCGGCTTCGTTCTGCTTGACCGCCTCGAGGACCGCGGCGATCGTTGCCCTGTCCGGCACCGTTTGGGTAGCCCCGTCGGCGTCACTACCGAAGATCCTCGCAGCCCCTTCGAGGGTTGCGACCAGGCCATTATCGCCGTCGGTCGTTTGCAGAACGGACCCGGCGACCGTTTGCAGCTTATCAAACCCTTGCGCGGCCAGGGCGGCCTGGCGCACCTTCTGAACGGCCGGCAGCAGCAGGCCGATGAGTATCGCGATGATCGCGATCACCACCAATAGCTCGATTAGAGTAAAACCCCGCGAGCTTCGGTTGCTCTTTCTCACAACACACCTCCGGTTAGATATGCGGCAACGTCGGTTGCCGGGCCAATCTCTTCCGTCCTGTTGTTCCAACTTGCGGCGCCCGCATCGCAGAATGCGGGGACCATACGCGATTTGACGCTGCAATGGAACCAAAATCCCGAAATAATCTCTCCGCTGCCGCATCGACGCAACAACCGCTGGAGCGACCCTGCTGATTGTGTGCCACCTTGCAGGCGGCGGGAAAGACAGGCCACTATATCTTGGCCCTCACGTTTTCCCCGGCGCGCCGGGATCTGCGCTTCGCTCCGACTTCGCGCCTTCGTGCCTTCGCGGTAATCTGTATTTGAGGGTTGGAGCAGAA